>Ga0180435_10005280_pt1 | contig 12600 bp, 13 predicted proteins | sample SS_ome_3_FD_132467 | JGI IMG/M metagenome (GOLD analysis project Ga0180435, IMG submission 132467) | Hypersaline lake sediment archaeal communities from the Salton Sea, California, USA - SS_3_S_1 metaG | ecosystem: Environmental > Aquatic > Non-marine Saline and Alkaline > Hypersaline >... | reverse complement strand
CCCGGGAGACTTTCCTGGACGTGGTCAAGGGGCACATCGCAAGAAGGGAATTGGCTCTGAATCCGGCGTTTGACGAATAAATCAAAACCACAAAGGCACCCCGGTGAAACAGAAACAAGAACGGGTTTCACTGGGTAAACAAAGGTCACAAAGGACTATTGTTTCAAACCAGCCGGGATTGTTTGATTGAAAATGGGAAAAAGTCGCGCAAGCAAGAAAGAAAATGCCGGTGTCACCACCCACCGCATCAAGTGGTGCGACATGCGTTGCGATTACGCGGAATTCGCCAAGGTGGATGCGCTTGACGGCAGCTGCCGTACGTTTCAATCCCTGTGGTGCAATGCCCTTAACAAACATGTGACCAAGAACGCCCCCTGTGAAAAAGAATTTGGCAAACGGCGTCCGACCACGGGATTATAAGAGAGGCTCTTTGATCTTGGCTGTTGGCCCTTGGCGGCTAGCGGCAATGAGCTAAGAGCTACGACCTAAGAGCGAACCCTGTTTTTTCGTCAGTGCCTAAAGCGCTTCACATGCATATAGTGTTCAATTCCCAAATAAAAAGATTCTTGATCTACTGGCTCCCGGCCCTTGTTTACTGCCTGATCATCTTTATCCAATCCTCATTCCCTGCTACAGAGCACATTCCCGAATTTGACTTTTCCGACAAGCTGCTGCACGCAGCTGTGTATGCCGGGCTTGGCATGCTTTTGTATCGCGCGTTGAATGCCATGCACAAACGCCCCTCTATTGCCAGCCTGGTGGTGTTGAGCATTTTCATGACAACCCTGTACGGGGCCAGTGACGAAGTCCATCAGTATTTCGTGCCTTCACGGCATGCGGAATTCCTTGATTTTGCCGCTGATGCTGTCGGCGGTATCATCGGCGTCATGGTTGCGGTGGTCTTTTTTAAGAACAAGCCATCCCAATAAAGAAAACTATGGCATTCGTCGTATTGACAAAAACCCTTTAATTCGGTAAGAAATTCCGATTACCATAACCTGAAATATTGTCTTCCCACGGCAGGCTGCAAAGACGCCCATATTTGGGAGTTCAACTGCATAGATGGAAGCAGGCTGTGGGGGGTAAAAACAAGGTGCGATAAAAAACCTGAGCTCACTTCAGGCAAAGGAGAGGAAAGAGGCTATGCCAGAACATCAGACCATGGTTATGAACGGGAATACGTTTTCTTTTGAGCCGGGCGAAACCATACTCGACGTGGCCAGGCGTTCCAGTATTGACATACCGACGCTTTGTTACCTCAAAGGCGCCACACCTACGGGCAACTGCCGCATGTGTGTCGTGGAAGTGGAGGGTAGTTCGAAGCTTCTGCCGGCCTGCGACACACCGGCTTCCAGTGGTATGACGGTGCAAACCGAATCACCTAAAGTCGTGGAAGCCAGAAAACTGATTATTCAGCTGATGCTTTCATCGGGAAACCACAATTGTGCCATCCGTGGAACCGAAGGCAACGACTGGACGAAATTTCAGATGGGTGTTCAGGAAGATGACCAGAGCGGCGAATTGTGCCCTGCATGGGGTGACTGCCGGCTGCAGGACCTGGCATACCGCTATCAGGTTTCAGCGGAAAAACACTTGGAAACCGACGTGCCTTATCCCATGGAGACGGTCAATCCGTTCATCGTGCGTGATTTTTCGCGGTGTATCAAATGCGGGAGATGCGTGCAGGCCTGCAACGATGTCCAGGTGAACAATGCCATTGACTTCGGTTATCAGGGAGCTGATGTAAAGATCATCACCCCGGATGACAAACCCCTCAAGGATTCGGACTGCGTGTTCTGCGGTGAATGTGTGCAGGTTTGTCCGGTGGGCGCTCTGGTCGAAAAAAATGCCCGCTATAACGTGCGGCCCTGGGAAACTTCCAAGGTGCGTACCACCTGCCCCTATTGCGGGGTGGGCTGCCAGATCAACCTGCATGTCCAAAACAACAAGGTGGTGGCTGTGACCGGCGTGGAGGATGTCGCCCCCAACTATGGGAGCCTTTGTGTTAAAGGCCGTTTCGGATTCGACTTCATCAACTCATCGGAGCGGCTGACGGCCCCCCTGATCAAAGAAGGGGATGCGTTCCGCGAAGCCTCTTGGGATGAAGCCCTGGATCTGGTGGCCAAACGCTTCACCGACATCAAGGGGCAGCACGGCGCCGACGCTTTCGGCATGCTGACCTCGGCCCGGGTGACCAACGAGGAAAATTATATTGCCAATAAATTCACAAGGGCCGTACTGAAGACCAACAACATCGACCATTGCGCCCGTCTCTGACATTCTTCCACCGTGGCCGGTCTGGCCGCAGCATTTGGAAGCGGGGCAATGACAAACACCATCGCCGATATAGAAAAAGCCGACGTTATCCTGGTGACCGGGTCCAATACCACCGAGAACCATCCGGTCCTGTCCAGCTTTATGAAAAGGGCCGTGACTCAAAAAGGGGCCAAGCTCATCCTGGTCGATCCCAGGCGCATCAAACTCGCAGATTTTGCAGAGTACTGGCTGCGCCAGAACCTGGGGAGCGACGTTGCCTGGATCAATGGCATGATGAACGTGATCATCAGCGAGGACCTTCAAGACAAGGTGTTTGTGGAAGAGCGGACTGAAGGGTTCGAGGGCCTGAAGAAGACCGTTGAGAAATACACACCAGAGTATACGGAAAAGATAACCGGCATTCCAGCCCAGCAACTCATCGAAGCGGCCAGGCTTTATGCCAAGGCCGAGGCGGGCAGCATCTGCTATTGCATGGGCATCACCCAGCACATCGGCGGCACGGACAATGTCAAGTCCCTGGCCAACCTGGCCATGCTTTGCGGTCACATGGGCAAGGAAGGTGGCGGGGTCAATCCGCTGCGCGGACAGAACAATGTTCAGGGTGCCTGTGATTTGGGCGGCCTGCCCAATGTGTATCCTGCTTACCAGCCGGTGTCCGATCTGGCTGTGGCCAAACGCATGGAAGCGGCCTGGGGGGTCAGCGGACTTTCCACCCAGCCCGGGTTGACCGTGACCAAGATGATGCCCAAGGCACATGACGGCGAACTGAAGGCGCTTTATATCATGGGCGAGAACCCGCTTGTGTCCGATCCGGATCTGAACCATGCTGAAAAGTGTCTCAGCAACCTTGATTTTCTGGTGGTCCAGGACATCTTCATGACCGAAACCGCCAAACTGGCTGATGTGGTCCTGCCGTCCAAGTGTTATGCGGAAAAGGAAGGGACGTTTTCCAACACCGAACGCCGCGTTCAGCGCGTGCGCAAGGCCGTGGACGCGCCAGGCGAAGCCAGGGATGACTGGGAGATTACCTGCGGGATTGCCAAACGCATGGGCTTTGACATGACGTATGAAAACAGCAGCCAGATTATGGAAGAGATCGCTGCTGTGACACCGTCCTACGCGGGCATCAATTACGAGCGTATCGAATACGAGGGCATCCATTGGCCGTGTCCCAATACCGAGCATCCCGGCACACCGGTGCTGCACAAGGAGCAGTTCACCCGCGGCATGGGCTTGTTTCATGCCATTGAGTACATCGAGCCTGCTGAACAGGTTGATGACGAATATCCCCTCTACCTGACAACGGGCCGCGTGCTGTACCATTACCACACCGGCACCATGACCATGAAAACCGAGGGCTTGAACGAGCGGTCGCCGGATTGCTTTATCGAGGTATCCAAAGCGGATGCGGAAAAGTATAGCCTGGCAGAAGGGGCCATGGCCACAGTGGCTTCAAGGCGGGGCGATATCCAGGCCAGAGTGGTGATTTCGGATAAAGCCGTGACCGGCACGGTGTTCCTGCCCTTCCATTTTGCCGAGGCCGCTGCCAACAAACTCACCAACGCAGCACTGGACCCGGTGTCCGGTATCCCTGAGTTAAAAGTGTGTGCGGTCAAACTGAGCAGCGCCGCCTGAATGGAAGGGCAAAAAGGCAAGTGGTAAACAAAGCTCCGAGGGATGAAAACAAACCAGAAAAGCCCGCCGATGCAAATCGGCGGGCTTTGTTTTTATTCCAGCACTAAAAACCCGGTCTCCTGGGTACCGATGCCAAACAGCTTGCATAAACGGTATCTCACAAGGACTGCGGCTATGTTCTGATATCATGCTTGTATGCCCTGTGAATCATTCATGTCGTGCTTTACAGCAGATCAGTTTTTAACATTTAAAGGAATTCTTAATAGCCCGGAAATTCCCCTGAACCCGAACCTTTTATACCACCTAACCAAGTGATCTGTGGCCATCAGGGGGGTACTACCGTTGGGCATTACAATGGGGCTGACTTTCAGGGATACATTGAAGTTATCTGCCTGATCACAAAGTTCCTGTAAAATATAAGAACCGTTGCCGCATTGCGATATAAATGACCCCAGATGGTATATGTACACAATACTTTTATCCTCTGGTATGGCATCTATGGCAACAATACCAATGGCTTCATTGTTCTCATTTTGGAAAACCAGCGGAATGATTTCCGAGAGATCCTCGGAATAGCCCACTCCAATGGCTACACGGCCTTGGTATTTTTCGTAAAAATAACGGACATACTTTTTTGCAGCGCACATATTTCCCTTTATGGACCTTGTCTAAAACAGTCAGAATTAATTGACAGCCGCTTTCCTATCAGAACAGGCGATTGACCGCGCGGTGGGCCCGCATTTTCCAATAACCCACATTAAGCGTCGATCTCAACCGGAACCTGTTTGGTTTCATCAAAATAGTGGGCTTTGGCTTTGTGCTTTTTCAGGACCTTAGGGTACCCGGCATTCTTGAAGGCCCACCGCGTTGGCAGGGTGATACCGGATCGTTCACCTACAGCTATTTCCTTGGCATCCACCGCCCTTTCTTTGACGGCAGCCAGGGCGCCGTCTAAAAACTCGCTTTTCGTAAACGCATTGGGAAATGTTTCCGGGTGGGCAATGACCACATTGGGTTTCAGAAGAACCTTGCCGGAAGGCTTTACTCCCAGTTCCTGCATGCCCTCCTTGATGATACCTGCAATTTTATCCGGGTCATATGCATCACATTTCCAGATAAGAACTTTGTGCCTGTTTTGCATGCTTTCCTCCTTTGACAAGTTTGAGAATGGCTGATTCCGCTCTGGCCCGGTTGACGATGCCGCATACGCAGGGACCTGCAATATCCGGGGCCACTTCAAGTTTCCCTGGTGGGTCGCACTTGCCGACAGACACGTGACTTCGCAATGTAGGCTTTCTTGACACCAATCCGACGCCTTAATGCACAAACCCAGACGGTGGTATGAACCCACCAATAACCTCTTCAACCAGCCCGGCGAAATGCAGGGACGTCTGGTCTTCAAGATAGGGCGCAACAATCTGCAAACCCACGGGGAGGCCATCCCGGGCAGTTCCAACCGGTGCTATGGTGGACGGTAAATACGCCATGCCCGTCAAACCGGCCCAAGCAATGGTTGTATCGAAATAGGAGCGGTCTTCCCCGTTGACTTTGAGCTTGCGCGCAAAAAAGTCAGCAGTATGATCGTGGGAAAAAGCGGTAACCGGTACAGTGGGGCAGAGGAGAATATCATACGCCTTGAAAAAGTTGGCCCAGGTTTCCCGTACCCTTGTACGCACATAATTCAATCTAATCCAATCCCGGTGTAGCAGGGCGATCCCTCTAACGGAAAGGGCTCTGTCCCCGTGTGCCTCAGGGGATAGGTTTGTGGCTCTGCCCAGCATCCTGTCAAATACCTTATCTGGAAGCCCGGCAGAGGTGGCGGACTGGAGCAGCTGCGTGAACACGGCATGGCTCTGGGCAAAATCGATGTCCGGCTTTTTATACTCAATCCTGGCACCTGCTTTGGCTAGTTCATCAACCGCCTTTTGCAGGCAATCCAGTACATTGGCGTCGGTTGGGTAGGTTTGGTCATCCAACCACACGCCAATCTTGAAATCTGCAAGGCTTTTTCCCCTTGCAGGCGGAAGGTTGATTTTCCAGGCTCTGTCCAGCGGGCACTTGGGTGCGGTTATCAAATCCATGACCAGGACAAGGTCTTTTGCGCTGCGGGCCATGGGGCCTCCTACGAGGAGGTCTGTACTTGATGTGTATTTTCCAGGAAGGGTGCCGGGGGGGGGCGGGATGTGTCCCTTGAGCGGAACGATGTCGAATGTCGGCTTATGCCCGAAAACACCGCAGAAATGGGATGGGTTTCGGATAGATCCCCCGATATCACTGCCCAGCTCCAATCCGGTCAAACCGGCGGCAAGGGCGGCGGCCGAACCACCGGATGAACCGCCCGGTACCCTTCCGAGGTTCCAGGGATTGTTGGTCTGTCCGTAAACCTCGTTGTAGCTCTGCAGGTCCCCTCCGAAAAGGGGTAGATTGGTCTTCCCGAAAATGATTGCCCCCTGGTCCACCAGTTTTTTAACCACAAGTGCAGTTTCAGCAGGCTGGTAGTCCTTCAGATCAGGCGACCCTGATGTACACGGCATGCCCTTGACTTCATATGAATCCTTGATGGTCATGGGCAGACCATGCAGGACGCCCCAATCCTCGCCTCTATCAAGGGCCTCGTCAGCTTTGCGGGACCGTTTACGGGCATTGTCCAGGTCGGTGGCGACAATGGCATTGATTTTTGGATTAAAGCGCTCCATCCGTTCGATATAGTGTTCAAGGAGTTCTGTGGATCGAATTTTCCGTCTCTTTATGGCTTTTACCAGATCAACTGCAGAATCAAAGGACAGGTCGGTCATGTTTATGGCGTCTCCTTGTCAGACACGGAATTCACAGATTACATGGATTAGAAAAGAATTTATTTTTTCCCAATATCGAAAGCGCTGCCGATTTTGTCACCAATGGAAAAATAACTTTGAATTTCGGTTCCATATACGAATGGCGCGACTTTACCCATATCCGGCAGCCCCTTTTCGGTGAGGGCTGTTTCTTCAACCTTGACATCCAGAATCTCACCGACAAACTGGGTGTGCAGCCCAATTTCAAGGGTGTGGATCACTTTACATTCCAGGTTCATTGGGAACTCTTCCACATATGGGGCATCCACAAGATCGCTTTTTGCGGGTGTCAAACCCGTGGTTTTAAATTTATTTTCCCTTTTACCGGAAACCATGCCCACATAATCGGCTTCCCGGGCGTGATTGACCGACGGAATGTTGATGGTATAAGCTTTCCGCTCCATGATGTTGCCGTAGGTGTAGGTGGCTTTTCTCAGGGAGATGGTGACAGCCGGGGGGCTCGAGCAGCAAATGCCGCCCCAGGCAATGGTCATCAAATTGGGTTGGCCTTTTGCGTCGTAGGTACCCACGCACCAAACCGGGTTGGGGAAGGCCAGGGTTTTCGCACCAAATGACTTTTTCATTGAGACTCCTTAACCGCGTTTATGGGACCCCCACGGGAAGCCCGCGGGGGTCTGCACAGGTGGATAACATCGCGGGACGCGATGTTATGATCTGAACCCATAGTGAAACATCTCATAGGTGGTGTTGCCGCCCAAAAGGTCATCAATCCGGGCCTGAATTTCCTGGCGGTCCTTGCTCAGCAGCCACTTTTCCCAATCTTCTGGATTTTCCCAAGTACTGATGACGAGATAAATATCCGGGCGGTCGCTGCTTTTCATGGTTTCGCCGGAAACATAGCCGGGCTGGTCAGCGGCCAGGGATCGCATCTCTTTGAACAGACTGAGCATTTCCCTGCCTTTGTCTCGGGGTATCGTGCGGGTGATCAATACTTTTACGGTCATGTCGAGCCTCCTTTCCATACAATAGAAACAATTGGATGTGTCGGGGGATTACTTTTCTTTCCCAACATTCTGCGCGATTAACACCTTCTTCAGTGCCGACCCATGTTTCTATTGTGTTTAATTTTTGATTAGAAACTGTCGGACCTATTTAACGGGAGTGCGCCGTATTTATATTGCCCATTGAAACATGTTTTGGTGCGGATGGTGTTTGACAACACAGGCCATTGTAAAATGAAAAGTGATCTAAATTGAAACTGAATGTTTCTAATGAATATATGATCCTGGAGAATAGGTCAAGCCACGCATGACGCTCTTATTCTGATACGTAGGTTTCACCCATTTTCATGATACGCAGTTCCATTTCCGGGCGCTGCCTGTGGCCCCAGGCATATTGCAGGCGTCGGGGAGGATCCAGCATGTGTTCAAAGCTCATGATCCAGGTCCCCCATCCCCAGGGAATAAATGTCCGGCATCCCAGGTCTTCGGCTGCATCGATGGCATCTTCCGGTGCATAATGCCAGTGACGCTGAAACCAGGCCGTTATCGGCATGAGGCACACATCCATTTCACCGACATTGGATCTGATATCTCTAAATACCGCACTGTACCCTGTGTCACCGGCAAAGTAGATGCGGTGATCGCGCCATTCGAGAAGCCAGCCGCCCCACAGGGAATCATTGGTAGTGGTCACTGACCGTCCGGAGCGGTGATTGGCCGGCAAAAAGGTGATGGATAGTTCGTCGACCACATTTGTTGTGTACCAGTCCATACCAATCACATGGGCATACTTTTTGGGGAAATCCTTTTCCAGGCCGTGGGGGACATAATAACGGGTGCCTTCCGGCAGTTTTTTAAGGGTATTGTAGTTCAAATGATCGTAGTGGTCATGGGATATGAGGACGATGAGGCTCCCTTTATCCTCGGTTAAAGTTGAATATAGGGGGGAGGTAATGTCTTCAACCGTCAGCGGCGTTTCCGCGTAGAGTCTGCCTATTGCGTAATATTTACCGAATGTTCCCACTATGCCGTCGATTTTTTCAAGGACCGGATCCACCAGTATCTGATATTTTCCACCCATCTGAATCAGGAATGAGGCGTGCCGGATCCAAGTGACCTGCACCTCGTGCATGGGGACGTTTAAAAGGGATAGATTCGTGGTGATAGTGTAGTCTGCTGGATCATAGCCTTTGGTTCTATCAATGTCCCCCCTTGGGTCACTCAACAGGGCATAACTTCTGGTTCCCTTTTCATGGGGCTGCCTGAAGTCAATGGCATCGTATTCGGTTTCTTCCATGTAGTGATATTTAGGCGGGAACAGGTTCTTGTAATGTTTTTGCTCCACATCCCAGTCGTCGATATTCGGGTTTTCTATTACCTGGCGATGGGGAGAACAATGGCAGGTCAGCATCAGCAGCAGGAGGCCCAGCAGCATGCGTATACCGTTCTTATGGTAGGTTTGCCGGTTTGCTTTATTCAGCATGCAATCAATGTATGACGCGTAAGGTTGTCAATAGAATCAAATGTTGATCTGGTTTTCAAATACGTCATTACCGAATTGTCAGGTTGTTGATTGATTTCCCGGATGTGAATTCTTGCCGGGCGCCCCCCGAGGCGTGTGAGATGATTCAAAATGGACGGATGGTTATATAGGTTGTCCGGTTTAAAGTACTCAATTGACGGGGTTCCCCTTCCGGTTATCTCGGGCCACATCTTTTCCGTGAACTGTTTGTTGTAGCGCGATCTGCTTTTGGTCAGGTGCCCGTATGTCACACGGGAAAAAGAAGATGTCACGAATTGCCGGCCAATATGTGCGAAGCCACCCTGGGGAGGAAAACAATGTGATCCACCTCGTCCAGCATGGAAGGGATCATGATCGGGGTTTTCCAGTGGTGTTCGCCGTCCGGCCAGGCCGGCTTGTAGGCGTTCCATCCGTTTTCTTCGAAAAAACAGGGTTCAGCCCCACTGCTCTCAATGACTTCCAACAAACCTGCCTGTTGTGCCAGCCGGCGGGAGGAGCCTTGTTTCGTATCCTTTGTCCACTGCACGGATCCATAGCTGCTTTGGTCGCCGACAACTACACTGCCGGCGCCTTTTTCCAGATGCTATCGCATGAATTACATATCTAGTTTGTTGCAGGAGGTCAATATTGGGGGGTAAACCACCAAGTGAGGGATAAAAAATGCAGGTCCCGCCTTTTCAGCGGGACCTGCAGGCTTAAACATATTGGCCCACCCAAACAGTCGGCAAGCGGGCCTCTCGTATGGGTGCGACATCGTGGGATACCTTGTTATTTGGCTACTTTCGGTCCTCCGAAATAATAGTGGATGCCGGCGGAAACGGCCGTATCGGCTGCTGTGTTAAAGGATGAATTGTCCCCATAGTCGGAAAATACAATGCTGATTTCGGTGGAAAAACCAAGGTTGGGCAGTCCGCTGAAAAAGTATTCCAGGCCCACACCGCCGCTCAGCCACCAGCCGGTGTCGGAATCTCCCTGATCAGGGTCCACCCGGGCCAATCCCAGACCGCCAATCCCGGCTACATACATGTTATCTTCGTCGATCAATTTGTACATGACCTTTCCACCCAGGTCAATTTCATCGTAAACATCACTGAATGTAAAACCGAAAATGCCCTGGAAGCCAAGGTCGTTGTTGAGCCAGTACTTGGCTGAAACCGAATCCATACCGCTTTGACTGAGCTGTGAGTTGAAACCAACGCCGACCTTGCCTTTGAGATCCTTGGCGTAGACCGTGCCTGCAACCAGCAGCGCACATATGCAAATTAACGCTAAAGTCCTGAATAATTTCACTTTTTCCTCCTTTTTTTTGGAAACAGGATTATAATTAAATGCCTTTGCGATAATCCCCGCCAACCTACAATAAAACCTACTGTGATGCAAATGATGATTGTTTTCACAGAAAAAAAGACCCGGTCTTAAGTAGAGACCGGGTCATTGTGTTTCTGCAAATGGTTTCTCTATGGAATTATACCTCGGGTCTGGGCAGCACCTTGGCCTGTTCCGCGATTTCGGGCACCTTGTGCTCCCACTCGATGGCCATGAGGTGAACACCGTGAACCCCTTTCATTTCCTTGAATTCCTCGATCTGTTCGCACGCGATATTGATGCCTTCGGCAGCCACTTTGCCCTTCTCGGCTCCCTGCAGGCGCTTGATGATATCGTCAGGCACATCCATGCCTGGCACCTTGGCTTTCATGTATTTGGCCATACCCACACTCTTCATGGGGGTGACGCCCGCGAGGATGTATACCTTTTCGGTGAGGCCCATATCGTTGGCCTGCTGCACCCACTTGCGGAACTTGTCCATGTTGTAAATACACTGGGTCTGGATAAAATCCACCCCTGCATCAATCTTTTTGGCCAGCCGGTACACCCGCCATTCAAAGGGGTCGGCAAATGGGTTGGCCGCAGCGCCGATGAACATTTTGGGGCTGCCTTCCAGGTCGGCCCCGCCCATAAACTTGCCTTCGTCGCGCATTTTTTTGACCATGCCGACCAATTGAATGGAGTCGATGTCGAACACGCCCTTGGCGTTGGGGTGGTCGCCGAATTTCTGGTGGTCACCGGAAAGGCAGAGCATGTTCTTGATCCCCAGAGCAGTGGCACCCAGAATATCGGCCTGCATGGCCAGGCGGTTGCGGTCCCGGCAGACCATCTGATAGTTGGGTTCCAAGCCCTGCTGCATGATCAAAAGGCTCGCGGCCCAACTGGACATTCTCACCATGGCGGTCTGGTTGTCGGTAATGTTGACCGCATCCACCATGCCCACAAGGTGCTTGGCCTTTTCCGTGACTTCTTCGACAGCATTGCCGCGGGGGGGACCCAGCTCGCCGGTAAAGGCAAAGTGACCGGCTTCCAGAATTTTTTCAAGGTTACTGCCTGACTTAAAACCATTTCCCTCTGTACTCATATTGATCACCCTATTTCAAAAACAGTTGGTTGTTGGTGAAAAAATCGCTATTCTTTGGCGTCCTTTTCAGGTTTGACGTACCCCGGTTGAACCAGCGTGCGCGGGATCTGGTCGTTCCAGCCCACCGGTTCTTTGATTTTCAGGATATTGTCCAGCCGGTCCTGGGTGGCCAGACGTTCATAGATCATAAACCAGGCACAGGGCTGTGCATCGTCTATCTCGCAATTACCGTTGTTGGTCCCCCCGCAGGGGCCGTTGTATAGCCCCTTAGCGCACATGGTGACCGGGCAGATGCCCCCGGTCAGGCCCAGAACGCACTCACCACAGGATCGGCAGCGTTCTTCATACAATCCCACGGCCAGGTTGGCCGACATACCCGTGGTGTCCACTGCCGGGTAGACCGGAATCCCCGGGAAACGTTCCGCCAGGAACTGGATGCCCACACCGCAGGCCATGGACAGGATCGCTTCATAGTCTTTAACCACATCGTCGAGGTCTTCGAGATATTCCACGTCGCACTGGCGTTCGATGGTGATGGTGCCCGTCTCCAGCGGGTTGTTGTCCAGTTTTCTGGCCATATCCAGCTCGGTGTTGAGGACGTCGACCTCTTTTTCACCGCCAGCCAGGCAGACTGCTACACAGGTGCCGCAACCGGCGACCAGGACTTTCTTGTAGTCCTTGATATATTCTTTGATTTCATCAAAGGGCTTTCTCTTGGCAACTATCATTTTCCCTCCTCAACTGTCACACACCATCCACTGTCGCCAATCAATTGCTGGTTCTTGGAAAAACCTTTGGCAGATGGTTGATAACGATCGCCTACATGGCGGTTTCAGGGTGGAAGACCAGGACGTCTTTCAGGTCGTCACCCAGGTATTCACGTTCGTTCGGTCCCAGTATCCCCAGGGAAAGACAAATCAATGTCCACATGTGGACCACCGGGTAATTGCCGCCGTAGTG
>Ga0180435_10005279_pt1 | contig 12600 bp, 8 predicted proteins | sample SS_ome_3_FD_132467 | JGI IMG/M metagenome (GOLD analysis project Ga0180435, IMG submission 132467) | Hypersaline lake sediment archaeal communities from the Salton Sea, California, USA - SS_3_S_1 metaG | ecosystem: Environmental > Aquatic > Non-marine Saline and Alkaline > Hypersaline > Sediment... | reverse complement strand
TGTCGGCTCCGCCGCCGACTATGAGAAGAGGCTCGGCTCCGACACCGTCGGGATCGATCAGTCGAACTACGGATACGTAAAAGGCGTCCGCATCGGCGTGCAGAATTCGGCGGGTTTGAGCCCTAGTTCCTTCCTTCAAGGACACGCTTGACACCTATTGGCAAGATATTCCACGCATAGCTTATGGGCACTCCACGCTGTGTCTGGAACGGGTCGCCGGGAGACGGAGACCGGACGCTCGCATAGTGAATACCGATCACCATTCGGCTCAGGTCGATCAAGGGTCCACCGCTTGCGCCGCCGGTTGACTCAGCGGTGTGTATGATCTCGCGTGGTGTCGTGTCTGAGATATCGCCTTTGACGATCAGAGGTTGTATCAGACGCCTCGCTGCCAACTCTCCCGCCAGAAGCCGGACGTCCCTTCTGCCGACTGACTGCATGATGAGCTCGCGTTGGTCGCGGCTTTCGCGGAACAGCAGGTTGTGGAGCCCTGTGGGGTAGGCGATCAAAACCAATTGGTCGCCCGGGCCGGCACTGCTGCCGCCGACAGACAGCGGGAGCGGTGACCTCCGTGGACTGGGTCCGACTATGCGTGCCACGGCAACGTCAGCCTGATCGGATACTCTCTCGATGGTCAGAGGGTATGAAGGCCCTCCCGGGGGAAAGTATGCCCGGAGATCGATGAAGCGCCCTTCCACATCCTGCCCGCGAGATCTCAGGAACTCCAGGTATTCGTCACGAGCCCAAGGCTCAGCAACGTGCCTGTTGGTAAGCAACACACCGCTGGAGTCTACGAGGAAAGCGGTAGCGGTACCCTGATGTTGGACGGGATCACCATTGCCGCCGAATGAGAGACGCGGCGTCGGTCGGCCTCCGGGACCGACATCGAACTGGAATGTACCTCCCGGTCCTACCTCATACCGCAACATCCTGTCGCTGTCTTCCTCAGCATAGCCGTATGTGAAGACCAGCAAGGCCACACTCCGCGACATGTCTCTGATTGCATCGGCGTCGATGCGAGGGTCGTTGGCCACCCGCATCTGTTCCTCACTCAAAAACGCCTCGAGCGAGTCTGCCTGCATCTGGAACTGAGCGATGTCGGCCTCCAGCTGGGACCTGGTAGCTCTCTCGGTTTCGAGTGTCTCGGACAACTCCGCCAGGGCACGTTCCAGATCTGCGGTGTTGCGGAGCTGCAGGGTGAGTGCGGCACCGATTCCAACAACCGCAACCAGTGCAACCAGCAGTACGGTCCGTCGGTTGAGTTTGCCGCGCTTGACTGCCACCGCAACCAGATCTCTCGTGGTGGTCACATCTTCGGAAGCAGGCTTCCCTGCGCTCCCACCTGACGACTTGGTGGCTGCGAATATCTCTGAGGCGCGGGCGAGCTCGTGTTGATCGAGAGTAGGCATCTGCTCCGCCGTGGATCCCATCACGAAACGCGCGCCGGGTCCGCCCGCTCCAAACTGCACGAGGGCTCCGTGGGACAGCAGAAAATCGCCTTCGACCTTCTCCCCATTCACGAAGGTCCCGTTGCGGCTGCCGAGGTCTCTCAGCGAGTAGCCGTCTGGGCCAAGCAAGATCAAGGCGTGCTTGGCCGATACCAGGACTTCGTTGGGCGAGAAGGTGATGTGACAGCCAGGGTCTCGGCCGATGGTTGTTTCGTTTTCCGGCAGATCGACAGCGGTACCTGCCCGACTACCTGTCAGGAATGTCAACCGTGCGGCCATTATATCTCCTCAGCATTCAGTGAATGCGCCATTCACTGAATGCACCAATCATTGAACGCAGCATTCGTTTAATGCCTCTGAGAGCTAAACCGTAGCGAGTATGAGTGTCAAGTTCCGATGCGAGCTGCCGGTGAAACCGTGTTGCGCTGATACGCGTAAAGCATTACGTAACCCTCCGCGAATAGCTCAGGAGCATAAAGATGAAACCGGTTAAGAGGTTTTTCGTGTTTTTCGGGGCGCCGCTGATATTGGTCGCCGGCATAGCTGGTGCTGTTGGCATCCAAAAGGGCTCCGCGTTGATCAGCGAAATCGAGATGTGGGGTGACAGTCTCGAACACAGCTCCGGACCGGTTGAACTCAGGTTGGGATCGGTACCTCTGATTTCCAATCTCTATGTGGACGGCGACAGGGTCGGTAAATACGACAGAATCGTCGTTCTGAGGCACCAACCGGGTGGCGTTGACAGCCTCAGGATCGTCGTCGAAGTACCTGATGCAGATCACCTCGCCGAGTTGAGTGAATGCTATCTACAGGCCGACCCGGAGGCGTTGGACGGCGAGTTCCCGGAAGGCCTGAAGCACGTGATGCGATGCGTCACTGAATCTGACAATCTGGAACCTTTCGGTAGTGTCGTCTTCGAGGGCACCGACCGCACGACCACGTTGGTGGTGGAGCCTGATTTGATCCCGTGTCAGTCTGGACGCAGCAGTGGAGATTGCCTGGACATGAGGGAACTCAGAGATGATATGGAGAGGCTGAGAGACGACATCCGGAACGATGTCAGAAAGAGAACACGAAAGCACCGCAACTGAGGGAACTAGTCTCCGGACTGTTGGAAAACGAGAACCCCGCCCTGAGAGCCAGAGCGGGGTTCTTTCTCAGCAGGCCGAGAGCAATCGAAGTTGATTCAATGCTCCTGCGCCGCTTCGAGCACATCCAAACCCTGTTCGAACACGATGTCCACGGGGATTCCCACGGTAGATAGACGGTCGAGCTCGGCCTGCAGCCCAGGTCCTACTATTCCTTTCTCTGCCAACAGGGCACCTGCCGCCTCGTAGTCGCCGTCGCCTTGGATCGTGAGGATGAGACGCGACAGCTCGTCCATCGCCTGCTCCATTCTGTCGAAATCGACGCGGTACTTGCCCGACGCCTCATCTATGCTAAACGCTCCCTGCTCCTCGAAGAAGTTGAATCGCACCATGTTGGCGCGACCGTGAGCGCTCGAAGCGCCGAACCTGACAGAGCGGAAGATGCCTGCCATGAAGGTCACGTAGTTGTCTTCAATCGTACCTTCGGTCAGGTGGCCCTGCTCTCTGAGCTGGGTCACCATGTACAGGCCGAGTATGTCAGCCTTCCCCTCCTCGATGGGAGAAGCGTGTTCCTGGAGTGCTTCTCGGACCGTGCCTCGGCCGTTGATGGTGTTGTTTAGTCCTAGGCCATGGGCTACCTCGTGAAACATGGTGTTTTCGAAGAAGGCGTCGAACGTTATGTACTGCTGCTGATCTTCGACAATCAGCTCGCGCGAAATCGGAACGAGAATCTGGTCGAACTTGGCCCTCATGGCATTCTTCAGCTGTAGCCTCCGGGCGCCCTTCTCTTGCTGGACGACTTCGTCGTTTGGCAGGTTGATTGCGATCGTTTTCGAACCGGCGTTTGCGTCTCCGGCATAGTAGACCACGTCGTAGGCGTTGAGGTCCGATCCGGTGCCGGGTGATTCTCGCTTGTAGGCGTCGTTCACGGGGAGTCCGCGTTGCAGCTCGGGCAACAGAGATGCGAACCGCGACAGGCGGTCGCTCCATTCCTTGTCCTTGATGAGCACAAACGCCTCATAGGCCGCCTTGTAGCCGAAAAGTCTGTCTTCGTAGGTCTCTATGGGCCCGATGACCACCTCGATGGTATTGTCTTTCATATCCATCCAGGCCATGTCGCTGTCACGATATTCGTCATTGAGCAGCGCTTCAGACCTCAACTCCAGGTAGCGCCGCAACCCGGGGTCGTCGGCGAGTTCTGCCGCCTCGGCGAGTTTTTGGGATGCTACCGTCACGTAATTCGAGAAAGCCTCATGATAGGGCACGGTATTGAGCCTGCCGTCTTCGCCCCGCCTCACCAGCGTGTAGAGACTCCTGAATTGCTCAACAACGTCGGCAGGTGCATCTAGCGCCGCCTCGAACTCCTCGCGCGTCACATTGGCCGGATACATGTTCGCGCCAGGCGGTTTTGGTCCGAAGTCGTCGAGGAACGGTGCATTTCCCGCAAGCCGGTCCCACGGGCCGACGTTGATTTCCACGTACCTTCGGGTGGCGGGATCTTCGATGCTGGCCAGCAACGAGTCGAGATTGCCGTAGGCCTGCTGCCAGAAGATGGGGTCCATCTGCTCAGCGGCTTCGATGAGAATCGGTATCATCTCGCGTTCGTTTTCAGTCAAGGCGCTCAGGTCGGCCGTGAGGCTGACGGTGGCGTACTGGTCGACCAGCTCCTGCATATCTGATTGTTGTGGCTCGCAAGCGGACATGATCACTCCCATGAGAGAGCATATTGCGATAGTCGAGAAGAAACGGCGTGTAAACATTGTCGATCTCACCGGTGAATGGACGGAAATGAATGTACTAGGCGCTCAGAATCTTGCCAGATAGGTGATCTTCACCACTGCTCCCCTGTCTTCGAATGCCCACAGAGAGTCATCATCGCCGCGACGCTCGTTGAAAACAATGAAGAGGTCGCTTCCGGGCGAGTGTATGAGGTTCACCCTCACATTGGCCGAAAACGAGTTGTCGAGGTTGTTGTATTGAAGAAGCGTGTTCGCTATGAGCTTAGTCGAGAACGCATAGGAAAGCCGCAGCGATGCAACATCCGCGGTAAACGATCCGTCCGGCACGTCTACGATGTTGTGGTTGAAGCGAGCGTCCACCGTTACGTTTGCGTTCGGTCGCAGGGTGAGTGTCCCGTTCAACGACACCATGTGGCCGCCGAAGGTTCCTTGAGCGGAACTCTGCGTGCTGAACACTATCGGCCTGTGATTGCTCGTACTTCCGAAAAGGAAAACCTGCCACAGGTCGTAATCCCCAGCCGGCACCTCCACGTCGTCGCTCAGCTCGAAGCTTTCATCTATGCGGTTGAAGCCGCGTCCATAATAGAGCGTGAGGCTCTCGCCCGAATTCCAGCTCGGGCTCAGAGCGCCGCCCCATGCCCAATCTTGCAGTACTCCATCTATCCTCGTGAGATATTGGAGACTGGTAAAAACATCGAGCCTCCGCAGCCCCAACACGCGGGGCCTCGGTGAGAGGCGAATGTGTCCATCGGTTCGCCGCATGTCAGTACGAGTCACGAATCCCATGTCGGCCGTCGTCTCGGGACCGACCATGAGCTGTTGCAGATTCCAACCAACCCTGTCGGTACTGAAGTCGAGGTTCACACGATAAGAGAAATCGTCCCCTCCAACGTCCGACGTGGCGGTCCGCACCCCGTATCCCTGAATGTTGAGTGTGCCCGTTGGCCAGAACGACCAATCGACTCCTCCGACCGTGTTCCATCCGTTGTGATCTCTTCGGTCGGTGAGCATCGCTCCCACGAAATGCCTGTCACCAATGTCGCGCTTCACACGAGCCACCGCGAAGTTGGTTCGGGCCTGATCGAACGCCGAATCGGTTACTACGTTCAACAGGCCAACGGTCTGGCCGCCAACGCGTCCCGTCAATCGCATACCGCCCAGTACAGGCACCTCACCATCTTCTGCTATTCCTATGCGGCGCGAGAAGAACATCAGGAACGGCGGAGGTTCGAATGCGCCACGAAAACCGAACTCGAATATTCCGGAGTTCTCGAGGAAAAACTCACGCTTTTCCGGAAAGAACAGCGAGAACCTCGTCAGATTGACCTGCTCGTCATCGACCTCGACCTGAGCGAAGTCCGTGTTCACCGTCATGTCGAGTACCAATCCCGGCCTCACTTCATACTTTGCGTCCACTCCGACGTTGAGCCGAGGGTCGGTGTCGATCTCCGTCTCGAGCTGCTCCTGAGTGCCGCCGCTCAACAGATATGGTTTTACTTCGAGGTTGACGCCCGTTCGCTGCAAATCGTTCAAGCCGGCGAGGTGCCCGGCGCCGCTGACGCGGTGGAATCCGCCGGTCGATCTGGACCAACCGCTCCAAAGCACTTCCTCGTTCTTGCTGCGGATTACCCGGTAGACATTGAATCCCCAGTTCTGCCCTTCGCTGCCGGTGGGAAACCTGAGTGAGCGGAAGGGTATCGCGAACTCCGCCGACCAGCCGTCGTCGGTTCTTCTTGCTTTGACCTCCCAGACGGCCCTCCAATCGATGTTGAACTCTCGGCCCTCATCGGTTAACAAGGCTTCGAATTCCGCACCGTTGGGGTTGGTCGCAAAGACAACTCCGTTCCTGTGGTCGTGGAACGTGTCGAAGAGCAGGGCAACGGCATCGTCTCCGGCGAACACCGGAGAACCGCCGAACTCATCGGTGCTCATCAACTTGTCGCGCTGGAGAATTCTCGATACCACGTTCTGAGGCCGGGAGTCGTGGGCGATTACTCCCACGTATAGTGTGGTTGCGGAATAGACTACGCGCACTTCGGTAACCTCTGACGCCGGAGCACCGTCGACCGGCTCACGCTGGAAAAAACCGGTGGCCGGCAAAGCAGTCTGCCAGGTGGGTTCGTCGAGCACACCGTCCACGAACACGTAGCCCGAGTCTTCGTGTACCTTCACGGCGGTCACCGCCGGTACATCACCTTCTTGTGCCGCAACAGGAATCACGAGCACAATCAGAGCGGCGCCGGCCGCCAGCATTCGTCGCCAAAGGGCCGTCATCAAAGCCATAAAACCCTGTGTGAAGGTTTGTACCGCAGCGTTCGTTCGTGGGCGCACCATCGCCAAACTGCCGATTCAGATCAAGTGCTTTGCCGGAATTGACTGATTGAGTACCATGCTTGCGCGTTTTCGGGCGAAAGGTGGCGCGTTTGACACTCTCCCAGGAATCTCGGGAAAAAACGAAACCATGGGTGCCGGCCATTCAGGTCGCCGCCGGCGCAGTATTGATCAGCTTTTCGCCTGTGTTCGTGAACGTCACAGATGTGGATCCGGCTGCTACCGCGTTCTACCGCCTGCTGATAGGCGGGATCGTCCTGCTCGCGGTCGCCGTAGCATCGCGACGTCTTCGGGTCGCGCGAAAAAAGAAGTTGTTGATTGCTGCGCTGTGCGGCGTGTTGGTGGCGATCGACCTTTCCGTGTGGCATATGAGTATTCGCCTCATCGGTCCGGGGCTTGCCACGATTTTGGGGAATCACCAGGTATTCGTGCTGGCCGGATTCGGGATCGTCTTCCTGGGTGAACGCCTCACCTTCAGGATGGCATCGGCGATTCTACTCGCCGTAGCGGGGTTGTTTCTGATATTCGGACTCGAGTGGGGCGGGCTTTCGGCGGAGTTCCGGTTGGGAACCATCTATGGTGGTCTGACTGCGTTGATGTACGGCTGCTTCCTCATCCTCCTGCGGAGCGCACAATCGGGCACCGGCGCGCCCGACCCCGTGTTTACCGTCGCAGTTTTGTCTCTGGTCGGCTCGGCTGTGCTGGGAGGGTACGTCTGGTCGGGCGGAGAGAGCTTCGTGGTCCCGGATTCGCGCAACTGGACCGTATTGATCTGTTACGCGATCATCTGCCACGTAGTGGGCTGGGTACTAATCACCAAGGGACTTCCCGGCCTGGAGGCGTCTAAGGCTGGATTGTTGCTCCTACTCCAACCGGCGTTGGCGTTTGTCTGGGACGTGGCGCTTTTTGGCAGGCCGACGGCGGTCGTAGAGGTTATGGGGGCAGTCTTAGCCTTGTGCGCTATCTATTTGGGAGCGGTGGGGCGAGATGAACGTCCAACATACAACGTTGAACATCCAACATCGAACGGCGGGTGAGGTTAGTTCCGTTCGATGTTCGACGTTCGACGTTCGACGTTCGACGTTCGACGTTCGACGTTCGATGTTCGATGTTCTTTGTTGGGAGTTCTCTCTATCTACCAAGCCAATAATTCACCTTTACCAAAAACGTATTGGTTCCGTCCGCGTTGAACAGGTCGGTCACGCCTGACCTGAGGTTGAACTGACCGTCACTCGCATAGTCTGTTCTGCCGTGCTGCCATACGAAGAAGACGGTTGAACCAAGGAAATACTCCCAGCGGAGTACCGCGTTGGATCTCAGAGACAAATAGGTGAAGTCAGGGTTCCCCAGCTCGATGTCTGCCGAGCCGTCTTGATCCAGATCCAGCGATACTTCTCCGTCGACCTCGCTGACCTGACCGTTGCCGAACGTCACCAGACGATCGGACCATTCCTCTCCGCGGGGATCTTCGACTTTGCTGAACGATCTGTATTCGCCGGTCGCTATGAAGGGCTGCATGTAGAATTGCAAGGAAATCGCGGGAGCAAAGGTCCAATTGCCCCTGAAGCTCATACTTGCGGTATTCCTCATCAGCTCACCGAAGATGTATCGCGTTTCCCCCAATGCATCTTGAGTCCGGACGTACTGCCAGGTATCCAGCTCTCGATTGAAGCCGGGTGATGCGGTGAAATTGAGGTTTCCGGCAACCCTCCAAGAGATGTAGTTGCCTATGTGCCACGACCAGCTACCGGTCGCCGGCTGCTGCCAGAAATGCCCGTTGATTCCCCCCCGAACGGCCTTGCGGCCATCTGTGTTCATGTTGGCCCAGACGTTCCAGTTGCCGGGTCGCAGGAGGCCCGGGCCTCCTCGGAGGGCCGCAGATGAGAACCCTTCGAATTCGGTATTCATCCCCATGCCGCCGTTCCAGTAGTTCAGCAGCGTGAAGTGAAGGTTCACGTTCCCGCCCAGCGCCTCCCGGTCCAACCCGTAGTTGAATACCGACCACTGGTTGAAGTTGATGAAGAAGCTACGGAACACCTTGCCCGGCTGTACCCAGCGGCGTTGCAACCAGGTCCATTGAATCGTACGGTCGGCTTCGCGCATGAAGCCAAGGTCGTTCGACTCGAATCCTGGGGTGCGTGTGTCGAAACCGCCCGAGAAGCGCCAGTTCCCCGCGATCTTTGCAAGGGAAATTTGCGACGCGAAACCTGAGAGCGAAGTCCTGGTCGGGTCGAGAGTCAAATAGTCGGCGTCCGGACGCTGGTAGAGGTGCGCTGCGGACCGCTGCGTACGTTCGATCGCTTCTGCCGAGCCGGCGACCCTGCTCCCGACGATCCTCCCGCTGAACGAGTAGGTGTCGTTGAGGAACCGATGGTTCCAGTTGGTGCCGAACGTGAACGCCGAGCTTCTCAGGTAGTCGAGGTTGTCAGGCAGTTGCCGCTTTACGGCGGTTCCGAATATTCCGACTTGCGTCAATCCGTCGCGAAAGTCACGCGCGAGTCTGCCGACCACGTAGCCGGTACGAGGTTCCACAATATCGTTGAACCAGTTGCCGTCTGCGTCCACTACACTCGCTTCCTCCTCCGCCGTCACCGCAGTCAACAACCCAACTGTCCATCCTGTTGGAGTCCGCCCAGATACTTTCGCAGCACCGTAGATCGTCGTTTGTGAAACCTGCTCGGCGTATCCACCGCGCGGATCGGCGCGGCCCTGAGGTGCCCTACCGATTCGACGGGTGTAGAACAGGCTCTCGTTTTCCATGTCGCCGTCGCCCAACCCGATCGAGAACCGGAAGATGTCGATTCCCTCGTTGAAGAACGGCCGCCTCTCAGGGAAAAACGTCTCGAAAGCGGTCAGGTTCACTACCGCCGGATCGGCCTCTACCTGCCCGAAGTCGGGATTGAAGGTGGCATCGACCGTGATGTTCGAAGTGAGTCCGAACTTCAAGTCGCCGCCAAACGAGGCAGTTGCATGAGATCCATCTCTGAACGGATTGCCTTCCTGGGCCGGTTCCCTCGCTCCCGTCAGTACCGTATAGGGAAGGATCTCGATGCGCTGCGGAGGGCGAATGCCTTCGATTCCCTCCAGATCACCAAAGCGCGACACGAAACCGGGCTCGTCCTTTGGAGGTACTCTCCAAAACAACTCTTCGGCCAGCCTGTTTATCCGCCGATAGATGTTGAAGCCGAAGGTGTGGCTTTCAGAGTTGGGGAAACGCAACTGACTGAAGGGAATCTTGAATTCTGCCGTCCAACCCGATTCGTCACGATGGACACCTACGTCCCAAACCGCGTCCCAGGAATCGTCTTCGGACCCGTCGTCGAAAAAGTAGATGTCGCGCTTCACGCCGACGGGGTTGACCAAGAACACGAAGGCGGTTCGCCGGTCGTGATAAGAATCGATGGCGACTCCGAGCCAGTCGGAGGGAGATTCCAGGTCGCGTCGCGTGAGTTGCGCCTGAACCTCACCCGGTTCGGAGTCCCATGCCCTGACAGCGACGTAGAGAGAGGCGTCAGTATAAAGGACTCGGAACTCAGTCTCCTCAGTAGGCGCATGGCCCTCGTTCGGTTCGAGTTGCGTGAAATCGCGAAACGGGGCGGCCGTCTGCCAGACCGGGTCATCGAGTTTCCCATCGATGGTCGGGCTGGAAGGAAGGGCTCGATTGGCAACCGCGAAGGGCGGATGCGTTCGTCCGTTGCCGGCTACCGACTGTCCTTGGGCAACCAGCGGGCTCACAACCAGAGCGGAAACGACCGCGAACAACGCCGGTTTCCAACATCTACATGACTCTGGTCGGACTTTGGGTACAACACAGGATGCTTGCAACGGTCCCTCCCACCGTTGTAGGCGTTTCGAGTTGGTACGGGTAAACTCAGTACGGAAAACCGGTGAAACCGGTTTCCGATCCTATGGGTCGGATCCGTTCTCGGCTTTCCAGGACGCCAACCGAAAGGGAGGAATCAATCGATCAAGGTCTTTCCCGTCATCTCTTCGGGAACGGGAAGATCGAGTAAATCGAGAATCGTCGGCGCGATGTCTGCCAGGGTTCCCGCGCGCAGTTTGACATCGTTGGAATCCGGCCCCACATAGGTGAATTCCACTTGGTTCGACGTGTGTGCGGTGTGTGGCTGTCCATCTTCGGCGACCATACACTCCACGTTTCCGTGATCAGAGGTGATTAGGGCGACTCCATTCACCTCTTCGATCGCCTCCAGTACCTTGCCCACACACTCGTCCACGGTTTCCACAGCTCGTACGGCTGCTTCGGAGACGCCGGTGTGACCAACCATATCTCCGTTTGCGAAGTTCACTACGTAAAACTCGTGCGAACGTTCCCGGATCTGCTTCGAGAGTTCCGCGGCGATCTCGTATGCGCTCATCTCCGGTTACAGGTCGTACGTGGCAACCTTCGGCGAAGGTATCAAGAGCCGATCCTCGCCCGGAACCGGCGGCTCAACTCCACCGTTGAAGAAGTATGTGACGTGAGGGTACTTCTCCGTTTCGGAAATCCTGAACTGCGAAACCCCGGCATCTGCCAACACGTGAGCCAGTATGTTGTAGAGTTGTATCTGCTCGTAAGCGACCGGAAGGTCGATTCTTCGGTCGTACCGGGTCATGCAGGCCATCTTGATCTCGGGCCTCGAGCGACGATCGAATTCCGTGAATTCCTCTGAGATCAATGCCCTCGTAATCTCTCGCGCGCGGTCTCCTCTGAAGTTGAAGAAGATCACGCTGTCGCCATCTCGTATCGTCGACAGATCGCCGGACGAACCGTCTCTGATGAGTGTGGGCGGAAGGAATTCATCGGTCTTTCCTTCGCGATACCATTCTCGTGTGGACTCGACCGCATCGTCCCTAACGGTGGCTTCGCCGTACACCAGGCAGGCATACGCTTTTTCGACGCGATCCCAGCGGTTATCCCGGTCCATGGCGTAGTACCTGCCTATGACCGAACCCACCTTACCTACGCCGATCTCACCGCACTTCGTTACGATGTTCTGGATGTAATCCGCTGCCGACTTGGGCGGCGTGTCTCTGCCGTCTGTCAGGCAGTGAACGACGACCTTTTCGAGGCCGTTCCTCTTCGCCATCTCCAGGAGTGCAAAGAGGTGGTTTTCGTGGCTATGCACTCCGCCGTCGGAACAGAGGCCCATTAGGTGCAAAATCGAGCCGTTTTCCTTGGAGTGCGCCATGGCTGCCCGAAGCACCGGGTTCTCGAAGAACTCTCCGCTCTCAATGGACTTGGTTATTCTCACCAATTCCTGGTAAACGACTCTACCGGCCCCGATGTTGAGGTGTCCTACCTCCGAATTCCCCATCTGACCCGCGGGAAGCCCGACTTCTTCGCCCGAGCACTTCAGCAGGCTGTGCGGATACTCCTCCGCGATGCGATCGTGCACAGGTGTTTTACCGACAGCCACCGCGCTGTGCTGACGGTCCAACACATCAGGAGGGTTGGGATTGAAACCCCATCCGTCACGAATGATCAATACGACGGGCGAAACGCGCCCTGACTTGGTTCTGGGCATCCAACACTCCAAATCGATTCTGTTACGTGGAACTCGGTTGTCTGTGGACAATGGGGCGGCACTTCTTACACAGAATAATACTCAACTCTTCATCGCGGGTTTTGGTGCCGTGAGGCTGATCTGCTGCCTGGCTCACCATCGTGCCAATTGCAGCCGATAATGACAGCATTGGGCCGTCCCACGTGCGCGGCCGGCCGGTATCGCTTAGCTTCAACGAACTTTGTGGCCCAAACGTATGAATAAGAAGCACTTAAATCCATAGATCAGTAGGTGTTCTAGTGAAGATATTTGGCCTCATCTGTGCGCTGGCGTTTTCTCCACTCTTTGTCCTGGCTCAAGAGGCAGGCTCACGGGAGTCGTCCCGCACGACAACGGGGATTCCGTTGTCCGAAATCCCCGAGTTCGCCAATGCGGTCCGGGCAGTTGGAGGTGCGCCAAGGGTGGACGGACGCCTCGACGACGAAGC
>Ga0180435_10005278_pt1 | contig 12601 bp, 12 predicted proteins | sample SS_ome_3_FD_132467 | JGI IMG/M metagenome (GOLD analysis project Ga0180435, IMG submission 132467) | Hypersaline lake sediment archaeal communities from the Salton Sea, California, USA - SS_3_S_1 metaG | ecosystem: Environmental > Aquatic > Non-marine Saline and Alkaline > Hypersaline >... | reverse complement strand
CTCGACCACGGTGACAACTCGATGCCCGTCAACCTCTTGGACCTCGATCACCGACTCCCCCGCCAGCCCGCGCGCATCGAGATCATCCACCGGCTGTTGACTTGGCAGCCCTTCACCAAACTTGTTGATGATTGCCGGAGCGCGATTCATCCTCACCTCGGTGATTCCCGGTAGCTCGAGCATCTTCAGGCGCAATTCCTCGCGCTCTTCCATGCCGTCTGCCAACATCAGGGTGTTCAGCGAATCAAAGTAGAAATTATTGGTACCCAGCAACTGGGTCACAGCCGTATCGAGATTCTTGGAGCGCTGGTCGACATACAGACTGACCGACAAGACCAGTAGCATTACCAGAAACACACTGGTAATCGCCAGATTGATCTTCAAGCGAACCGAACTGCGAACGAAACCTATCCAGGATTTCAGCATCGAGCATATCCCAAAGTGACAAACACACGATCAACCGGTACCGGTTGGCCAGCTATTGATAGGGATAGCGACCGGACGACGGAATCTTTAACGCTGCAGCACCGAAAAAGTGCAGAAACAGGAAGCCTGGGCTAGAGAAAAACGGACAAGAGCTGCGCGAGACCGAACAGGATGATCATGGCCCCGGCCGACTGCCGTACCAGGCCATGGCGTACAAAACGCTGCAGGCTGGTTGCAGCCACTCCCATCAACAACAGGTTCGGCAAGGTCCCCAGGCCAAATGCCAACATCAGAGAAGCCCCCTGCCAGGCGCCTCCGGCAGAGACGGACCAGATCAGCACGCTGTACACCAGGCCACAGGGCAGCCAGCCCCAAAGGGCCCCCAACATCAATGCATGCCGGGCATCACGCACCGGCAACAGACCGCGCCCCAACGGCTCGATACGCTTCCACAACCAGCCACCGGCCTGCTCCACGCGCAGCAGCAGGTTCCACCAACCGGCCAGGTACAGTCCCAGCAGGATCATGAAGACACCAGCAATGACCATGAGTACCTGCTGTGCCTGCTGCACCGGCAGCAAACCCGAGAAGAAATAACCCAGGCCGCCGGCAATGGCACCGGCAAGGGTGTAACTGGCAATACGTCCCAGGTTGTAGGCCAGCTGGATCGACCAGCGGGTGGCACCAGCATCAGGCATACCCAGTGAAAGGGCCCCTACAATGCCGCCACACATGCCAACGCAATGCACGCCGCCTAGGATGCCCACCAGGAACGCACTGACAAAACCCAACTCAGTCACGGCCAGGCAACTCCACGTCTGTGTACCGCCATGCCGCCAACACCAGCAAAAGCACCGGCACCCCCATCAGGGCCGTAAGGGTGAAAAACGACTCGTAACCCATATCGTCGACCAATACTCCGGAAAAGCCTCCGAGAAACTTTGGCAGCAACAACATCAGGGAGCTGAACAAGGCGTACTGGGTGGCCGAATAGGAGACATTGGTCAAGGCAGACAGGTAGGTAATGAATGCCGCCGAGGCAATACCAGCACTCAGGTTGTCCATTCCCACCACCGCGACCAGTAACCAGAAGTCGTTACCCACGCTCGCCAACAAGGCGAACAGCAGGTTGGTGCCCGCTGCCAGCACAGCACCTACCAGCAGCATGCGCATCACGCCGAAGCGATACACGGCCACCCCGCCAAGCAGCGCGCCGATGATGGTCATGTAGATACCAAAGCCCTTGGACACCAGCGCAATTTCGTCCTTGGCGAACCCCATGTCCTTGTAAAACACATTGGCGATCACCCCGAGTACGATATCGGACACGCGGTAGCTGGCGATCAGGCACAGCACCAACAGCGCCAGCCAACCATAGCGACGAAAGAAATCCACGAACGGCATCAGCACCGCGTTCCACAACCAGTGACCCGCACGATGCAGCCAGGAACCATGCTGCAGCTCGGGATCCTGCTCCAAGGGATCCTGGACCTCGGGCTCGGGCGAGAACAGGGTTGTCAGCATACCGATCAGCATCAAACCCGCCATGACTGAATAAGTAACCGCCCAGGGCGCCTGTTCGTAGGTGGCTTCATCAGGATCGAAGGCCGCTGCAATCCACAGCGCACCCGCGGAAGCCACGAACATGGCAAGCCGGTAGCCGGTGGTGTAGAAACCAGCCATTACGCCCTGCAGTCGCTTTTCCGCGATCTCGATACGGTAGGCATCGACAGCGATATCCTGGGTGGCAGAGGCAATGGCCACCAGCAAGGCCAGCCAGACCAGTAGCGACAGATGCTGCGCCGGATCACTACTGGCCATACCGAACAACCCGAGCGCAATCGTGACCTGGGTCAACAGCAACCAGGAACGCCGACGCCCCAGCCAGCGATGCAACAAAGGCAGGTGCATACGGTCGACCAGCGGCGACCACAACACCTTAACGGCATAAGCCAGCGCCACCCAGCTGATAAAACCGATGGTGGAACGGTCGACTCCCGCCTCACGCAGCCAGAAGGACAAGGTGCCGAACACCAGCAGCAGCGGCAGACCGGAAGAAAACCCCAACAGGCCAATGCGCAACAGACGCCAGTCACGCAGATGCTGCAGGGTATCGCGCCAGGAGCGGCTGGCCGATTCAGTCAAAATCGTAATCCATGATCAGCGGCGCGTGATCGGAAAAGCGCTTGTCCTTGTAGATGCGTGCCGCAGTCACCTTGCTGCCGATGCCGGGCGTGGTTACCTGGTAGTCGATACGCCAGCCCACGTTCTTGGCCCAGGCCTGGCCGCGATTGGACCACCAGGTGTACTGGTCTTGCTCCTGGTTGACCGCGCGGAAGGCGTCCACCCAGCCGGCCGGGCCGAACAGGTCGTCCATCCAGGCCCGCTCTTCCGGTAGAAAACCCGAATTCTTCTGGTTGCCTCGCCAGTTCTTCAGGTCTTCCTTCTTGTGCGCGATGTTCCAGTCGCCGCAGATAACGTACTCGCGCCCACTCGCCTTCAGCTCGGCGAGGTAAGGCATCAGGTGATCAAGCACTTTGAACTTCACCTCCTGACGGTCCTCGCTCGAGGAGCCGGACGGCAGATACAGTGACACCACGCTGAGGTTGCCCAGGCGCGCCTCGATCCACCGCCCCTCCGCATCGAATTCGTCCCAGCCGATACCCTCGATCACCTCATCCGGCTCACGCCGACAGTAGATGCCGACACCGCTGTAGCCCTTCTTCTGTGCCGGGTGGTAGTAACAGTTGAAGCTCGGTGGCCAGTACAGCTTGTCGAGGATCTGGTGTGTCTGGGCCTTGAGTTCCTGCAGGCATACTACGTCGGCTCTTTGCCGGCGCAGCCATTGGTAAAAGCCTTTCCGGCCAGCAGAACGAATGCCGTTGAGATTGATCGTGATCACGCGCATGCGGGGCATTATACTGGCCGGGTATTTTTAAAGAGGTAAGTCATGCAGGATTATCAGCGCGAGTTTCTGGATTTTGCCCTGGATGTGGGTGTTCTGAAGTTTGGTGAGTTCACCCTGAAATCGGGGCGCGTCAGCCCCTATTTCTTCAATGCCGGCCTGTTCAACAGCGGCTCCGCGCTGGCACGCCTGGGCAAATACTACGCGCAGACCATCGTCGACTCCGGTATCGAGTTCGACGTGCTGTACGGCCCGGCCTACAAGGGCATCCCGCTAGCCGCGGTGACTGCCGCCGCACTGTATGACCAGCATCAGATCGATATCCCCTACGCCTTCAACCGCAAGGAAGCCAAGGACCATGGCGAGGGCGGCAACATCGTTGGCCATGCGCTGGAAGGGCGCATCCTGATTATCGATGACGTAATAACCGCCGGTACCGCGATCCGCGAGTCCATGGACATCATCGAGGCGGCCGACGCCAAGCCTGCGGGTGTGGTTATCGCACTGGACCGCCAGGAGCGAGGCAAGGGCGAGAAATCGGCCATCCAGGAGGTGGAACAGGATTACGCGATCCCGGTGGCGGCGATTGCCAAGCTGGAAGACCTGGTCAGCTTCCTGGCCCAGCGCAGCGAGTCAGAACACCTGGCGAACATCCGCGCCTATCGTGAACAGTACGGCGTTTGATAGCCTGTGGCCCGCTCGTGGTCAGCCAAGTATCAGCTTGATACCCACCAGCGCGGTCACCACCTCGAACACCCGTTTGATCCACCGGTTACCCTGCTTGATCGCCAAGTGCGCGCCCAGGTAGCCGCCCAGCAGCGAGCCGGCCAACAGTGCCGGCAGCCAGTCCCAGCGGATCTCGCCGAGCAGCCCCAGGGTGACAGCGCCGGCACCGTTCCAGAACATTCCCACCAGCACCAGCGTGTAGGCCACCGCGGTTTTGTAGTCCGCGCCGAACCAACGCACCAGCCAGATGGTCACGAACAGCCCGGTCCCGGAAGTCAGCGAGCCGTTCAGGGCCCCGATCAGGAACAACACCAGGCCGCCGAACCACAGAGGCCAGCCGTTCTGGTTGCGCAACTGCGCAGTCTGCCCCAGTTCTTTCTTGAGGAATGAGTAAACGCCGAGCCCCAGCGTCAATACGCCGAGGGCGACCTCGGCGGTCCGTCCCGGAACCTGCAGGATCACCGACGCACCGAGCACCACGCCCGGCAGTCCAGTAGCAAGGATGAACACCACAAAGCGCCGCTGCAGATGGCCCTCGCGCAGATGCCGCAGGGTTGCACCCACGCCCAGTGCAACCGACGCCACCTTGTGCGTTGCCAGGGCGATACCGAACGGCAGCCCCAGAAAGATCAGGATAGGCAACTGCAAAAGGCCTGCGCCACCACCGGCGAAGGCGGAAAAAGTATTGGCCACGAGAGAGGCAAAAAACAGCAGTATCTGGTCCAAATACCTGTCCCGCGCAAGGCCGGGCAGTGGGAGCTTTGCTACCCAGTGCACAAAAAAAACCGACCGGAGGTTAAAGGAAGCAACTTATGGTCGATTATACTGTCGAAAATCCTGTCCTAGAGCGCAGCTTCACTCCTATGCATTTGCTACGAACCTCCCTGGCTATCTCACTGACCGTTGCTATCGGCCTGTCGGCAAATGCGGCCGGCATCAAGAAATGGGTGGATGAAAACGGTGTGGTTCACTACGGAACCTCGGTTCCGCCCCAGTATTCCCAGAAAGGCCATACCCAACTCAACGAACGCGGTATCGAAGTCGGACGTGTTGACCGGGCCAAGACCCAGGAGGAACTCGAGCGTGAACGTGAACTTGCGCAGATTCGGGCCGAACAAAGGAAACTGGAAGAGGAGCAACGCGCCCGAGACCGTGTTCTGATGACCCTCTACCAAAGCGAGGACGACATCCTCCTGGTACGCGACGGCAAGCTGGCGCAGGTAGATGCACACATCACGATCAAGCAGAAACAGCTCAGCCGACTGAAAGAGCGCCTGAGGAAACTGCAGGGACAGGCCGCAGCAGCTGAACGTAGCGGACGCAGGTTAAATAAGAAGGAGAAGGAAAACCTTGCAGCCACCAAGCAGCAGATCGAGTCGGGTTACAGCTACCTGCTTGACAAGGAAGGCGACAAGCAACGCATTACCAACAACTACGCCAGGGACTTGGAACGCTTCCGCCAATTACAGCTCACCAAAGAGGGGCTGCTCGGGCTTGAATCACCTCAGGCACCACAACTGATTCGCGTCCCCGGCGCCTTCGTCTGCGATGACGCAGAACAGTGCGATCGCCTGTGGATTCCAGCCAAGAAATATGCGCAGAAACATGCCAATACGCCGATCGAGCTGGATGCCCAGCGCATCCTGATGACCGTGCGTGCGCGCAATCCGAGCGAACTGAACATCACCCTGTCGCGGCTGAGCAAACGCGGCGTGGAAAGAATTTTTCTGGATGTGCAGTGCATGAACAGCCTGGAAGGTCAGCAGCACTGCGATACCGAAGCCGTCAAGAATATCCAGGGTAACTTCTTCAGCCACCTGAAACAGTTCTAGTCGCTGAACAAACCGGTCCTGAGCAATGCCCAGTCGCTGTCCCACTGTGCCAGGCTAGGGCGGCTGAAACGCGAGCGCTGAAACTGGTGCAGCCGCCCCTCGATAAACGCGGTCAGCAGACTGGCACCAGCCTCCGGCTCCACGCGCAACTGCACATCCTTGCGCAAGCTGGCCTCACGCAACACCTGACGAAGTTGCACATCGACCCGCTCAAAGAACTGCTGCACGCGTTCCAACAGGCGTTCACGCTCGCCAACCAACGCATCACCCAACAGCACACGGGTAATTCCCGGGTTCCGATCCGCGAATCCCAACAGCAGATAAACCACCTTGGCGCAGCGTGCCTCGGTAGCCTTCTCCTCCTCCAGGATCAGGTTGATCCGGGCAAACACGGTCTCTTCGGCAAACTCGATCAGGCCCTCGAAAATGCGCGCCTTGCTGGCAAAATGCCGGTAAAGGGCCGCTTCCGACACCCCGACCGCGCGCGCCAGCCCGGCCGTGGTGATGCGATCACCCGGATTGCTCTCCAGCTCGTGCGCGAGTGTCTCGAGAATCAGTTGTTTGCGCGAGGATTTCGGCATGACGCCAATAATCAGCAGATCAGGGTACCGACACCCTGGTCGGTAAACAGCTCAACCAGCACCGCGTGTTCCACCCGGCCGTCGATGATATGGGCCGTCTTGACCCCGGCCTTGACCGCATCCAGCGCGCAGCCGATTTTCGGCAACATGCCACCATGGATGGTGCCATCGGCGATCAATGCATCCACGTCGCTGGTTTTCAGGCCGGTCAACAGGTTGCCCTCACCATCAAGCAGGCCCGTGGTATTGGTCAGCAGGATGAGTTTTTCGGCGCCCAGCACCTCGGCCATCTTGCCCGCCACCAGGTCGGCATTGATGTTGTATGAGTGCCCGTCCTCACCCACGCCAATCGGCGCGACCACCGGGATAAAGTCGCCGTGCACCAGCATGTCGACTACCGAGGCATCGATACTCTCCACCTCGCCAACGTGACCAATGTCGATAATCTCCGGCGGGCTGTCCTGGGTTTCCTGAGAGGTCAATTCCAGCTTGCTGGCTCGAATCAGGTCGCCGTCTTTACCGGTCAGGCCGACGGCATGACCACCGTGCTGATTGATCAGGTTGACGATATCCTTGTTGACCAGGCCACCGAGCACCATCTCCACCACATCCATGGTCTCTGAATCGGTTACGCGCATGCCCTGGATGAACTCGGTCTCCTTGCCCAGACGCTTGAGCAGGTCACCAATCTGTGGACCACCGCCGTGCACCACCACCGGATTGATGCCCACCGTCTTCATCAAGACCACGTCACGTGCAAAACCGGCCTTGAGCTTTTCGTCCACCATGGCGTTGCCGCCGTACTTGATCACGACGGTGCGACCCGTGAAGCGCTGGATATAAGGCAGGGCCTCGGTGAGTACGTGGGCGACATTGGCTGCCGCCTTTGCATTCAATCCCATAGGACTACTTCTCTTTTATGATTCAGAAAGGGAGCTGCGCGGTCGGCAGCACCTGGGTCATCAGGTCGCGGAATTTCTGCTCGATTTCCTCCAGCGCACCCTCGCTGTCCGCCTCGAAACGGAAAGTCAGCGCAGGCGTGGTGTTGGAAGCGCGCACCAGGCCCCAGCCGTTGGTGAACTCAACGCGCAGACCATCCAGGGTCACCAGACGTGCATCGCCAAAATCGGCGTCGGCAAGCAGGCGTTTCATCAGCAATTCCGCTTCACCCTCTTCGATGGGCATCTGGAATTCGGGGGTCGCCGGACTGCGCGGCAACTCGTTCACCACCTGGTCCAGCGGGCGCGGATCCATGGCGAAGACTTCCAACAGGCGCGCGGCCGCGTATACCGCATCATCCGAACCGTACCAGCGCTCCTTGATGAAGAAGTGTCCGGAGAACTCGCCACCGAGCAAGGCACCTGTCTCGCGCATCTTTTCCTTCATGCGGCTGTGGCCTGAGCTTCCCATGATGGGACGACCACCGTTCGCCAGCACGTAGGACGCAAGGTTGCGCGAGGACTTCACGTCGAACACGACATCGGTACCGGGGTGTCGCTGCAGGATATCCGCCGCCAACAGCATCAACAGATGTTCCGGCCATACGTAGCCACCACTGTTGTCGATGACTCCCAGGCGATCACCATCTCCATCGAAGGCGATCCCGAGGTCTGCCTCCTGGGCCTGCACTTCCAGTTCCAGCGCGCTGAGATTGTCCCGTTGATTCGGGTCCGGGTGATGGTTAGGGAAGCTGCCATCCGGCTCGCAGAACAGGGGCACCACCTGGCAGCCCAGCGCCATCAGAAGATCGCAGGCCAACTGCCCGGCAACGCCATTGCCGCCGTCGACAACGACCTTTAAGCCACGCCCGATCTGGGTCTGCTCGGCGACCGCATTGAGATAGGCTTCGTGCATGTCACGCTGTTCCACGCGACCTTTGGCTCCGGCAACAAACCCCCCACGGCCAGCACGCCCGCACAGGGCCTGTAACGCTTCGCCATGTAGCGGCATACCATCGAGATAAAACTTGAAGCCATTGTATTCCGGCGGATTGTGGCTACCGGTAACGACCACGGCAGCGCTGTCCGGGGTGGTGTGCATGTAGAAATAGGGAAGGGCCACTGGCGCCTGCCCCAACTGCACAACATTCATACCTTGGGCAACCAGGCCATCGCTGAAGGCCTGATACAACTCGGGACTGGAAAGCCGCGCATCATGCGCCACACAGACTTGTTCGATACTGTTCTTTATCGCCTCTTCCGCGAAAGCCTGTGCCAGCACGTAGGCAACATCTGCGCCCAGCGTCTCGCCAACCACACCACGAACGTCGTAGGCACGACAGATCGAGGACGCCACCTCCACGTTCTCTGCCGGCGCTCTTGCCGCAGGTGACAGAGACGGCGCTGCCTGCGCCGCCTCGGCTACAGCCGCCTGGCCGGCCCCCTCCCCCTGCAAGCGGTTCTGTTTGCGGGCGTTGAAGGCGTATTCGCGTAACAACAGGATCGCGTCTCGGGTAGCAGCCACCCGCGCGCCCTGCTCTGCACCCAGCTTTCCGCTGGCAATGCTTTCCCCGAGGTTGACCACGGTGGCCATGTCCTGGCGCATATCGCGACCGAGCATACGAATTTGCAGAAACAACGCCAGTCCCAGGGCAAGTAACCCACCAGCGGCCAGCCCCCCCAGCAAAGCGAAATCGCCGCTTCCACCGGGCAAGTAGGAATAAACCAGCTGCAAGATGCTGCCGTCCACGCCGACCGTACCGTCGCTGCTGACCAACAGCTCGAGCGGACCGCTACTGGCGACAACATGCCCCCCGGAACCACCCTGCACCAGCTGCAAATCGCCCTCGAAGCGCGGCGCCTCAGCCATCACCTGTGTCAACAGATCAACCGACCAGGCCGCAAACAAGGCGCCACTTTCTTTGCCATTCGCACGCACGGGCACCGCCATGGCCAGGTAGGGGGCACCAACGGTGATTTGGTGAACCTCTGCCGGTGGGACCGCCCCCTTCAGGGCCCGGTGAACCATGTCGACACCGGCATACCCCATAGGCGCAGCGCCTTGTGGGTCAGGTTTGATTTCGTTGAACTGATCGACCGAGTAAAGACGCAGTTGTATGACTTCCGGCAACAAGGCCGCAACCTGCTCAGCGGCTTCCCGCAACCCCTGGGGATCGGGGGCCGACAATACCTTTTGCACACGTTCGTTTTGCGCCAGCAAACTCAACTGCCCCGCCCGGCCCTCCAGGACACCGACGTAGCGTGCACTGACTGCCTCCGCCACGACTTTCGCGTTGCGGGCATTTACCTCATCGCGGGCCTGCCCGGTCAGCTGCAGCGTCATCAGGCCCAAGGCCAGGATAACCAGAACCGCCACCACCGGGCCGGGCAGGAAGTACGTCCATAAAGGCGTACCCGGGGCCTTGGCGCCGCCCGGCGAACCGCCGCCCACGGTAGCAGCATCTTTTTTCTTGCCGAGACTCAAACCTTTCATCAATGCCTTCCGGAATGCCCGAAGCCACCTGCACCACGGTCACTTTCGTCGAACTCATCGACCTTTTCAAATACCGCACGAACCACCGGCAACAACACCAGCTGGGCAATACGCTCGCCGATTTCCACCCGGAACATATCGCTACCGCGGTTCCAACAGGAGACAAACAACTGCCCCTGATAATCCGAATCGATCAGGCCCACCAGGTTGCCGAGCACAATGCCATGCTTGTGACCAAGTCCGGAACGCGGCAGGATCACCGCCGCCAGCGCGGGATCGGCAATGTGAATCGCAATTCCCGTGGGGATCAGCTGGGTCTCGCCGGGGTGCAGTTCCAGTGGCTCCTCCAGCATGGCTCGTAGGTCCATGCCCGCCGACCCTTCGGTCGCATAGTCCGGCAGAGGAAACTCCTTGCCAAGACGGTCATCAAGAATTTTCAGTTGTAGTCTGTGCATCGATCCTGTCTGCTACTAATGAAACAAGCTGCTCGGCAAGGCTGGACTTTGGTTGTCGCGGCAACGTAGAGCTCCCGCCCTCCCACAACACCAGCAAGGCATTGTCGTCTGCTTCGAATCCCTGGCTTTCACCCACCTGGTTGGCAGCGATCATTTCAATTCCCTTGTCCCGGCGTTTGCTTTCGGCATAGTCCTCGAGGTTTCGAGTCTCAGCCGCAAAGCCCACGCAAAACGGGCGCTGTGGCAATGCCGCCACTTCCCGCAGAATATCGGGGTTCTTGACCAGTTCAACGGTCAGGCTGTCCTCGGTCTTTTTGATCTTGTGTTCCGCCACCTGTTGCGGACGATAGTCTGCAACGGCCGCGCAAGCAACGAACAAATCGGCATCCGGTACCGCTTGCATCACCACGTTGCGCATCTGCAACGCCGTTTCAACCAACACCCGCTGCCCCCCGGCCGGCGCGGGCAGACAGACCGGCCCACTGACCAGGATCAGGTCCGCACCCTCACGCAACAGGGCCTCGGCAATCGCGTACCCCATCTTGCCGGAACTGCGGTTACCCAGGAAACGCACCGCATCCAGCGGTTCGCGTGTCGGCCCGGCGGTCACAACCACCTTGCGCCCGAAAAATCGCCCTCGTCCCAGGATGTCGACCAGGGATACCAATAGTTCACCCGGCTCCAGCATCCGCCCAGGACCGACATCACCGCAGGCCTGTTCGCCAGCGGCCGGACCGAGCACGTGAACCCCGCGTTCGCGCAGCGCCTTCATGTTCGCCTGAGTTGCCGGATCCATCCACATCTTCTCGTTCATGGCGGGCGCCACCGCCAACGGTGCCTCACTGGCCAAGCACAAGGTATGCAACAAGGTATCAGCACTGCCCGCATGCAACTTTGCCAGGAAATCCGCCGTCGCCGGGGCAACCAGTATCGCCTGGGCCCAGCGCGCCAATTCGATATGCCCCATGGCCGCTTCGTGCTCGGGATCGAAGATCGCATCGCGCACCGGCTCGCCGGTGATCGCCTGCAAGGTCTGCGCACCGATGAACTCGTGTGCGGAAGGTGTCATCACCACGCGTACTTGCGCGCCGGTCTTGACCAGCAGACGCGCCAGCTCCGCGGCCTTGTAAGCTGCAACCCCAGCAGAGATGCCGAGCAGAACACGGCGCCCCCTCAAGCGGTAGTGATCACTAACGTCCGAAGTCATGCCGCAAGTGTAACCGGCGATCCGGCGAGCGGCTACGAGGAAATCGCTATACTGGGCATCGCTTCAAGGAGGAAGCCATATGACCATAAAACACTGGCCAGAGGGCGAACGCCCCCGCGAAAAACTGCTCGGCCTGGGCCCGCATGCCCTGAGTGACGCCGAATTACTCGCCATCTTCCTGCGTACCGGGGTCGCCGGGCGCAGCGCGGTGGACTTGGCGCGCGACCTGCTCAGGGAGTTCGGCAGCCTGCGCGCCCTGCTAGGCGCCAACCGCCAGCAATTCTGCCGCGGCGCAGGACTGGGCGACGCGAAATACGCCCAACTGCAGGCCGTGCTGGAAATGAGCCGCCGCCACCTGCGCGAACAACTGCAACGCCAGGACACCATCGATTCACCGCAACGCACCGTCAATTACCTGATGGCGCGCCTGCGTGACTATCCAAATGAAGTGTTCGCTGCCCTGTTTCTCGACAATCGCCACCGGGTGATCGCCTACGAGGAGCTTTTTCACGGCACCATCGACGGCGCCAGTGTGCACCCCCGCGAAGTCGTGCGTCGTGCCCTGGCACATAATGCCGCGGCCATCATATTCAGCCACAACCACCCCTCAGGTATCGCTGAACCCAGCCAGGCAGACCGCCGTATCACTGAACGCCTGCGCGATGCGCTGGCCCTGCTGGACATCCGGGTACTCGACCACATCGTGATCGGCGACGGCGAGCACTGTTCGCTCGCCCAGCGGGGGATGATCTGAGCACTATTCGCGGTTGCTTGAGCAGGATACTTCTGCTATAAATACGCGCCTTTCAGCCCGGGCCTGTGGTCAAGCGCGCCCGGGAGCAACGAATTCATACGTATTTTGAGGCTTTAACCATGTCCAAAGTCTGTCAGGTAACCGGTAAGCGACCGATCAGCGGAAACAACGTTTCCCACTCGCATCGCAAAACCCGCCGCCGCTTCCTGCCGAACCTGCACCACCACCGTTTCTGGGTGGAGAGCGAGCAGAAGTTCGTGCGCCTGCGTGTTTCCACCGCCGG
>Ga0180435_10005277_pt1 | contig 12605 bp, 9 predicted proteins | sample SS_ome_3_FD_132467 | JGI IMG/M metagenome (GOLD analysis project Ga0180435, IMG submission 132467) | Hypersaline lake sediment archaeal communities from the Salton Sea, California, USA - SS_3_S_1 metaG | ecosystem: Environmental > Aquatic > Non-marine Saline and Alkaline > Hypersaline > Sediment... | reverse complement strand
GCCGCTCACCGCGCCGTCGTAGAAGTCGAAGCCCTCGTGGGTGCCGTTGCGGTACGCGCGGTTGGCGTTGGGCCAGTGCGCGGCCCGCGAGCTGATGGTGGCGTCGGTCACGGGGGGCACGTAGCCGCTCGGCCAGCCGCGCACGAAGGGCGTCTCGGCGAGCTCGCGCAGGCGGCCCGCCAGCGCCCCCTGGCGCAACGCGGGGTTGGTGTTCGCGTACGTCAGGACCCCCTGGCCCTCGCCGTCGACCACCGTCGGGTCGGCGCCGGCGTTGAGGAGCAGCAGGGGCAGGCGGGTGTCCGGGGCATGGCGCAGGGCGAGCAGCAGGGCGGTCGTGCCGTCGGCCGCCGCCCACTGGACGTCGACACCGGCCGCGATCAGCGCCCCCGCAGCGTCGGTCAGGCCGCGGATGGCGGCGACGTGCAGCGGGGGGCGACCCTCGCCGTCGAGCACCGCGAGGTCGGCGCCGGCCTCGAGGGCCGACGCGACCGCCGCCTCGTCGTCGGCCGCCAGGGCCGCCAACAGAGCGGGAACCGGCGGAGGCGCCGGTTCCCGCGCGAACGGGTTCGGCAGGACGTCGAAGCGCCACGCCGCCACGACCGCAGCGACGAGCACGAACAGGGCGATCAGGGCGACGCGGACCATGCGCCAAGGTACCAGGGGGGCGTGATGAGAAGGGGGAGCGCCCGTTCCGGCGTCAGAGTCGCTCGACCCGCACGACGGCGTTGCCGAAGCTGCTGCCGCCGCCGAGGTCAGTGAGGCGCTCGCTGGTGAGGTCGTTGAGGCTGCGGCCGTCCGGCGCCAACTTCGGCCACCACTGGCCCAGCGCCACCACGACACCCTCGCGGGCGGCATCGGTGACGTCGATGCGGCGCACGATGGCGCCCTGGGCGCTCACCACCCGGTGCCGCTCGCCGTCGCGCACACCGTAGCGGGCGGCGTCGGCCGGGTGCAGCAGCATGCGCGGCTCGCCGCCGGCGGCCGCCAGCAACGACGCCACGTTGCCCATCGAGGTGTTGAGCACGTGGCTGCCGGGCGGGGAGATCAGCCGCAGCGGGAACGCCTCGGTCGGGTGCTCCTCGAAGGCCACCGCGTGCGGGGGCGGGTCGAAGACGACCTTGCCGTCGGGGTGGTGCGCGCCGTCGGCATAGGGCCGGAACGGCTCGGGCAGGCGCAGTTTGAGCGAGCGCGCCTCGCGCAGCCGCTCGAAGGTGATGCCTGCCAGGTGCGGGTGGCCGCTCGCGAGCAGGTCGCGGGCGACCTCCTCGGCGGACCACGCCAGCGTCGGGTCGTCGAGCCCCAGGCGCCGCGCGAGTTCGCGGAACACCCAGGTGTTCGGGCGGGCTTCGCCGGCCGCCGGCACCACCGGCTCCGCCCACTGCAGGTGGTAGTGGCCGTAGGCGCTGTAGAGGTCCGGGTGCTCGAGGAAGGTCGTCGCGGGCAGCAGCACGTCGGCGTAGTCCGCGGTGTCGGTCTGGAAGTGCTCGAGCACGGTCGTGAACAGGTCGCCGCGTGCCAGCCCCGCCCGCACCCGCGCCGAATCGGGCGCCACGGCCGCCGGGTTGCTGTTGAACACGAACAGCTTGGCGACGCGTGGCCCCTCGGGCGCCAGCAGGGCGCTCGCCAGGCGGCTCTGGTTGACCACGCGCACGCCGGGTCGCAGCAGGTGAGCGCCGGCCGTGCGCTCGCTGCCGAGCGCGAAGGCGCCCGAGGTCGAGATGCCGCCGCCCCCGCCCCGGTGGCGCCACGCGCCGGTCAGGGCGGGCAGCAGCGAGATGGCGCGGACCGCGTTGCCACCACCCTCGTTGCGCGTCATGCCGTAGCCGATGCGGACGTAGGCGGCCCGGGCCTCGACGAAGCGGCGGGCGATCGTCTCGATGCGCTCCGGTGCGATGCCGGCGACCTCGCCCGCCCGCTCGGGCGTCCAGACCTCGACCGCGCGCCGGTAGGCGTCGAGGCCGCGGGCGTGGCGCGCGAGGTAGTCGCGGTCCTCGAGGCCGTCGCGCAGGATGACGTGGCCCATGGCCAGGGCGACCGCCGTGTCGCCGCCGACCGCGACCTGCCAGTGCTCGTCGGCCACCCGGGTCGTGTCGTTGCGGTAGGGATCGACGTGCAGCACGTAGGCGCCGTTGCGCTTGGCGGCCCGCACGTCGGGCATGAGGTGCACGTGGCTGCGGGCGGCGTCGATGCCCCACAGGACCACCAGCCGCGCGTGGGGCAGGTCCTCGGGATCGGTCGCCAGCTTGTGCGGGCCGTAGTTCGCCTCCCAGCCGGCCCCGCCGGTGGCCGAGCAGATCGTCCAGTCGAGCTCGCTGGCGCCGAGGGCGCGGAAGAAGGCCAACGGATGGTCGCGCTCCACGTGCCCCATCGTGCCGGCGTAGCTGTAGGGCAGCACGCTCTCGGCGCCCCAGCGGTTGACGGCGTCACGGGTGCGCTCGGCCACCAGGTCGAGTGCCTCGTCCCAGGTGGCGCGCGCGAAGCGGCCCTCGCCCTTGGCCCCGACGCGCACCCGCGGGTGCAGCAGGCGGTCGGGGTGGTGCTGCCGCTCGGGGTAGCGGTAGGTCTTCACGCAGGCGAAGCCGCGGGTGTAGGGGTGATCGGGGTCGCCCTCCAGGCGGGTGACGCGGCCGTCGTCGACCGTGATGCGCACGGCGCAGGCGTCGGGGCAGTCGAGCGGGCAGACGCTTCGGAGGACGGCCACGGCGGTACGCTAGCACGCGTGCGCGCCGCCGTCCGCAGCGAGTTCCCCGTGCTGGTGAGGATCGCCATCCCGCTCGCGATCGCGCAGGTCGCGCAGAACGGGATGAGCTTCGTCGACACGCTCATGGCCGGTCGCCTGGGGCCCGACGCACTCGCCGGCATCGCCCTCGGTGCCGTCAGCTTCTTCTTCGTCACCGTGGTGCTCTCGTCGATGCTCTTCGCGGTGGGGCCGATGGTCGCGCAGGCGACCGGCGCGCGGCGCCCCGAGGCCGCGGTCGTCGCTCTGCGGCAGGGGCTGCTGTGGGGCCTGGTGCTGACGCCCCCCGCGGTGGCGTTGCTGTGGCTGATGCCCACCGTCCTGCGGGCGATGGGCCAGGACCCGACCGTCGTCGCGCCCGCCGAGGGCTACCTGCGGGCGGCGTCCGCGGGCGTCCTGCCCCTCATGGCCTTCACTTCGCTCCGCGCCTACCTCGAGGGGCAGGGGCGCACGCGGCCGCTCATGCTCGTCGCGTTCCTCGGCGTAGGCCTCAACGTCGTCGCCAACCAGGCCTTCATGTTCGGGCGCTGGGGCTTTCCGGCGCTGGGCCTGACGGGCACCGGCGTCGCCACCAGCCTGGTGTACGCGACGATGGCGCTGGCCGGGTTCGCATACGTCGCCCGCAGCGACCGGGCGCGCGCGGTGTTCGCCGTTCCCTGGCGCTGGGACGGTCCGGCGGCTGGCGAGGTGCTGCGCCTCGGCTGGCCGATCGCGCTTACCGTCGCGTTCGAGGCCGGCCTGTTCGCGGTGTCCGCGCTGCTCATGGGGCGCTTCGGCCCCGCGTCGCTGGCCGGGCACCAGGTCGCGATCCAGACGGCGTCGATGACCTTCATGGTCCCGCTGGCGTTGGGCATCGCCACCACCGCCCGCGTCGGGCACGCGGTCGGCAGGGGGGACCCGGTGGGGGCGCGCGCTGCCGGCCTCGTCGGGATCGCCGCCTCGCTGGTGGTCATGGTCGCCACCGCGCTCCTGTACCTGACGGCGCCGCGGGCGGTGGTGGCGCTCTACCTCGACCTCGGCGATCCACAGAACGCCGCGGTGGTCGCGCACGCCGTCGCCTTCCTCGGGGTCGCGGCCGCCTTCCAGCTGTTCGATGGGCTGCAGGTCAGCGCGTTGGGGGCGCTGCGCGGCCTGAAGGACACGCGGGCGCCGATGCTGATCACGCTGGTGGCGTATTGGTTCGTCGGCCTCGGCAGCGGGGTCTGGCTGGCGTTCGGGCGCGGCCTCGAGGGCATCGGCCTGTGGTGGGGCCTGGTGATCGGCCTCGCCGTCGCCAGCGCCCTTCTCAGCGTACGGTTCGTCGTCCTGCTGCGGCGACTCCGCGGGCGCGTTGCGGTAGACTCCCCCGCGTGAGCACCTTCGTGTCGATCATGGTCTACGCCACCGCCGTCCTCGTCGGCCTGGTGGCGTTGTCGGGCGCGTTCCTCCTGGCCGCGGGCTGGGTCGTGCGCCACACCGACGAACCCGACGCCGGCCACTGAGGTGGCCGCCCAGGCCGGGCCCCCGCGCGTCGACGCCGGGACGCCGTCCCGCCGGCCGCTCCGCGGTCCGCTGGGCGCCCTGCTCGGCGCCGCTGCCCCGACGCTGCCGACCGCCCTCCGCGCCGTGCGCGTGACGTACGCCATCGTGTTCGTGGCGCAGACGTTGCTCGCGCTGCTCGTGAGCGTGACCCTCATGCTGCTGGTGGATGGCCGACCCCGGCCGAGTGACGTCCTGGCCGGCGTGCTGCTGGCGATGTCGCTGCTGCACGTGGCCATCGGCCTGGCCCTCGGCTACGCCCTCGCCGGCCGGCCGGGGCGCGGCGCGGCCATCGCCTCGGCGACGGCGGCGGCGGTCGCGCTGTCGGTCACGGCGTGGTTCGCGGCCCTGATGGTCGCCTCCGGGCAGCGTCCCAGCTGGCTCGTCGCCGCCTTCGCCGTCGTGTCGCTCGCCTACCTCGCCGGCTTCGCCCTCACGCCGCGCTGTGCGCGGGCGGCCCTGAGGCCCGAGCCGTCGCCGAAGGACGAACGGGCGGCGGTCGCCGAGACGATCTGACCGCACGCGCGCGGGATGCCGCGCGCATTCGAGGAGCCCATGGACCTCGCCGCCCCCTACCCCTCCCGCCGGACGCCGCTGTTGGCCCGCAACGTGGTCGCCACCTCGCAGCCGCTCGCCGCGCAGGCCGGCCTGCGCATGCTGTGGCGCGGCGGCAACGGGGTCGACGCCGCTCACGCCGCCGCGATCGCGCTGACGGTCGTCGAGCCGACCAGCAACGGAATCGGTTCCGACGCGTTCGCCATCGTGTGGGACGGCGAGCGGCTGCACGGCCTCAACGCCTCGGGCCGCAGCCCGCGAGCGCTCGGCCCCGAGCGCTTCGCCGGCCGCGACGCCGTCCCGCTGCGCGGCTGGGACGCCGTCACGGTCCCCGGCGCGGTGTCGGGGTGGGTGCTGCTGTCGCGGCGCCTGGGCCGCTTGCCCTTCGCGGACCTGTTCGAGCCGGCGATCGCCTATGCGCGCGACGGCTTCCCGGTGTCGCCGGTCATCGCCCGCGCCTGGGCGCTCTCCGCGCCAGCGTTCGCCGACGCGCCCGATTGGCAGCGCGCCTTCGCGCCCGGCGGCCGCACGCCCGCGGCGGGCGAGACTTGGCGCTTCCCGGACCAGGCGGGCACGCTCGAGGCCATCGCGGCGACGGGCGGCGAGGCGTTCTACCGCGGCGAGGTGGCACGGGCGATCGCCGCGCACGCCCAAGCCGGCGGGGCCCTCCTCGACGAGGCCGACCTGGCCGCCCACCGGGCCGAGTGGGTGGGGACCGTGGCGACCAACTGGCGCGGCCACGAGCTGCACGAGATCCCGCCGAACGGCCAGGGCATCGCCGCGCTGATCGCCCTGGGCATGCTGCGCCACGTGCACGGGTTCGACGACCTCGAGGTCGATTCGGTGCCGTGGTTGCACCTGCAGGTCGAGGCGATGAAGCTCGCCATGGCCGACGCCTACCGCTGGGTCGCCGACGCCGAGGCCATGCGCGACGTCACCACCGCCGACCTGCTCGACGATGGCTACCTCGCCGAGCGCGCGCGCCTCATCGACCCGAAGCGGGCGGGCGATCCGGGGCACGGGACGCCGGGGCGCGGCGGCACGGTCTACCTCTCGGCCGCGGACGCCGACGGCACGATGGTGTCGCTCATCCAATCGAACTACTACGGCTTCGGCAGCGGCGTGGTGGTGCCGGGCACCGGCGTGTCGCTGCAGAACCGCGGCGCTGGGTTCGTGCTCGACCCGTCGCACCCGAACGTGGTCGCGGGTGGCAAGCGGCCCTTCCACACGATCATCCCGGCGTTCCTGAGCGAGGGCGGCGCGCCGCGCTGCAGCTTCGGCGTCATGGGCGGGCCGATGCAGGCCCAGGGGCACCTGCAGATGGTGTTGCGCATGGTGGGGCACGGGCAGAACCCGCAGGCGGCGGCCGACGCGCCGCGCTGGCGGCTCGTGGCCGGCCGCCAGCTCGCGGTCGAGTCCAGCTTCGCGCCCGACACGCTGGCGGGGCTGAGCGCCCTGGGCCACGAGCTCACCTCGACCGCTCCGGAGGCGAGTTTCGCCTTCGGCGGCGCGCAGATCGTGTGGCGCGGGGCCGACGGCTACGTCGCCGGCAGCGAGCCGCGCAAGGACGGCGCCGCGGTGGGGTTCTAGGGCGTCGCGCGGCGGGCGGTGCCGCGTAGCGTCGCCCCGCCCGCCGCGCGCGCCGCAGCGTCGGGCGTCGCGCGGCTGGACGGGTTACTCCGGCGACCCGGGTTAGGGTGCCTGCGTGCGCGTCGGCGCCCGCGGCTGCCGCAGCGCACGCGTGCGCGTGGACGCGCGCACGGGCACGCATTCGCGGCCGTCCAGCCGGCGGCCCCCAGCGACGCGTGCGAGAGGAGTTCCCCATGACCACCGCCGCCTCTGGCGACACCGTCCACGTGCACTACACCGGCAAGCTCGACGACGGCTCCGTCTTCGACGCGTCCGAAGGTCGCGACCCGCTCGCGTTCACGGTCGGCGGGGGCCAGGTGATCCCCGGTTTCGACCAGGCCGTCGACGGCATGCGCGTCGGCGAGAGCAAGACCGTGCGCATCCCGGCCGACGAGGCCTACGGGGCGCGGCGTGACGAGCTCTTGATCGAGGTCCCGACGGAGCAGCTGCCCGACGATCTCGAGGTCGAGGTCGGTGCGCGCCTACACATGCGCGGTCCCGATGGCGGCGCCGTTCCGGTGACCGTCGCGGCCATGCATGACGAGGGCATCACGCTCGACGCGAACCACCCCCTGGCGGGGGAGGCGCTGACCTTCGAGTTGCAGCTGGTGGCGATCGGCTGACGGTGCGCGCGGATCGGCCGGCGCGGCCGCGCCGGCCGATCCGCGCGCCTTGCGTCAGACGCGGTCGTAACGGGTGCGGGCGTCCTGCAGCAGATGGGCCATGTCGAGCGCCCGGCTGGTGCCGATGACCACGCAGTCCTCGGGGTCGGGCGCGATGGCGACCGGGATGTTCGTGATGCGCTGGAGGTAGACGTCGAGGCCGCGCAGCTGCGCGCCGCCGCCGGTCAGCACGATGCCGCGCTCGATGACGTCCGAGACCAGCTCCGGGGGCGACTGCTCCAGCACCTGGCGGACGGCGCTGGCGACCTTGTCGAGCGAGGCTCGCAAGGCGGCCACCACGTCCTCGGAGGTGACCTCGACGGTCTTCGGCAAGCCATCGATGAGGTCGCGTCCGCGCACTTCCATCGTCACGGCCTCGTCGGTCGGTAGCACCAGCGCGCCGCCGATCGTGCGCTTGATCTCCTCCGCGGTTCGATCGCCGATCAGCAGGTTGTGCTTGGCCTTGACGTAGGCCATGATGTCGCGGTCGAAGACGTTCCCCGCGACGCGCAGCGACGTCGAGACGACGATGCCGCCCATGGAGATCATCGCGACGTCCGTGGTGCCGCCGCCGATGTCGACGAGCATCGAGCCGATGGGCTCGGCGATGTCGATCCCGGCCCCGATGGCGCCGGCGACCGGTTCCTCGATCAACAGCGCCTTGCGGGCGCCGATCTCGTGGACCGCCTGGACCACGGCCCGCTTCTCGACCTCGGTGATGCCGCTGGGGATGCACACCATGATCGTCGGCCGCAGGAAGCGCGCGGGCCCGGTGAGCACCTTGTGGATGAACGCCTTGAGCATCTTCTCGGTCAGCGTGTAGTCGGCGATGACGCCGTCGGCCATCGGTCGGACCGCCGTGATGTTGCCCGGGGTGCGCCCGAGCATGCGGTAGGCCTCCTCGCCGACCGCTTTGACGTCCGTGCTGCCGCGCGTCACGGCGATGACGGCCGGCTCCCGGAGGACGACGCCCTTGCCCTTGACATGGATGCGAACCGTGGTGGTGCCGAGGTCGACGCCGATCATCGGCCCACGCTACCACCCGCTCCGGCCTCGCGCGGCCCCGTCCGCGGCCCCGCGTGGGGTACGGCCACCCATGTTCGCTCGGGGCGGTAGCCTGGCCCGTGCGCGCGCCCCCGTTCACGTCCCTCGCGGCCGTCTACGACGAGATCATGCAGGACGTCCCCTACGCCGCCTGGGTGGACTTCGCCCTGAGCGAGGCGGCGCGGCGTGGTTGGTCGGGCGGGCGGGTCCTGGAGCTGGGCTGCGGCACCGGCAACGCCACCCGCCTGCTGGAGGCGCGCGGGCTCGAGGTCGTCGCCGTCGACGCCTCGCCGGAGATGCTCGCCGTCGCCCGGCGCAAGCTGACGCACGCTGCGCTGGTGACCGGTGACATGCGCGAGGTCGACCTGCCAGGGCGGTTCGCCCTGGCGATCGGCGTGTTCGACGTGGTCAACAACCTGCTGGCGGATGGCGACATGGCGCGCGTCGCCTCCCACGTCCTCGGCCACCTCCACCCCGGTGGGGTGTGGGCGTTCGACGCCAACACCAGCGTCGGCCTCGAGGCGCTGTGGGAGGGCGAGGTGGTCGAGGGCTGGGCGGGGGAGGTGCATTACCGCTGGCGCCACGCCTGGGACCCGGTCGCCCGGCTCGCCACGGTGGACGCCTGGTGCGAGGGTCCCGCCGGTGCGTTCCGCGAGGAGCACCGCGAGCGTCCCTACGATCCGGACGAGCTTCGGGCGCTGCTGACCGAGGTGGGCTTCGCTCGCGTCGACGTCGTGCGCTTCCCGAGCGGCGCGGCCGCCGATGCGGACGACCCGCGGGTCTGGGTGTTCGCCACCGCGCCCGCGCTCGCGGACGGCCCGCCCGACGACCCGGTCTGAGGAGGCGGCGTCAACCGTCGTCCGGTCGGTCCCCAGCAAGGCCTGCCTGCTGGCGCACGACGCGGCCGATGGCGGAGACGTCCTCGTCGCCGTGGCCCCGCGCGATGAGGCCGGTCTCCCACTGCTCGACGAGGGCGGCCAGCGGCAGCGGCACGCCGAGCTGTCGGGCCGCGTCGAGGGCGATGCCGAGGTCCTTGCGGTGCAGGCGCACGCGAAAGCCGAGCGGGTAGGTGTCGCGCACCACGTTCGGACCGCGGTTCACCAGCCCCCAGGAGCCGGCGGCGCCGCCGGCCAGCGCCGTCATCGCGGCCTCCACGTCGATGCCAGCCTTCAGGCCGAGCACCAGGCCCTCGGCCACCGCCGCGTAGGTGCCGGCGATGATGACCTGGTTCATCGCCTTGGCGACCTGACCGGCGCCGATCGGCCCCACGTGGGTGATCGTCGAGCCGAGCGCCGAGAGCGCCGGGCGGGCCCGCTCGAGGTCGGCCGCGGTGCCGCCGACCATGATCGACAGCGTGCCGCGCTGCGCGCCCTCACTGCCGCCCGAGACCGGTGCATCGAGCCACCCCGCGCCCGTAGCGACCGACAGGCGCTCTGCGAAGGCGCGCGTCGCGCCGGGTGCGATCGTGCTCATGTCGACGAGCAGCGCGCCGTCCGCGATCGCGGACGCCACCCCGTCGCCGCCGAACACCACCTCCTCGACGTCCGGCGTGTCGGCCACCATGGTCACGACCAGCTCGACACCGGTGGCCGCCTCCCCGGGGGTTGCCGCCCGCCGTGCCCCGTGGGTGGCCAGCGCCGCCTCCCGAGCGCGCGTGCGGTTGTGGGCGGTGACGCGGTGCCCTGCGTCGACGAGCCGTCGAGCCATGGGCGCGCCCATGGTCCCGAGTCCGATGAAGCCGATGTTCATGCCGCGTCCTCCCGTGGTTCGTGCGTGGCGGGCGGCACGCCGCCCACCGCATCGCGTCCGCCGCGGCGGCCGACGATGTGCGCCCAGCGGGCCGCGAAGGCGTCGGGCAGCCGCAGCGCGGCGCCGTCGGCACGCTCGTCGAGTTGCAGGAGGGCCACCAGCTCCGCGGCCTGGCCCCAATGGCCGACACCGCGCGCCTCGATGGCCTCGCCGAACTGGCGCAGCATCGTGTCGTGGTGCATGTGCAGCTCCAACCGCTTGAGGCCCTGCGCCAGGCGGTGGCCTGCATCGCGCACGTCGCCGCCGTCGATCGCCGCCACCGCGCCGAGGGCGATCAACCAGGCCACGAGCTCGAGGTCGCCCTGCTCGGGCTCGGTGGAACCGGCGGTCGCGGCGGCCAACTCGCGGGTGGCGGCCTCGACGTGGGCGGTGGCCGCGCCGGGATCGGGGATCCGCAGCGCGCCCGCGGCGGCGTGGGCGTGGGCCGTGGCGCGCTGGTACGGGTAGCGCGACGTCGCCAACGCCCGCTCGGCCAGGTCGACCGCCTCCGTGCCCGACGCGACGAAGAGGTTGGCGGCCAGCAGGGCGTCGCGGGCGAGGAAACTGGGGCGCCATGCGTGCGCATCGTCCTCGACGCTCTCGAGCACCGTGGAGATCAGCCGGCGCGCGTGCCGGAGGTCGGGCGTGTCGGCCCCCAAGCTGGGGCCGATGGCGAAGGGCCGGCGGAAGGGCTGGCCGACCGCGCGGCAGCCGTAGGCGATGCCGAGGCGCAGGGTGCACCGCAGGATGCGGTAGGTGGCGTCGACCCCGTGGGCGTCCGCGTACGCGCGGAAGCGGCGGAGGTTGCCGTCGAAAGCCATGGCGGCGTCGTCGAAGCGTCCCTCGGCCAGCAGCAGGAGGCCGGCCTCGTCCTCGACGCGTGCGAGCCAGAACTGCCGCTCCCACGAGTCGGTGTCGCTGCCCACGTCGGGCGCGCCGGAGAGCAGCAGCGCACGCGCCGCGTCGAAGTCGGTCGCCGAGCGGGCCAGATCGCCGCGCCGGCGGTGCACCGTGGCCCGGCGCGCCAGGTAGCGCGTCCGTTCCGACGCCAGCGCGTCCGAACGGGTGGCCAACGCGACGGCGTCATCCATGGCCCGCAGCGCGCGGTCGAAGTGACCGAGGCGCATGAACACGTCGCCCCGTTGGAAGGCGACGCGGGCCGCGTCGAGGTCATCGGCTCGCGGTACGGAGTCGAAGCTGGCCAGAGCGGCATCGAGATCGCCCTGGTCCTTGGCCAGCAGCCCCGCCCACAGGGCCGCCTTCACCCGCACGGCGTCGGTCTCGCCACCCGACGGCGCCCGTCGCAGGTGGTGGGGGGCCTCGCCGAACACGAGCCGCATGGCCTCGTCGCGTCGGCCGCGCCAGCGGGCGATCGACGCTCGGGCGATCGCCCCGTCGGCCGCCAGTCGCGCGTCGTCGGTCGACGGCAGGGCCGTGAGCAGCGCCTCGGCCTGGTCGTGGTGCCCGCGCAGCGACAGCCCTTCCGCGCGTCTCAGGGCCGTCCACGTGCGCAACCCCGGGTCGGACGCGGCGGCCATCACCGCAAAGGCGTCGCGCACGTCCGGGTGCTGGAAGGTGCCGAGCTTGACGTAGTGCGCGGCGACGCGCTGGGCGAAGCGCTGGATCTCGGGTCCCGGCGGGAGTTCTGCCTGCGCGGTGGCCCACAGGCGCCCGACCAGCGCCTGCGGCGCCCCGTGTCGGGCCATCCAGTCGATGAGATCGTCCCACGCGCGCGCCTCGAGCAGGAACGTGAGGTAGCGGCTGGCGACCTCGCCTCGCGGTCCTGCACGCGCCTCCGGTTCCACGAGGGCGGCGGCGTGGCCGTGCAACGCGCGGTAGGTCCCGGGGTCCTGGGCCGCGAGGCGGAGGCGGAGTTCTCGGGCGAGCTCGCGCGAGAAGCAGCGCACGAGGTCCGAGCGGCCCGGGACGCCGTCCAGGAACGTGCCATCGACCTCACCGGTCTCGTCCTGGGTGAGCTGCAGGAGTCCCGTCAGCTCGGCACGCGCGAACTCGGGGTAATCCGGCAGCGACAGCACCGCGACGGCCGCCAGGAAGCGCCGGAGGTGCGGCTCGCCGCCCTCGATCGCCCGCGCGAGCTGCATGACGGAGCGCTCCGGGGTGGTGGTCGGCTCGGAGGCGGGGTCGCGGATCTCGGTGAGCAGCGTCAGCGTCCGGAGCTCCTCGAACGAGCGCCCGGCGAGGCGCACGATCCGCTCGTGCTGGTCCGCCTCGGCGTGGGGCAGGCGCGCGCGCACGAAGCGGCGGGCCTCCGACAGGGTGGGTGGCGTCAGCCGCACGGGGTCCGCGAACGCGCCGAGGCGCGACTGCGCGCGCAGGGGCAGGTCCGCCATCGAGACGAGGAGCGCCGTCCCGGACAGGCGCGACAGCGGCTCGAACAGCGACACCCACAGCCACTCCGACGCCGAGACCCGGGGCACGTCGGGGGCGTTGAGGCGGAGCGGCACGAGGCCGAGGCTCTCCTGGCCGCCGAGCGACTGCGAGACGTGGAGCAGCAGCGTCTGCCGGCCACGGTAGCCGCGGGCGGCGTCCATGATCGCGCGCGCGACGTCCGCCTGGGCGTCGGCCTGCACAGCGAAGGCACCGGCGGAGCCGAGCTTCACCAGCCGTGCCTCCATGACCGCGGGGGGCACCTCCATCGCGGTGCCGAGGCG
>Ga0180435_10005276_pt1 | contig 12605 bp, 10 predicted proteins | sample SS_ome_3_FD_132467 | JGI IMG/M metagenome (GOLD analysis project Ga0180435, IMG submission 132467) | Hypersaline lake sediment archaeal communities from the Salton Sea, California, USA - SS_3_S_1 metaG | ecosystem: Environmental > Aquatic > Non-marine Saline and Alkaline > Hypersaline >... | reverse complement strand
CCTAACCAATAATGACTAAATATAACCAATGCCTGATCGGCTAAGCCATAAGCTAGGTAATAGAGGTACTGCTTGCACGTAATTTTAAAAGGAAATTTAGATCTTCACAGATGGATATATAACGAACATAACTGAGCAGTCATACAATTTCATAAATTTTTATCTTTGGCAAGGAATATTTATTGCCGGAACAACACTCCGGATATCTGACAATTTGCTTAAAATTTTAAACCGTTTAAGCGGGACAATTTTAAGACAGCCGTTTTATTTACTGAATATATCCGGATTTGATTGCCGGAACTCTGAACCCGATCACTATATCTCCACCAGGGTAAACAGGTGGCCTTCCAGGGTGTCATGGCGGGCGGTGTGTTCCGCTCCATCATCCAGCCGGAATTGGCTGGCCTGGGGGGTTGCGGACTGTAACTCCACCCCCGACCAGGCCTGGGCCAGATTGATGTTTAAGGCCTTGGCAACCGCCTCTTTAACGGACCAGATACGCAGGGCCGTGGCTGCTGAATCCGTATTATTCGCATCCACGAGTGCGCGCTCCCGGCTGCTCATGTAGAGCCTGGCCGATTTCAGGGCCCGGAGGCCAAGCGGTTCCACGTCTATCCCGCAACGGTTCGGGGCGGCGACGGCCACCACATAGCGGCCATCGTGGGCCACGGCGCAATCCAGGGCGCTCCTGTCCCGGGCCGGGGGGCACACGGGCCGTAACCCGTCCCCGTGAACCGTGTGGATGGCACGTGCCCCGCGGGTATCGTTTCCGGGGGACAGCCTGCGGGCCAGGCGCTTGCACGCCAGCCGGGCCCCCACATAGCTGCGCTGGCGACGTTTTCCCATCTGCTGGAACCGGCGGTTTTCCTCTGGGGACAAGGCCCGGGGGGCAAACGGGGCCATGCTGTCCAACTCCATGAGTACCAGCTGGTCACAACGTGAGCGAATGTTCTTCAGGGGCAGATCGCTTGCCGGAGATGCCGGGCTTTGGGCCGTTATCTCAGGTGCTGAACCCACCCTGCGCATGGCCACCTTTTGCAGCGCCTCGCACAAACGCCCCTGTTCATCGTAGAGCTCGATATCGAAAGCCAGGACCTCTCCCTTTTGTTCCAGGGGATACACCCGGCCCCAATAGGTCTCCCGGGGGTGCGTGGGCCGTAGGATATGGCGGGCCGCAAAACCTACGGGGAAAGCGGTAATTCCGGTAAAATGCCGGCCCCAGCAGCAGGCGGCATGGAGGGCGGCGTCCAGGGGGTAGGGGGAGCCCAGGGGGGGCAGGGGGGGGTGCGCCGGACCTTGGGCCGGTGCCTGGATCATGGCCAGGGCGCCGTCCGCGGAAAGCCTTAAGGGGGCTACGATATTGCGATAGGCCGGGCCAAAGGGGACCCATTCCCGGTAGATCTCCCGGGGGCTGATTTCCCAGGCTTGCCCTTCCAGGGCTGCGGCGATATCCACGGGGCGCGGGGCTGGAGCCTGTTGTTGCGCGGCAAAGGTGATCCGGGCGTGGGTTTTTACCCGGACCATGGAACTTTTGCCCACCGGGTTCCGGGTGGCCAGGGCGGCGATGAGGGAGCCATCGGCAGAGGAAAGGATTTCACATTGGGCCCGGATGGTCCCGGCCTGCGGGGGCAGGGGCAGGAATTTGTCAAAGGTGGCGCTGATGAGCGCAGAGAGCGGATGGGCGGTGAAATATCGCCGGACCTCGCCGGCCAACAGCGCCATGGCCGCCACCGCGGGCAGCACGGCCTGTCCCTTGAAACGGTGATCCCGCCAGCAAGGATCGATGGTGATCTCCAAGGATCGCCTTCCGGTTTGATCCGGAGCGCTGGGTGTGTCGCTCATGGTACTGGTTCTGTCAGGGGTATTAAAGTTTTATCACGCAGATAAAAGCTTACAGTGGTTTGTGTAATTAGTGTCCGACCGATAACTCCCCTCCCCTGGCTTAGAGGGGCTGGTGGAGGGGGATATAAATGTCTGAAATCATTCACCCCCACCCTGGCCCTCCCTAAGTCAAGGGGGAAGGAAACAAGAGTTTCCGTTCAACCACTAATTACAGTCCGATACTGATATCGCTTCAATTATGCTGGGGAGCAGGGGCGGGTTTCAAACCCGCCCCTGCAAAGCCGATGACCTGCCCTATAACCCATGAACAAGCGGAACCACATTCCCGCCATTGTTCAAATAGCCTCTTTGCCCTTGAACCCATGAACCCTACCCCGGAAACACCTCCCACAACTGGATGGTCTTGGGGTCCACTTCCACCGGGGTGCCCTTGGCGTTGACGGCACAGTGGCGGGTGAAGCCCGTGCAGGCGATTTCCTGGGTGTCGGCATGGGTGATGATGTATTCGAAACGCAGCCGCACCCGTTCCAGTTCCGCCGGGCGGGTGTAGATGACCATGGCATCGTCGTAAAAGAGGGATTTATAGAATTTTACGCCGATTTCGATGATGGGGTAGACATACCCGCTGGCTTCCACCTCTTTATAGGTGTAGGCGGCGTCGCGCATCAATGAGGCGCGGCCGAATTCGAAATAGCGCAGGTAATTGGAGTGGTACACGACCTGGGAGCGGTCCGTATCGGCATAGAGGGTGCGCAGGCGGCAGCCGTGCCAGATGTCTCCCTGGACCGTATCGCGAACATAGGGGGCGCCGTTTTCATGGTCAACGGGTGCAAAGGGCGTCGGTCTCACTCAAACTCCTTTGAAAATGATACAGCAGTTGGTTCCCCCGAAGCCGAAGGCGTTGGAGAGGAAAAATTCGTGGACGTGGCGGCGGGCGGCATGGGGTACAACATCCACATCCGCCAGCTCGGGGTCTTCTATGTGATTCACCGTGGGCAGCACCAGCCCCTGGCCCATGGCCTCGATGCCCAGGGCGGCTTCAATGGCGGCGGAAGCCCCCAGGGTGTGGCCGATCTGGGATTTGTTGGACGACACCGGCATGTTTGCGAGGTGCTGGCCGAAAATAGTCCGCAGGCACTCGATTTCGATGAGGTCGCCTTTGGGGGTCGAGGTGCCGTGGGCATTGACGTAGCCGATGTCCCGGGGCTGCAGGCCGGCATCATCCAGGGCGCCGCGGATGGCGCGGATGATGGTCTCGGGATTGGGCAGGGTGAAATGGTGGGCGTCGCTGGTCCAGCCTACCCCCAGGACTTCGGCCCTGGGGGTCAGCCCGTGGGCGGCCAGCATCTCCTCGGCGGCCAGCACCAGGACACCGGCGCCTTCGGAGAGTACAATGCCCCGGCGGTCGATGCTGAAGGGGCGGGACGCCTGTTTGGGGTCCCGGGCCGCGCGGTCGTCGGGGTCGATGCGCAGGGTGGCCCACATGTTGGCGAAGCCCTGGATGATCTCCGGGATCAGACAGGTCTCGGCGCCTCCGGCCAGGACAAAATCACAATCCCCGTCCCGGATCATGCGCGCACCGATACCGATGGCATGGTTACCCGTGGCACAGGCTCCCTGGGGTGAAAAGATCGGGCCGGTGAAGCCCATGAGCATGCCGGCCTTGCCCGCGGGCAGGTTGGCGCAGAGGTTGGGCAGCAGATAGGGGCTGACCTTTAAGGGGCCCTGGTTGACATAGTTGTCCATGGCGACGCGGAAAGCGTCGGTGCCGTTCAGGGCCGATCCGACGAGGCAGGCGGTGCGCGGACCGGTTTCGCCGTCAATGGTAAGCCCCGCCCGGGTCAGGGCCTCCTGGCAAACCGCCATGGTCAGAAACACATAGGCGGCATTCCAGTTGTAGGCCTCCTTGCGGTCCATGAAGTCCAGGGTGAGGGGGTCCCAGTCGGGGATTTCACCCACTACATTGGCCCGGGAGGGGGTCTCGCAACGGGTCAGGCGGCGAAATCCGGCATCACCCTTAACGGCCCGTTCCCAGGTCAAAGGAAAGGTTTTGCCCAGGGGGGAGGCGACACCGTAATCCACGACAAAAACACGTCTGTTGAGGGGTGCTTTCATGGCTTATCCCGGTTAGGCCATGCGTTGGAAAACAAGGGCGGCGTTGCAGCCGCCGAAACCGAAGGCGTTTTTCAGGACGAACTCCTGATCCTGCCGCCGCCATCCAGCGGGTACGCAATCCAGACGGGATTGCGGATCGAGCTGGGGATCCGGATGGTAATTGATAGTGGGCGGAATCCGGCCCGCTTGCATACCTTTGAGGGTGAATACGGACTCCAGGGCGCTGGCCGCGCCCATGGCATGGCCCAGCATGGACTTGTTGGCCGACACCGGCGGCAGATGCTCGCCGAAGATGGCTTCCAGGGCCTGGAACTCCACCCGGTCCCCCACCTTGGTGGAAGCGGCATGGGCGTTTACGAAGCGCACATCATGGGCTGAAATTCCGGCCCTGTCAATGGCGGCGGCCATACAGCTGATCACCGTGGCCAGCCTGGGGGCCACGTAATGGGCGGCGTCGGCGGTCATGCCCCAGCCGGCAACGGCGATGCGCGGATCCAGTCCCTGGACCCTGGCAAATTCCGCACTGGCCAGGATAACGGCACCGGCACCCTCGGAGATCACAAACCCCCGGCGGCCCAGGGAAAAGGGACGGCTGGCCCGCTGCGGCGGCTCGGCAGACTCCGCTTTGGCCTGGTAGGCGGCGTTCATGGTGGCAAAACCGGCCACGATGGGCTCCACCAGGGGGAAATCCACGGCGCCGCAGATGGCCACATCGGCCTGGCCCGATTGGATGAGCATGCTGCCCGTGATTATGGAGGTAACCCCCGTGGCGCAGGCGGTGATGGTGGACATGATGGGACCCGTGGCGCCGGTGAGCATGGAGATCTTGCCGCTCACCATGTTGATGCAGGAGTTGGGATTGGCATAGGGCGGGGGCAGCTTGCCTTCTTTCAGCAAGCGGCGGTCCGCATGGAGCACGGCATCCTGCCCACCCACCGCCGAACTGAAGGTGACCGCCACCCGCGGGGCCAGGTCCGGTGTAATGGTGATGCCGCTCTTTTCAAGGGCACGGTGCACCACCAGCATGGCGTACTTGAAGATCGGGGAGGGCCACAGGGCCAAACTGCGGGGGCTTAAAAAGGGGTAGGGGGCCGTGTCGATATCCGCCACCTGCCCGGCCACGCTGACCGGGAAATCCGGCGGCGGGTCAAAACGGGTCAGCGGACCGATGCCGCTCCGGCCCGCCAGCAGCCGCCGCCACTGGGTGTCGAACTCCGTGCCCAGGGGCGAAACGGCATCATAGCCGAGGATGACGACGGGTCTGGCTGGCGGGTTCAGGGTCATGGGCTACCAGGGGATGAACTGGTACAGCTTGGCGAACATCTCGTAGACCTCGATCCAGTTTTGCAAGTCCCGGGTGGTGCGGATATGGGCGCGCTTGTTGACCATCACCCAGCTCATATGAGCGGCGCCGTCCTTGCAGGTGCTGCAATCCCGGGTTTCCGACGTACAGCAGCGGTGCATGGTTTTAAGATCCGAGGCCCAGCGGATGAAATTGATCAGCCGTTTGGGTTGCGGGTCGCGTTTGTCCAGGGGCTGGGTCACCGACGGGCACTCCATCCAGCCGAAGGTGCGTCCCAGCATTTTTCCGGTGGTGATGATCTCGTGGTAATATTTGGATGATATCAGGGTATCCGGGTAGGCGTCCAGCATGGCGTCCATCTCCCCGCGAATCTCAGCCAGCTCTGCCGGGCTCCAGGAAAAACCGTCCACGCCTTCGTCATTGGACAGAAGCTGCATGTGGACCTTGAGGCCCACGTCGCGGATTTTGCGGATGATGCGTTCGGTCTGGCCGATCTGCCGCGGGGTGATTGTGTAGAGGTAATAGACATGGGGGTCGCCGGCATAATTGCGGCTGGAAATGCTGAAGGTGTCCCGTCCCCTGAGGATCTTTTCGTCCTCCTCGTTGCCCCACAGGGAGATGCCGATCATCATGTCCGGAAAACGGTCCCGGGGGACTTTGATCAGCCCGTTGGAAGCGCAGAAAGTGGGCATGCGCTGGTAAAAGGCCTCCATCCGGTCCAGGCAGAGGGTGGGTTCGCCGCCGATGAGAATGGCCAGGTTGACACCGCGCTCCTTTTCTTGGTCAACGAAGGCTTTCCACTTCTCGATGGCGTGCTCCTCCACGGCCGCTTCATGCTCACCGGAGGAAAAGAAAAAGCAGCCCTTGCATTTCAGATTGCAGCGGTTGGTGACATCGTAGATGGAACTGCGGATATTGAGTTTGGATATACGCTGGTAGCGTTCGTACCAATGGGCGTCGAGGAGTGAACTGACGGTGATCATAAAAAGAACTTTCCAGGATTAAAATAGTTCGCAACCCGGCGGGGCTACGAGATTGGCGGATAGATTGGGGCTTTTTTCATATTCCCGCACCCACACCGAAAGATAGGTATCCACATAGTCAAGCCAGGCTTTGAAGGTCTCGGGGCGGGACGCGTGGCGGAAGAGCCGGGCGGTAACCACGGCGCTGCCGGCCGCGTAGTGGCGGCAGTCCGCGCAGTCTGTATCCGGTACGCAGCATGAGCTGTCGCGGTTCCACCTAAGATCGGTATGGTACTGCCGAAAGGAGCGGCCCAACCCTACGTTGGTGGAAGGATTCATGCGCGGATAGGTGCAGCCGTAAAGAGCGTGCAGGCCGAGGCGGTGGGTGTGGGCCACGATGTTGGCCGTGGAAAACAGCAGATTTTGCGGATGGCGCTCCAGCACGGCCGTCATGGCCTGCCGGGTGCGCATCAGGGATTTGCTGGTATGGGCCAGGGAGCCCCTATACCCCACCGGGGCGGAGAACATGTTGAAGGTGAATCTGGCGCCGTGCCGGGCCAGGATATCCGTCACCGGCTCAATCCCGTCGATATTCTGCGGTGTCACGGTATAGACGAAGACCGCCCGGGGATCATCGCCGTATATTTCCAGCTGGCGCACCAGCATGTCTTGGGCGCCTCTGATTTCGCGGCTGTAGGCATCGCTGCCCCAAACGGAAATGTGGATCTGGTAATCAATGGACGGCGGGATCGGCTTCAGGCCGTTGGTGGCAATGGCCCCTAAGGGGATCTCATCGTAACAGACCTGGCACAGTTCCGGCACCAGGGAGGGCTCGGCCCCGGCCAGCACCACAAAAGTGATGCCCCGTTCCTTTTCCGCCTGCATCAACTCACGCCATTGGTGCGGATCGCGGTTTTCCCGCGCCAGCTGTTTTTCGCCCTCGTAATAATAGCACCCCTCGCAGCGGATATTGCAGCGATTGGTCATATCGTAGGTTGACTCTCGTAAAAAAAACCAGCGGCGAACTTTCTCCCAGCGCCTGGCAATGGCCGGATCTTCCAGGATTTCGGAGAATTTCCACTCCTTGGAAGTGTCCTCGCTTGGGGTGAGCTTTAGGGCGGGTGTGGCGTTTGCGGTCATGCTGAAATATCCCCTAACCCACCGCTGCCGAAGCCTTGTCCGCAAGCTTGGCGTCAATATAACGGGCGATGAGGTTCACCGTGGTGAGTTTGGGGTAATCATCCTCATCAATGCGGATGGCATATTCATCCCGCAGAACCAGGGCCACCGTGGCCAGGTCCATGCTGTCGATGCCCACTTCGTCAACCAGATCAATTTCCGGATCGAAGGTTGTTGGGGTGACATCCTCCAATTTCAGTTCATGGATCATGATCTCGGCCACGCGCAGTACAATCTGATCAATTCGGGTGTGACTGGACATACTTAAGCTACTCCCTTAGGTTATTGCGTACAAATAACTTAATTTTATCAACTAAAACGTCCTTTTATAAAACCACTGCCTACCATCTCCCGTCCTTTAAACAGGCGGTATTGCCACTGTGAGCGGGCTTCGCTTTTGGGCGTGATCTCCAAATTGAGCCGCTCCCCCGGCCGCACCATGGCCTTGAATTTAACGCGGTTCAATTCGCTGGGGATGAACGGCCCCTCGCCGATGCCGCCAAGGGCCTCGCGCACTATGGACAGCTGAGCCACCGCGGGAATGAGCGGATCGTCGGGGAAATGCCCCTCAACCCATTGGGATTGCTGGGGAAAATCGACTTCCGCGGTGATTCGGCCGCCCGGCTCTCGGGTTAGTTTATGCAATCGGTGCCACATGTCGAAACCATATTAATTAGGCTAAAAAAAGGAAAGATTCAACCATCTTTATCCCTGGCTCCCCCGGACCTTGAAAACAACTCCGGCCAACAGCATGCAGACAGCGCTGAAGGCCAGCAAACCGCCGACTTGGGGAAGCACGGGAACCAGGCTGTCACCCCGCACGAAAATATGTATCAGTGCCTCAAGCCCCCAGGCCAGGGGTGAGTATCCGCTCAGCGCCTGCATGGCCGCCGGCATGACATAGACCGGCACCATGATGCCCCCCACGGCGGCGGCGATCACCACCGAAACCGAGCCGAACATGGAGGCTTGTTCGTAGCTGTCCACCAGGGTGCTCAACAGGATGCCGTATCCCGCTGCAGCCAGGGCCGCGCTGAGCACGGTCACCGCCAGGGCCAGGGGGCAGCCGCCCATGGCCAGGGGCGGGGTGCCCAGGGCGGGCAGCAGGTACTTGCCGATGAGCAGGATCAGTACGAATTGCAGACCGGCGACGGTCACATAGGCACAGACCTTGCCGGCCAGCAGGATTGCCGGGGAGACCGGCAGGCTGCGCAGGCGCAGCAGGGTGCCCAGCTCCCGTTCCCTGATCAGGGCGCCGCTCAGGGGCACCACAATAAAAAACATACCGAAAAGCGCCCAGGCCGGTACGTTTTGCTCTACAGCCGTGGGCAGTTGGGCCAGTCCGGCAGGGGGCATGCGGCGGGCATCCACCGCGAGCAGCCGCTGGCTGATCAGGGCCGTATCCGCGGACGGTAAAACTGCGGCCAGGGCGCGCGCCTTGCGCTCCATCTCCAGGGTCAGGACCGTATTGTTGAGGGCCTGGGTGACCGCTCCGCGCAGGGCGCCCTGGGCCAGGGGATCGAACAGCAGGGTAATCCGGGGGATCGGTTGGGCTGACCGGGTACCGGCGGGGGCTCCGGAGATGGCAGCCTGGATCTGTAATTCAATACGGCGGGCGGTTGTGGCGGACAATCCCGCGGGCAGCAGCACGGCAGCCGGATAGTGACCGGCGGCCACAGCCTTGCGCGCCCGGGGTATGTCCAGGGGTTCGCCGTCCAATTCCCTGATCAGGGTGAGATTGCCGCCGGCGGAAAGCCGCCGGGCAATTTCAGCGCTTAAAGCTTGGCGGTCACCATCCACCCACAGCACTTCGATATCCAGGGCTTCGCTGGATTTGAGGATGTTGTTCTGAATCAGGGTGAACACCACCACCAGAATGGCCGGCATGGCGAACAGGACCAGCAGTCCGGAACGGTCCCGGCTGAGCAGCAGCATCTCCTTCAGGGAGGTGGCGATGAATTTGCCCATGGACCTAATCCCTCAGCGCCTTGCCGGTGAGCGCCAGAAAGAGTTCGCCCAGATCCCGGCAGCGGCCGTGGCCGGCAATCAGAGCGGCCGGCCGGCCTTGGGCGATGATCCGGCCGCTATCGATGATGGCGACGCGGTCGCAGAGCTGGGCTGCTTCCTCCATGTAGTGGGTGGTATAGACCATGCCCATGCCTTGCGCTTTAAGGGCTTGTAAATAGGCCAGGATCATGCTCCGGGATTGGGCGTCGATGCCTACGGTGGGTTCATCCAGAAACAGCAGGGGCGGGGAGTGCAGCAGGCCGGCGGCGATATTGGCCCTTCGCTGCATGCCGCCTGAAAAGGTGCGCACCCGTTTGCCGGCATGGGCCGCAAGCCCCACCTGATCCAGGCCGGCGGCCACCCGCTCCTTGAGGCAGGTTCCCTTGAGGCCGGCCAAGCGCCCGAAGTAGTTGAGGTTTTCCCGGGCGGTCAGGTCAGGATAAAGGGCGATATCCTGGGGCACCAGGCCCAGGTCCTGGCGCATCCGGCGTTCCCGGCCACGGATTTCCCGGCCACTGATGGCCAGTTCCCCGCCATCCGCTTTGAGCAGGGTGGCCATGATTGCGATGGCCGTGGTTTTCCCGGCGCCATTGGGACCCAGCAGGCCGACGATTTCTCCTCTATCCACCGTAAAATCAAAGTCAAGGAGGGCCGGAAGGGAACTGCCGGGATAGGTCTTGCTGATATTGCGGGCGCTCAAAAGAGGCATGCTGTTGATATTTATCGATACAAAAGGGTGATCATTGACTATTGCTGAAACGAAAAAAATTGCGGCCAGTATGCATGCATTTGCGTCGTTCTGCAAGGGGATGGTAGCGTATGGCGCTGGGGGATGACGTATGTCAATACGGACCGTCATCCCCGCGGGGATCCAGGGTTTGTCCGGTTTGGAGATATCGACTCCGATCCGTCATCCCCGCGGGGATCCATAAACTGCAACTGGAGCAAGTAAACTCCGCATGGGACCAAAACCCCCCTGTGTCAAGTGTGGGTAAGGACCAGCGCCAGTGGAGGGGAGTTTTCGGTCGGACATTATTTAATTTCGAAGGATTAAGGAGCAGGTGCCCATGGTCCTGAAAATCAAACGTTATCCATTCTATGTAGGCATTACCACCCTGATTGTGGTGATTGTGATGATCCTCACCGGGCTGTTTATGTTCATCAGCCATTCCGCAAGCCAGACGGCTGCCTGGGAGGTGGCGGACCGGCTTTTTACGGAGATCAGCGCCAAAACCCTGGGACCCTACGAAAGTGCCCTTAAGGCCGTGGCGGTCCTGGCCGGGGCCGTGGGCCGCATGCCGGATCTCGCCGCGGCGCGGGCAGGGGCTGGACCGGCCCATCCCGGCATGGATCTGATGATGGGGGCGCTGGCCTATTTCGATTATGTATTCTCAACTTATTTTGGCTACCCGGACGGCAGTTTCATCGAGATTATCGCCGTGCGCGACCAATTGCCGCTGCGCCTCAGTTTCAATGCACCGCCAGGGACCTATTACGTCCTGCGCACCATTGCCGCCGATGCCCGGGGAACCAGGGTGCAGCGCTGGTATTATTTCAACCGGGAACGTTCTGTCATCGGGGAACGGAGCGAACCGGATCCGGCATACGACCCCCGCCGCCGGCCCTGGTACACCCGCGCCCGGCAGGCGGCGGGCGTAATTTATACCGAGCCCTATGTTTTCAGTTCGACGCAGGCTCCCGGGATCACCTGTGGGCGAAAATTGGCCGACGGCGGGGGGGTGTTTGGCGTGGACATTACCCTGGAGCGGTTCGCCGCTTCCTTGAAGCGGCAACAGGTGTCGGCCAATGGCCTGATGCTGCTCCTTGACCGTGCGGGACGGATCATTCTTGATCCCCGGACCGGCCCCATCCAGGCCAATGCCCAGGGGGAACTGGATTTTATGCGCCTTACGGATGCCCATGATCCGCTAGTCCGGGCGGTGGCCACAGCTTCCCGGAACCATCCGGATCGGATCCTGGATCATACCCATCAAGTCCGGGTGGGAAAAACAGCCTATTTTACCCGCGCCACCGAATTGGAGGCCGACCTGGGATTCGGCCAGGTTCTGGTTGCCGTTGCACCGGTTACCGATTTTACCGGCCATATCCGGCGGATGCAGAACCGGGTTTTTTGGTCCACCGGCCTGGTCTTGCTGCTGGTGCTGCCTTTGAGCCTGCTGGTCTCCTACAAAATATCGGGCAATCTGATGCTCCTGGAAAAAGAATCGAGAAAAATCCAGCAGCGCGATTTTTCTGAATCCCCCCCCTTTGACTCCGCTATCAAGGAGATTCACTCCTTGATTCAGGCCTTTTTCCTGATGAAACGCACCATCCGGCGCCTGCTGGATCAAAAAAGGAAACTCTTTGACGATTTCACCAAGCTGATTGCCGGCGCCATTGACGCCAAATCCCCCTACACCGGAGGGCATTGTGCCCGGGTGCCCAGGCTCGCGGAAATGCTGGCCGCTGCCGTGTGCCGGGAAAAGGAGGGGGTCTTTGCCGATTTTGACATGCCCACCGAGGATGAGCGCTGGGAATTTGAGGTGGCCGCCTGGCTGCACGACTGCGGTAAGGTCACCACCCCCGAGTATGTGGTGGATAAAGCCACCAAATTGGAAACCATATACAACCGTATCCATGAAGTCCGCATGCGCTTCGAAGTCCTGTTGCGGGATGCCGAGCTTGCGACTTATCGGCAACGCCTGGCCGGCGACAGCGATGAAGCAGCCCTGATGACAGCGCTTGAACAGCGGCGCAAGCAGATCGCCGATGATTTTGACTTTGTGGCTGCCTGCAACATCGGCGGGGAGTTCATGGCCGATGAAAAGATCCGGCGCCTGGAACAGATCGCAGCCCAAACCTGGGTGCGCCACCTGGATGATCGGCTGGGGATTTCCCAGGACGAAGCCGCTTTAAGAGAGCAAACACCTGCGCCGGACCTGCCGGTGACGGAACAGCTTCTGGCCGACAAGTCCGAACATATCATCCCCCGGGCCAATCCAGAGGCTTTGGCCGACAATTCCCATGGCTTTAAGCTGCGTGTTCCCGAGAACCAGTACAACCTGGGGGAACTCTATAACCTGGGCATTCGCAAGGGCACCCTGTCAGCGGAGGATCGCTTCAAGATCAACGAACATATTATGCAGACCATCATCATGCTCAACAAACTCGAATATCCGGATTACCTGGCGCGGGTG
>Ga0180435_10005275_pt1 | contig 12607 bp, 12 predicted proteins | sample SS_ome_3_FD_132467 | JGI IMG/M metagenome (GOLD analysis project Ga0180435, IMG submission 132467) | Hypersaline lake sediment archaeal communities from the Salton Sea, California, USA - SS_3_S_1 metaG | ecosystem: Environmental > Aquatic > Non-marine Saline and Alkaline > Hypersaline >... | reverse complement strand
CACATATCTATCTTTATAATAAATATCACTCCTTTAAACACGAAAAAGACCAGTGGCAGCACCGAAATATCTCACAACGTGAATATTATGAGAATTTTGTAGATGGTGCACATGATTATGGAAGAGAAGTACTCTACATTAGAGATAACAAACTTATCGGTGTAGACCTAATCGATATACTTGATGATGGTATCAGCTCAATCTATTTTTATTATGATCCAGATTATGCAAATCTGTCACTTGGGACCTATTCACTTCTTTACCAGGTACAATTGGCACGTGCCTATAAACTCCCTTGGATCTACCTTGGATACTGGGTAGACGGATGTAAAGCATTTGCATACAAACCTAAGTTCCAACCTCAGGAGATACTGGATGGTTTTCCACATATCTCACAAGAGCCTGAATGGGAAAAGTGGCATATTGAAAACTAAGCACTGATCCTGTTTAAATTAATATACCAATCTTCACTCAGCTCACTCTTTTCAAGATCCGTCAATACAATTTCAAGTAGACCATTTCCTATCATTTCAGTACCGTAAATTTTTTCATCCGGGATCTCAAGTACATCTATACAGTACTCCTCTTGGACATATGTATCCATTTCTATTTCCATTAGATCCCATCCGCTTTCAAACTTATTGACTACAAAAATACTTTCCATTCTGTTACCCTCCAGATGATTTTGATCAAAAATCGTAATGGATTTTTATATCAAAATGATTACAATTGGTTTACAGAATTGTTACATTATCTATTTGTATTTATAAATGATCTAATTTTCTAGCCCACTTTAAAAAAAGCCTGTCCGGATTGACCCTGAGATCAATCTCTTTTCCCTCAACAATAGATTCAGCCAATATCTTTGCCATAAGCGGAGCAAAAACAAATCCTCTACCCCCTAAACCGTTACAAATAAACAAATTATCCACATATTTCAACTTTGGTTTAGCTCCACGCGTTATGGCCGGGTAGTTTTCAAACATAAAAGGCACATCTATCACTTTTCCCACTAAAGGAAAATAGTCTTTAGAACCGGACCTCATACCACAAAAGATTTCTTTGAGTTGAAGATCTGAAGTATCGATCATAGAAGAAGCTTTTTCTTTGAGCAATAATGCCTGTTCTTCCTTACATGGTATCACTTCTTTGACCTCTTTTTCATGCGTCGCACCCAGTTTGATGATACCATTCACATTAGCACTTACAGACATGGACTGATGCATACTGACATCCAGGGTATGTGAAGAAGAGAAGTCTCCTCTAGTACCCCATGTACCCCTTATGCCCATATAATGCAGATCAGCCAGATCACTCTCAAATCCTGTTGCAAGTATAAGGTTTCTAGCACGATACTCACCCACAGACCACACCTCATTTTCCTGATTGATCTCTTTTACTTCATACTCTGCCACTTCTATATTGGTGAGCAAATATTTGCATAATGCTTGTGCTTCACATACCCCTGCTTCAGGAAAATAGAAACTCTTAAATTCAGATTTTATCCCTACTTGTTCCAAATCTTTTTTAGTATAGTTTTCATACTTGTTATCGTTATAGGGTTCATACGATGAGAATTTTTGCGCATCTTCTTCATTTTTTGGTATGCGAACCACTCCAGTTTGTAAAAAATACGCAGGACACGTAGAAAGATAAAAATCTTTGGCATATTCAAATGCCTCATTGGTAAGTTTTTGAAGGGGAGAACCTTTTCCTATCTTGGGAGAGACAAAAGCACCTGCAGCACCTGAACCACCAGCTGCGATACCTCTCTTGTCTAACACAAGAACATCTTGGCCTTTTTTTTCAAGGGCATAAGCTGTAGAAGCTCCTGCGATACCTGCACCGATGATGATAGTATCGTAGATTTTGGACATGACGTCTAAACCGATATCTCTTTAATATCCGCTATATTTTTAAAGGTCTTATAGACAGACCCTATCGTATAAAGTCTATTTTCTTTCAGTGCTTTATCGTCACTATTTACCATTACATCATCAAAATAGACATCAAGTTCACGTTTCAATCCAAAGAGTGCTTCAAGCTCTTCTTTATAATCGCTGTATGTGGCATTGATCACTTTTTCATAGGCATTGTAAAGTGTCACTTCAGCATCCTCTTTAAATAGCGCTATATCTATCTGCATACTTGCATCTAGATCCAGGTCTTTAGAGATGTTTGCTACACGTTTAAATGTTGAGAACTGTTCTTTAAAACTATCACTGTTTACGATCTCATTGAGTGCAGAGACCTTTTTAGACATTTCATTGATATCTCTTTCACCTGAAGCAAGTACTGATGTGATCACAGATGGGTTGGCATCGAAAGATTTATAGATACGCTCAATGATGAATTCACTAAGCAGATTCGTATCAAATTCATCATAATTACCTTTGAGCAGAGTGATGATATCATCAATATTAAATTGTAGATCATACTCAGTCACGATACGTACGATACCATTCACTGCACGACGAAGAGCAAACGGATCTTTAGAACCAGTAGGTATCTTACCAACACTGAAAAGACCAAAAAGTGTGTCAAGTTTGATACTCATCGCAACAATAGATGAGAAGACAGAACTTGGAAGGTCTGCACCCTCACCTACAGGCATATACTGCTCTTTTATCGCGTTATATACAAGTTCATCTTCACCCAATGCCTTGGCATAGTAGTAGCCCATAAGTCCCTGAAGTTCGGTGAATTCATAGACCATTTCACTCATAAGGTCAGCTTTGGCAAGATTCACTGCTCTGTCCATCGCTTTTTCAAGTACTGCAGAACTCTTTCCGGTTCCAGACTCTACCCTGTCCATATAAAGCGCCAAGAGTCTAATCCCGATATTGTTTTCCCTTGAGATCTTATCTTCAAGTGTACCCAGACCATCAATGAACTGTACTTTTTCAAGACCTGCTGTGCTTAGTCCGTTTTTCAAATCATTTCGATAGAAGAAGAGACCATCCGCCAACCGTGGTTTAAGTACACGCTCATTTCCTGCAACAACCTTACTGTAATCATCTGTGTATGCATTGGAAACCACTACGAACTTATTTGCAATTTTCCCATTTTCAAATACAGGGAAATAACGCTGGTGTTCTTTCATCGATGTGATGATCACTTCAGGAGGAAGTTCTAAGAAAAGTTCATCGAATGTTCCTACAAGTGCCTTTGGGTTCTCTGTGATCGCTACGACTTCAGCCAAAAGAGCTCTGTCTCTCTCTATGATGATGTTATGTGCTGATTCCAAAGCGTCGAACTCAGTCAATATCTTCGCTTCACGCTCTAGAGGACGCAGCATCACAGCACACTCATCCAATATACCCTCATATGCATCGATATTAGGTACTTCAACTGCATCATAAGTTACCATACGATGTACATACGTTTTCGTATCTGATGCTATACCATAAAGCTCTACTGGTACAGAGGTTTCACCTAGTCTTACCTGCAGCCATCTAAGCGGTCTTATAAATTCGTCGGTTCTTGAACCCCAACGCATCATCTTGCCAAATGCCATAGAAGACAACCACTTCTCTAACATCTCTTGAAGTAGTGTGTCCGTGTCAGCACCCTTTTCTTCTTTTTTGAAGTAGAGAACCTCTTTGCCATTTTTCTCACCACGGCCAAGCGCATCAAATGAGACACCACATTTGCGTGCAAACCCCTCTGCTGCCTTGGTAGGCTCACCATCTTTAAGTGCCGCCATCATAGGAGGTCCAAAGAACTCTACTGTTGTATCTTCTTGGCTTTCAGGCATTGCAGCATGATGGAGTACCAATCTTCTTGGTGTATAGATGAATTCAAAATCATTACTCAAGTTGTACTCGTTGAGTATATTTTCCCATGATCTTTCTATGTTATTCACGATTTTAAGTAGTGGTATAGCTGGTAGTTCTTCTACACCGATTTCAATGAGTAGTGGTTGTGTCATTTAGGTAATCCTAGTGAAAATTAATAGTCAATATTTTACCTAAGTGTTGGTAAAGAGGTGGTTAGTCCTGCTTTCCCTCTTTATCAGTATCATCATGTAGATCGATACGATGTCCATCGTCATCAAATTTACTTTTATAGTAGTTTCGAATAATCCCAAAAGTCATCAAGACAAACAGTGTCACGGCTACAATATATACAATCTCACCAAATGACATTACTTCTGCTCCAATGTGTTTGCAATGGTTATCTTCTCAAAACCTTCATAGTTTTGACGTAATGCATCATAGATGACCACTCCGACACTCACACCAAGGTTCAAACTTCTACCTTTACCGCCCATCGGTATTGTGATACACTGCTCTGGATTATCAAGCAAAACCTGTTCATTGATCCCTCTGGTCTCAGATCCAAAGAGGATGTGATCACCCTTTTTAAATGGTGCGTTGAAATAGAGATTATCTGTTTTAGTGGTCGCCATATAGCTGCTTTTTGAAATAGGGTATGCCTCAAGATACGCTTCAAAACTCTCCCAAACCACCAGGTCCAAATACTGCCAGTAATCAAGTCCAGCACGCTTTACCGCTTTATCATCAATATCAAAGCCAAGAGGTTTTATGAGATGCAGTGTTGCACCTAAATTTACACACAGTCTTCCTATGGTCCCCGTATTTTGAGGGATTTCTGGTTCTACAAGTACGATATTAAACATGAAGTACCTTACCTTTCTATCATTAAATCACACATTGTGTGTCTTGTTATGGTGAATACCCTTAAAAGCGAATCGTTTCGAGAGCCACAACGCTTTTTTACTTCATTTTTTCTAAAAAACTATCGTTTTATTGCCATTGACAAATACTCTGTCGTTGAGTACATAGGATAGTGCTCTTGAGAGAACGACCTTCTCTACATCACGTCCTGCACGTTGCATATCTCTCCATTCCATACGATGGTTCACACGGATCACATCTTGCGCGATGATCGGACCTTCATCAAGATCATCGGTCACATAATGTGCTGTAGCACCAATGATCTTTACCCCTCTTTCATGCGCTTGTTTATAAGGGTTTGCACCTATAAATGCCGGAAGAAAAGAGTGATGTATATTGATGACTTTTTCAGGATATGCCTTCACAAATTTAGGCGTAAGTATACGCATATATTTTGCCAGAACGATGTAGTCAAATTCAAAATCATCTATCAGATTCATGACACGGTCTTCATGCTCTTCTCTACTTAACTCTTCAGCTGGAACATGAAAAAAAGGGATATCAAATCTACCTACGAATGTTTCGAGTGTCTTATGGTTTGCAATGACACACTCTATCTGTGCATCAAGTTCACCGTTTGCATGACGTACCAAGATATCTCCAAGTGCATGTGACTCTTTTGTGGCCATAAGGATGATCTTTTTGTCTTTAGGTTCTATCACCCTGATATGTGCTTCTTTGGGTGCTACAGCATAAAGTGCTTCAAGTAATTCATCAACATCAAATAATCCTGTTACAACTGTACGCATGAAAAAACGTCCATACTCTTTATCAACAAATTCACGGTTATTATCGATATTTAAACCTCTGTCATAGAAGACCTTAGAGAATTTATATACTAAACCTTTTTCATCATTACAGTCTATTAATACCCTTGCTCTTTTTTCCATTTTCACCCTAATTACGATTAAATTGTAAAATTATACCTATTTTTCATCAAACTCATGAGATATACGCTTTATCTTCTCTTGAGTACGTCTCTCAAGTTCATCACCCAAAGCTTTACCTGAAAACCCCTCATCCATCAACTCACTGGGTGTCACACCCCTGTCAAAAGGTTTATCCCATACATCAAGTTCTCTTGCCAATGCTCTTACCTGAGTATCATAGTTACCTGCATACTCCACTATACCCTCTTTAAGTGCGAGATTTGCTACAAAAGAGACTGTGACATCCTTCGGAGTCAGTGGTGATGCCACTTTTTTATAGTAACTGTTCGGTGCTTTTAATCTCTCCAGTATCATGCCGATATCTGTAGAAAAATAGTCTCTACAGATAAAAAGAAAATAGTAAGGCCTGAGTTTTTTTTCAAAGTTCTTTTGACTCTTCTGAAGTAACCTACTTAAAATGTTAAAAGTTTTCTTCTCTAGACTTTCATTAAAGAGCTGCGATGCGATGCCCAAGGCAAACAGATAATAAAGTCCATAATGTAGAAATGAACCTTTGAACATCTTCTCAAACTCTTTAAAAAGTCGTTCTTTGGGCAGATCATCGAGTGATATACTCTGACACAGTCTACAGCTTCTCTCTTCTACTTTAAATCCAAGACGTGCAGCAAACTGCATCGCACGTAAAACACGCAGACTGTCTTCGACAAATGATTTTTCATCTACCACACGAAGCAGTCTGTTTTCGAGGTCTTTCAACCCGTGCCAATGATCCACTATCTGCTCATTTTGGATGTCATACATCAACGCATTGATCGTAAAATCGCGTCTTCTTGATGCCTCTTTCTCATCAGTGGCCAGTGAGACTTCAAACCCACGATGTCCAGTTGATACATTTTGTTCTGTACGAGGTAAAGCAATATCAAGATCATGATATTTATAGACAAAAAAACTTTTTCCTACACCTTGTGCCCCCAGGTGATCCATCGCATCTTCAAAATCCTCCACAGACATGCCAAAACATTCAATGTCATAGTCGTTACACGCAACTCCCATGAGACGGTCACGCACTGCACCACCCACAATATAACACTTTGCATGATAATATTGCTCTAAATGATCTGTAACAGTTTTAATATCTTGAAGCGTTTTGGAGTTTGTTTGGGAAAAGAATTTTGAAAAAGATTTGATAGTGGGCATGTGATCCCTTTGTAAATCAATATAAGATTTCAAAGAGTCAACTTATAAAAAAGTTGACTCAATATTTGTGAACTGTTTTAGTCCTATTTACTCGCATAATCAGCGATAATATCACCGATCTCAGTACATGTACAGATCTCTTTTGCATCATACGCACCAAGATCACCTGTACGGTAACCTTCACTTAGTGCTTTTTTGATCGCTTCATCGATCTTGTCTGCTGCTTCAATTTCACCTAGTGCATAACGAAGCATCATACTTGCTGATGAGATAGTCGCTAACGGATTGGCGATACCTTGTCCAGCGATATCCGGAGCAGAACCATGAATCGGTTCAAATAGTCCAACACCTTTTCCTGTACTCGCACTTGGAAGTAGCCCGATAGATCCGCTCAACATACTTGCGGCATCTGACAGGATATCACCAAAGATATTTCCAGTCAACACTACATCAAATTGTTTAGGGTCACGGATAAGTTGCATTGCAGCATTATCAACATACATATGAGAAAGCTCAACTTCAGGATAGTCTTTTGCTACCTCTTCTACGATCTCTCTCCAGAACTGGCTTACTTCAAGTACATTGGCTTTATCGACAGAACAAACACGCTTGTTACGCTTCATTGCTATATCAAATGCCACAACTGCGATACGCTTAACCTCTTCTCTAGTATATATCATCGTGTTGAATGCTTTGTCTTCATGAAGTTCTCTTGGTTGACCAAAGTAGATCCCACCAGTAAGCTCACGTACAACCATGATATCAACACCCTGAATCACTTCAGGTTTGAGGCTTGAAGCATTTACCAACTCATCGTAGACCATTGCCGGTCTAAGGTTTGCAAATGTGCCCATCTCTTTACGAAGTCCTAAAAGTCCTGTCTCTGGACGAAGATGTCTCTCCAGGTTATCCCATTTTGGTCCACCGATCGCCCCAAAAAGAACTGCGTCACATTTTTTTACACCCTGGATCGTCTCATCTGGTAAAGGAACACCTGTCTCATCGATTGCAGCACCACCAAGTAACATCTCTTCATACTTTAGGTTGAAACCTTGCGCCACAGAAACAGAATCAAGTACTTTTATGGCTTCATCAATGATCTCAGGACCGATCCCGTCACCTTTAATGACGCCGATTTTATAATTTTTACTCATTTGATTATGCCTTTGCTTCTTTATTATTTTCAATCTCTTTTTTAGCAAATGCGATAAGTCCACCTGCATCTACCAACTCTTGCATGAAATCAGGAATTGGAGAGAATTTATATGTTTTTGCCTGAGTAACGTTGATGACTTCCCCTGCATCCATATCTACTCTTACAACATCACCTTCATCGATCTGAGTTGCCTCTTCAAGTTCAAAGATAGGTAGTCCCATATTAAATGCGTTTCTATAAAATATACGTGCGAATGTAGGAGCGATAACAGCACTCACGCCGGCCGCTTTCAATGCAATAGGTGCATGTTCACGACTTGAACCACATCCAAAGTTCTCGCCTGCAACGATAATGTCACCCTCTGTCATTTTTGAAACGAACTCCGGGTCTGCATCTTCCATTACATATTTAGCCAGTTCTGATGGCTCACTGGTATTGAGATATCTAGCCGCGATGATGAGATCTGTATCGATATTATCACCAAATTTCCAAACTTTACCTTGCAAAGTTAATTCCTTCATACTGAGAAATAAATCCTCAAAAATTTTCGCGATTATAACCTAAAAAATAAAATTTACCAAATTTTGTGCCCAAAAGTAATAAAATTTCGGTATAATCCACCTTAATCATATCTTAAAAGGTTTTTCACCTCACACATCAAAGGTTTTTAATGGCAACAAAAGACAGCATGAAAAATATTGAAGCACTGTTTCAGTCTAAGAAAAAAGGGGATGTGGTCACACTTGAAAACATCGCAAAAGAGTTTACCAAGCAACCAACTGCAGCACAAGCAAAAAAGATCCATAAGTTTGCTTCCGATGCTAAAGTAGATGTTTGTACTGCTTCAGAGTATGCAAAACTTCTCAACGCTAAAGAGCAAAAGAAAAGAGACGACGCACGAAAAAAACTTTCAGACGGTAGTTCTGAAGATGAGTTTGATCTTCATAAAGAAAAAGAGCTTCTAGAATGGAGTCGTTCGGACTCTCCTGTAAGAATGTACTTACGTGAAATGGGAAAGATCCCTCTACTAACTAAAGAGGAAGAGGTTGACCTCTCTATGCGTATCGAAGAAGGTGAAGATATTATCATCGATGCTATCTGTTCTGTTCCGTACCTTATAGGGTATATCATCAACTATAAAGAGCCTCTACTAAACCGTGAAAGACGTGTAAAAGAACTTTTCAAAAGTTTTGAAGATGATAAATCAGAAAAAGAAGACTCTGATGAATCTGAAGATGAAGCAAGTAACAGTGCACCTAAAGATGATAAAAGAGTCAAACAGGTTGTCGATAGCTTTAAGAAACTTGAAAAAGCAAAAAAAGAGTGGATGAAAGCACGTGAAGACCTGGATACATTTTTAGAAACGGAAGATGATGAAGTAAAGATCCTTCACGAGCGTCTCAAAATAGCCTTCAAAAAAGAGTTACTAAAAGCTGCTCTTTTAAATCTTGGACCAACGTCAAAACTCATCAATGAGCTTGTAAAAGCAATGGAAACAGCTCTGAAGAGTGATGACAGTTTCGAAAAAGAGCTCAAACGTCTAGAGTATAAACTTCCACTCTTTAATGACACGCTCAAAGCCAACCACAAAAAGATCCTTGACAATATCATCAACATGGATAAAGATGATATCATCGATGCAGTGCCTGAAACGACAATGGTCAGTACCTATGTTGAGATCAAGAAACTCTTTGAGACAAGAGAAGCCAGTAAAGGCGGATTTGATCTTACTGAGGAGAAACTCCAGGAGATCCTTGGACAGATACGTCAAGGTAAGGCAAAAAGTGAAGTGGCTAAAACACGTATGGCAAAGTCTAACCTTAGATTGGTTGTTTCCATCGCTAAGCGTTATACGAACAGAGGACTTCCATTCCTTGATCTTATTCAAGAAGGAAACATCGGTCTCATGAAAGCCGTTGATAAATTTGAGTATGAAAAAGGTTACAAATTTTCAACCTATGCAACATGGTGGATCCGTCAAGCGATCTCTAGAGCCATTGCAGACCAGGCAAGAACGATCCGTATCCCTATCCACATGATCGAAACGATCAACCGAATCAACAAGATCATCAGAAAGCACCTTCAAGAGACAGGAAAAGAACCTGATCTAGATACGATCGCTGAAGAGGTAGGACTTTCAGTAGACAAAGTGAAGAATGTCATCAAGATCACTAAAGAGCCAGTGAGTCTTGAGACACCTGTTGGTGATGAAGATGATGGTAGATTTGGTGATTTCATTGAAGATAAAACGACACTGAGCCCAACGGATGTTGTTCTCAAAGATGATCTCAACAACCAGATCGATGATGTGCTTGACCAGCTTAACGAAAGAGAAAAAGCGGTGATCCGTATGCGTTTTGGTCTTCTTGATGATGAAAGTGACAGAACACTTGAAGAGATCGGTAAAGAACTTTCAGTTACACGTGAAAGAGTAAGACAGATAGAGTCATCTGCGATCAAAAAACTCAAGCACCCTAAAGTGGGAAGAAAACTTAAAAACTACATCGAAGAGTAATTCTTCGTTCAAGGATCATGATGTCTGAGCCTAAATTTTTTGTGCTTATTATAGGCACAGAGATCCTGAACCGCCGCAGAAAAGATGCCCATTTTGATTTTGTTTCAAAAGTGTTAGCCGATAAAGGTCATACACTTACAGGGTCATTTACGATTGAAGATGATCCGGCACTCATTATTCAAACGATCCAATTCATTTCTTCTCAAGAAAATGCTGTACTCTTCTCTTTTGGCGGTATAGGCTCTACACCAGATGATCATACACGTAAATGCGCCGCTGTAGCTTTACGAGAAGGAGAACTGGTCACCCATGAAGAAGCAAAGCGTATCATCGTAGATACACTTGGGGATAGAGCTTTCCCCTACTCCGTACGCATGGCAGAACTTCCTGTGGGTGCAACACTCTTAGAAAACCCTGTCAACAAGATGCCTGCATTTGCATTGGATGAGCGTTATTTCTTCATGCCTGGATTTCCTGAGATGAGCCATCCTATGGTAGAGAAGATACTGACTAAACTCATACCAAACAAAAGAACCTATCACCGTTATACACTGACAGCACTTTGTAAAGAGAATGTCTTTATCGAACTAATGGAAAGGATGCCTCAAGGTGTTGAGTTCTCTTCGCTGCCAAAACTCTATAGTGATGGATGGAGAGTGACTATCTCTGTGGCCTCAGATGATGAGGCATTGGCCAAAGAGTCATTTGATAAGTATGTTCATCTTCTTGAAGAGAAAAACATCGTATATGCGCTCAGTGATGGTGAGTAAGATCAATGACCTATCTGGACACCCTCAAACACCCTGTCATTAGACGACTCTCACTCATCCAGTTCATCTCATACTTTGGAACATGGTTCTCTCAGGTCGCTATCTTCTCGATGATCGTCTCGTTTGGTGCGAGTGAAGTCACCATAGCACTTACTGCTGCAATGGCAATGCTACCAGCCGTAGTTCTTGCACCGCTCATAGGACTCATCGTGGATCGTATAGAGTTTAAAAAACTGATGGGTGTTCTTCTTATCATTGAGATCACGATGACACTTGGATTTATCTTCATAAACTCACTGGAGTATGTCTGGGTATTGATGATACTGATCTTTATCCGTTCTGCTGCAGCTTCTTTACTCTTCTCTGCAGAAATGGCACTTTTTCCCAAACTGGTCTCAGGAGAGATGCTTAAAAATACCAATGAGATACATTCAGTGATCTGGTCTCTGTGTTATGCACTTGGTATGGCAGTAGGAGGAATCGCCACACATTATGTAGGTTTTGATCTGGCCTTTATGATAGATGCGATGCTCTATAGCGTTGCCGTACTGCTCCTTATAGGACTGCATCTCTCCATTGAGAAAGTGACACATGTTGAGTCAAACATGCAGATGCTCAAAGATGGGTTTAACTATATTCGGTCACAAAAGAAGATACAACACCTTATACTCTTACATGCTGCCATAGGTCTTACATCATTTGATGCACTCATCACACTTCTTGCTGATTTTCAATACAAAGAGTACATTGCCGTACCTCTTGCGATCGGGTGGATGAATGCAACAAGAGCTTTAGGCTTGATGATCGGCCCGTTCATCATCAGTAAGATTATTTCTAAAAAGAACCTGCATTACTTTTTCATACTGCAAGGTCTGGCCATTATGCTTTGGTCTTTTTTAGAGTTTAATTTCTATCTGGCACTCATAGGTCTCTTTATCACGGGTGTTTTTATCACTACGTTATGGTCATACACTTATTTACTCATTCAAGAGGAGACAGAGAGTAAGTATATGGGAAGGGTCATCTCTTATAATGATATGGTCTTCATGCTTGCAAATGTCACCACTGCCCTCTTCATTGGATACGCAGCAAAATGGGGAATGTCACTCGAAGGTATAACATTCACGTTAGGTTTTGGTTTTATCATTGTTGCAGCCTATTATATGTGGTTTAAAAAGCGGTATATAGATGAACCAAACTAACAGAACCATATGCTACAACTGCTACCGTCCTCAAACCTCATGCATGTGCAAATATATCACTCCCATAGAGACAAACACACGATTTATCATTTTGATGCATCCTAAAGAGTTCAAAAAAACCAAAAATGGTACTGGCCACTTTACCAACCTCTCTTTGAAAAATTGTGAGATCCATGT
>Ga0180435_10005274_pt1 | contig 12608 bp, 15 predicted proteins | sample SS_ome_3_FD_132467 | JGI IMG/M metagenome (GOLD analysis project Ga0180435, IMG submission 132467) | Hypersaline lake sediment archaeal communities from the Salton Sea, California, USA - SS_3_S_1 metaG | ecosystem: Environmental > Aquatic > Non-marine Saline and Alkaline > Hypersaline >... | reverse complement strand
TTTCGAGCCACCCTCTGCACAAATGCTGCCCCCAAAACCTTTGCACCCCCTCCCTTCCTTTTGTGGTCGTGCCGCCCCGCACGCCCCGCGCGCCAACCTGAAACGAAACAGGTTCCGCCATCCCCGGCGATTGTCAGGCAGAACCCAACCACCCCTCGGGGCGATGCAACTCACCGTGCTTGCAGCCCTCATGGCATCCTTCCAGGCCATGTCGCAGGTCCAACTGAGACCTGCCGGGACAATTGCCACCCTGACCGGCTGCCCCCTGCCTGATGGCTGCACGCAGGCCATCCCCTGCGCCACCGACTGGGACGGCGACGGAAAGACCGACCTCCTCGTCGGGTATCGCCCCGACGACAAGGTGGCATTCTTCAAGAACACCGGAACGCCCGGTAACCCCGCCCTGACCCGTACCGGAAATGTCCAGGCAGGCGGCGTGGACCTGGTGGTGAGCGGCGGCGGATGAGGCTGCGGCGCACCGGCACCGTGGGTGTGCGACTACGATGCGGACGGCGACCGCGATCTGCTGGTCGGCGAAGGCGACTACGGCCGAGTCTATTTCTACGAAAACACCAACACCGACGCCGACCCCGTGCTGGTCGCCACCGGGAATCGAGTGGAACTCGAATGCGCCGGCAGCGCCCTGACTGTCGGAAGCCGCGCCACCCCCTTTGTCTGCGACTGGAACGGCGACGGGTTGGCCGACCTGCTGTGCGGAGACGGAGTGGGCTACGCCAATTACTTTCAGAATGTCGGAACCGCCCAGTCGCCCGCATACTCCACCCGCGTCCTCCTCCACGCCGGGGGCGCCACCCTCTGGCTCGGATACCGCAGCGCCATCCGCGTCTGCGACTGGGACAACGACGGACGGCCCGACTTGCTCGCCACTGCCCAAAACACCGCCGTCTGGTGCAGGAATACCGGCAGCCGCAGCAATCCCGTCCTCGCCGCGCCGGACACCCTCCGCGCGCCCGAAGACGGCGCCGGACTGCAGCCCATCGATGACTACTACCGCATGCGCCTCGACGTGGCGGACTGGAATGAAGACGGAACCCCCGACCTCCTCATCGGCGCCAACACCGGTACCGTCTCATACTACGAGGGTTACCGCTTCGCCTTCCGCGGAATCATCCGCACCTCGCCCACCTCCGTCGAACTGAGCTGGCACAGCGCCGATTACCTCGAGTACGATGTCTTCGCCGGAACCGCCCCGCGTCAAATCAACACCCTCGTCGAACCCGCCGTCTCCTCGCAGGGCGATGTCACCACCTGCCCGGTCAGCACGTCGGCCGGTCACGCCTTCTTCCAGGTCCGGAGACGATAGGGAATCAACCATCCCGGCGTGCCCGTGCCGGCCTTGGCACGCCAAGGCACGAAGGATCGAAAGACAGCGTTCCACCGCGCGGCGCCGCCTGCCTCGACCCATCGGGTGCCGCCGGAGTCTCTGAATGTCGACTCCCCGGCAACATCAACTTCGCCTGAGTGCAGCCTTCTCGAACCGGCGAGTTTCCTTGCCTCCGGCCCGCGCGCGCATGGTTGTGGCGTCGTCGGTGCTTGCAACCGCGATGATTTCCTCAAGCTGGCCCGGGATCGTGAGCATGACGGAATGATTCTGTTGATCCGACGCCGGAGGTAATGCTTCGGCGACCGGATCCTACGCGGAACCCACCAGGCGCTCGTATTCGTCGTGGCTCCCAATCCAGAACCACACCACGACATCGCCATCAAGCACCCCGAGAACCCGCACCTCCTGCGAAACCCGGGCGGACCAATACCGGCCGACTCTCCTGAATCGAAGCGATGGGTGCCGGGGGTTTTCCCGCCAGAGCCGGAACTGCTTATCGGCGAGCCGGCGCGTCGCGGCGGGCAGCCGTTCATATGCCGCCCAGAAGCTACGAGTTGCGTGGCTCCTCATCAGCCGGAAACGGCTTGGTCTTTCCAGACCGGTATTCAGCGACCGCTTCCTCCGCCACCCGTTCGAGCCGGCCCGCGTTCAGATCGTCCTCGATCTGGCGGTCCCACTCGTCACCGAAGCGGTTCCGCACCCAATCGAGCAGATGAAAGAACTGGTCGCGAGGGAGCTTCTCGATGGCGGCTTCGATCTCCTTGACCGTTTGCATGTCGCAGTCTACCGGCGACGGCGGGGAAGACAATCACCGGGTTGCATGCCGATTTTCGCCAACGTGCTCGATCGCGCGAACGCATGATCGGTCGCCTTGCGACGGGATCTCCGTGCGGATCCGGATCCCGGGGGCTGAAGCGCCCCGGCTACGATGCGTGGTCCCTTCGGGGCCCGTTCAAGCGGTTCACCCGCCTTCCCCATCCTCCCCGCCCGCCATCCCGGTCTCCATTTGGCCATGGGGGCCTTTCGGCTTGCACCCAAGCGCAATCCGGGCATTCTTTCCCGCCCATGGCCGGGGCGTAGCGCAGTTTGGTAGCGCGCTTCGTTCGGGACGAAGAGGTCGCTGGTTCGAATCCAGTCGCCCCGACCACCTCCCATCTTCCAGCCCTGAGGCCACATTGGCGACTGGGTTCGAACGCCGTTCGAATGCCCCGCTGCTTTTAAGCAGCCCTTCGCCACAACGGCCTCGGGAGAGGCCGCATGGACGGAGCGAAGCGCAGTCAATCCAGTCGCCCCGACCAGATATCAGGCCGTGACCGGATCCGCCGGAAGCTGCGCACCGGCTTCCTCGCCTGCGTGGAGGGTGGGACGGCCTGCTTTAACCTCGGACACCTCTGCCCCGCCGACCCGCCGAAGGCCAAGAAGCGTGGGAGGAAGAAGTCTTCCTGAGCGCAATTGATTGACAAAGGAAACCAAATAAGCAAAATACGTTTTACCTAATTTACATAAACAAGCATGGATCTTCCAAAAGCCGAGCTATTTTCTGTCCTCCAGGAGTTCAATCCGTGGTGGACCGGGCAGCCCGTGGCCGACCTTCCAGATTGGGAGCGGGCGGCTTCGCGGCAGATCCGGGCCTGGATTGACGACACCGAGACCAAGCGCGCCCTGCTGCTGACCGGAGCGCGGCAGGTGGGGAAGACGACGCTGTTCCGGCAGGCGATCCGGCGACTGGTGAGCGAGGGCTTCCCGCCGGCCAACCTGCTCTACGCCACCTTCGACCACCCGATTCTGAAGCTGGCTGGGCTCGAGCGGACCCTGCAGGCGTGGGACGAGCTGTTTCCGCCGGTGGCGGGTCACCCGCGGATGCTGTTCCTCGACGAGATCCAGTTTGTCCCCGACTGGCAGACCTGGCTCAAGCACCAGAGCGACTTCCAGCGCGGACGGCGCATCGCGGCGACCGGCTCGGCCAGCCCGCTGCGGGACGCCTCGGCGGAGTCGGGCGTCGGGCGCTGGGAAACTATCCCGCTGCCGACCCTCTCCTTCGCTGAATACCTCCGCCTGCGGAAGGTGGAAATCCCCGACCTGCCGGAGGTGGGCTCGCTGCGCCAGCTCTTCGACTGGGGGCCGGGGGACTATTCCCGGGCGGCGACCCTGGGCCGGCCGCTGACCGCCCATTTCCACGAATACCTGCTGCGGGGCGGCTTCCCCGAGCCGGCGCTGGTCAACGACCTGACCCGCTGCCAGCGCCTGCTGCGCGAAGATATCGTGGACAAGGTGCTCAAGCGCGACATGACCGCGCTCTACGGCGTGCGACGGGTGCTGGAGGTGGAGAAGATCTTTCTCTACCTCTGCTACCACGACGGCGGCATCCTCGACGTGCCGACGCTCTCAAAGGAGCTGGACGGGATCAACCGCCAGTCGGTGAACAACTTCTTCGATCTCTTCGAGGCGACGCACCTGATCTACCGCTTGCGTCCGTTCGGCTACGGCAAGGAAGTGCTGCGCGGGCGGTCGAAGGTCTATCTGGCCGATGCGGCGCTGCCGGGATCCGTGCTGCTGCTGGGGAGGCGCCTGCTGGAAAAACCCGACCGGCTCGGCGCGGCGGTGGAGACGGCGTTCTTCAAGCACCTCTTCACGCGCTACTACCCGGATCAGCCGACCTTTTCCTACTGGCAGGACAAGAAAAACCGGGATCTGGAGGTGGACCTGATTGCCGAGACCGGCGGGCGCCTGGCGCCATTCGAGGTGAAGTATCAGGACGCCAAGGCGGCCGGAGGAAAGCTGAAAGGGCTTCGTCTCTTCCTCGAGGAACGATCGGTAGAACACGGCTACGTGATCACCCAGCGATGGGAGGACTTCGGGGTCATCGAGCCCACTTCGGCCCGCAGGGGGCGGGAGCAGGAGAAACTCGATGCGAGGATCCTCTCGATTCCGGCGCCGCTCGCCTGCTTCTGGCTTTCTGATTGATCCCCATGTCCAAACTTCTCACCAGCCTCCGCCAACTCATCCAGCGCCAGCCGGATGAGCGGGCAGGGGGCTGTTGGTGGAGATGAGAGCGAGCTTCGGCTGAGCGGTGGGACCTCGGCTGGAGACGGCTTTTTGGACCAATCGCCGACAAGGGTTGCCACCATGGCGGGCGGGTGGTTACGATCGGCCGTGATCCACCCCGAGCCCGACTCCCCCGGAGATCCGATTGCGGAGCAGTGCCTCCGGCTCAAGAGGCAGCTCGACGAACTGGTGGAGATGACCGCGGGGCTGGAAGCGCGGCTCGAAGATCCCGGCCTGAGCCCCGAGGAGCGCGGGGACCTCGAGGCGCTGCGGAAGCGGTATGCGCGCGAGGCGGTGGAGCTGATGATGCGGATCGACTTGCTGGAAGAGCCTGAGGATGGCGGGGACTCGGAGGAGGAGGGCTGCTGATCGACGAGGCGGAACCCTGCCAGCCCACCCCGCGGGGCGGTCATCCGTGCCGGACCTGTCCACCGAACAGCTCACCCACAAGCAGGTTCAGAAGGCGCGCAAGGGACGGCGGCTGACCCTCAGGATCATGATGAAGGTGAGCGAGGACGAAGACGCCACCTCTTGCACTTCTCGATCGACGTCCTCGACGAGGAGGGGAACTCCGCCAGCAGGATCCTCCGGCCGGAGCGGGTTGATGTCGTCCACTTCCGGGAAATGGCCGGCGAGTGGCAGGTCTCCGGGATCGGCGCCAAGGTTCAGGCGCTCTGCCGCGAGGCGTTCGGGCTCGTGTTCCACGGCTCGGTGTACTTGCCGGGCCAGACGAGTTCAGATTTGGTGATTTCGATCTTGGACATGGTCTTAGCAGGAGTCTTTGAGTTGGAAGCGTCGCTTGAGGGAATTGAACTGCTTGAATTCAATCAGCCCTTCGTGCTGCAGCCGCCCGACGACGATACCGGGAGCGATTCCAATCCGCTGCGCGAACCCGGAGATCTTGGCGATGGTGAAGGGGCGCAGTTCGACGAGGTCACGATAGGCTTCCTTTGGGATCAGAAAATCGGCGGCAAAGGCGTTGGCCTCGTCTTCCTTCCGCTGGGTCGGCTCGTCCGAGGTGCCTTCGGGCGCCTCGATGAAGACATCGCGCTTGCCGTGCTTGAGGATGTGCGCCGCCTCGTGGAAGAAGGTGAACCAGAGGAAGTGTGTTCACAATATCCAGCGGGCGGACTTGCTCCCTGGCGGGCTCCTTCACTGGCCTCGGGGCGATGCGTGAGGGCCTCAAGGAGGCGCGATCTCCGGATCTCCGGAGCGGTGGAAGGCTTGGAAATCGGCGGTGTTCAGGGTGTGCATGCGGCGCGCGCCCGCCTTGCGGGCGGCAACCAGGTGGAGATAGTCATAGATGGCCCCTCCGCGGATGCCCCGCTTCTCTGATTCGGAGTAGGCGGCAAGAAGGTCGGGACCGGTGAGGGAGATGAGAGCGAGCCGGGGCGAGACGAAGTCACGGAGGAGGGCGGCCGCCTGCGATGCCGAGATGCGAAAGCCCAGCTTGCCGCCGGTGAGGGTGCTGAAGGTCTCGGAGAGAGCGTGGGTCCAGGCGCCGGGTTTGCCACTCAGCAATATCCTGCGGCAGGCCGCATGAGCAGGATCCGCCGCGTCGAGCGCCGCCACAATGACGGAGGTTTCCAGGGCCACCTTCATCCCGTTGGCTTGCGCCCGGCAATCCGTTCGTCGCGGGCCTCGCGGTCCGCCTTGATCGCTTCCACCGCCTGTCCCTTGGCCCGACGTGCCCCGCTGCGGATAACGGGAAAACCGCCTTCTTCCTCGATGCACACTTCGTCCGGGAGGGGTTCTGCCTGGAGCACTCCCCCCGAAACCCGCAGGCGCAAACGGGTGCCTTCGCGCAATCCAAGGCGCTGCCGCAGAGCCCTGGGTATGACCACCCGTCCCGCTTTGCCAATCCTAATGGTATCATTCATGACAGATTGTTTGTCAGAAGTATTGCCAGAGTCAAGTGATTCATCACCGGGCTTGGAAACCGGAAAGCAACCGGGGCGTCACTGGCAGCGGGGCGGCATGAACCTCACCGTCTTCTGGCCGGCCCCGGTCTACTTCTGGCTCCCCTTCTTCTCCATCCATTCCGTCATCAAGCATCCCGTGGTCTCGGCTCGGGACAAATGGACATGGCCCGCTCCGTTACCCCACGGGCCACCCACGGGATCATTCCGTCATTCGTCGTCTCCCTGCCCCTCCCTCGGTGTCTCGACGCAGATCAGGCCGCGGAAGTCGCCGGCCCTGTAACCGGTGGCTTTGTCTTCGGGGTAGGAGGCGGCGAGGAGCTCGCGGAGATCGGGGCTGAAGGCGGCGGGATCGCCGTGGCATTGCAGGCAGAGTTCCTTGATGTAGAGGGGTTCGTAGTATCGGAGCCGGGTTTGGTTCCACTCGAGGACCGGACCGGGGTTGTTGTCGGGGCGGGAGCCGGCGAAGCGCGCCAGCACCTTCTTGTCGAGGTCGTCCGGGGCGTTCTCGGGATTGCGGGTTCGGAGGGTGGTGCGGCGGACCGAGACCCCCTCGAAGTTCGCGCCGGAGGACTCCGTGATGGGGAGGGCGGAGACCTTGCAGACATCCACCGCGTTGGCGGGTCCGCCGGCCTCGAGAGCGGCCTGGAGCTGGGTCATGAGGGCCTTCTTGAGGACCCCGGCGGCTTCCCGTCCGGTCTTCATGGCCGCTTCCCGTTCGGATGGACCGGGATCGACCGCGGCGGAGCGCTCCTCCGGCGCGCACGAGGCGAGCAGGCCCGCGGCCGCGAGAGGAGCAAGGAAGATGGATCGATTCATGGCATCAACTCGAAGCGTGACGGAGGGATGCTACGCCCCCCGCCTCGAAGCTCAAAGGGATTTCAAACCGCACCCGGCACCCGGCACCCCGAGAACCGAAGCCTCACCACCCCGCGCCTTTCGTGAGCGTCTTGACACGGCAGACGTAGTAGTCGGCGGTGATGTAGAGGGTGGCGCCGTCGTCGCCCCAGGCGCAGTTGGCGGTGCGTTGGCCGGTGAGGAGGTGGCCGAGGAGTTTGCCGTCGGGGGTGAGGACGAGGACCCCGCCGGGGCCGGTGGCCCAGAGGTTTCCGTCGCGGTCGACCTTGAGGCCGTCGGCGGAGCCGGGGAATCTGGCGGCGAGTTCCGAGCAGTCGAAGACGGTGCGGCGTTCGCCGAGGGTGCCTTCGGATCCGAGCGGGAAGGCGAAGATGCAGAGGGCCGGACGGTGGGATTGCGCGACGTAGAGGGTGCGCTCGTCGGGCGAGAGGGCGATCCCGTTGGGGCGTTCGAGGTCCTTCGTCAGGAGGGTGACGGTCCGGTCGGGGTCGAGGCGGTAGACGCCGCACCACGGCAGCTCGCGGTGCGGGTCGGCGGGGCCCTTGGGGAGCCCGTAAGGCGGGTCGGTGAAGAAGATGGCGCCCCCGGAGTGGACGCAGAGGTCGTTGGGGCTGTTGAAGCGTTTGCCGTCGTAGCGGTCGGCGAGGGTGATCTTGCCTCCCCCGGGGGTGAGCGCGGAGAGGCGGCGGTCGCCGTGCTCGCAGCAAAGGAGGCGGCCCCCGGCGTCGAAGGCGAGGCCGTTCGAGCCGGGTTCGCGGCTGCCGTTGCGCAGGCCGGTGAATCCCGAGGGGCGCAGGAAGACCGAGTGGCCTTCCTTCTCGGGCGACCATTGGTAGATGGTGTTGGCGGGGACATCCGACCAGAGGAGACGCCGGCCGGCCTTGTCCCAGACCGGGCCCTCGGACCAGTCGAAGCCGGCGGCGATGACCTCGAGGCGGGCGTCCGGGGCGAGGAGGGCATCGAGGGCGGGATCGTGACGGACGACCGATCCGAGGGTGGGGAGTTCGGCGGCGGCGGGGCGGGGCGCAAGGAGGAGAGCGCCGGCGAGAAGGGCGGTGAGTTTCATGGTGGTCAGGGTGGATCCGGCTAGTGGTTCGTCAAGATTGAGATGATGGGCAGGCGCGCCGGAGGATGGAGGGCTGGCAAGGCGGCGAAGCGGAGTGAATCCGTAGATTCTCGATGCTTCGCCAACACAACCAGCGCTTCATCCCACCAGCGAATATCCGTCAGATCAATCTTGACGGACCACAAGGGCCTTGCCTTCATTACTGATCCTCCTTCATCGAGGTTTCGGAGGACAGGGTGTTATCCATGTATTGAACCATTTGTGTTACCTATGTTTTGAACCTCGACCCGCTCCTTCGCAGTTCGCGCAGGCGGGATTTGAGGCGGTGGCAGAGCGAGAGGAACTCGCCTTGTTCGGCGGGGTCGAGGCCGAGGGGGTCGAAGCGGGCTTTCCAGTGGTAGCGGACGGCGCGGTGGAGGGCGGGCCGGGCGCCCGGGACGAGTTCTCCGAGGCGGAGGATCCAGCGGGTGAACGTCTGGGCGTCGGCGCGGGGTCCGAGCCAGCGTTCGGCGCTCCGGGCGAGGTCGTGGAGAGGGGTCACGACGGCGGGACGGGAGTCTCCGTTGCCGCCGCGGGCGCGGGGGCTGCGGGTGGTGCGGGTTCCGGCGAGCCGCCATGCGATGTAGGCCGCGAGGAGGATGCCGATGCCGAGCATGGTCCAGTTGACGATGCTGCTGTTGCCGGGGGTGGTGCGCCAGATGAGGAAGTCTTCGCGGGCGCGCTGCCACCAGTCGAGGAGGCGGCGTTCCCACGGCACGCCGGAGCCTTCGATGGCGAACCATCCGGGCGGGGTGGGGTCGAAGTCGGTCCAGCGTCCGCCTTCCCAGACGAGGCGGGTCTCGCCGGAGTCGGGATCGGTCTGACTGGTGGCGGTCCCCCCGAGGTAGACGCGGCACCAGGCGTGGGCGTGACGGCCCCGCAGGATCCACTCGCCGGTCCGGGAGTCCTTTTCCTGGGCCGAGAAGCCCACGCAGTAGCGGGCCGGGATGCCGGCTTCGCGCAGGAGCAACGCCGCGGCGGTGGCGAAGTATTCGCAGTGGCCCCTGCGTCCCGACCCCGAACCGTCGCCTTCGAGAAATCGGGTGACGGCTTGGCTGTAGCGCGGGCCGGTGTGGGCGCGGTAACCGAGATGCAGGGTGTATTCGAAGTCCCGCTGGAAGCGTTTCCTGATGCGGGCGACCACTTCCCGGTCCGGGAGGCGGTCGAGTCCCCAGTCGCGGCAGACCCGCGCCATGCCTTCGCGCTCGGCGGCGGGAATCTGGAGGTCCCATGTCGAGTCCGGCGGCAGTTCGTCGAGAATCGCCCCGCCGTAGTAGACATCGAGGTCGACCACGCTGTATCCGGGGTTGGTGAGGCGCAGCGTTCCCAGCGAGTTGTATTCGAGCAGGGCATCCGGGCCGCGGACCCGCCCGATGCGCTGGGTGGCCTCGGGGACGGGAAGCGGCGCGAAGCTCGAGACTTCTCCGCGGAGGGTGAGTCTGCGGCGCGAGAGCGGGTCGAGCTGGAACTCCTCGGGCCGGAAGGCGAACTGCTTCCTGTCGGCTTCGCCGGCGAGACTTTCCATGATCTCGTAATCCATCCGCGGGGTGTAGGCCCGCATCGGGCGGTGCGTCCAGTGCCCGAGACCGTAGCGGTTGTAGACGGCTTCGCGGAAGAGGTGCCGGCCGCCGGGTTCGTCTTCCCTGACCCGCCAGCGAATCCCGTAGCTCAGCTTGACGCGGCCGAGTTGTCCGATGGCGGTGCGGATGCGGTCGCCGGCGGGCGGCATGGTTCCCGCCATCTGATAGAGTCCGCCAAGCGCCTGGTAGAGGGTCACGAGGCCGGCCGCCACCCCGAGTCCGGCCGCGGCGGCCGACCCGAACGCCACGGACCAACCCACCGGGCGCCGGCGCGCCACGGGGCTCGCGAAAAAAAGAGCCAGCGCCGCGAGGATCAACAACCCGGCGAAGAAGAACGCCTCGCTGACCCGGCCGAGCGCCGAAGCCATGATGACAAGACAGAAATAGACATATCCGAAGTGGATCTGAACCGGTTCGACGGTCCGTCCGGCAGCGCGATCGAGGTGCATCTTGCGGCGCGCGATGAACGAGAACGTGTTCAGCGGCATGCGCGGATCGATGGCATACTGCTGCGCGAGCATCAGAGGCAGGAAGAAGAGCGGCATCCAGACCAGGATGCGGAAGAGCATCAGGATGCTCTCCCCCTGCAGCCAGAGCCCCGCCACGGTCAGGGCCGCCGCCACCACGCACAACGACCATGCCCGCACGAATCCGCGTTCCCCGAAGTCCCACCGCCAACGGAACCATGAGCGGCTCTCGACGAGAAAGGCGCACAACAACCCCACCATGGGATGATCCGTGACGCCGCCCCAGAACAGGAGGGCCGCCCCGAGAACGAGTCGCGGAGGCGCCATGGCGTGACGGTCGCTCGTCTTCACAGCTTCAGCAGTCCTTCCTGGATGCGGGAAAGTTCAAGGGGGAGGAGACGGCACGGGACGGGGTGACGCTGCAAGGCGTCGCGCACGCGGGCTTCGTCCCGGCAGACCACGAGGGCGGTCGTTTCGAGGCCGTGGCGCAGGACTCCGCGCAGGAAACCGGCGCGGGTCTCCGACCAGCCGGTGAAGAGGCAGATGCAGGACGTGAGGTCGTCGCGGTATCGTTGCACGAGCTGCAGGAGAGCGTGGAAGTGTTCGGCGGGGTCCGCCTCGACGGCCGCGAGGACTTCGAGAAGTTTCTCGGTTTTGGCGACGCCGCGTCCGGCCGTCACGATGATGGCCTTGTCCTTGATGAACATGAGGTCGAGGAGGCTGCGATTGGTGTCGATGGCGGCGGCGAAGGAGGCGGCCACCGAGACGGTCTCCTCGAAGAGGTCTTCGTCGCCCGGGGCGGCGAAGGTTTCGAGGACGAGGCCGTATCGCGGGAAGAAGACCTCCTCGAACTCCTTCACGATGGGGCGCCCGGTCTTGGCCCAGCTTTTCCAGTGGATGTGGCGCAGGGCGTCGCCGGGCCGGTAGTCGCGCAGGCCGAGGAACTCGCCGGACTGACCGATCGTGTTCGAGAGGGCTTCGCCGCCGAGCTGGAAGCAGGCCTCGCCGGGCAGGTCCACGGCGGGAAGCCGGTATCGCCTCGGCAGGACGTGGAGGGTGTCTTCCGGCGCCTCCACCCGCACGTTGCGCTGGAAGAGCCCCAGCGGATCGGGCAGCACCGCCCGCAGGTCGTTGAAGCGGATCGCGCCCCGCCGCCGGGCCCGCAGAGCGACGCTTACCCGCGCCGATTGACCGGGCTTCAGCGAGAGAACCTCCCGGCATCGACCGCCCGTGAAAAGGAGCCGGCGGTCCAGCAACCAACGCCAACGATAGTACACGAAGAGACGATCGAAGGCGTTGCGCTTCGCTTCGCCGGGCTCCGGGGTGAAGGCGAACTGCCGCAGGTCCGGGCGGGGGTCCGGGACCCGGTCCCGAATCAGGACGCCGCGGACGGCGCGGCGCCCCCGGTTGGTGATCTCAATCGTCACCCGGCACTCCTCGCCGGCGGTGGCGTATCGCGGGAGCACGCGGCGGGCCGTCAGCCGGGCCCGCCGCGCCCACGCCCACAACAACCCCACCGCGAGAAGCGCCAACGAAAGCGCGAAGATCTGGTAGAGGGCGGACCGGCTGACATCCGCCCCCAGCACCGCCGTCATCACCAGCAGCCCCAGCACCCCCCAGCCCGCCGGCGCCACCCGCGATTGCACGAACTGCGAAAGCTGCGCCCCGCGCGAATACGCGCGGTGGAGGAAGCGGTAGAAGAGCGGAACCGGAGGATGGACTTGAGGTTCGATGTTCGGTCTTCGGTGTTCGAGGTTTGACATGCGCTGGGGGATGTGCGCGGCGTCCGGGGCGGCTGGAGAGCGGGAGGGAGGCGGGGGGAAAGCTGGCTGAGGTTCGGAGCTCGGGGACCGGGGCATGGAGCTTCGACGGGAGCTCGGCACACACTTCGCGGAAACCCGGGCTCCGGCCTACACCGGGACGGGGACTTCCGCGACGATTTCTTCCATGATCTGGCGGCCACTACGTCCGGCGTACCTTGCTTCGGGTTCGATCACGAGGCGGTGGGCCACCACGTCGGCGGCGACATCCTGGATGGTCTCGGGGACCACGAAATCGCGCCCCTCGAAGAGGGCCATGGCCTGCGAGACCCGCATCAGGGCAAGGGAGGCCCGCGGGCTGGCGGGAAGCTGCACGTCCTTCGCGGTCCGGGTGGCCGCCACCACCGTCACGATGTATTCCTTCAGGTCGTCGGCAAGGCGAACGTCGCGGGCAGCCCGGACGAGAGCCATCAGGTCCGCCTTGGCGATGGCCGGTTCGAGGCGATCGAGGGGATGGCTGCGCTGCTGG
>Ga0180435_10005273_pt1 | contig 12608 bp, 14 predicted proteins | sample SS_ome_3_FD_132467 | JGI IMG/M metagenome (GOLD analysis project Ga0180435, IMG submission 132467) | Hypersaline lake sediment archaeal communities from the Salton Sea, California, USA - SS_3_S_1 metaG | ecosystem: Environmental > Aquatic > Non-marine Saline and Alkaline > Hypersaline >... | reverse complement strand
GAGCTGTGGACGGCGAGCGGTGAGCTGCACCCTCGTTCGAAGACGTTCCCGATGGCCAGACTCGAAGGCGACTATGCCGAGTTCCAGCCCCGCTTCCACAGGACGTACCAGCGTGCCCACGCCGGATTCCGTGATGCGGTCGAGTCAAGGCAGCCCTTCCGGGTGACCCAGAACGACGTGCTCAGCGCCCAGGTGTTCGTTGAGGCGGCGCATCTGTCGGCCCTCGATGACGGTCACAGTCGCAGTTTTGCCCACTCTGATGACGTAGCTGAGTTTCGTAGGCTCGCTGTTGCCAACGGTTTGCTCAACTAGCTCGGTTACGTCCAGCTGACATAGCAAGAGGCCCCGCCACTATTGGCGGGGCCTCTCCCATTGCCCAGACAGGTCCGGTCCTAGCAGTTGCCTAGTTGAGGCCCTTTTCTTCGAGCCACTCGGCGGCAACATCGTCGGACTCACGCTTGGCGATGTCCGTCTCGGTGTTCCACGCCAACAGGTCCTCCGTAGTGATCATTGCGCTCAGCTCGTTGAGATCATCTCGCAGCTGATCGCCGTACTCGTTCAGCACCTCGGTTGAGATGATGGGCGCAATGTTCTGCGCCGGATGCAGCCCTTGATCGTCCTCGAGGACCTTGAAGCCCTGCTCGGTGATCTGCGGCGCCGTGGTGTTCCACACCACTGCGTCGACCTCGCCGGCGGCGAGCGCCTCGCCGAGCAGCGGACCGAATTCGATCGTTACGGTCTCGGCGAAAGTGATGCCATAGATCGCCGGATCGGTGTAGCCGAGGAAGCACTGCGGCCGTTCGAAACACTGCGCCGACGCCCCGAATACGTAGCCGAGGTCGGCAACGTCGCTGATGGTGCTCGCCGGAGAGTCGCCCCGCACGACGAACGCATCACCGTCAACAGCCGGCGAGTAGTCGAGCAGGGTGGCGCCGATCTCCTCGTAGGCCGGGCCGATGATTGTGACAACTTCGTCGGGGTCAGATGAGGACGCAGCGTCGGGGGCAAGGGCGGTGAGCGAACCGCCGATGTAGTCGACGATGAGGTCGAGTTCATCATTGCGCAGGCCGTCGATGGCCTCAGTGCGGAACCCCGCCGGGGTCAGAATCTCGACGTCGTAACCCTTGGCCTGCAGGTACTGGCCATAGACCTCGGCAATGGTCACGGCCTCGCTGAAGTCTTGACCGCGCAGGCGAATCGTGGGTCCATCGATAGCGGAGTCGCCGTCGCCGTCGCCGCAGGCGGTCATAACGACGGCAAGCGCCACCACAAGCAAGATCAACTTCTTGAATAGTGAATAGTTCATAGGTCCTTCTACCGGGTTGCGGACGTTGCCAGTCGCCGCACTCCGTCCGGGAGCGCGAAACGCTCGACCGACCGGAACGACAAAGCAGTCAACCCGGCCAGACCTGCAATGAGCATAGCTCCTGCGATAACTAGTCCATCATTGTTCTGCCCGAGCCCGTCGCGGACGTAGCGGCCGAGTCCGTCACCGCCGAGAAATGCACGGATCGGCTCCGTTGCAACCACAGTGACGGCAGCTACCCGCACGCCGGCGAGTATCACCGACGTAGCGAGCGCCAGCTCTACGCGAAACAGCACCTCGGTCTCGCTGTAACCCATGGCCCGTGCGGCATCGACCGCTCCGGGATCGACCTGCTGGATTGCGGTATATGTGTTGAGGAATATGGGCGGCAGTGCGAGTAGCAGCAAGGCAATGAAGATCGGCCACGGCTCGAAGCCCCATCCGCTGCGGAGCGAAATCGGCACCAGAAGGCCCGCTACCGCAAACGTCGGAATGGCCCGGCTCAGCGTGACCAGCCACGACACGGACACTTCGCCGCGCCGGGTGTGCGCCAGCCACGAAGCCAGCGGCACCATGGTGATCGTGGCTATCACAACGACGATGGCGCACAGGATCACGGTATCGCCGAGCGACGACAGAATGCCATCGGTGCCTGTCCAACTGGTGGAATCAAACAGCCATTCGAGCACCCCAATGTCCCGGGGAACGGCCGCTTGAGCAATCATCATCACAGCACCCCTCTCCCCCGCTGCGCCCAGGGAGTTAGCCACCTTCCACCGAGCAGGATCAGCCCATCGAGCGCCAGAGCGAGCAGGATCGACAGCGAAGATCCAATGGTCATCGGGGTCCAGAAAGTCCGGCGCAAACCATCGAGAATGAGCCGTCCGAGGCCACCCTGACCGATGATGGCGGCAACCGTCACCAAACCCACCGTGGAAACTACGGCAATGCGAAGGCCGGCAATGATGTACGGCATCGCCAACGGCAACTCCACTTGGAAAACCCGGCGGGCTGGCGTCATACCCATGCCGTCGGCGGCTTCGCGCACTTCAGGAGACACCGAGTTGAACCCGGCCACGATGTTGGTCACCAGAATTAGCAGCGTGTACGCCGCGAGCGGCAACACTGCGCTGAGCCTGCTCAGCCCGAAGTAGGGAACAAGTATGCCAAACAGGGCGACACTCGGAATGGTGTAGAGGAACGCAGTGAAGCCGTTGATCGGAGTGACCATCCATCTATAGCGAAGCGCAATCGCCGCTAAGCCGGCCGAGACAATTAATCCAAGAGCCACGGCGTACACCGTCAGCTCGAGATGCTCGACCAGTGCGCGTCTGATTTGGTCCCACTCGTCAATGAAGTACTCCCACCGAACGATGGGGTTGGCCGCCTGGGCCAGCAGCGGGATCATCGAGCGATCTCCGCTTCGAGGCTGGCCCGAATCTGCTCCAGGGTGACCACTCCCCCGAAGCGACCGCCATCGTCGACGACGGCTACCGAGGTGTGCGATGTCATGATGACCTGCATGGCGTTGCGCAACGTGCTTTCTGGCTCGAGCTGCGCAGCCGGGACCGACCGCGGGGCAGACTCGAGCGGGGTGTCATCTTCAAGGTCGTCGCCGTGAACCCATCCCAGGAACTCGCCCTGTGAGGTCACCCCAAACCATTCGGACGAGTAATCCCTCATTGCGTCGCGCGCGGCTTGAGCGCCAGCCGTGACTGGGACGACCGGGCCCTGCTGGAACGGGAGATCTGCGACCGTTCTCAGTTGCAGCCGCTTGACGCTGCGATCCTCGCCTACGAACTCTTCGACAAACTCATTGGCGGGTTGCGCCAGCAGCTCGTCGGCTGACGAGTACTGCTCGAGGATGCCGCCCACGTTGAGCAGGGCGATCCGGTCGGCGATCTTGAGGGCCTCATCGATGTCGTGAGTCACCAAGACGATCGTCTTGCCGACCCGGGCCTGCAGTTCGAGTAGCTCGTCTTGAAGCCGGGTGCGCACGATGGGATCCACCGCTCCGAACGGTTCGTCCATCAGCAACACCGGCGGGTCTGCCGCCAGTGCGCGAGCGACACCCACCCGCTGCTGTTGTCCACCCGATAGCTCATCCGGGTATCGATCGAGCATTGCGCTTTCGAGTCCAACGAGGCTGGCCAGCTCCCCGATCCGATCGGAAATCCGCTGTTTGTCCCAGCCCAGCATCTTCGGCACGGTGGCAATATTGTTGGCGATCGTCTGGTGCGGGAAGAGACCAACCTGCTGGATCACGTACCCGATCTCACGACGCAATTCGGCAACCGGCCGCTGCGTAACGTCCTCGCCGTTGATCACAATCCGGCCGGAGGTCGGTTCGATCAGCCGGTTGATCATCCGCAGGGTGGTGGTCTTGCCGCAGCCCGACGGGCCGATGAGCACTACGATCGATCCTTCCTCGATATCGAGATTCAGAGATGCGACGGCCGGGGCGGCCGTCCCTTCGAAGTGTTTGGAAACGTTGTCGAGCTTGATAGCGACGGAACCGATCGTCTTTCCTTCCGCAGCGTGGTGACTTCTGGCCTCAGCGGCCTCGTCGCGCGCGGCAGACAGGTCTCAGAGGCTTTGTCCAAGTGTAGGTGCCTGCAATACGCGAATACCCAGCTCGGCTGGCGCAGGTCGAGTGCGGCGTGTCAAGATAGGAGGCGTGACTGCTCTGCTCCGACCTTTCACCGGCTATCTGCCCGCGTCTGCCTTCGGATCTTGCGTTGTCGGGCCGCCATCTCTCTTGCTCACCGAGGAACAGAAGGAAGCGACCAGACGGGAACCACTGAGCTTCCGCCATGCCGCCGGCCGGAAGACCCACTCGTCTCATGAGGAGGCGAGCGGCTGGCTGGCCATGGTCGAACAGAAGGGTGGCCTGATCCGAACAGACTCGGCAGTTGTTGTCTACCGCCAACGAACCCATGACCACGCCGCTGTTGGCGTGCTCGCGAACGTCCGGCTCGATGCCTACCAAAAAGGCTTGATCAAGCCACATGAGCGGACCATCGCAAGGACGCAGAAGAAGATGACCGATTACATGCGGACCACGCGTGTTTATGGCAATCCGGCAGTGCTCACCCACCGCAGCGACGATGCTCTCGCCATGCTGCTTGCCGTCCACACTCAGGACATCCCGAATGTGTCGTTCACGTCCATCGATGGCATCCAGCACGAGCTGTGGGTCGTCGCCGGAAGCGACGCTGAGGTGCTGTCCAGCCACTACGCCGGACCGCTTTACATCACCGATGGTCATCACCGGTTCGCGGCAGCCGCTGAAGTTGCCCTGGCGGAAAAACGCCACGACGCATCGCTGCCGGTCGGCCTATTCGCAACCGACCAGCTTTCTCTGCGCTCGTTTGCTCGCTGCATTACCGATCCGGACCTTGATCTCGCCGGTTTGCGGCACCGCCTCCGGGCGGCGTTCTCACTGCGGGAAGCGCCCAGCGACCAAGGGCGCTCGAAACGGCGGGGCGAGGTGGCTGTCGGCATTGGGAAGCGTCGCTATCTGCTCGAGTTCGATCGGGAGAACCTGCCTGGAGACGCCTACGAGGCACTAGACGTGAAACTCCTGCAAAGCCAGGTGCTTCGGCCTGTCTTCGGAATTGCCGACGCCCGCAAGGACGGTCGAGTCGAGTTTGTCCCCGATGTTCCTGGTGCAGGGGATCCCTCATTCGATGCGGATGTGTGGTTCCTCCCCTATCCACCGACAATCGAGGACGTGATTTCTGTCGCCGACAACTCGCTTGTGATGCCGGCCAAATCGACACTGTTCTTCCCCAAGCTGCCGAGCGGGTTGATGATCCGCCATCTCGATCTGGACTGAGCCGATCAGACTGGAACGTTGAGCTCCAGAGTCAACTCACCGATCCCGGGCGAATCAGCCAGGACGTTCAGCCGCACGCCGAATGTGGCCAAGCGTCACCGGCACTGATTGAATCGAAACAGACCTCGTCGACGACAACGTCAACCGCAACAATCGACTCTCCTGTTGCGGCGATACCGCCTCCGGACACGGTCCCCTCAGCTTCAACTGGGCCGGCGCATTGCTCAGATGTGGCCGGCCAGCGGTCGCCGGTCGCCAGCTGCTCGTAGCAACCCTCCGGTGCATAGAACTGGATCGTGACAGTGCGGGTTCTCTCACCAATGGTGAGCCCGAAGAGCGAGAAACCACCAGATTCCCGAGTCGAGAGCACAACCGCGGACGGCGAATCGGCCCCCGGATCGGGAAGGCTCACCGGTGGAAGCACCTCCGTCGCCGTCGTTGTCGGACGGAGTGCCACGAACACTATTGCGAACGCAGCGGCAATGATCAGTACGTACCCTGCGCCATTGGAGCGGCTCATGGATCACCTCCATATTGCGACGTTGTCGACAGTCCTACTGGTTCCGCCGAGACCGGATTGGCACCCCGCCCGTTACCAGTCGTAACCCTCACTCTCTACGGGAGATACTGCTCGACGATCTGGACAACCACGCCATCCTGCAGGGTGAGCCAGAAGGGAGCCTGGCCTGCTCCGTACCAGAACCATCCGAGTTCGTCTTTGGCCATATCAGGGTCTGCCAGGAGCTCCGCCCAGGTGTCGATCTCGACAGCATGCTCGACCGCGCACTGTCCCTGCTCGAAGCAGGCCAGCACGGTGACTACGTCTGGGTCCCCCAATGTCAATGTGTCCGCCTGTTGATCGCCCCTCCGCAGATAGAATCCGCCGGGGATTTCCTCGTCCTCTCCAATGAATCCGTCCTCACGCGCCGCCGCGGTGGCGTCGTCGCCCAATAGAAACTCGACGTACTCCGCCACGACTGTTCGCTCGACCAGGTCGATCTCGTCAACTAGCGCAAGCTGCGTCTCGAGCGCAGGATCTACCAACACACTGAGGAATACCTCGTTCGTCAAGCCGCGAGAGTCGGACGCAGAGATCGGGATCCCGTACTCGCCGGGCTCGAGTTCCAGGAGAGTCTCGAAGGTCGAGAGCCCCTCATACTGGTTGTCAAGGACTTCGACGGGGTTTCCCCCGACGGTCACGTCGGCGGGGCGATCCAGCCAACCGCTCACCCGGACCCGACCATCCCGGGAAAACACGGTTGTGTAGCCGGCAAGTTCAATCACGGGGGGTTGCGGCGATGAGGCGGCGGTAGTCGACGTGGTAGTAGCGGCTGCCGAGGTGGCTGTGGGTGCTGCGGTGGAAGTCGTGATCGTCGAAAGAGGTGCCGATGCGGACACATCTGCTCCAGCCAGACTGCTGCCATCACCGCAACCGGCGGCCAGAAGTGCGGCGACGACCATCCAGGCAACGTGTATCCGCCACCCGTCGTACCTGCCATAGCGATGGATGTACCTCATGCGAATCTCCTCTCACTTCGAGTCGCTGAGGAGTGATTGATCACTCATTAGAGACAAACCATCGAGCGGCATCACTGCACCACAGTGCCGGGATCTTCAAGTCACCGAGCAGCCCCCGCGGAGATCCGACAGCGAGAAGTCGCCCGCGGCGACTGCTGCGACACCTGGACAGTCACGCCGAGGTCGGCACCAGACCTTGTTCCCACCGTTCCACATTGTCGGGTACCTCGCCGGCCAAAAGAGCGGCGAAGGAGGCGAGCGTGGTGAACGCATCGCCCACCGGGTAGTAGAAGGCGTCCCAGTTCTCGCTGTCCTCGCCGTCGTGATTGGGGATCACATAGTCGAAGGCGTGGGCGTAACCGAGTTCAATCCATGCGCTCGAAGCTCGCACTTCAACATTGGCCAGATCAGGCTGAGACAGATGGGTCTTCTCATGGATCGCTCTCCGCAGCAACTTGCGCCGCATCAGATCGGTGACCAGTAATTCAATGTCGACTCGGCGCGCCGGATCGCGCAGATAGACGAGTTCATCTCGAGACAGCGGCGAAAGGAACACGGTGAGCGCCGGGTAACGATCGAGCACGCCTTCCTTCCTGAGCAGGTGCAGAACAAACGGATTGCCTTCGAAGAAGGGATCGCCGCCCGATTGGAGAATCCGGTCGATATCGGCGAGCTCCAGAGCCTGGAGGTCGCCGCGCACATCGCATGCAGCAAATCGATCGGAGTCGACGAGTCGCTCGATCTCGTGGCGAGGGCGGAAGTGATAGTCAACCCCATCCACCTCTCCGGGACGCGGGGCGCGGCTGTTGTGGAGAATTAGTGGAACGAGCGGAGCCGCCAGATCGGGGTGATGCCGCCGCAGAGCCTTTACCAGCGGTCCCTTGCCGACGCAGCTGGGACCCGAGAGCAGTACGAGGCGCGCCACCTGGGGCCTCCCCTTCAATCCATGACGTGTTACCCAAACTACTAGACACACAAGGCCAGGGCGTCCGAAAACCGAAGTGTCGAGTCCGGATAAGGGAGATAATCCCGAGCAGGACCACATCTCTTTGGCGCAGCCGGCTGCGCGTTTGCGGACAGCAATTGGCCGTGCTGGTCGGGCTCGGCTGGGAATCTCCCTAGATGCTCGGGCCCTATCCACCCGGGGTCTACGTCGAAGTGACGGAGCCGGAACCTCCCGCGCAGTGCCAGGGTAACGGACAGGCCAGGCGGCAGCCGGCTACTGCTCATAGCGTTTAGGTGACATCCTCGCCGCCTGTCCGGTAGGGGCACGGTGTGATGACGCAAGTCTCCTAGCTACCCGAGTTGAATACGGCCATGACTGGGCCCAATAGGGCAAGGCTGAGCAGAACCGCCCAGGCGACGTAGCGAACCCCGTCCGGGGCGAACCGCCAAAGGTTCTTGACCTGGGCATAGATTGCTGCAGCCCCCAGCAGGATCCCGGTGGTTAGACCCGAGATCGCAGCAGTGATGCCGAGAGCAGCCTCAGCCGTCGACCCGGCTGCGGGGTCGACGATCCACAGCGAGATCCCGGAGATGCTCGCCCCCAACGCCCCCACCAGTGCAAACACCAGCAATACCCGAAAGATCCGCAGGGCTTTCTTGTCGGCCGCCGTCCGCTCCATTGTCGTCATGAGTGCTCCCGCCGGGTCGCTCCGCTGCGGTCCTGGATGAAGCCAATCACGACGTCCGGGTCGTCCGGGGTGATGGCGAGCCGCCGCCATCGGCCTATGTCGAGGCTCACGCCGCGCCGCTTGGTCGAGCGCTTGTGATCCCAGTGGAAGAAGTGGCGAGGCCGACCGGGGCTGAAGCCGATGAGTTGGTACCGACCCGTGGCGAATCCCAGCGAGATCAGCTCGGCGCTCATAACGTCGGCGTAGGAGATGTGGCGCGGGCGACCGGGCCGGTGGTAGTGCTTGATGGTGACTCCACTGTCATCAAGGACAACTGCATCATCTTCATACATGATCACGGCCGGCTCCGTTCGTCGTGCGGCTCTCGGTGGCGATCCAGTCGGTGATGATCGCAAGGATCCGATCGTCGAGGGCTCGCTTTGCCTGCTTCTTGTAGGTGCGGAGCGAGGCTGGTCCGGGTTCGGAGCGCAGCAAGTGCGTCACGTCCTCAACGACGTGACCGACAAAGGGTGTTGGAACGATCTGCTCCATGCTGCTCACATCCGCCGGGTTGACCTGGATGTCCTTGCTTCCGGTGATGGCGAGAACGGGAACGGTGGCCCGACGCAGAGCTTGTGAGGGATCGAAGGCCATGAACTCGCGATGCCATTTGGCGTTGATCTTGATTCCCTGGATACGGATCACATCGTCCGCTGAGGCCTCGATCCGTTCTAGCTTCCTCGCCTGAGACCGTGCGATGTCCTGACGAAGCAACTTCATCAGCAACTGGACCGGTTTCGGCAGAGTCGGTGCGATCTGGCGAGCTTGCCAACGGAGAACCTCCTTGCCATTCTCGGCAGCTCCGGCGAGGAGCACTACGCCGGCGAGATCCGGGTCGGCAGCCAGTGCAGATGCGATTAGAGCCCCCTCGCTGTGGCCCACAACGAAGACCCTGTCGGCATCGAGCTCCGGCCGGGCTCGCAGGGCGGCGAGAGCGGCGCGAGCGTCGTCGATGTTGTCATGCAGCCCGGTGGACCGGTACTCCCCCTCGCTTTCGCCTATTCCTCGCTTGTCGTAGCGCAGAGAGGTGATTCCTGCGTCGGCGAGGTGGGCGGCGATCTGGCTCATTACCGCAATCTGTATGCGCTTTGCGTTGGAGTCGCGGTCGATCGGACCGGATCCACTGATTAGGAGTACGGCCGCTCCTGGATGCGAGTCGCCGGTGGTCAGGGTGCCGCGAAGCTGATGTACACCCGAAGGTATCGCGATATCGAAGTCGCTCATCGGTTCTTGCCTTTCTACGCTTGAAGCTTTATTCTCGATATTGAGAATATAATCATATCTGAGAATGAAAGGCAAATGTGGCCGAGGCTCGAGATATCTTGCTCCACCCCATCCGGCTCCGGATCGTACAAGCGCTCGTCGGCAATCCGATGACTCCACTCCGGCTGAAAGAGCAGCTCGGTGACGTGGCTCAAGCCACGCTGTACCGGCACCTCACTCAGCTCACCGATGCCGGTTTTCTCGAAGTCCTCCACGAGCGGCGGGTGCGAGGAGGTGTCGAGCGCACCTACGGGCTTGTTACCTCGGCAAGCTCGCTCACCCAGGAAGAACTCGAGGACGCTACTGCTGACGACCACTTGCGCTATTTCGTTACATTCGTAGGCACGCTGGTGGCCGACTTCGCTGCCTATCTGGAGAACAGCGACCTCGATCTGGCCACCGATCGCGTCGGGTACCGACAGTCTGCGCTCTGGCTCACCGACTCTGAGTTCGACGCCATGGTGGCGAAGATAGGTGAAGCAGTCGAGGAGCACTCGAGTAGCCGGCCGGCGCCGGGACGACGCCGCCGATTGCTCAGTACGATCGTGATGCCCGACGACCGTGGTTGAGGAGCGGCAACCGGCCAATCAGCATCAGGTAGTTCGCTTCGGGTCGCGGTATCTTCCTCACGCTTCCAGCCATATTCTCCGCGAAGTGTCAGGCTTGACTGGGAGCAATGGATCCATCTGACCCAGGCGTAAACAGACTCGAGTATCGCTATCCGCCCGGCTCGGCAAAGGGTGAAGGCAGGTCGAAGCCGAATGATTCCGATAGCAACTCCATCGCCTCCCGATCACTGTCTCGGGGCGCGAACTCGCAGTGGTCTCTGATCTGTTCTGCGACCGACACGCACGATACGGTCGTACCCTTGATGATCCCCTGACTATTCAGCCCATCCGAGGGTATGAGCCAGGTGCCTCCATCGACCATCGGGCCAGACCCTGAGCCGTCGGAGGCAATCCGCAAGGGATGGAGATCCACCACCTTCCCCGACGGATGAGTCATTTCGATGCGGACCGGAGGCTGACCGATCGTCCTCGAGTACCCCAAGCCCGCCAGAAGGCTGACGACATCCTCGAGTTCTGACAGATCGATATGGAGATCGAGGTCGTGGTGGTCACGGGTGATCCGTCCTAGTAGGGCGTCGACTCCCCAGCCTCCCGCTATCCAATAGGAGAGCCGCCTGCGCTCAAGAACACCGATGAGGGTTAGGACGTCTTCAGCGTCTATCAAGCTCAACCCCCGCTTCCCGTCCCATTGGTTGTCCAGTCTTGCACCGTTGGTCTGCCGCTTCGGGTCCTACCACTGCGCCAACGTGCTCAGCATGGCGGACGTATGGTGCACTACCGCTGAAGCGTGACCTTCGTCAGCGAAGAACGTTGCCTCGCAGTTGGGGATGCGTTCCGCCACTGCGTGGGCGCCTTGCGGTGGGGCGACGGTGTCCAACTCACCGTGCCACAAATGCACGTGCTCGTGCGTAACATCTTCGAGACGGAACCCCCAGTCCCGAACCAAGAGCTGACCTTCGTACGAGGGACCGCGCATGCCCTGGCGAAACGCTTCACGCAACATGTGGACATTGAGGATGTTGCCGGGATCGCCTTGGAATGCACGATCGGGCCCCGCTGCCTGTTCCAATCCGGCCTCGAAAGCAGCCAGTCCGGTCGCGAGATCCTTCGTGTAGTGACGCCCCGTAGCGTGCCAAAGCAGCGGATGGATCAACCAGGGAAACCGACGAGCCAGAGCAAGGCGGCGCCGCATCGCAGGTGAGTAGCTGCTGAGTGCCAACTCGATAGGCGCCACACCGGACACAACGCCGCACGCCGAGACCTGCTCGGGAAGCAAATGCGCACAGGCCAGCGCAAACGGAGCCCCGCCCGAAATCCCCCATACCGCCCATCGGTCCAGACCGAGCGATGCCGCCAACGTCGCAACGTCGGCGGGCCAGTTCAGAATGCGGTACTGCGACTTGAAGCTGGAGAGTCCCATTCCGGGACGGTCGACGCCAATGAGTCTCACCCCGACTGTGTGCGCCTCCCCGTCCTTAAGCAGCGCACCCCAACGCGAACTCGGCCATCCATCGAAGCAGAACACCGGCCTCCCGCTCGGATCCCCACACTCGACATATCCGAGCAGGCGACCGTCGGGCAACGTGACCGTGGTCTCAGGCAGCAGGGTCGGATCCAGCTCCAATGGCTTCCTTGCTGTGGGTCGTACCGGCAGGAGGCTATCGGAACCTTGCCCATCTGCTCAATCCAGGCGCTGGCGGCGTCGGCGCTGCTGAGTCGGCCGCTACCGATCGCGACCGAGGGTCCAGCACTACCGCCGCTCCAAGAATCCGTCCGCCAGAAGGGTTCCCACTTCGGCCGCCAGACCGTGGTAGCTCTCGTCGGTATGCACGAGGTCGGCGGCCAGGATGTCCACGAAGGCAAAGTTGCATACGGCATCGATCCTGGCGCACGCAGAGTAGAACGAGCCGTTTACCCAGATCGGTGTTGGGATCGGGCCGAACACTCCGTCTCGGGTATGAGGGGTGACGATGTCGATCAGCGTCGAGTCCAAATCGTTCGTCAGGTGTTGCGTGTTCGGATCGTCGGCATCTCGACTGGGGTCTGAGATGACGGCGACGCCGCCGATCGTGTCGCGGAATGCCTCGGGCATTCGGTCGACGGCGTCGTGGACCACAGAAGCGCCCTGGGAGTACCCAATCAAGTAGACGGACGTACGTTGGCATTGCCCGCCAATGGTTCCAACCAACGAGATCAGAGTCTCCCGACCCTGGGTTATCGATTCGAACATGTCGTTACCCAAGAAACCGAAAAGGGTGCCCTCGACGACACCCGTTGCCGGGTAGCCGAGCGCCAGGAATCCCACGCTGATCGAGGACGACGTCTGTTCCTGCAATCGCGTTGTGAACCCCGAGACAGCTGAGACAATCTGCGGACCAACTCCGAGCACATCGTCCCGCTGCCCCGACCCGGCTGCGCCGATGACAACGGCGTCCGGGCAG
>Ga0180435_10005270_pt1 | contig 12611 bp, 8 predicted proteins | sample SS_ome_3_FD_132467 | JGI IMG/M metagenome (GOLD analysis project Ga0180435, IMG submission 132467) | Hypersaline lake sediment archaeal communities from the Salton Sea, California, USA - SS_3_S_1 metaG | ecosystem: Environmental > Aquatic > Non-marine Saline and Alkaline > Hypersaline > Sediment... | reverse complement strand
GCGAAGGCCACCACGTCATGCACCGTCAGGAAATAGGGCTCGTATCCCAGCCTCGCGATCAGCGCGAGTTCATGCTCCAGCATCGCGCGGACCCGGTCGGGCGCGCCCTCGGGATAGCGCCAGCGCAGGCCGGCGCGCGCCAGCCGGTCCAGCCGTTCGGCCGCGGTTTCACCGGGGGCGAGTTCCGACGGGTATTCGTAGCGCAACTCGTCCAGCGCGAAGGCGCAGCGCGCCGCGATCTCGCCCGTGCGGTGCACCATCGCCTCGTGGCCGCGGAACAGCCGCAGCATCTCGGCCCCGGATCGCAGCCGGCATTCGGCATTGGCCAGCGCGGCGCGGCCCAGCCGGTCGACCGGCGTGCCGGTGCGGATCGCCGTCAGCACGTCGGCCAGCGGCCGGCGGGCCGAGACATGCATCAGCGGCCGGGCCGAGGCGACGGGCGGCAGGCCCAGATCGCCGGCAAGCCGCGCCAGCCGGTCGAGCCGCGCCGCGTCGCGCCCGTCATAGGCCGGCGCGACCAGAAGCGAGACGGCGGCCCCGCCCAGCCGGGGCAGCAGCCGCGCCACCCGGTCGCGCCAGTCGGCGACCTCGGCGTGCCGCGTGGCGGCGGGCGGGTGCAGCAGCAGGTCCATCCCCGCCGCCCAATCCGCCAGATCGCCGGCCCGCAGCAGGCAATCGCCCTTCGGCGCCCGCAGCCGGCCCAGCGACAGAAGCCGGCAGAGCCGGCCCCAGCCGGCGCGGTCGCGCGGGATCGCGGTGAACTCCATCCCGCAGTCGAGCCGGACCAGCGCCGCGGGGATCAGCCGCGGCGCGGTCCCGGCCGCGCCCGTCTCGGCCTGCACGCGCGCGATCTCGCGCGCCGCGCTGTGGGCCCGCACGATCCCGGCGACGGAATTGAGATCGGCCACGGCCAGCGCCGGCAGGCCAAGCTCGGCCGCCTGCGCCATCATCTCCTCGGGATGCGAGGCGCCGGTGAGGAAGGTGAAATTCGTGGTCGCGCTCAGTTCGACGAACATGGGCCTGAATGTTCGCTAAATGTTCCTTCCTTCAGTGAGGTGAGTCGGGGGATGAGTCAAGGTTGGAAGGCTTGATGGGCTATGTCCCGGGGCGCGGCTCTTCGCCCGTGCGCCAGCACGGGCACGCGCCCGCCCGCCCCCAGGCGGGCGCGTATCGCGCCCCCCTCGGGCAGGCGCGCGCCCGTGCATCACCCGCAGCGAAGGGGGCCGTCACGCCAGATGGTCGCGAAACGCCGCGACCACCTCGGCATAGACCGCGCGCTTGAACGGCACGATCGCGGCGATCATCTCGTCGGCCGGCATCCAGCGCCATTCGCTGAACTCCGGATGCTCCGTCGCGATGTCGATCTGGTCGTCGACGCCGAGGAACCGCATCAGGAACCAGCGCTGCTTCTGGCCCCGATACCGGCCACCCCAGACCTTGCCCAGCAGTTCGGGCGGCAGGTCGTAGGTCACCCAGTGCGGGGTCTTGGCCAGAACCTCGACGAGGTCGGCCGTCACCCCGGTTTCTTCCCGCAACTCGCGCAGCGCGGCCTGTTTCGGGCTCTCGCCGGCGTCGATCCCGCCCTGCGGCATCTGCCAGGCGGCCGCCGCGGTATCCTTGCGGCGACCGGCGAAGACCATCCCCCGCCGGTCGATCAGCATCACGCCCACGCAGGGGCGGTAGGGCAGGCCGTCGGCGCCGGCGCTCACGGCTGCGCGGCGCGGTCCATCGCCGCCAGCCCGTGCAGGATGTCGATCGCGTAGGCGAGCTGGTAATCCTCCTCGCGCAGCTGCGCGGTCTCCTCGGCGCGGCTGAGTTCCTCCTCGGCCTGGCGCAACTCGTCCTCGGTCATCGAATCCGCGGACAGCGAGCCGCGCAGATCGGCCTCCGAGCGGTTGCGCGCCGCCGAATCGTCCTCGTCCTCCTCGGCCTGCGGGCGGCGCGGCGGCTGTTCGACGATGATGTCGGGCGCGATGCCCAGCGCCTGGATCGACCGGCCCGAGGGCGTGTAGTAGCGCGCCGTGGTCAGCCGCATCGCGCCGTTGCCGCGCAGCGGGATCACCGTCTGCACCGATCCCTTGCCGAAGCTCTTGGTGCCCACCACGATGGCGCGGCGATGATCCTGCAGCGCGCCGGTGACGATTTCCGAGGCCGAGGCGGAGCCGCCGTTGATCAGCACCACGATCGGCTTGCCCTCGGCCAGGTCGCCCGGCGTGGCGTTGAAGCGTTCGCTGTCGGCCGGGTCGCGGCCACGGGTCGAGACGATCTCGCCCTTTTCGAGGAACGCGTCCGACACCCGGATCGCCTGGGTCAGAAGCCCGCCGGGATTGTTGCGCAGGTCCAGCACGATGCCCTCGATCTGGTCGAGGCCGCCGGCCTCCTCGACGGCCTCCTTCAGGCCCGATTCGAGGTTCGGATAGGTCTGGTCGTTGAAGGTGGTCACCCGCAGCACCACGCTCTTGCCCTCGACGCGCGAGCGCACGGCGGTCAGCTTGATCGTGTCGCGGATGATCGAGACGTCGAAGGGTTCGGCCTCGCCCTCGCGCACCACGGTGATGATGATCTCCGATCCCACCGGGCCGCGCATCATGTCCACCGCCTCGTCAAGCGTGAGGCCCAGCACGCTTTCGCCATCGACATGGGTGATGAAATCGCCCGCCTGCATCCCGGCCGCATCCGCCGGCGTCCCGTCCATCGGCGAGACGACCTTGACGAAGCCTTCCTCCTGCGTGACCTCGATGCCCAGCCCGCCGAATTCGCCGCGCGTCTGCACCCGCATGTCGGAAAAATCCTCGGGCGCGAGATAGCCCGAATGCGGGTCGAGCGAGGTCAGCATGCCGTTGATCGCGGCCTCGATCAGCTCGCCCTCCTCGACCTCCTCGACATATTGCGCGCGGATCCGCTCGAAGATGTCGCCGAAAAGATCGAGCTGCTCGTAGACCGATGCGTTGCCGCCCGATTCCTGCGCCACCAGCGGCCCGGCCACCTGGGTCGACAGCACGATCCCGGCCAGGGTTCCGCCGATGGCGGCGATCACGAATTTCCTCATCCTCGGTCTTTCCCTAGTTCGGCCGTGTCGCCGCGAACCACTTCGTCGGATCCACGGGTTCGGCCCCTTCCCTGATCTCTATATAGAGCGTTTCGCCGCGTCCGGCACCACCGCCATCTTTCGCCTCGGCCAGAAATGCCGCGCCGAACTCCTCCGGCGCCGGTTCCGCCCCGCCCATCACGCCCAGCGCCGCGCCCGCCGGCACGATGTCGCCGGGATCACCATAGACCTGGCCAAGCCCGGCCAGAACCAGCAGATAGCCCTCGGCGGGTTCCACGATCATCACGTTTTCGTAGCCGGCCAGAGGCCCGCGGTAGCGGATCGTCGCGGGCCAGGGCGCGGTGACCAGCGCCACGGGCCGGGTGGCGACCAGCATGCCGGGGCGGCGGATGCCGGCCGCGTCGGCCTCGCCCGGCCGGCGCAACAGCGTGCCGATCACCGGCATCGGCAGGCTGCCCTTCGCGCCCGCGAAATCCGCCATCGGCGCGCCGATATCGGTTTCCATCCCCGCCAGGCCGGTGGCGAAGGCATCCAGCGTGTCGCTGTCCTGCAGAAGCTGGCCAAGCTCTTCGGGGTCTTCGAGGAACCGGCGCGGCAGGTCGGTGCGGTTCTGGATCGCGAGGCTCAGCGCGCTGCGGGCCTCCTGCGCGGCGGTCAGGCCGCGGGCCAGCATCCCGACCGCGCCGGCCTGCACCGCGCGCAGCGTCGCGACCTCTTCGAGCTGGGCGCCCAGCCGCGCCGCCTCGGCCTGCACCGCGGGCGTCACCTCGCCCATCACCAGCGCGGCGCGCACCGCCGCCTCGGGCCCATCGGGATGCAGGAAGGCCACCGGCGCCGGGGCGCGGCCGACCGCGACCATCCCGGCCAGCAGTGCCTGCAGCCCGGCCTGCCGGTCGTGGAACTCGGCCGCGATTTCCGCCTCGCGGATCGCGGCGCGGCGCAGCCCGTCGCGCAGCGCGCCCAGCCCGGATTCGTAGGCCCGGATCGTTCCGGTCAGCGCCGCGATCCGGTCCGACCGGCCTTCGGCCGTCTCCAGCGCGAGGATCGCCGCGCGCAGATCCTCGGCGGCGCGGCGCGCGGTGTCCGCCGCGCCGTCCTGCGCATGCGTGGCGGTCGCCGCCACCACAGCCGCCAGCAGCGGGCCGGATGCCTGCCAGAGCCTCATGCCTCGATCAGGCTCCGCCCGGTCATCTCCGGCGGCGCCGGCAGGCCCATCAGCTCCAGCAGCGTGGGCGCAAGATCGGCCAGCCGGCCGCCGTCGCGCAGCCCTGCGCCCGGCGGCCCGCCGACCAGGATCACCGGCACCGGGTTCGTGGTATGCGCGGTATGCGGCCCGCCCGTCGCCGGATCCACCATCACCTCGCAATTGCCGTGATCGGCTGTGACGATCATCGCCCCGCCGGCGGCGTCGAGCGCGTCGAGCGCGGCCGCAAGCCCCCTGTCCACCGCCTCGCAGGCCCGGATCGCGGCCCCAAGATCGCCGGTATGGCCGACCATGTCGGGATTGGCGAAATTCACCACGATCAGGTCGTAGCCCGCGCCGATCGCCGCCACCAGTTTGCCGGTCACCTCCGGTGCCGCCATCTCGGGCGCCATGTCGTAGGTCGCCACCCTGGGCGAGGGCGCCATGAACCGGTCCTCGCCCGGTTCCGGCTCTTCCTTGCCGCCGTTGAGGAAAAAAGTGACATGGGGGTATTTCTCGGTCTCCGCGGCGTGGAACTGGCGCAGCCCGTGGCCGGCCACCCAGGCCGCCAGCGTGTTGACGATCTCGCGCTTGGGAAACACCGTGGTCATCCAGGCGTTGTGCCGGTCGGAATACTCGACCATGCCCAACAGCGCCGACAGCTTCGGCTGCGTCCCGGTCTCGAATTCGAAGAAGCCCGGCTCGCCCAGCGCGCGCAGGATCTCGCGCGCCCGGTCGGCCCGGAAGTTCAGGCAGAACACGCCGTCGCCGTCGCGGATACCGGGCGCGTCATCGATCACGCTGGGGGTGATGAACTCGTCGGTCTCGCCGCGGGCATAGGCGGCCGCGACCGCGCCCGGGGCCGTGTCGCAGTCTTCGCCCAGCCCGTGCACCATCGCGTGATAGGCCAGCGCCACGCGCTCCCATCGGTTGTCGCGGTCCATGGCGTAGTAGCGGCCGATGACGCTGGCGACATGCGCGCCCTCGGGCAGCCGGGCGACGAGATCGGCGATGAAGCCGGCGGCCGATTTCGGCGGCACGTCGCGCCCGTCGGTGATCGCCTGCACCGCCACCGGCACCCCGGCCGCGGTGATCGCCCGCGCGGCGGCCAGCACGTGTTCGATATGGCCATGCACCCCGCCGTCGGAGATCACCCCGATCAGGTGCGCGGTGCCGCCCGCGGCCTTCACCCTGTCGATGAACTCCCGCAGCGCGGCCTCGCGCGCGAAGCTTCCGTCCTCGATCGCAAGGTCGATCTGGCCAAGGTCCATCGCCACCACCCGGCCCGCGCCGATGTTCATGTGGCCGACCTCGGAATTGCCCATCTGGCCCTTCGGCAGGCCCACGTCCGGCCCGTGGGTGATCAGCGTGGCGTGCGGGCAGGTGGCCCAGATCCGGTCGAAAGCGGGGGTATCGGCCAGCGCCGGGGCATTGGCCTCGCGCGTCTCGCTCAGGCCCCAGCCGTCGAGGATGCACAGGACCACGGGTTTCACGCCAGCCATCGCCGCCTCCTCTTGCCGGGCGTCCCCTGTCTACGCCCGCGCCGGGGCCGGGGCAACCGCGGCCCCGGTGCCCGCCGACATCGGATCGGTGAAAATTTCCTTGCGTTTTTCACAAGCCGGCCCCAGCGTGAAAAACAAGGGCCGGATTTCACCGCGCCGGGAAGGTCAGGGAGGACGGGGCCGCGATGTACGAGGGCCACGCCACATCCGCAACGCTGGGCGCCGACCTGCGGGCGCTGCGCCGGGCGCGCGGGCTGACGCTTGCCGGGCTGGCCGAAACGCTCGACCGTTCCGTCGGCTGGCTGAGCCAGGTGGAGCGCGACCTGTCCACCCCCTCGATCACCGATCTGCGGCGCATCGCGGCGGCGCTGGGGGTGCCAAGTTCTCTGTTCTTCGGCCGTGCCGAGGCCCCGGCGGACGAGCAGGGCCATATCGTCCGCGCCGGCGCGCGCCGGCGGATCGGGTCGGGCGAGGCCGGTCTGGTGGAGGAATTGCTGTCGCCCGACCTGACGGACGATTTCGAGATGGTGCAATCGACCTTCGCGCCCCGCAGCCGGATGGGCGAGGTGGTGACGCGGCCGACGCGCGAGGTGGGCTATATCCTGTCCGGCCGGCTCGATCTGGTGATCGGCGGGCGGCGCTTCACCGTCGGCCCCGGCGACAGTTTCCGGATCCGCGGCGAGCCCTTCGAATGGATCAACCCGCATGACGAGCAGGCCGAGGCGATCTGGGTGATCGCCCCGCCGGTCTACTGAGGTGCACGCGATGCTGACCGGTCACTGTCTCTGCGGCGCCGTCACCTTCACCGCCACGGCCCCCGCGCGCGACCCCGCGGCCTGCCATTGCAGCCAGTGCCGCCGCCAGTCGGGGCATTACTGGGCGTCGGTCCAGGTGATGGATGACGACCTGACCGTGACGGGCGAGGTGCGCTGGTTCACCTCGTCCCCCGGCGCGCGGCGCGGGTTCTGCCCGGTCTGCGGGTCGTTCCTGTTCTGGAAATCCGACGCCGACCCCGACACAGGCGTGGCCCTGGGCGCGATGGACGCGCCGACCGGGCTGCGCCTGGTCCGCCACATCTTCACCGCCGACAAGGGCGACTATTACGACATCGCGGACCGCGTTCCGCAGGAGGAGCAGGACAATGGCTGACATCCCCACCCAGGCCCGCGTCGTCGTCATCGGCGGGGGGGCCGTTGGCGCCTCGTGCCTTTACCACCTCGCGAAGGCCGGTTGGCGCGACTGTGTGCTGCTGGAGAAGAACGAGTTGACCGCCGGTTCGACCTGGCACGCCGCCGGCAACGTGCCGACGTTCTCCTCCTCCTGGTCGATCATGAACATGCAGCGCTATTCGACCGAGCTTTACCGCGGCCTCGGCGCGGCGGTGGACTACCCGATGAACTACCATGTCACCGGCTCGATCCGGCTGGCGCATTCCAAGGAGCGGATGCAGGAATTCGCCCGCGCGGTGGGCATGGGCCGCTCTCAGGGCATGGCGCTGGAGCTTCTGGGCCCCGACGAGATCAGGGCGAAGTATCCGTTCCTCGAAACCCATGACCTCGCCGGCGCGCTTTACGATCCGGCCGATGGCGACATCGACCCCGCGCAGCTCACGCAGGCGCTGGCCAAGGGCGCCCGCGACATGGGCGCGAAGGTGCTGCGCTTCACCCCCGCGACCGGCATCCGCCGCGAGAACGGCGAGTGGATCGTCCGGACCGAAAAGGGCGAGATCCGCTGCGAGATCGTCGTCAACGCCGCCGGCTACTACGCGCAGCGTGTGGGCGAATGGTTCCGGCCCTACGGCGGCCGCCGGGTGCCGATGATGGTGATGAGCCACCAGTACCTGCTGTCCGAGGAGATCCCCGAGATCGAGGCCTGGACGAAGGCGGCGGGCCACAAGCTGCCGCTGCTGCGCGATGTCGACAGTTCCTACTACCTGCGGCAGGAAAAGCACGGCTTCAACCTTGGCCCATACGAACGTCACGGCCGCGCGCACTGGGCCGATCCCTCGGATCCGATGCCCGAGGATTTCAGCTTCCAGCTTTATCCCGACGATCTGGACCGGCTGGAATGGTATGTCGAGGATGCGATGGCGCGTGTGCCGCTTCTGGGGCAGGCGGGGATTTCCAAGATCATCAACGGCCCGATCCCCTATGCGCCCGACGGCAACCCGCTGCTTGGCCCGATGCCCGGCGTGCCCAATGCCTTCGAGGCCTGCGTCTTCACCTTCGGGATCGCGCAGGGCGGCGGCGCGGGCAAGGTGCTGGCCGAATGGGTGACCGAGGGCGGCACGGAATGGGACATGTGGTCGTGCGATCCGCGCCGGTTCACCGGCTATGCCGATCACGACTATTGCGTGGCCAAGGGGATGGAGGTCTACGGCCACGAATACGGCATGCATTTCCCGCATGCCCGCTGGCCGGCCGGGCCGGACAAGCGGCTGTCGAAGCTGCATTCGCGGCTGAAGGAGGCCGGCGCGGCCTTCGGCGCCTACAACGGCTGGGAACGCGCCAACTGGTTCGCCAAGCCCGGCGACGACACCAGCTGGGAGGCCGCGCAGACCTGGGAACGTGCCGGCCCCTGGGAGGACCGGATCGCCGAGGAATGCGCCGCGGTGCGCGACCATTGCGGGGTGCTGGCGATCACCGGTTTCACGCGGCTGGCCGTGGAAGGCGCGGGCGCGCGCGGGTTCGTCGACGGGTTGACCTGTTCGACCCTGCCGCGCGTCGGCCGCGTCGGGCTGGCCTATTTCCCCGACCATCGCGGCCGGATCGTGACCGGGATGAGCGTGATCCCGCGTTCCGACGACGAGATCTGGCTGATCACCGCGGGCACCGCGCAGTGGCATGACGGCGAGTTGCTGTCGCGCCAGGCGCCGGATGGGATCGCGGTGCACGACCGCTCGGACAAGTACGATTGCCTGCTGGTCACCGGGCCGAAGGCGCGCGAGGTGCTGGCGCCGATCACCGATGCCGACCTGACGCTGCCCTGGCTTTCGATGCAGGAGGCGACGGTGGCGGGCTGCGAGGTGGTGCTCTTGCGTGTCTCCTTCGCCGGGGAACTGGGCTGGGAGGTGCATTGCCTGATGGATGACGCGCCCGCCGTCTGGGACGCGGTGACCGCCGCCGGCGCGCGGCCCTTCGGCATGTGGGCGCTGAATTCGCTTCGGATGGAGAAGGGCTACCGGGCGTGGAAGGGCGACCTGTCGACCGACTACTCGGTGTTGCAGGGCGGGCTGGAGCGGTTCGTGAACTGGGGCAAGGACTTTCCCGGCAAGGCGGCGCTTCTGGCCGAGAAACAGGCGGGCGTGGCCAAGCGGTTCGCGGTGCTGACGGTCGATGCGCCGGTGGCGGATGCGCCCTACATGGCCAACCTGTGGCTGGGCGACACGATCGTGGGCGAGGTCACCTCGTCGGCCTGGGGCTACAGGGTGGGGGCCTGCGTCGCGCTGGGGATGTTGCGCGCCGATCTCGTGCAGCCCGGCCAGCCGCTGGAGCTGGAAATCTACGGCGAACGGCGGCCCGCGGTGGTGCGGGGCGAGGGCGCGCTGTGGGATCCGGGCAACGAGAGGCTCCGGGCGTGACGGGCCGACCGGCCTTCGGCGCTTGGGCTGCGGGTGGGTGGGCTTTGTCGCCCGGGCCCCGGCGCCGGCAGCGCCCGACCCGCCCCCCTCGGTCGGTCGCGCGGCCGTGCATCCCCTGTTGCGCAATCGCGGACGAAGCGGGAATGGAGCTCGGGTAAATGACAGCCATCACCCTCCTCGACGGCGGCATGGGGCAGGAACTCGTCGCCCGCTCCGGCGCGCCGCCGACACCGCTGTGGGGCACGCAGGTGATGATCGACCATCCCGGCCTCGTGCAGGCGGTGCATGCCGACTACTTCGCCGCCGGCGCGACCGTGGCCACCGCCAATACCTACGCGATCCTGCGCGACCGGCTGGTGAAGGCGGGGATCGAGGACCGGTTCGAGGCGCTGCATGCCCGGGCGCTGGCCGAGGCGCGCGCGGCGCGCGACGCGCATGGATCGGGCCGGGTCGCCGGGTCGATCGGGCCGCTGGTGGCCTCCTACCGGCCCGAAACCCACCCGCCGCATGACGAGGCGGTGCCGAAATACGCCGAGATCGCGCGGCTTCTCGGCCCCAGGGTGGACCTGATCCTGTGCGAGACCGTCGCCTCGATCCGCCATGCCCGCGCGGTGCTGGAGGGCGCGCAGGCCGGCGGACGGCCGGTCTGGCTGGCGGTGACGGTGGATGACGAGGACGGATCGAAGCTGCGCTCCGGCGAGCCGGTGGCGGATCTGGCGCCGGCACTGGACGGCGCGGAAGCGGTGCTGGCCAACTGTTCGGCCCCCGAGGCGATGGCGGCGGCGCTGGCGGTCCTGCGCGGCTTCGGCCGGCCCTATGGTGCCTATGCCAACGGGTTCCAGCAGATCACCAAGGAATTCCTCAGGGACAGCCCGACCTCCGACGCGCTTCATGCCCGGCCCGAGATGACGCCCGCGCGCTACGCCGATTTCGCGATGGACTGGGTCGCGACGGGCGCGACCATCGTCGGCGGCTGCTGTGAAACCACGCCGGCGCATATCGCCGAAATCGCCCGGCGGCTGCGCGCCGCGGGCCATAGCATCGTCTGAGGTAGACCATGACCCTTCCCACAAAGGCCCGTGCCGTGATCGTCGGCGGCGGCGTCGTCGGCGCCTCCGTCGCCTATCACCTGACGAAGATCGGCTGGACCGACGTCGTGCTGCTGGAGCGCAAGCAACTGACCTCGGGCACCACATGGCACGCCGCCGGGCTGATCGGGCAGTTGCGCGCCACGGCGAACCTGACGCGCCTCGCCCGTTACTCGGCGGAACTCTACGCGGGGCTGGAGGCGGAAACCGGCGTGGCGACGGGGTTCCGGCAGGTCGGCTCGATCTCGGCCGCGCTGACGGCGGACCGGAAGGAGGAACTCTACCGCTCCGCCGCGATGGCGCGGGCCTTCGGCGTGCCGGTGGAGGAACTGTCGCCCGCCGAGGTCAGGGATCGCTATCCCAATCTCAACATCGAGGGCGTGACCGCCGGCGTCTGGCTGCCGACCGACGGGCAGGGCGACCCGGCGAACATCGCGCTGGCGATGGCCAAGGGCGCGCGGATGCGCGGCGCGGTGATCGCCGAGGGCGTGAAGGTGACCGGGATCACCCGTGCGAACGGGCGCTGCACCGGCGTCACCTGGGCCGGTGAGGCGGGCGAAACCGGCACGATCCAGGCCGAACACGTGGTCAACTGCGCCGGGATGTGGGGGGCCGAGGTGGGCCGCATGGCCGGCGTCACCGTGCCCCTGCAGGCCTGCGAGCATTTCTACATCGTGACCGAGGCGATCCCCGGCCTTGGCCCGCAGCCGGTGCTGCGGGTGCCGGACGAATGCACCTATTACAAGGAGGATGCGGGCAAATACCTTGTCGGCGCGTTCGAACCGAAGGCCAAGCCCTGGGGCTTGCAGGGTATCCCCGAGGAGTTCTGTTTCGACCAGCTGCCCGAGGATGTCGACCATTTCGAGCCGATCCTCGAATCCGCGATCAATCGCATCCCGCTGCTGGAAACCGCCGGCATCCACACCTTCTTCAACGGCCCCGAAAGCTTCACGCCGGACAATTCCTACCACCTTGGCCCGGCGCCGGAACTGCCCGGCTTCTGGGTGGCGGCCGGGTTCAACTCCATCGGCATCCAGTCGGCCGGTGGCGCGGGCATGGCGCTGGCGGACTGGATGGAAACGGGGGAAAAACCGTTCGACGTCGGCGGCATCGACATCGCGCGGGCCGAACCGTTCCAGAAGAACCGCCGCTACCTGGCCGAGCGGGCGACGGAATCGCTGGGCCTGCTGTACGCCGATCACTACCCCTACCGGCAGAAGGAGACCGCGCGCGGGGTGCGGCGCACGCCGTTCCATGCGCTTCTGGCCGAGCGCGGCGCGGTGTTCGGCGAACTGGCGGGCTGGGAACGCGCGAACTGGTATGCCGAACCGGGCGAGGCCCGCGAATACCGCTATTCCTGGGGGCCGCAGAACTGGTTCGCCAATACCCGCGCCGAATGCGCGGCGATCCGCACCGGCGTCGCGCTTTACGACATGTCGAGCTTCGGCAAGCTGCGCGTCGAGGGGCCCGAGGCCTGCGCGGCGCTGAACCGGATCTGCGGCAATGACGTGGACGTGGCGGCGGGACGGATCGTCTATACCCAGTTCCTGAACGCCGCCGGCGGGATCGAGGCCGACGTGACCGTGACGCGGCTGTCCGAGACCGCCTATCTGGTTGTCACCCCGGCGGCGACGCGGCGGGCCGACGAGGCCTGGATCCGCCGCCATCTCGGCGAGGCCCGCGCGGTGGTCACCGACGTGACGGCGGGCGAGGGCGTGCTGGCGGTGATGGGGCCGGGCGCGCGGGCGCTGATGGCCGAGGTCAGCCCCGACGACTTTTCCAACGCCGCCTTCCCCTTCGGTGCCGCGCGCGAGATCGAGATCGGGCTGGGGCTGGCGCGGGCGCACCGGGTGTCCTACGTCGGCGAACTGGGCTGGGAAATCTATGTCTCCGCCGACATGGCGGGCCATGTCTTCGAGACGCTCTGGCAGGCCGGCCACGGCCACGGGCTGAAGCTGGCGGGCATGCATGCGATGGACTGTTGCCGGATCGAGAAGGCGTTCCGGCATTTCGGCCATGACATCACCGCCGAAGATCACGTGCTGGAGGCCGGGCTGGGCTTTGCCGTGAAAACGGCCAAGCCCGGGTTCATCGGCCGCGACGCTGTGCTGCGCAAGAAGGAGGCGGGGCTTTACAGGCGGATGCTGCAGTTCCGCCTGACCGAGCCGGAGGTGATGGTCTATCACAACGAACCGGTGCTGCGGGACGG
>Ga0180435_10005268_pt1 | contig 12615 bp, 12 predicted proteins | sample SS_ome_3_FD_132467 | JGI IMG/M metagenome (GOLD analysis project Ga0180435, IMG submission 132467) | Hypersaline lake sediment archaeal communities from the Salton Sea, California, USA - SS_3_S_1 metaG | ecosystem: Environmental > Aquatic > Non-marine Saline and Alkaline > Hypersaline >... | reverse complement strand
CTGATGAGGCGCTGGTGTTATTTGATAACATCGGTGTGCAAGTCATATTAACCGACCCGGGCCTGCCAGACATGGAGACGATTTCTTTTTTAAAGCGCGTCAAATCTACCCATCCCCAGATACAGATTATCATCATGGCGGCACCGGACCAGTTCGATCTCACCATGGCGGAGCTAAAGAAAACAGCCGTTCATTACCTGCTCAAACCAGTCAAAAGTACCGCCCTTGATATGGCCCTATATCAGGCGCGTTCCTGGATAGCACTCAATGAACAACTGGCGGCTACCGAGAAAAAACTGCAGAAGCTCCGGCACACACAGAACTTATATCAACAGCTTTTTGATGAAGTGCCTTGCTATATTTCCGTGCAAGACAGTGAATTTCGGCTTACGGCCACCAACAAATTGTTCAAGCGTGATTTTGGCGACGAAATCGGATCACACTGCTATTCCATTTACAAACATCGGGGTACACCTTGTCAATCTTGTCCGGTGGCAGACACCTTTGCCGATGGGCGTTCGTATACAACCGAAGAGGTGGTTACCTCCAAATCGGGAAAGCAGTACAACGTCCTCACCTGGACAGCCCCCATCCGAAATGGAGATGGCGAGATCACCCAGGTTATGGAAATGTCCACCAATATTACGGAGATTCGGCAGCTTCAGGATCATTTAACCTCGCTGGGGCTTATGATCGGGTCCATGTCGCATGGGGTTAAGGGTATGCTAACAGCCTTGGACGGCGGCATTTACCAGCTCGAAACCGGATTGGCCAAAAACGACATGGTGCGCACCAAGAAAGCCTTTGAACAGGTCAAACAGATGACCGGTCGCATCCGCAAAATGGTGCTGGAGATTCTTTATTATGCCAAATCCAGGGATTTGCACTACGAGTCCATCAACATTGTCGAAATGGCTGACAAGGTCGTTAGTGACGCCATGGCCATCGCAATCAAAAATGGTGTCAAGCTGGAAGCCAACATTTCACCGACGCTGGGAATGATTGATGTCGATCCAACCTGGATGCAAGCCGCTCTGGTCAACTTTGTGGAAAACGCTATCGATGCGTGTACTTACGATCGCAGCAAAAAGGATCATACCGTAACATTTGACGCATTTGAGCTTGGGCCTGATCGGATTTGCTTTATCATCACCGATAATGGCATGGGTATGGATCAGGAAACCAAAGAAAAAATGTTTACGCTGTTCTTTACTTCCAAAGGTTCCCAGGGAACCGGACTGGGATTGTTCATCGCCAACCGTGTTATCCGCCAGCATGGGGGTACCATTAACGTCGAATCTGAGCTCAAGCAAGGTTCCAAATTTCATATTTGCCTTCCCAAATCAAAGCCAGCTCAATCAGGGATGGTTCATATTCCCGAGGAATCACAGACGCCCACGGAAAATGAGACTAACGACAAAAAGTAGATATGGGACGCGTTTGATCCTGGATCTGGCAGTCAATGCCAAGCGCAAGCCTGTTCCCTTAAGCGACATTTCCAAGCGTCAGAATATCTCTTTAAAGTACCTGGAGCATTTGACCCGCAAGCTGCGCGAAGCCGGACTCATCAAAAGTCAGCGCGGTGCTTATGGCGGTCATATGCTCAAAAAGGCCCCGGCCGACATTACGGTGGGTGATATTGTGCGTACGCTCGAAAAAACCACGGCTATCACGGATTGTGCTGAAACTGAAGACAAGCTTTGTGGTGTGTGTAACCAGGCCGGCGATTGCTTGTCTCGCTGGGTGTGGATCGAAGCCAGTAGAGCCATGTTCGCGCGCTTGGATGAAATTACAGTGGAGCGATTGGTGAGCGGGAGTTTTATACCTAAGGAGGGTTCGAGGGTCTAAGGATTTGTATCTATAGGCTGTTAGACTGAAGGTGATAGACGTATAAGCGGATCTGGTCGACGACTTAAAAACCTGCAGTCGAAATCCCTATAAAGCTACTTGCTAACGATCGTCTCCGCATCAAAATCCTTTCTATTTTCCGCTAATTCCATTTGAGTGATCCAACCTTGTACCCGCTCTCGACCGTAGGCAGACTCCCAAGCTTTCACAATGGTATCAACCGGAATGTCGCTATAGGTGCCATGTTCGGCCACATACGCCATGAATTTGCGATCATCTTGGTTGTAGGCTTGAAAAACAGAATCTTCAAGGCCATTGAATTCCAGAGGTGCCACTCGATGGCGCCGGCATAGCTCTTGGTTAAAGGCGGGTGTGGCCTTAACCCATTTATGCACAAGAAAGAACTCGGTATAGCCATGGTATACAAATAAATCGGAGCCGATGTAATCCAATAGCTCTTGGGTAGCCAGATGATTGCGAACTGTGGCAAAACCGACCCGTGAGGGTATTCCCAGTGAACGGCCCAGGGCGCATAAAAGCGAGGCCTTATAGACGCAGTAACCCCTTTTGTGTTTTAGTACACGACTCGCCCGATAATATTTATTCAAATGAAAAGGTACATAGGGATCATAGCGGATGCCGTCCCTTACAGCATAATAGATGGCAATCGCCTTGTCCGTGGGATTTGGTCTGGTATGGGCCGTTACGGATTGAGCAAAATCACTAACGCGAGGATGGTCGCTGTCAATAATCTTAGTAGGCTGAAGATATACAGAAAGATCCATATTTAAAAATCCGCAACCATCAGGAAAGCTTACGGTAAAAGCTATATCGTTAAAAAGATACCGGAGTCCGAAGGGGTCGCTGATTTAACGCACCCCGGAAATTAGTTCGCGGTAAAAACCCTCATCTTCGGCATATACAACACCGTCTTCAATCCGAATCAAATCTTTTTTACACAGATTGGCCAGAGAAACATCCATGGACAGGTAGTCTTCGGTACCGGCTTGCATTTGTGAACGGATATGATGCGTTTTTTCTTCGCGAATGCGTTTTTTGATACGATGGCTATTGACCAGCTTTTCAAGGGCCAGTACGCGGCGGGCACCTTTCTTGGCAAGCACCAATCGCTGGGCAATACACAGCAGTAGACAGTCGGCCAGCATATGGCGAATTAGATATTGCTCATGCGGTTCAAAGGAGTTGATGACTGTTTCAATAACAGAGGTCGAGCTGTTGGCGTGGATGGTGCTTAAAACCAGATGGCCGGTGGAAGCGGCTTTGAGAGCGATTTCGTAACTTTCCTTATCACGCATTTCACCGATCACAATGACATCGGGTGCCTGACGAAAAACATTGCGCAGCCCCTCACTAAAGGACAGGGTGTCGCGACCCACTTGGCGCTGGTTGATGTTGCTCATCTTATGCTGATGTAAGTATTCGACCGGATCTTCAAGGGTAACGATGTTGCAACGTCGATTGGTATTGATAACGTCCACCATGGCGCAGAGTGTGGTTGATTTTCCATGTCCTGCCGGTCCGCCAACCAGGATCAGGCCCTGGGGCCGGAGGCAAAATTCCCTGAGCCAGTTCGGTAAATTGAGATGTGAAAAAGAGGGGATTGATTCGGGTAGGTTTCTCACGGCAATGGCAATGGTACCGCGCTGTCTGAAAATGTTGCATCGGAAGCGGCCAACGCTGGGGTAGGTGACCGCAAACCCCATATCATTGCTATCGACAAATTGTCGCCAGTCCTTATCGGTGAGAAAATCACGTGCATATTTCTCACAATCGTCCGGTGTAAGTGGTGGCATATTGAGGCGCTTGACTTCATTGCTGATTTTTATACACGGTGGCGCGCCCGGGGTCAAAAGCATGTCACTGGCATCGGATTTGGCCAGGTATTTTAACAGGTTAATTAGGGGCGGGGTTTTACTCATTTTTTCCCATGAGTCTTCTACCATTTTTTGGATTATCTTGCCGCGCAATCCGCTGGCTGGATCGGTCAACATTATTTTTCGGGCGGCTTCCATCATAAAGGAAGGGATCATCACAGGTTTAATTTTCTTGCCCAAAGAAAAACCAAGTTCACTGATGGATTCGAAGTCATTGGGATTAACCATGGCCAAGGTTAGCGTACTTTCATCAGCAGCTACGGGAAGGATTTTGTCGTTGAATATTTTTTCACGCGAAACCAAATCAAGGATTGATTTGGAGATATTGCGTTCATACAGGTTGATGGCTTGCACGCCGCTTTGACGCGTTAAAAACGCCAGCAAATCTTCTATCTTGATATATCCCAATTCCAATAAGATCGATCCTAATTGGCCACCGGTCTGGGATTGTTTGGTAAGCGCTTGCCGTAGCTGCTCCTTGGTGATGAGTTTATCGTCAATAAAAGAATCCCCGATTCGCTGTTTACTGGCGGGTGTGATGGGTTTGGCGTTTTTTGTTTTGGCCATATTGGTCTCCCGGGTTAGTTAACAAACCGTTTTAAAAGCCCTGCCGGCAAGGGCTGAGGTGATTGGCTTCCCTGTTTTTATGGGTTTGCCGGCGTTTTTACCCTCCCCCCCAATCATTCTGAAATTGCAGCAGTATTTTTCGTAATCGTGGATGCGGTGCGAACGATCGCGCGGCGCTTCACTCTTCTTCTTCGGCATCATATCGATTTTCTAGCTTATTTTTTTGCTCCTCGGTAAGATAGTCATAATCCACGAGAATGTCCCCAATGCCGGCTTCGCGCAACACATCAATCTTCAATATATTGTCTGGCTTCTTATTTTTTATGCTGAAGAATGTGTAGCGGAGATTCAGCTTTTCCTTTTTAAGAATTTGGATCGAATCCATAATGTTAACACCTTCGCCGCCCGTGTAGATATAATGATGTGCCAGCAGCGCATAGACAAGGCCAATCAGGATTGCATACAAAAGGTATTTTTTGAAAACCTGTGCCATTTGGTGGGGCCTCCTAGATCCAAATAGAACGTTTTTCAGGGATACAATCTGAAATCCATGAATAACTAACTTCCATTTTTTATTGCTGATTGTATCCCAAATAGCGTGATCGAAACGTTCTGCTATTTGTGATTTTATTAATGGATTTGGTTCGTGTCACATGCCGTCTAAAAATCGAGTCAGGGCATCAGATAGAAACCCAGATCTTTATCATACATCTGAGATCTGGCAAAAGCCGCACTAACTGAATTATCATTTGAGGCGGTTACTTTCACTTCGCGCTGTACAAAGGTTCGGCTGTTATCATCCAGATGAAATGAAACTTCCAGGATATCATGTTTCATGATAAGATTACCCGGTGTGAGATTGATAAAATCAAGGCCACCCAGTGAGATGCTTTGGATGGCCATACTTCCGGACTCGCGTGTTTTTACATTGCGGTAATTACCGGCAAAATCAACGGTTTTGCGATATGACTTCCGAAATTCGATAACGCAACGAAATACATGCCCACAGGAACAGCGGGCTTTGATACCCCGCTTGGCAGTTACGTATTGATCGGCATCGAAAACTTTGGAAGAAAGGCATTGGGGACAGGTAATTTTGACATCATCATTGGCATTGGCGTAAAATGTAAGTATGGTATTGGTATCGATGATTTCCATATGAATGATCCTCTATAATATTAGAATATATAATCATCAACGCGATACGCTTGCAAGCCACCTCTGGTGGTTTGCCGTAACATGCCAGGCATGTTGCGGATGTGAAGATACCACCTGCGTAGGTACGTGGTGCTTCACTGGGGATATATAAATAAAATACTGTCATTTTTCAATTTATTTTTTAAGGGTAACCAAACAAGATGAAACGCCCCAAGCAAATCAAGCCGCAAACTAAAGCTGACGAGGGAAGGAGTGGATGCCTTTCTTGCGGGCAGCGGCAGGATATGGGATCTCGAAAATATTGCTCGGTTACCTGCCGGCAACAACTGCGCCATCAGTTAAATATTCGTACCGGCCTGCTAAAAGCCTTAAATACCCGTTATGCAACTTTTTACTTTACAGACAAACTGCTTGTATTGGATGTGCTGCCGTTGGATTCCAACAAGATATTTAGTTTTTTGTTCAAACGGTCATTGCATCGCAAACCAGTCCAGGATTTTTCAGATTTATGCAATCATTTGGGCAATGCCTGGTGGGGTGAAATGAAACGTACCAATCGGGAATACCTGGCCTCCCGGCACGTCTTGGACCAAGCGGCCAAACAGCAAGCCGCCAACCAGTTGATCCAGCCGGATGTGATCAAAATCCCTGCCATGAAGGGGAATAACAGGTCTCTGGTACATTTAAGGCTCGATCGGGCTGCCTTGGCATCGCCAGAGCTAAAACAGGTGATTAAATCGGCCTATCGGCGTCGGGCCCGGGCAACCCATCCTGATTTGGGTGGTGATGAGGACACATTCCGTAAAATTTATGCAGCCTACGAATCTTTGATGGCTTGGGCTGAAGAACCGAGTTTCCTCAAACGCTCCGGTTTCCCAGACAAATGGTTTTATGATGGTGCCAAAAACCGGTGGGTGCAGCCGACACCAGGCTGAATTATAAGCCGTAAGGCTTGGTCACTTCCTGACTAAAGTTGTCGCTTCTTAAAAGATTACCACCTGTATCCCGGACCTCGCAACCTCTCCCGTCGTTCCCGCGCAGGCGGGAATCCAGTATAACCTATTAGCTAGCAGCGAAAGGCATATTCTGGATCACCGATTCCTCGGGGATGACTATGGTAAAGTGCAGCTTACAGCGATCAGCAAATAGCCATAAGCAGCTCAGTGCTTATACCTGCTAGCTTGACCGCTGAATTGTTCAAAAGCTTATAGCTGAATGCTTATAGCTTAAATATACCGATCCGCCAATTCAGTGATAAACGCCTCCACCCCGTCCTTTCCCTCTTTCTGACGAACTTCGGCGATCAAATTCTGTATCTTATGGTAGGTGGCAGGATCGTTTTGCAGGTCTAAGATGGAGCGATACGCACCACCGCGGCGACCGGTCCGATAGATCAGACGGTCTTGGTCGGAAAGCTTCTGATAAGCAGCGATGACATCTAGCATGGCTGCTTTGTCTTCTGGCAGTTTTCCGGACACTTCCTCCAACAAATTCATGATATGATCACTAGTGACGGTGCTCTCGATGTTATCCAAGGTGGATATAAACACACGAATTTCTTCTGCCAGCATATCATCGGTTTGCAGCGTAAAGGTACCGTCCTGCAACTTTTGGTGCAGGGGAATGCGTTCGGGGACCCTGAGGCTTCGCAGTCTGATGAAGTGGGGATTGATCTGATTGACCACTTCGGCTGTTTGCACGGCATGTTCGTACCACATTTCCTGACCGCCCAAACCCGGCATGATATACTCGGATAGCTCCATGCCAGCGGCCATAATGCGTTGACCTGCATCGATTTGTTTGGCTGCCGTTACGCCCTTTTTCATTAGTTTGAGAAGGGGATCGTAGCCCGTTTCCAATCCAATGTGAACCCGATCCAGACCCGCTTTGTGGATTTTGGTAAGCGATGCAACCGATTTGCGGATAATCGTTCTGGAGCGTGAATAGGTGGTGACACGGTTGATTTCAGGGAACGTTTTTCTCAAAAATTGAAGCACGTCAACCAAGTCCTTGGTTAGCATGACTAAATTGTCTGCATCTTGCAGAAAACAGGCGCGGGTATCATAATAGAGCCACGTGGCAATACTGTGATAGTTGCTGTGGTACTGCGCGTCGTTTAAAATAGCACTGGCGACGGCGTCGTTTACGGCGCCATCATAACCCAATTCTTGTGACAGAGACTGAATATCATCGGCAATCTTCCGCGCTGCAAGAATATCCTGTTTGATTTCATCCACAGTTCTTAGGGAGAATTTTCGATTTTTATAGACCGGACAAAACGTGCACTGATTCCAGGGGCAGTTTCGGGTAAAACGCAGGAGAAGACTGCGGGCTTCATTGGGCGGTCGAATAGGACCTTGTTCAAAATTTGGGCGTATATTCACCGTATTTTCCTATCTCCGTGCAAAACGGAATTCGTTTGTAGATTGTTTGAATACCAACTGTCGGAATCGATTCCCGAAAAATATCGGGGTCGGTATCGCTATCGAAATCGCAATCGGATCAACATTATCCGGATATCCGGCTAAAACAGTCATTTATACCGATTTCGAAATCCGATGGGCTTTATCATTCGAAGCGGTCGTATCGTTATTAAACATTTAGGAGCGACGTCGTCGCGTTTCATGAAATCGTGGAGCACACTTTTAGTAATATAAATAGAAATACCCATTTGTCCATTAAACGGTAAATACTTGCACAGGTGTTTTTGAAATCAGACGGGCGTCAGATTGAGTAATCTGAAATACGGATTCAATTCCGGCAGCAAATGCATTAGCGAATACAAACTTTGGTTCAAACGCGATGGTCATACCCGGTAGCAGTACATCTTCTTTGCCATGGGCAATAAATGGTGGTTCGATGAGTTCATACCCAATGCCGTGTCCAATGAAGGCAACCTGGTGACCGGGAATTCCGAGATAGCTATCTTTGAAACCCATTGCCTTGGCGGTTTCTAGTGAACGCTGATAGAGATCATGGGCACACACGCCAGGCTGGATCGACGTCAGCAGTTCCTGTTGGATGGCAATGGCGGCCTGACTGGCGGCATAAGCCTCAGATGGCATATTCCCGATAGTGAACATGCGGGTCTCATCCATATGATAGCCATTGAGGACTGATGCGAAATCAACCATAATGGGTTCGTGTGAGCGTATTTTTCGCGCACTGGCACCACAGGGAAAAGCATATGAGCTCCCCGTCCCGCTGGCTGGCGAATCGAGCAATCCGATCATACCACCACTGGGTCCACTCAATACATGCCAAGGATACCCTTCGGTTTGATAGTTGCGAACACGTAACTGGCCGGCATGTCCTAACTGTCTGGCAAAGGCCTCAAAGGCGCTGGCAAATTCCATTTCCGTGATACCGGGGATTAAAATTTGGCGCATATGGTCAAAGGTCAGCGCGGACATCTCAGCAGTGCGCTCCATTTGTTGGATGTCCCATGCTGATTTGAGTTTGCGTATATCCAGTATGATGGCAGAGAGATCCACCAACTTCTGGGAAGGGAAAAGTCTTTTGAAAAATTGATATTCCGAAACCGGCATCACGTCAAATTCCAGACCCAAACTTTTGGGGCGGCGGCCTGGTTGCTTGCCTATGAATTTGGGGATGTCTTGAATCGACTTAATGCAAAAAACCTGGTCCAGCGGGGATTCTTTTATCGCCCTGGGGAAATAGCGCTTGATAAAAAGCAGGGGGTCGCCTTGTGCCGGAATATAGAGCGCGCCGTTTTGGGCCGTACCCGAAAAATATAATAAATCCACACGTTGGATAATGAACCCGGCGTCTATATTGTTTTTTTGAAGGGCCAATTGTAACTGGGAACACCGATGCCGTATTTCAGCTGAAGGTATGGGGGTATCATGATGGATCATCGGAATTCAGAAGGTCATTTCCACGGGGGTAGACTAGGGACTTATACGTAGGTAACGTTTTCCTTTTTCAAGAATTTGAGTCCGATCCCTTCGGTATCAACCCGCACAATTTCAGCGGGGACTTTTATAGACGCATTTTTGGAACTATAGGGGATATCCAGGGTGACCAGTTGCCCCAGCTGGAAAACATCCTGGGTCTGGATGAAAATACCACCATTACTGATGTCCTTGCACACAGCCGTATATTGGCGATCGTGGGTGGAAAAGGTAATGGTTTGGTCATACAGCCGCCGGATCTCATCACGGTCACCCAGGCTTAAATTTTTTATGGGCAGCTCATCTAGTTTTTCCAGCAGATCCAGCCGCTCTGCAGCGGTCATGTCCAATATTTTTTTAATCAGGTGCAATACAATATCATTTTCATGCGGGTAGTCTTCTGTGTTCTCCATACCTTACCTCTTAGAGGGGGTTATTGCGCATACAATATTTTGGGGCGGTAGCGCATGAAAAATAGTGCAAATATTATCCAATAATATTTGTTATAAGTCAATAAGCATCCTTGACGGCCGGTAAAAGAAAACATACTATAAAAACTGTAGCATAGATCACCGCCCCTTAAGAATGGATGAACGGTATCTATGTTTTCCCGCATGCCGTGTAATCGCTTCCGCGGCTTTTGAAGCCGGAATACGGGAGGTCTCGGTTTAAGAAAGCGATGAGGTTAGGAGTCAGCGACCACCGATTCGGTCGGTGGTTTATGATTAGGGCCAATGAAATCAAAGAACATTCTGGTCGTTTGCACAGGTAATATCTGCCGTAGCCCCATGGCTGAAGGTCTGCTCAGGCATGAGCTGCCCGATAAATTCCAGGAAACAGTGGCGATAGCATCAGCAGGTACCGACGCGCTGCATGGTAATTGGGCCACAGACTTTGCTATCAGGATTATGCAGGAATATGGGATCGACATATCTTCCCATCGGGCGAGAGCATTGTCTCGACAGATGATTTCCGCGGCAGACCTCATACTGGTCATGGAACAATACCATCTCAATGTTATTCGAACCCTCAAACGCAAGGCTAGTTCTAAGAGTTTTCTCATAAGTATGTTCGATAAATCACGAACATCGTTCGACAGTTCACGGGCACCTTACGATGTACCGGATCCCATTGGCGGTGATCTAAATCTCTATCGTGAATCGGCCCGGCTTATCCATGCTTGTTTGGCGGGTGTTTATGCCTATTTAGAGGAACACAATGAAACCTAAACAAATCGTCCTAATCGGATTGCTGGTTGGGGTTATGTTGCCCTTGTGGCAGGCTGCAATTGCTCAGGAGAATGCCTCGTCGGTCGTATCCATCAATCTGCATGCCCTTTCTCTGGAAAAAGCCACCATGTGTGAAGGTATAAAGGAGTACGCCCCGGTCAATCAATCCGTGGCATTTTCTTTGGATATCGGCAAGATATATTGCTTCACCGCTTTTGACATCGTGCCGAGTACAACCATGATTTACCACAATTGGTTCCGTGATGACCGACTGGTGACCAGTAAACGCTTGACGCTTAAGACACCCAAATGGAGCACTTTTAGCAGTATTCAACTCAGGGAAGCAGACAAAGGCCCATGGCGTGTGGAAATTAAGGACAAAAATCAGGAAACCATTAAGATATTGAGATTTAGCGTTACGGATTGATTGGATATGAGCATGTTAGCATCTTTTTTTAACAACATTCGTTGGCAAGATATCCTCGATATCCTGGTGGTGAGCTATTTCCTATTTCGGTTCTACGTCCTGTTTCGGGGTACCAATGTTTTCCGTGTGATCGTCGGTATCGGTTTTCTATGGATTTTTCAACGCATTGCCGGCTACATGGGATTGATTGTCACCAGCTGGGCCATGCAAGGCATCATTGCCTTTGCTGCCATCATTATCATCATTGTATTTAGAAACGAAATCCGCAACGTACTCCAGGCCAAGAATATTGGTGCAATTTTATGGGGATTTTCGCATAAGATAGCTGAAACGCCGGTACAAATAATAACCAGCAGTGTCTACGAAATGGCCCAGCGTCGTATCGGTGCCATATTGGTCATACCTGGTAAAGATGATCTGGGGGAGCTTATCCAGAGTGGGGTTCCTTGGCGAGGGGTCTTGACCAAAGAAATGATTCTAAGCATTTTCTGGCCTGACAACCCAGTGCACGATGGGGCAGCCATCTTGCAGGGGGACCGCATTACAGAGGTCGGGGCCATCCTGCCCCTCTCCAGACGTAGTGATCTACCGTCTGCCTATGGCACGCGCCATCGGGCCGCCCTGGGTTTGGTCGAGAAATCTGATGCACTTGTCATTTTGGTTTCTGAAGAAACGGGTCATGTGTTGGGATTCAAGGGCGACCAAATTATAAATATAGACAGTAATATCGCGCTGGAGAAACTATTGCGGGCCGATAGTGGCGTGTCAAGCGATTACAAAGGTTTACGCGAAAAAGAAAAGCTAAGTTTAGCCCTGGCTGCCATGGCGATTTTTCTGTTTGTAGCCGGTACGTGGTTTAGTTTTTCCAGGGGACAGGAAACCTTGACAACCATGGAGGTTCCCATTGAGTATATGAATCGAGATCCCAATATGGAATTGATCGGTTCTTCTTTGAACAGTATCAACTTGGACTTAAGCGGTGGCGGAACCTTGATCAAGTCGATTCGGCCAGAGCAGGTTAAAGTTCGTATCGACCTTAGCAAGGCCGTGGTTGGTTTGAACGAATACACCCTTACATCAGAGAACATTAGCCTGCCGCCGGGTATCATATTACGGGGCGTAAATCCCTCGGTTGTGGATGTCACCCTAGACGTTCCCATCGTCAAGGAACTGCCGCTTCAGGTGGACTGGACTGGAAAGCTTCCCCCGGGCCTAATCTTAGCAGATGTGAAATTAAGTCCAGAACGGATCAAAGTGGTGGGCGGTAGAAGAATCTTAGAACAGCTATCCACCATGTACACTGAAAAAGTTGCCTTGGATACGCTGAAAGAATCCGGCAGCATGACGGTTAAAGTCGCGCTCACACCGGCATCATTACGAGTAGCCGAGGATTCCAAGGATCGGCTGACCATTGATTATACCATCCGCCCAAAACTCCCCCTCCAATAATAGAATTTCATGCGCAGCATGAAATTTTATTATTTAATGTTGAAGTTGCCCGATTCGATATAGGGTGGATCTTCGGTTTCTATAATTTGGACGATTTCATTATTGAGGCGACCTTTCAACGTCTTCAT
>Ga0180435_10005267_pt1 | contig 12618 bp, 8 predicted proteins | sample SS_ome_3_FD_132467 | JGI IMG/M metagenome (GOLD analysis project Ga0180435, IMG submission 132467) | Hypersaline lake sediment archaeal communities from the Salton Sea, California, USA - SS_3_S_1 metaG | ecosystem: Environmental > Aquatic > Non-marine Saline and Alkaline > Hypersaline > Sediment... | reverse complement strand
GCACAACAGCGAAGCAATGCAGACAGCAAGAACAGAAACCTTCCCCATCATTGGACCCCCTTGACGAGATCTCCCTATCGAGACCGAAAGATGCCCAACTCTAACCGAAGAGCGTCAGGCGTCCAACCGATTCTCGTTCCGATCACGCTTCTCGCCGTTCTACAGGTTCTCGTTGACCTGGTCGAGAAGCTCCTGAGCGATCAGCTGATTGAGACCGTTGTAGAGCGGGAAGAGGTCACCAATCGGCTCATCGAGAACCGATTGAAGGACACGAGCCGCATCCTCCCAATACTCGAGCGGAATCAAGTAGTACTGTGCAAACAGCACACGATTCTCGAAGTACGCTTCACAGATGGGATCGATCATCTCACCGATCCCGCCGCAGAAGTCCGGCTCGTCAGTAATGGCACAGAAGCTCGCAAGAACCTCATCGTAGTCCTGCATGAGTCCCCCGGTGAAGACGGCGAGAATCGGATTGCTCGGCATCCCCTGCCAGAAACCGCCGAGTGCGCGATACGAGCCATACTGGCTGTAGGCCTCATCCAGTTCGAGCGCACGTGTCGACATGGCCAGCGACTTCTTAGCAATGCCCGCCTTGATGGCGCTCAGGATGTCGGGCTCCGCCCAGCGCAGCCAGTTGGCGTTGGCCCAGAAGATCGCCGCTGCGTCTGTCTCTGCCTCCACAGCCGCGACAAAACCGTCCTGCTGCTCAAACGCAACGAAGGCGGGATTCATCCGCAACGCCTTGAACCCCCACTGCTTTCCCTTGAGGAAGACTGAACGCTGATCAGGATGGTTGCGAAGGAATACATCCGCGTAGGTGTAGTAGGCCTGCGAAAGCTTGACGACGAGATCCTTGTCCTCCATCGCGACCGGCAGGGCGCCGACTTCCGACTCGGATTCCTCGTCGAGGAAGTCAGGAACCGCGAGCGCCTCACGCAACACGGCAATGATTCGCTCGACCTGACCCTTGCCGACATCATCGAAGGTCACGTGGACGTCCGCGTTCTCAGAGAACAGGGCCAGCGCTTCTTCCAGCGTCTCCTGGCCGAAAACGGCACCGCCAGCAAACAGGCAACCCAGGCAAACAGCGATCAACACAAGCCGAGCCTTCATACGTCCCCCCTCTGGTTCGAACGGTGGTGCCGGGACTATAGCAGATCGGCAAAGCTCATCCGAGTGCTGCGCTTGGTCCGTCCGGGCGCGTGTGATATCCTTCCCCCGATTTCTCCGCAAGGGAAGGAGGACCCGATGGCAGCGACCGTTGACAAAGACCTTTGCGTCGGCTGTGGCCTGTGCGCGCAGGTGTGTGCCGATGTGTTCGAGATGACCGCGGACGGCAAGGCTGACGTGATCGATGGTGCAGATCTCAGCGCAGCTTGCGTCCAGGATGCCGTCGACCAGTGCCCGGTCGGCGCAATCGCTTCGTAGGCACGATCGAGCGTGGAGTGCCCCATGGTTACGGCACTCCACGCATCTTCATCGGGCGAACTGCCGCCCGTCTCTACATGCCGTCCCATTGCCCTTTGCGAAGACCCCATGTTAGGATCTCTCGGGAGACTCTATGGGTGAACGAAGAGTAGGTTTGGCGCTCTCGAGCGGCGGCGCAAGAGGATCGGCCCATGTTGGCGTGCTGAAGGTTCTCGAAGAACAGGGGATCGCTCCTGATGTCGTCACCGGAGCGAGCATGGGGGCGCAAGTCGGGGGCGCCTATGCAGCTGGAATCTCAGTCGCATCGATGATCGATCACTGGTGCTCGGTCAACTTCGCCTCCGCCGTGAAGACGCTCCTCCCGACCATTCCCTGGTCTGGATGGAGTTCGGGACGTTCCTTGAGGCGATTCCTCGAGAAGCTCTTGGGCGATCGTCAGATTGAGGATCTGCAGATCCCGTTCTCCGCCGTGGCGACCGATCTTGAGGCGGGCTGTGCCCATGTCCTCGATCAGGGTCCACTCACCGAGGCCATTCGTGCCAGCCTGTCAGTACCCGGTTTGTTCACGCCTGTTTGGATCGACGGACATCTGCTCATCGACGGCGGTGTCACCAACCCGCTGCCTGTTGACGTGGCAAGACAGATGGGGGCAGATGTCGTGATTGCCGTGGATGTGCTGGTCGATCCATCCGAGGTTCAGCTTCCGGGCATCCCTTCCGTGTCCAGACGAAACCGGGAGCTCGGGATCGCGGCGACCCTGTCACAGCCGGCGGAGGCGCAGAAGTTTCATCCGAGTGTCTTCGCCGTCCTCTTCCAGATGTCGACCGTCTTCCAGAAGCGCCTGTGCGAGATGCAGCTGGCTGTTCATGCCCCGGACGTGCTCATTCGCCCCACCTTCGCCGAAGATCCGCCTTCCTACGCGAGCGTCGGGTGCGGCTTGGAGGCTGGAGAGGCAGCCGCCCGTGCGGCGCTCCCTGAGATTCTTCGAGCTCTTGAGGCGCCGGCTCCGTGAACGCCGCCCATCTGCCCAGACCGGCCCTCTACGGATTGGTCGCTCTCGGCGTGCTGGCCGCATCCTTCGGGGCCATCCTGGTCCGTTTCGCCGGAGACACGCCCCCGCTGGCCGTCGCCGCCTGGCGCCTATCGCTGACATCGATCACATTGCTCCCCATTGCCCTGGTCAGAGGGCGGATCCTGAGGCTTCGCCGCCGGGAGATCCTCCTCTCCGTTGCAAGCGGGGTCGCGCTGGCGGCCCACTTCGTTCTTTGGATTGCCTCGTTGCGGGACACGAGTGTGGCCAGTTCGGTCCTGTTCGTCACCACGCATCCCATCTTCGTCGCACTGGGCGCGCGCTTGGTGCTCAAGGAGCGAGGCGGCTCGGGACTCGCCATCGGCATCGCCCTCGCTCTTCTCGGCGGCCTCCTGATCGCTTCCGGAGACGTTCAGACGGGCGGAACAGCTCTTCGTGGCGATTTCTTGGCGCTTGGCGGGGGATTCGCCGTCTCCGTCTACTTCCTCATTGGTCGCGTGGTCCGCAGGAGAGTGGGAGTCATCGACTACGTCACCCTGACCTACGGCGTGGCGGCGATCGTTGTCTGCTCGATGGCAGGAGCGACGGGAACGCCGCTCATCGGATTCGAGCCAAGGGTCTACATCTTCCTTGTGTTGCTCGCGGTCGGACCCCAGCTGATCGGCCACACGACCTTCAACTGGGCGCTGAAGCATCTGCCCGCGTCGCGCGTCTCCGTCTTTATCCTGGGAGAGCCGATTGGCTCAACGCTTCTGGCGCTTGCCTTCTTCGGAGAGGTACCAACGTGGCTAACTGGGCTCGGAGCGGCGATCATCCTGTGCGGAATCGCCCTCAGCCTGCGGACGAAGGAGGAGCCCGATGGCCAGCCATGAAGGACACGCAAAGATCGCGTGGGCCGATGCCCACATGCCCCTACGACAACGACTGAGAGAGGACTTCCTTGAGGAACGCCCGTTCGCCGGGAAGCGGATCGCCATGAGCATCCATCTTGAGGCGAAGACAGCCTGCCTTGCCATGCTGCTTCGAGACGGCGGAGCGGACGTCTGGGTCACAGGGAGCAATCCGCTCTCGACCCAGGATGACGTCGCGGCCGCACTCGCCGAGGAAGATGGCATTCTCGTCCATGCGCGCCACGGGGCATCCGACGAGGAGTACGAAGCCGACCTTCGCGCGGTTCTTGAGCCGGAGCCGGAGATGATCCTCGACGACGGCGGCGATCTCGTCGAGCTCCTTCACGCGGCGCCCGAGCGGCCGATCCTCGGCGGCTGCGAAGAGACGACAACCGGCGTAGCCCGCCTGCAGGCTCGAGCGAATGCGGGGACGCTCCGTTTCCCGATGTTCGCCGTCAATGACGCGCAGATGAAGTACCTGTTCGACAACCGCTACGGCACAGGCCAATCGGTCTGGGATGGCATCCTCAGATCGACCAACCTGCTCGCCGCCGGCAAAGACGTCGTCGTCGCTGGCTATGGCTGGTGCAGTCGCGGAATCGCCCTGCGAGCGCAAGGGCTCGGCGCCCGTGTCACGGTGACCGAAGTGGATCCGATCAAGGCCATCGAAGCGCAGATGGACGGCTTCACCGTCGCGCCCATGGTCGACGCGATCCGCAGGGCCGACTTCGTCGTCACCGCAACGGGCTGCATCGATGTAGTCACCGAAGCGGCGCTCCGCGTCGCCAAGGATGGCTGCCTCCTGGCCAACGCCGGCCACTTCAACGTTGAGATCAATCTCGATCATCTGCGGGAACTCTCGGTGGCCGAGCGGGAGACCCGCAAGGGCGTCGTCGAGTACGAGATGAGAGACGGACGGAGGCTGTACGTCCTCGGCGAAGGCCGGCTCGTGAACTTGGCTCTCGGTGATGGCCATCCCGTCGAGATCATGGACATCTCGTTTGCCGTCCAGGCGCTGACCCTGCGCCATCTCGTCCAGCATGCGCCTCTGAAAGCCGGCCTCCACGCCGTCCCGGCGGAGATTGACGCAGCGGTGGCTGCAATGAAGCTGGAGACGCTCGGTGTCTCGATTGACACACTATCCGACGCACAACGTACGTACTTGGGACTCGACGCAGGCGCCGCCTGACGAGGTCTCTCCCGCTCGGTACAATGGTTCCCCTAGGGGTGAGATAGATGCTGCATCGATCCAAACTGGCGAGAGTTCTGGCCGTCGCGCTCCCTGCCCTTGTCTTGATCCTGGTCATCGCTGCAGGTGGCGCGCAGGAGCAGACAAACCAGAGCCTGTTCGATCCTGTCTACAACATCTATCGTCAGATCGAAAGCTACTTCTACAAGCCGGACCAGATCGACGCGGATGAAGCGCTCTACGGCGCGATGCGGGGTGTAGTCGAGAGCCTCGACGACCCCTACAGCGAGTTCCTCGATCCGGAGGACCGCGAGCGATTCGAGGAGTCACTTGAGGGCGAGTTCAGCGGCGTCGGCATTGAGATCACCCTTGTTGACGGCGTCCTGACTGTGATCACGCCGCTCGTCGGGACACCGGCGGAGGCTGCGGGGATGCTCGCCGGCGACGTCATCCTCCTGATTGACGGGGAATCAACAGAAGGGATCACGCTCTCGGAGGCCGCCTACCGGATCCGTGGAGAGATCGGCACGACCGTCGTGCTGACCGTCCGGCATGAGGATGGCGTCACCGAAGACATCGCCATCGTCCGCGACACGATCGTCATCGAGCCCGTCGAGAGCGAACTCAAGGCCGAGGGCACGATCGGCTACATCCGGATTCTCCGGTTCGAAACGGACACGTCGCTGGAAGTCGACCGCGCACTCTCTTCGTTCGATCTCGACAGCCTAACCGGCCTGATCCTCGATCTGCGAAGCAATGCCGGAGGCCTGATGGATCAGGCGATCACCGTCGCCGGGCGCTTCGTCGACGAGGGCATCGTCCTGAGGACGGACAGCCGGATTCAGGGCAAGCGCAACTACTACACGCGGTCGAACAACGTTCCCAACCTGCCGCTGGCAGTCCTCGTCAACCGGGGAACGGCAAGCGCTGCCGAGATCCTCTCCGGGGCGATCCGTGACAACGAAATGGGCATCCTGATCGGAGAAAAGACGTTCGGAAAGGGCGTCTTCCAGCAGGTCATAGGCTTCACCGACGGCTCCGCGCTGAAGATCACAACGGGGGAGTACTTCACGCCGAACGGAACCGTCGTCAACAACGTCGGGATCATGCCCGATATCGAAGTTGGGGATGATGATCCGATCGACGCGGCCATTGCGTGGATCCAGGAGCATGCAGGGATGCTGATGCCGATCGACCTGGGGCCGTCGCCGTCGCCAGAAACAGAGACGGAGCCTGAGACGGAGCCCGTACCGACCCCATGAAGCTTTCCGTCCTCGGCGCCGGAGGCTGGGGGACGGCCGTCGCTCGGGTCCTCGCCAATGCGGGCCATGAGACCGTCCTTTGGGCACGGGATCCACTGCAGTCGCAAGCAATTGCCGAGTCCGGTGAGAACGCCAAGCATCTGCCGGGCGTCGAGCTCTCCATCCCGCCTCTGCACGTCGTGAGCGACCTTGCCGCCGCCCTCGAGGCCGATGCCATCTTCCTCGCCGTGCCCTCGTTCGCCGTTCGCGAGATGCTCGAACGGCTCGCGAAGCTCGATGTGAACGCGATCCCTGTTATCAACCTCGCCAAGGGGCTCGATCGCGAGACATCCAAGACCCTATCCGAAGTGGTGGCCGACCGGCTGCCGAATGTCATTCCGTTTGCGCTCTCCGGACCGAGCCATGCCGAGGAGGTAGGGCGCGACATTCCGACGGCCGTCGTGCTGGCGGGAAAGGACCTCGAGCGTGGAGAAGAACTCCAGCGGGCGATGGCCACGCCACGTTTCCGCATCTACCTGTCTCGCGACATCCGCGGCGTGGAACTCTGTGGCGCGGTGAAAAACGTGATTGCACTTGCGTCCGGTGTCTCCGATGGTTTGGGCTACGGGGACAACAGCCGCGGCGCCCTGATCACCAGGGGGCTGTCAGAACTCGCCCGTTTCGGCCAGTCGGTCGGGATCAATGAAGCAACGTTCTTTGGCCTCGCCGGACTCGGGGATCTTGTCGCAACTTGCACGAGCACCCACAGCCGCAACCGGTTCGTCGGAGCTCGCCTGGGCGCCGGCGAGAACCTGGAGACCATTCTCTCCGAGATGAGCGGAGTTGCCGAAGGCGTCTACGCCACGGAAATTGTCTGGAAGATGTCGCGGGAACGGGGAATCGAGATGCCGATCACCGAGGCCGTCGGACGCCTCCTCGCCGATCAGGTCGATCCGCTCCGCCTCGTCCATGAAATCATGACCCGGGCCCCGAAGCGCGAGGATGGTTGAGACTTGACTGAGCGATTCGATGTCGCCGTCATCGGAGCCGGCCCCATCGGAGCCGTTGCCGCGCGGTGCGCCGCCGAATGCGGAGCGCGAACCGTTCTCTTGGAACGGCGGGGCGTGGGGACGACGTCCAGCGCCTGCACCGGACTTGTCAGTCCGAGGACGCTACCTCTCTTGGGCCTGTCCGATCGAAGTGTCCTCCGCCCCATCCGCTCCGTCGAAGCCTTCGGGCCGAGCGGGCGCCGTGTGGCGCTGCGAGCGAACGAGACGAAGGCGCTCGTCCTTGATCGAACTCGCCTGGAGCAAGACCTCCTCGATTTGGCGAGACAAGCGGGCGTCGACGTGCGGTTCGGTTGCGACGTCGATCGAGTCTGCGGGCAAGGCATCACCTACCAGGCATGCGAATCGTCCGGCAGGAAGAACGACCTGAAGGCGAGCGTCACCCTGATTGCGTCCGGCCCTGGATCCTCAATCGCGCAGAGGTCAGGGCTTCCGTCGCCGGCTTCCGTCTTTCCATCGGCCCAGCTGACAGTGGAGGCCGTTCCCTTCGAAGAGGATACGGTCTCCGTCTTCCTCGGCTCGTCGGTCGCGCCCGGGTTCTTCGCCTGGGCGGTTCCCGCCGAAGAGGGGCTTCTGCGTGTCGGGCTTGCGACGGCGGATGGATCCAGTCCGCAGGCGGCACTTCATCGTCTGTGTGCAGAGCGCTTTCCCGGTGTCCCCATCGTCAAGCGATCGGGAGGCCCCATCGCCATCGGACCCGTGGCGGATCCCGTTCGAGACGGTCTGCTTCTCGTCGGGGATGCTGCCGGCCATGTCAAGCCGCTATCGGGTGGCGGTCTCTACATCGGCGGACTCTGCGCCCGCATCGCCGGCCGGGTCGCGGCCGAAGCTGCAGCATCGTGCCGCACAGAAGCGTCCGACCTGATTGAGTACTCGCACCGGTGCGATCGGGCCGTCGGACGCGAGCTGCGATTCGGCTTGGCCGCTCGCCGTCTGTTCAACTCCCTGTCAGATGGGCAGCTCGACGAGGCGCTGGCAGCCCTCGATCAGCCTGATCTGTTGACGTTCCTTGCCGGAGTCGGCGATATCGACCGGCTCCGCCCCCTCCCGAAGCTCCTCCTCAAGGAGCGAAAGCTCTGGCGCCGCCTCCTCCCCTTCTTGCGTTTTCTCGAAGCGTTCGTTTCCGACCAAGAGACGGAATCCTCAGTTGCCCCGGCCCTCGCGGACTTCCTATAATCCCGCACGATGTCTAAGAAGAGAGCGCAATCGCACGGGAAACAGACGCCCCTTCCTGCCAACCAGACAGCTGTTGGAGAAACGAAGGTTCAGCCGAAGTCATACTTGGCGAGTCTCTTCTCGCTCGATCGGGTTCTGGTCTACTTTGCAGCCCTCATACTGTTTGTTGTGATCTACGTTCCCGGCATCCCACCGGTGACAGTCATCTCCGGCGTCACCGAGTACGGCTACGGGAAGACGATGATCCTGGTGGTTGCCGTCGCGCTTCTCTCCATCCTCTGGTTGATTGCCAAGGGACGCAAAAACTCCTGGAAGCTGCAAGTCCCTTGGATCGTTCTGCCTATCGCCGGCTTCATCCTGGTCTCGATTCTCTCTCTTGTGAACGCTCTGAATGGACGCGTCGTGATCCAAAGCCTGCTTCTCGTGGTCATCTACGCCCAATTTGGACTGGTCCTCGCGAACATCGTTCGCGAGAAGCGTGACGTTACGATCGTTCTCGGAGCGATCGTCGTTGGCGCGTTTCTTGCTGCGCTCTATGCATTGCTCCAGTACCTGGGGGTATTGCAGGGCGCGCCAGGCGCAAGGGGGCTCAACCGGATCATCTCGTTTCTGGGCAATCGCAACTTCCTCGGGGGGTTCCTAGCGTACTTGCTGCTTCCGTCGCTCATTCTCGTTGTGCGATTGCGTGATCCGATCATCCGAGGTCTCGCGCTCGTCGTGATTGTCTTCAACTTCTGGATGCTCCAGATCGTTGAGCAGATGGCGCCGATCTATGGCCTCTATGTGGCTCTAGCCGCCCTCCTTGTGGGGGCATTCGCCTTCCGAGTCTTCGGTTCTCTACGGAAACACCTGCGCTGGGTGATCGCCCTGGTGGTTCTGCTGACGGTCGCGTTCCTGTTTGCCCCCTCGAAGCCTCTCAATTCGGTCGTAGGGCTTGCGGCCGATGAGGAGGCGCAGCAAGAGGAACAGCAGCCGGGCTTTCTGATGACGCTCTGGCTACAGAACAGCGGGCGAACGCGTGAACTCGATTGGTGGGTCGGCCTAGAGATGTTCAAGTCCAGCCCGCTCATCGGAGTGGGACTGGGCAACTACAAGCTGCGCTTCCTCGACGCCAAGGCCTCATTCCTTTCCACCGACCGTGGCGCCGACTACATGAGCCTTTCGATTCCGAGAGCCGCCCAGGCGCACAACGAGTACGTGCAGGTAGCCGCGGAGCTGGGCACTTTCGGTGTACTCTCACTGGTTGGATTCTTGGCCGTCGGACTATGGTCTCTGTGGATCCGGCTCCGCCAAGCGACCGATCCATCGGATCGGATGGATCTGTTGCTCCTTGCAGGCGGCCTGATCGTCTTCCTCGTGCACGCGTTGGTCAGCTTCCCCGGCCACTTGGCCGTCTCCGCGTTGACGATTGCCGTGTGGATCGGACTGATGTTCTCGAAAGCCTATGGGAGCTCCGGGACGCTGGTTGTCGAGGTGAAGCGTATGCCCACCCTGGTCGGGCTTGCAGTCGCCATCGTCGCTGGCGCCGTCGTCTCCGCGTTCGCCATCTCCGATCTCTCGGCCAACATCCTGATGGGACAGGGAATCCAGCGCTATCAGATTTCTAGCTATCTGGCCGCGAACGGACGGGACCAACAGGCACTTGAGGAACTCTATGCAGCGCAGGACCTTCTGGAACGTAGCATTAGACAGGACTTCGCGCCCCGTCAGACGTACTTCTACCTCGGATCCATTCTCAGAAGGAAGGGCGATCTCGATGCAGCCCTCGAGGCGTACGAGAAATGCTTCACGCGGTTCGTCGACGAGAACCTATACTCCGTCTACGCCGAAGTCGCTCTCCAGATGAATGAGCCAGAGAAGGCCCGGCAGGCCCTCGACTTCCTTCTGTCGACCAACCCGGCGCGCGCACTTCGGGACCAGACGGAGTACCAGCGAGCGTCGGTTGCCATTCAGCTTGGGGACTACAACGGTGCCGTTCGGATCCTCGAGGACCTGCGCGATCGCTCGCCCAGCTACGAGCCCGCCTATCTCGGCCTGGGAAACCTCTACGCGGCGATGCGCTACGACGCGCTGGCCATCGAGGTCTACCAGGTGGGACTGACCCTGATCAACTCCAAGATCGCTCGCACCATCCGGGAAGAGGCGAACCTCGGCGGGGTCGGGACCGCTCAACAGCTCTCCACATTGGCACAGACAAGAGAAGGACTCCAACGCTCCAGGGACTTCATCCTCGAGCAACTCGAAACCCTCGAAAACCGCTAGAACCGCCGCCATTCAGACGTCTTGTTTCGTTGAGGTCTCAGAACCTGTCCGCCTGTTTGTAGGGGCGCAGCGCCAAGGTAGCAGAGCGTGAGGCAGGCGTGGCAGATCTTGACGAGTGCTACTGGAATCCTCCTCCTTGAGAGCCCTGGAGTTGCTCGCGATTGCGAGCGCAGTGAGCAACAGGCCCTGGATGAGGCAACACACGTCTTCAAGACCCTTTGACGTTCCCTTTCCTTGAGCGTTTCAAACCTTGCGGCCGATTGCGGAGGCGCGGAGCCGGAGCGACATGGGATGGGAAGTGCTCACGCATCGCTGCTAGGGTCTCTCGGAATCCCGGGTTCCTTGAGGTCGCCAAGAATCGCCCTATACTGCGAAGGCGCAGAGCGCCGGAGCAACAGAGCATGGAACCGACTTGTCTACCTCGCCGAGTGTAGCTTGAGTCCGGTTCCTTGAGAGCCCCAGAGCTGGCGCTCTATACTGCCCGCGTGATCACCTATGGCCATTGATTCCATTCGGCGTGGCGTCGACTTCCTGATGGGACAGACGAACGCACAGCAGTTGAAGAAGTTCCAGAAAGAACTGACGGCGGTCAACCGCCTTGCCGATGAGATGAGCTCCCGTTCGGATGAGGAACTCCGATCGCTCACCGACGCGCTCCGGCGACGGCTCGCCCAAGGCGAGTCGAAGCTCTCGATCCGTCCGGAAGCCTTTGCGCTGGTTCGCGAAGTCGCTCAACGAACCATCGGCTTGCGGCCCTACGACGTCCAGATTCTCGGCGGCCTCGCACTCGATAGTGGGCAGATCGCCGAGATGCAAACGGGAGAAGGGAAGACTCTCGTTGCGACGCTTCCCGCCTATCTCAACGCGCTCCTCGGTCGGGTGCATGTGGTCACCGTCAACGACTATCTCGCCAAGCGCGACCGAGAGTGGATGGGGCCGATCTATGAGTTCCTCGGCCTAACCGTCGGTATCCTGCAGCAAGACACGCCCCCGCCGGAGCGCAAAGAGGCGTACGGCTGTGACATCCTCTACGGAACGAACAACCAGTTCGGGTTCGACTACTTGCGCGACAACATGGTCCTCTCCGTTGACCAGAAGGTGCAGGGGCCGCTCGACTTCGCCATCGTCGACGAGATCGACAACATCCTGATCGACGAAGCGCGAACGCCGCTGATCATCTCCGGCTCGACAGAACAGGCGTTCGATCTCTACAAGAAGTTCGCCAGCCTTGCCCGGCGTCTACGCCGCGACGAGGACTTCGAGATCGACGAGGAAGCGCGCCGCCTGACGCTGACCGACGATGGCGTCCGCAAGGCGGAACGCACGCTCGACGTTGAGAACCTGTTCACGCCGGAGCATCAGGAGACGCTGCACTACATCGAGAATGCCCTCCGGGCGCTCCACTTGTTCAAGAAGGAGCAGAACTACATCGTCAAGGACGGTCGCGTGATGATCGTCGACGAGTTCACCGGCCGACTGATGCCCGATCGGCGCTACTCCGACGGGCTTCATCAGTCGCTCGAAGCCAAGGAAGGGCTCGAGATCCAGCGCGAGTCGCAGACACTGGCGTCGATCACACTTCAGCACTACTTCCAGCTGTACAAGGGCCTGTGCGGCATGACAGGTACAGCCAAGACGGAAGAGGACGAGTTCAAGCAGATCTATGCGCTTCCCGTGCTGGTGATGCCGACAAACCGCGAGCTGCAGCGCGAGGCGAAGCCGGACGTCATCTTCCGTACCGTCAAGGCCAAGTACGATGCCATTGCCGAGGAAGTCCAGGCGTTGCACGAGGCGGGCCGCCCCGTTCTCATCGGCACCAATTCCATCGAGGCTTCCGAGAGGGTCTCACGCCTCCTCCAGGCGCGGCAGCTCAACCATCACGTTCTCAATGCCAAGTACCACGAGAAGGAAGCGGAGATCGTCGCCGACGCCGGGCAGCGGGGCGCGATCACCGTGGCCACCAATATGGCCGGTCGTGGAACGGACATCAAGTTGGGCGAGGGTGTTGCTGAGCTGGGCGGACTCCATGTGCTCGGCGCCCAGCGCCATGAGTCGCGCAGAATCGACAACCAGCTCCTCGGCCGTGCTGGACGCCAGGGAGACCCTGGTTCGTCACAGTTCTATCTCGCATTGGAGGACGATCTGCTCCGCATCTTCGGCGGAGAGCGGATCGGCCAGGCGATGGATCGGCTCGGAATGGAGGAGGGCGAGGCGATCGAACACGACCTGCTCTCCGGAGCCATCCGCAGGGCGCAGAAGCGCGTTGAGGGGAGAAACTTCGAGATTCGCAAGCGCCTGTTGGAGTACGACCTGGTCTTGGCCCGCCAGCGAG
>Ga0180435_10005266_pt1 | contig 12620 bp, 14 predicted proteins | sample SS_ome_3_FD_132467 | JGI IMG/M metagenome (GOLD analysis project Ga0180435, IMG submission 132467) | Hypersaline lake sediment archaeal communities from the Salton Sea, California, USA - SS_3_S_1 metaG | ecosystem: Environmental > Aquatic > Non-marine Saline and Alkaline > Hypersaline >... | reverse complement strand
GTCCATGAAGCCCGGCGCCAGGTAATACCCCGTGGCGTCGATGACCTGGGTCTGGTCGCCGCTGCAGCCCGATGCATCGCCCACCAGGGCAATGCGTCCCTTGTAGACCGCCACATCGATCCCGTCCTGGATTTCGTGGGTGTTGACGTTAACCAGCCGGCCGTTTTTCACGACCATCTCCGCCGACCTGCGCCCCATGGCGACATCCGACAGTTCCGCAGTGATTTCCTCGAGGGGGATAAATTGTGCCATGCGAGTTCTCCCTTTCAATTATAAGGATACCCAATTACCACTATTCGCACTTGTTTTTATGGCTTCGACGACCCGCATGTTGGCCACACCATCGCTCAAGGGGGTGGGTACGGGACGATCTTCAAGGATAGATTGTGACATGAGGTCGCCCTGGATCCGGTATTGATCGCAAAGGGGCAGTTCAATCTCATGGATGCCGTCCGGATCTTCATAGGACATGCGGCAAGGTCTGTCCGGCGGCGCATTGAAGGGGATCTCGATCTCGATACGCCCACGGGTACCGTAAATGTTCACCCGCTGATAAGGAAAAAGCTGCGTGCCGCAGGTGAAGGTGGCCGTACCCCTGTCGAATTCCAGTAGCCCGCAGCCCATGCGATCGGTTCCGAAACGGGAATCAATCTCCAGGGTTCCGCAGACCCGCCGGGGTTCCGCATCAAAAATGAATCGCGCCAGGGATATGCAGTAGCAGCCGATATCCATCAATCCTCCGCCCCCGGCCTCCGGCAGATTGCGGATATTATCCGCCTCGTCGTTGAAGTAGCTGAAAAAAGAGTGCACCGTGCGCAAGGTTCCGATACGGCCCTCAGCCACCAGCCCTTTGGCCTCCAGCCATTGGGGGTGGTGACGGTACATGAAAGCTTCCATGATCTTCAGTTCGGGATATTCGGCGGTGGCCGCCAGCAAGCTTTGGGCCTCCGGGTAAGTCATGGCAAGGGGTTTTTCGCACAGCACATGTTTGCCGGCTTCAAGCGCCTGGATGCACCAGGGAACGTGGAGATGGTTGGGCAGCGGAATGTAAACCGCATCCACATCATTATCGGCGAGCAAGGCCTCATAGGATCCAAAGCTGGCGGCAATCCCCAGCTTTGCGGCTGCCCGGCGGGCCTTATCCGCCCGGCGGGAGGCGATGGCGGTGACCCGGCTGTAACGTCCCTGCTGCATGGCCGGGATCACTTTCTCAATCCCGATTTTAGCCGTGCTTAAAACACCCCAGCGAACTATGTCCATGGTCAACTCCTTGTTTTTCTATTCCGGGAAAAACAGATTCACGGCCCGGGCCGCCTTTTCCAGCCACGCCGCCCGCTGGGAGGGGGTACTGGTCACCACCACCGTGTACATCTCGCGGTGGAAGCGGGGTACGCCGCACAGGTCGAAAATGCAGTTTTTCCAAAGCAGCTGCAAAGGATCGCCAAAGACGGCTTGCTCCCGATCCGGGGGTGTATTGGATGTATTGAAAACAAGGGCGGCCCGGGCCTTGAGCAGACCCTCCGGGACACCTTCACCATCATCACCCTCCAGAAAACGGTAGGCCACCTCCGGCCGCACCACGCGGTCCACCCAGCCTTTAAGTATGGCCGGCGGCTGGCCCCACCAGTTGGGATGCACAATGATAATCCCATCCGCCCCGGCCAGTTCCTCGCAGTGCCGCTTTATTTCCCCGGGCAGATCGGTTTCCGTCGGAATTTCCCCGGCCGGCAGCAAAGGCTCGAACCGTTGGGCGTAAAGATCGTGATAATTAACCCGGTGGCCGTTCTTTTCCAGGGCATTCAAAATCCGGGCGGCAATGGCATGATTGAAACTGTTTTGATCGGGATGGGCCAGAATCAGGGAGATCTTCAGCATTGCTCCATTAACCTTTTTCATGTTCGGCATCACTTCAGACCGGGGTGAGGACTAGTTCCGCTCCTTTGAGAAAGCTCTTCAAATTGCAGGCCGCGGTTCCAATTAACAGAGATAAAACAGATATTGTCAAGGCCATTGAAGGAACCTGCCCGCTTTGGGCCTGTTCCAGCAAAGAAAACTCATCCAATTCGGCACTGCCTGGCAGAGTATCCGAATCACTATATGGTTCATTGATATGAATCATATAGTGGTTTATTTTCTAAAAATATGAAAGGATAATGGTTTAGCCTATGAACCAAAAGGATGGATAATGAAGTCAATCAGCATTCATGGCATCGATGAGCCATTGGCTGAAATCTTAAAAGCCAAGGCCGCGGTAGAAGGCCTGAGCATGACCAAAACCATAAAGAAACTGCTGATGGTTCAATACCCAGGATAAACAGTATGCAGACCTCAACCGGAACCCCAAAAATCGTTGTGGGCATTACCGGCGCCAGCGGAGCTGTCTATGGCGTCCGGGCAGTGGAACTGCTCAATGCCGCCGGAGCGGAAACCCACCTGGTGATCAGCAGCGCCGCCGGTATCACCCTGGCCCATGAAACCGGCCAGGATATGGCGGAGATTCGCAAGTCGGCCCATCACAGCTATGAGAATACTGAAATCGGGGCCGCCATCGCCTCGGGCTCCTTTGGCGTGGCCGGCATGGTGGTCGCCCCCTGTTCCATGCGCACGCTGGGAGCCATTGCCAACTCATTGGCCGACAACCTTATCGTGCGCGCGGCCGATGTCACCCTCAAGGAGGGCAAGCCCCTCGTCCTGGTAGTACGCGAAACGCCTTTGCACCGCGGTCATATCCGCCTGCTCGATCTGGCGGCGCGGGCCGGGGCCATTATTTTTCCTCCGGTGCCGGCCCTGTACAACCGTCCTGGGACCCTGGATGAAATGATCAGCCAGACCACGGGCCGCTTTCTGCACCGTTTGGGGATCGATACACCGAGCCACCGGCGCTGGCAGGGAATCCAATAAATCTGCAAGAACGCAGCTCACGGGTCCACAGTCACATCTTGAAAATGATAACCTGTAGCTTTTAAGGAGCACAATATGGGCAATTTTATCAAAGAGGAATCGGAAACCGGCCGGTTACACATAGATACGCCCCTCATGGGCGAATCCCTGGTGAGTAAAGAACTTTTGCATAAAACCGAATCCCGGGAATATTTCCGGGTGCACCCGGACATCAATGTGGTTAAGATTGGCGGCCAGAGTATCATGGACCGCGGAGCCAAGGCCATCCTGCCCATTGTGGATGTGCTGCTCAAGGCCAAGGACGAGCACAAGATCCTGCTCATGACCGGCGGCGGTACCCGGGCGCGCCATGTTTACAATATCGGCATCGACCTGGGCATGCCCACCGGGGTTCTGTCCAAATTAGGCGATAAAGTCTCCTGGCAGAACGCCGAGATGCTGTCGCTCCTGCTGGCCAAACACGGCGGAGTCAAGATCGGCCATGGCGACAACCTGGAACAGCTGACCATGTTCTGCCGTCTGGGGTATCTGCCCATTACTTACGGAATTCCGCCCTACGGCTTTTTCGAACACCCGGCGGAACACGGCTCCATCCCGCCCCACCGCACCGATTGCGGCGCGTTCCTGTTGGCGGAGAATATCGGCGCACGCTCACTGATATTTCTCAAGGATGAACGGGGCCTTTTTGAAAGTGATCCTAAAAAGGCCACGCCGCAAGCCCTTAAGGAGATGAAGTTCTTCGATCGCATCTCGGCCAGCGAACTCATGCAACTCAACCTGGACGATCTGATCATCGAGCGCCCCATCCTGGACTTCCTCAGGCGCTCCAAATGCCTGAAGGAATTACAGATCATCGACGCCCTCAACCACCCGGAGCATATCACCGCCGCCCTCAACGGCGAGCATGTGGGCACCATCATCTACCAGGACTAAGATAGAGTCCGGCCAGAAACGCCCCTCCCCTGGCGCTGAGCCTGGCACAGGCTTGAGACAGAGGGCCATTATTATTCCATAATTCAAATGTGTTATGACTGGATTCCTGCCTGCGCGGGAATGACGTATAGGCGAAACGAACCGTCATCCCCGCGCAGGCGGGGATCCGTAGAAGGAGGGTTTGTTGAGGAGATGATTGAGCGGGTCATCCCCGCGCAGGCGGGGATCCGTAAACGGCGCCTGGAGTAGGTAAACTCCGCATGGGACCAAAACCCCCTGTGTCAAGTGTGGGTATGGACCAGCCTGGCGGGAGGGGTTGGGGGAGGGGGAAATAATTGTTTGAAATCATTCACCCCTAGCCCTCCCCCAGTAACGGGGAAGGGGCCAAGGATTTCTGTTCAAACATTGAAAATGGAAATTCGGTCCATGCCTGATGAATACCTATTTCCCCCCACCGTCCCCCTTGCCTTTTTCGGCGTCCAGCAACACTAGCTGGGCACCGGTTACCCGGCAGATCTCATCCAACTCTTTTTTGCGTAAATGGTCGGCATAAATCTTGGTGCGGGTATCGTGAATTCCCACGACCCGAAACCGGGGTCTTTTTTCGCCTTTGCCAATCTTCCGCCGCTCCCGAACAAATATGGTTGCCGCCATGGCCCCCTCCTTGCTATGGATGTAATAGGATAAATATTCATCTAAAGACATCTACACTATATATCCTTCAAGGATATATGTCAAAGGAAATACCATGGCCCGTAAAAAAAAGCGCAGCCAGGCCCTGATGCCCGGAAAACGTGAACGCTACCTGCAGCCCTCCATCCTGCTGGGGCTGAAACAGAAACGTTCCTATGGCTATCAACTGATCCAGACCATCCAGGAATTTGGTTTCATCGAAGGACAGGCACCCCCGGGCATGATCTATCGGCACCTGCGCCAGCTTGAGGAGGATCGGCTGGTGGTCTCGGAATGGATAACCGAAGGTAGCGGTCCGGCCCGCCGGATGTACGCCCTGACCGAGGAAGGCAACGAGGTTCTAACGGCCTGGATTGATTACATGGCCCACCAGGCGGAAAAAATCACCCGGTTTATTGACCGCTACCACCTGGTTGCAACAGCCGGTCAAAGCGGATAGACCCTTTACCCGCAGCATCCACGCCAAAGCGTGCTCGGCGAATGAAACTACGAAATATGCGAATCACACGCGATAAAAATTAATTTTCGCGTACTTTAGTGTATTTCGCAGGACGATACTCACAGGGTTTGGGGCGTTTCACTTACCCCAATACCCCTGTACCAAACCAGGAATTGGGTTCCGGATTTACCGGGAGAGGACAATTTCCCGGTATTACAATCAGTTATTTCGATTATTTTAGAATGTTAGAATCCTTGGAGGTACTGTCATAGCCGCGGAGCTGTTGAAAATACTTGATTTCATGATGGCGTCCTTCAGGCACATCTGGCCCTATCTGGTCGTCACCATACCCATTGCGGTGGCAGTGAATATGTCCGGGGCCTCGCGATATATCAAGCGCGCCTTCGACGCAGGACCGTTGGCGGCAATTCTGCTGGCGACGGTAGTGGGCGCTTTCAGCCCCTTTTGTTCATGCGGGGTAATTCCCGTGATCGCGGTACTGTTAATCGGCGGGGTCCCCCTGCCTCCGGTCATGGCCTTCTGGATCGCCTCGCCTTCCATGGATCCTGAAATTTTCTTCCTGAGCGTCGGCACCATCGGCTGGAATCTGGCGGTCTGGCGGCTGGCCGGCACGCTCTTTATGAGCCTGGGCGCGGGTTTCATTACGCATTATCTGATGCAGAGCGGATGGATCACCGGCATCATGGGCAAAGAGAGTTCGTGGGCCATATTCACAGCGGCACTGCTGGGGATTCCGGTATACACAAGTAATTTAAGCGCATTGCCCATGGTCGGCGGCCTTATGGCGCAGGGCATGGGCACGGGAGCGGCCCTGGCCTTCCTGATAGCCGGTCCGGCGACCACCCTCTCCGCCATGGCGGCGGTCTGGACGCTGGTCAAACATCGAATTTTTATACTGTATCTATCTTTTGCCCTGGGGGGTGCGCTTCTCTTGGGATACTTGCATCACATCTGGGGATGATCCTAACCTGCGGGCTCTGTCAGTCCGGCGCCAGCCCCATGGGCACGCTTGCCATAGATGCCCTCCCAGCAGCCCTCTCCGGCAGGCCGCACCAGCAGCACAGGCTGGTGGGCGATGAGCCAGGGGCGCACCCAGTTGCGGCTGTCTACCGAATCCTGGGGTGCGGGAAAGCGGGCATCCCGGTCCACCGACACCACCTGAATTCCAATCTGCTGCAGCTTTTCAACGGTTACTATCCGCGGGATTTCCCGCAATGCCCCGTACTCAATGAACCGGCCGCAGCCTCCGGCGGCGGTCAGGCCCACCGCGGCCGCCGCACCGATGATGCCGTCATTGGTTCCGCCGTGGCCCGACAGATGGAAGCCATTGACGGCCTGCATGGCTGCGTGCTGGGTCACCTTGTACCGGGTGCAGCTTTGCCCGAAAGCCATCAATTCAGCCATGTTGCCATTACCCTGGGGGGCCACACACAGCCCGGGGTCGCTACCCGCCACAAAGTGCCGCTGCAGATGGCCGGCGGCCCGTTCCACAATATTGTCCAGCCAGGAGGAATCCGGCACATCGACCAGCACGCAAGCCGCGCTGTTGTGGGATGTATAGGGGATGGAGTCATCCACCCACAGCTGTTGGCGTACCACGCCAGCGATCCGGCAGGTATCCGGCAGTGCCGCTTGAAACCAGCGGGCCAGCTTGCCGGTCCCGCGTCCGCAATCCACAGTATCCGTATCGTCGAATCCGACTAAAATCCGTAGCATACCCTCTTTTCCAGCTAAAATCGTTATGGAATGGTGTTCCAATGCCATGCGGCATTTCAGACGGCATCTAAAAGAAGGCGTCCGGAAAGGCAATATGATTCATGGTAATAACAATTTCCAACGATAAATTACCAAATATTACATCAATCCCCCAAGAGTCCCATGGCCGCCGGAAGTCGCCATCCCTTTTTTTCATGGCCATGTTCGCATGGAGATTCGTAAGGCAGCGGATGCAATCACCCTGCTCTTGTTTCAATGATAGTAATTCTCAGATAAATCATTAAAATAAAGAACCTGATTGAGACAAACTGCCCAACTGACATTTTCGGAAAACATGCCTGCGCGGCAATGTTCCCGGCAAACTTGCAGTTTCAGCAACTTAAGGCTAAGCTTGCCGCGAATTAAAGTTTACTCCATGGTAAGCCGATAGTTAGTGTTGATCCATAAATGGTCTTTTTCCGCGTGGGCTGCGTTGGGCCCCATGATTTAAATCCTCGAAATAGCGGGCTATTCCTCCGGTTTAAATCTGTGGCCCGCCTTGCCCACACGAAAAAATCCTCATTTCTGGACGGACACTAGTTATATTTCAATCCTTGTCCCTTTTGACCAGGAGTCCGCCGCGTGGCTGAGAAAATTGGTGTATATGTCTGCGAATGCGGGCCCAATATCAAGGAAGCCCTGGATTTGGCGGACCTGGTCACGCATACCGGGGATTTGCCGATGGTTACCCGGGTGCAGCAGGTCAACCTGATCTGTTCACCCGAGGGACAATCCGCCGTGGCGGCCGACATCCGCGGGTATGGCCTGACCCGTGTCGTGTTCGCCGGGTGTTCGCCCAAGGAGCACCAACAGACTTTCAGCAAAATAATGGCCGCAGCAGGTCTGAACCCGTTCCTGATGCAGGTTGCCAACATCCGGGAGCAGTGCGCCTGGGTGGTCGGGGACCCCCGCCGGGCAACCCGCAAAGCCCGGGATTTAGTTAGAGGCGCTGTAAAACGGGTGGTGCATCATGAGCCGCTGGAGATATCGGAAATCGACTGCTGCCCGGATGTTCTGGTCATTGGTGCGGGCCTGGCCGGTATCAGCGCTGCACGCAGCCTGGCCCAGGAGAACCGCAAGGTCTATCTGGTGGAAAAACAACCCTGCATCGGCGGGAAAGTGGCTCTTTTCGAGGATCTGTTTCCGGATAACGTCTGTGCGGCTTGCGTGCTCGAATACGAGCTGGATGCGGTAATCCACAACCCGGACATTGAACTGATCACCCTGGGTGAGGTAACGGAACTGACCGGTTATTTCGGTAATTTCACTGCAGGTGTCAAAAAAAAGGCCCGTTTTGTGGATGAAACGGCCTGTATCGGCTGCGGTGCCTGCCTTGCCGAGTGTCCGGTTGAACTTCCCAACGAATACAATGAAGGCCTGGATAGCCGCAGGGCGGTGTATATGCCCTACCCGGGAGCCCTGCCCAGCCTGGCCGTTATCGACAGCGCAGCCTGCCTCAGATTCCAGGGAGAAAGCTGCAGCGCCTGCCGGGATAGCTGCCCCTTCGGGGCCATCGACTATGGCGCCGTTGATGAGAGCCTGGAAGTCCATGTGGGCGCCGTGGTGGTGGCCACCGGCCTGGATGTATTCGACCCGGCAAAAGCAACCCGGGAGGGAGGCCCAACAGCGGAGAACGTGATCACCGGCCTGGCCTTTGAGCGCATGGTCAACAGCGCCGGTCCCACCGGGGGCGACCTGGTTTTGAAAAATGGGGATCCCCCCCGGCAGGTGGCCATCATCCACTGTGTGGGCTCACGAACGGAGCAACTCCACGGGTATTGTTCCGGCATCTGCTGCCAATACGCCCTGAAACACGCACATCAGATCCGCCGGAAACTGCCCGGGGCGACCATCACCGCTATCCACACGGATATGTGCCTGCCCGGCCTGGCAGCCCAACGTTTCTTTAACCGGGTATCCCGCGAGGACCGGATAACCTTTGTCCAGGCAGCCATGCCCCGGGAGATGAAGATTACCCGCAAAGGATCCCGGCGGATCATCATTTGCCGGGACGTCCGGGGTGAAATAAAAGAGATCCCGGCGGATCTGATCATCCTGGAAACCGCCGCGGTAAATGCCCGGGGTACCCGGGAACTCGGCGAAGTCCTGGGCATTGCCCGTGACCGGGATGGCTTTTTCGAAACCGGCCAGGGAATACTGTCCCCGCTGGCAACGTCCCGCCAAGGCATCTATATTGCCGGCTGCGCCCAGGGTCCCAAAGATGTGCCCGCATCTGCGGCCCAGGGACAGGCCGCCGCCGGCAGGATCCTTAAGGAACTGGTTCCCGGTAAAAAACTGACCCTGGAGCCCATGCTTGCCTGGGTCAACGACGAAACCTGCTCGGGATGTGCGATCTGCCTGGGCATCTGCCCCTTCAAAGCAATCAGTGATGTGGCGGAGGAGACAGCGATTTCCATCAACCCGGCCCTGTGCAGAGGCTGCGGGATCTGTGCCGCGGCCTGTCCCAGCGGGGCGATCTACGCCAGGCACTTCACCGCTCAGGGGATAAAATCAGAAATTGAGGGGCTGCTTAAGGCCTAGCCCATGGACGTTTTTGAACCTAAAATCATAGCCTTTCTTTGCAATTGGTGCGCCTATGAAGGCGCGGATGCCGCGGGCAGGGCGCGCCTGAACTGCCCGGCCCAGGCCCAAACCGTGCGGGTGATGTGCAGTGGCCGGATCAGCCCGGAACTGATCCTGGAAGCGTTCAGACTCGGTGCGGACGGAGTCCTGGTGCTGGGATGCCCCCCCGGAACCTGCCACTATGCCAACGGCAATGTCCATACCCAAAAACGGATCATCCTGCTGAAAACCGTCCTGGCGCCGCTGGGTGTGTCCGCAGAGAGGCTGGTCCTCGACTGGGTGTCTGCGGGAGAAGGGGAAAAATATGTCCGCATCGTGGAAGGGATGGTAAACAAGGTCAAAGCATTAGGGCCGCTCATACCATGAAAGCAAAACCCAAAATCGCGCTGTATTGGTGTTCCAGCTGCGGAGGATGTGAAGAAGCGGTTATCGACCTTGCGGAAGGTCTGCTGGATATAGCCCGGGCCGTGGATATCGTGTTCTGGCCGCTGGCCCGGGATGCCCGCTATGAGCGTATTGAAAAACTGGCCGACGGTGAACTGGCGGCAGCTTTTATCAATGGCGCCATACGCATGGATGAGCATGTGCACATGGCCCGGCTGCTGCGCCGGAAATCAAAGGCCGTGCTGGCCAGCGGCGCCTGCGCCCACCTGGGGGGGGTTGTCGGCCTGGCCAACTTCGGCCGGGTCCGCGACCTTTTGCAGCGCGCCTACCGCGAAGCGCCCACCGTTGACAATCCCTCGGGCCGCCTGCCCTGCCAGGGGAATGAGCAGGGCGCCCAAGGATCCGGAACAGCGGGCCTGCTGGATCGGGTGAGGACTCTGGATCAGGTGATTGATGTGGATTATTATATCCCGGGATGTCCGCCGGCACCGCAGAACATGGCAGAAGCCGTGGGGATTGTGCTGGAGGACCCCCGCCCCCCCAAAGGGCACATTTTTGCCGAACCCAAGGCCCTGTGCCATTCCTGCCCGCGCAGGGCGACCAAACCCGAAGCCATACGGGTAAACCGGTTTTATCGACTCTACGAAAAGACATGGGACCCGGACAGATGCTTTCTGGAGCAGGGTCTGATCTGCGCCGGCCCGGTGACCCGGGGCGGCTGCCAGGCGCAATGCATCGAGGCCAATATGCCCTGCCGGGGCTGTTACGGGCCGGTGAGCGGCATGGCCGACCAGGGAGCCGGCCTGATATCCCTGCTGGCGGCGATCATGGATCCGGCGGATGAAGCGCAACTTAAGCAAACCGTCGCGGCCATACCGGACCCGGCCGGATTATACTACCGCTACAGCCTGGCGGCAGCCACCCTGCAAAACAGATCCGGGAAATTATAGATGGGTAAGCGCATCATCATCGATCCAGTCACCCGGCTGGAGGGCCATGGAAAAATCGACATCCGCCTGGATGACAGCGGCCAGGTCCAACGGGCCTATTTTCAAGTCCCGGATTTCAAGGGTTTCGAAAAATTCTGCGAAGGCCGGGCCTTGGAGGAGATGCCGTCCCTGACCCAGAAAATCTGCGGGGTATGCCCCACAGCCCACCACATTGCGTCCAGCAAAACACTGGACCAACTCTTCCATGCTGCCCCTCCGGAGCCGGCCGTGAAAATCAGGGAACTGATGAACACCGCCTTCATATTTGAAGACCACCTGCTGCATTTCTTCTTTCTGGGCGGACCGGATATCATCATCGGCCCGGGGGCCGCCGGACCCAGCCGGGATATATTCGGTGTCATTGCAACGCTGGACAGGGAGATCGGCAAACAGATTATTGACATCCGGAAAAAAGTCCGCAATCTGAACGCCTTGCTCAGCGGCAGTGCGCTTTACCCTGTAAACGGCCTGCCCGGGGGCGTTTCCAAGCCGGTCCTGAAAAGGGATCTTGCGGAAATTCGCAGCATAACCGACGATGCGCTGAAAATCGCATGTTTGGTCCTGGAGTTGTTTGAGGCACGGATCCTGGGGGACAAGGCCTTTCTTAAACTGCTGCGCAGTGAGGCGTTTAACCTGCGCACCTGCTACATGGGACTGGTGGATGACGCCGGGCAACTCAATTTTTACGATGGGAAAATCAGGGTCATCGACCCGGCCGGGGGGGAACTGGTTACATTTGAAGCCCGGGACTACAGCCGGCACCTGGTGGAGCAGATCGATACCCGGAGCTATATGAAGCCCCTGTATCTTAAAGGATTGGATGACGACCTAACTACTCCGGCGGCAACAGGGGGGCTGTACCGTGTCGGGCCGCTGGCCAGGCTCAACATCAGCAAAGGTTTGTCCACCCCCCGGGCCCAGGCCGCCTATGAACGGTTTTTCAACGACATGGGCTGCAAGCCGGTGCATAACACCCTGGCCTTTCACTGGGCCAGGCTCATTGAAGTCCTGCATGCCGCCGAACGGATGGCGGCCCTGGCGGCCGACCCATGCCTCACCGACCGGGACATTCGCACCATTCCCGACGGGATTCCCCCAAAAGGGCGGCAGGCGGTGGGGGTTTGCGAAGCACCCCGGGGCACCTTGTTTCATCACTATGAAGCGGGCGGGGAGGCCCTGGTCCGCCGTTTGAACCTGATCGTGGCCACCCAGAACAATGCCGCCGCAATTTCACGCTCAGTTGAAAAAGCGGCCCGGGCATTCATTGCTGACGGCCGGATGACAAAAGAGCAGCTCAACTTAATCGAGATGGCCTACCGGGCATATGACCCCTGCCTGGCATGTGCCACGCATTAACGAAGAAAGCATAAGGGAGACGAGCATGGCGTTGGAAGTTCTAGACATGGTTGGCATGAAATGCCCGCAACCCGTACTGAAGATTGCAGTCAAAGCTCCGGATATGAATCCGGGCGATATACTTGAAGTCCACGGTGATTGCCCGACATTTGAAAGGGACGTACGGGTTTGGTGCGAGCGGCTGGGTAAAATACTGCTGGCCATTCAGGATGACGGCAACGGTAAGAAACGCATACAAATCCAGTTTTGAGCACAGATACCGCTATGGAAGAAAAGGTAAAATGCTGGGAGCACCTGAATTGCACCCAGGATAACTGCCCGGTCTATAAATCGGAAAACTGGCGCTGCTGGCTGATTAACGGAACGCTTTGCGGCGAAGGAGGGCGGGATTCGCTGCTTGAAAAGGCCCAATTGTGCCTCGATTGTGAAATCTTCAAAAGGAATATGGACACCGCCTCCATCGACGCGACCTGCAGGATTTTCGCTAAGCAGTTTAACCAGGCCAAACACGAGCTTGAATCCCGGGACCAGGAACTGGCTGAAATCAGCATGGAGATGGCCCTGGG
>Ga0180435_10005265_pt1 | contig 12621 bp, 7 predicted proteins | sample SS_ome_3_FD_132467 | JGI IMG/M metagenome (GOLD analysis project Ga0180435, IMG submission 132467) | Hypersaline lake sediment archaeal communities from the Salton Sea, California, USA - SS_3_S_1 metaG | ecosystem: Environmental > Aquatic > Non-marine Saline and Alkaline > Hypersaline > Sediment... | reverse complement strand
CGCTCCGCAGACCGCCCTCGGCCTCGGCAATACGCAAGGACCGGCCCCGAGCCACTCGGTGACCGCCGGCTCGTCGCCATTCCCCGCCGACACGCCCTTCTACTACCTGGTCACCGCCACGAGCGGCACCGGCGAGACGATGGCCGGCGCGGCGGTCACGCCGGCTCTCACGATGAACAATCTCGCTTCAGCCACGCTTTCGTGGGAGGAAAACCGCTCGCCGCAGACGACCGGCTACCGGCTCTACCGGGGTGCCGGCACGATCCAAGGCAGCCCCACGAGCGGCACGCCTGTGGAGCCTGCGTCACTGGACGACTACGAACTCATCTACGAGGGCGGACAGACGAGCTTCACCGACAGCTTCTCGGCACAGCTCAATGACGACACGCCGCCGCTCAACGGCTATGGCTTCGATCCCCTCTCTGAATACTTCACGACCACGCTTCAGGAGTTCTTCGATCACTACGAAAGTGTCTCCTTTGAGTTCGTGGTGCCCAACGTGGGACTGGACAGCGAGGGCACCAAGTGGCAGGGGAACGTGGTGGACGATCATCCGGCGGCGGCCCATGCCGGTGCGGCTGGTGGAGGTTCGACCGGCACGATCGTTCTCGACGTGGCCGCCCTGCCAGTGGAGGGGATCTACGACGGGCTCGAGGTCACGATCGATCCCGGTGGTGCCGGTCAGGAAACGCGAACCGTGCAGACGTCGACCTACGATCCCGTCAGTCGGCGGCACACCCTGAGAGTCACTCCGGACTGGACGACAGCTCCTGCCGCCGGCACGCCCTACGAAATCACCGGTCGCTACCGGGCGCTCGTGCTCTCGGCCGCTGAAGGCTACCTGCATGCCGTCGGCCCCCAGAACGAATCGGCGACCTTCGCGATTCTCGAGCCGATTTTTTCCACCAACACCAAGGGAATCAGCGGGCTCTCGCCGATGCCCGACTGGGTCAATGCGGGCGGGGGTGTGATCGCCAACTACACGATGTCACCGGCCCAGATGGTGTTCGCCCAGCTCGGTGTTTTTGCCAGCAATGCGATCGACCCGGCGATCGCCGCCGACAACGGCTTCCTTGATGCCGCGCAGCTCGGTGGGCTCGAGCGGATGGTGGGTGCGGTCGAAAATGCGGTGTCGACGGCGTTCAATCGCGGCCTGGCGACGCAGTTCACTCTCGCCCCAGACGCCTGGGCGACCGCCCAGGCGTTCAGCCAGCCGCCCGCGTCGGCCCGCGCCGGCGTCGGCAGCGGTGAGCTGACCGCCGGCACCGATTATTACTATGTGATCACGGCGGTCGATGCCGACGGCAATGAGTCGACACCCGGCCGGATGGTCCGTGGCACGGTGGCTGTCGGTGACGACGGAATCAGGCTTGCCTTTGGAGCCCTGCCGGCAACACCGCCGGCAGGGAAGCCGTTCCAGGGCCCGGTCTACCAGTCGTTCAACGTCTATCGCTCGACCTCGCCCGATCTCTCGGCGATGCGGAAGCTCTACGTGCTGACCAACCGCACGACCCCGGGCTTCTCCGAGTTTACCGACTTCGGCACGGGCTATGACTACGCCGCCGGTAATCAGTCCCAGGTGACCCCGGTGACCCTGCCATCAGCGCAGACGGCTCCGCCGCACGTCTTTTACGCCCCCGGTTCGACTGCGAACGACTACGCGGAATTCCTGCACCGCAATGCCAGCTTCGATCCTGTCGACGGTGTGAGCATCAACGGTCTGGTCTACGGCTTTCCCTACGACGACAACGGTGGCAACTCCACGAACATCGGCTACACCGCGGGCAACAATCCGCAGAGCCTGGAGATTGCGATCAATCCCTGGACGGCCGCAGCCGATGTCCGCGAGGTTGTCTCCGGTGACTTCAACGGCGACGGCCTGACCGACGTTGCCCAGCGGCGAATCGAAGGCACCCGCAAGGGGCAGTGGTGGGTCACCTACACGGCCGAGACGGGCCTGCCCGAGACGGAACTGATGCGGGGCTGGTCGACGCTCGTCGAGTGGAACGACATCGTGGTTGCCGATCTCTCCGGCGACGGCAGAGACGATATTGCCGGCCGGGCCTCGAACGGGCAGTGGTGGCTCTTGCATCACGATGGCAACGGCTGGACGAACACGCTGCTCGAAGAGTGGAGCACGCTCGAGGCGTGGTTCGACGTGGTGGTCGGTGACTTCGACGCCGATGGTCGTGACGAAATCCTCGCTCGCACGGCCCGGAGCACCTGGTGGATGCTGCACTACGACCCGGCCACGGAAGGCTATCAAAACACGCTCTTCGGGCAGTGGAGCACCACAACGCCCTATTCGCAGATCGTGGTCGGTGATTTCGACGGTGGCGGCAGGTCGATGCTTGCCGGTCGGGCTGCCGCGAGCGGGATGTGGTGGGGCCAGGCGTACCAGGGGACTCCCCGGGCGATGCGCGACTGGTCCCTTGCCGTTTCCTGGCGGGAGGCGGTGGCAGGGGATTTCAACGGTGACGGGATCGACGATATCGCCGGTCTGACCGACGGGAACGTATGGTACATCTTGGTCAATGCCGCGCCGGGCGGATGGAGCTGGAGCAACGGGCTCATGAAGGCGTGGAGTCGCCAAGAGCAATGGCGGGACATCACCGTGGCTGACTTCACCGGTGATGGAGCCGACGACATTGCGGCCCGTGTGGCGGCCAATGGCAGTTGGTATGTGCTTCGGCGAGAGTCGGCGGCCTATGCCAACGTGTTCTTCGGCGGGGCCTGGTCGGCCGCCGATACCTGGGCGTGGGCCTTTGCCGGACGCTACGACACATCCGGCAGAGCTGGATTGTTGGGTCGCAGCACCGGCGACGCCTGGCGGAAATCGCTTTCCAGCGGCACCACCTTCGCCACGACCTCGCCCGCGGGATACCCGTAAGCAGCGGCAGAAAATTCGCTCCCGTCCCCATTTATTATAGTGGCGGCATGATGCGACGGCTGTGGATCGATACGGTGGGCTGCCAGATGAACGTGCTCGACAGCGAGCTCGTCGTGGCGGCCCTGCGGCGGCGAGGCTGGCAGTTGGCAGGCTCCCCGGCCGAGGCCGACGCCGTCTTCTACAACACCTGCAGCGTCCGCCAGCATGCCGAGGACAAGGTCTACTCCGCCCTCGGACGGGTGCGGCAGGAAAAAGAGAAGCGGCCTGGGCTCGTCATCGGGGTGCTTGGCTGCATGGCCCAGAAAGACCAGCAGCTCGTGCGGAGCCGCGCCCCCTGGGTCGATCTCGTGGTCGGCCCCGGCCAGTTGCACCGCGTGCCGGCCCTGCTCGAGGGCGTGCTCGCCGGCAGCGGACCGCAGATCGAAGTCAGCCTCGACCGCTCCGCCGGCAGCCGCGAACTCGTCGCGGAGAGCTTCGAAAGCTACGACCCAGACCGCGACGCGGCGATGCGGCCGACCCCCTTCCAGGCCTTTGTCCGCACCCAGACGGGCTGTGACAAGTTCTGCAGCTTCTGCGTCGTGCCGAGGGTTCGCGGGCCCGAGCAGGCCCGTCCGCCCGCCGCGATCCTCGCCGAGGCCCGCAAACTCGTCGACGAGGGCTGCCGTGAGATCACGCTCATCGGCCAGACGGTCAATTCCTACCGCTGGAGTGACGGCGGACGGACCACCAGGCTCGCCGACCTGCTCGTGGATCTCGACGCGGTCGACGGCCTCGACCGCATCCGCTTCGTGACCAACTACCCGCGGGACATGACCGACGGCCTGATCGCCGCGGTCCGCGATCTGCCAAAGGTCTGTCACTACCTCCATGTGCCGGCCCAGCACGGCTCCGACGCGGTGCTCAAGCGGATGAAGCGGGGCTACACGATCGGTGAATACCTCGAGATGCACGCCCGGCTCACCGAGGCGATTCCCCATGCCGCGGTCACCAGCGACTTCATCGTCGGCTTCTGCGGCGAGACCGACGAAGAGTTCGAGCCCACGCTCGAGCTGGTTGAGCGGCTGAAATTCAAAAACAGCTTCATCTTCAAGTACAGCCCCCGCCCGGGCACGAAGGCCTTCGATCGGCAGCCCGACGACGTGCCCGAGCCGGTCAAGAAGGCTCGCCACAAGGCCCTCCTCGAGGCCCAGTCGGCCGCCAGCCTCGCGGGCAACCTGCCCTTCGTGGGCACCCGGCAGCGGGTGCTCGTCGAGGGGATCAGCCGTCGCGACGAGAAGCGGGCTGGTGTCGACGGGGAGACCGACGAAATCCCGCAACTCTCCGGCCGCACGATGTGCGACCGGATCGTGGTCTTCGACGCACCGCGGCGGCTGGTGGGCCGGATCGTGGATGTCGATGTTCTTGCAGCCGGCCCCTGGGCGATGTCGGGCGTGCTCGCCGAGACCGCAGCCGGCGGGACATCGCCTTCGTTCGCGGAGGCCGGCCCGGACCCGGTCCTCCACGCGATCAGCCTGTCGGCCGTCGACCGGCCTGGACGGGAACACGGCGATGCCTGAGATCCGCCGCCTGCTCGACCAACCGCAGGTGGCGGCTGAGTGGGGGCGAAGCGTGGGACTCGCCGAGGAACGCACCGCGGCCGCCGGTCTCATTGCGATCGCCCGAGCCGGTGTGCCGCTCGACCTCCTGGCAAGCCTTGTCGACTCGCTCGCGGGACTGCTGCCGGGGCTCTCCTCGCCCGACGCCGTGCTGCGGTTTCTGGCCCGCTACCTCGAGGGCGTCCGTAACCCGACCGCCGCGGCGGCCCTCTTCGACCGCGAGCCGGCCTCGCTCGGAATCCTGCTGCGGATCTTCGATGCAAGCCCCCACCTTGCCGAGATCGTGATCCACGATCCCGAGGCCTGGGAGGAGGTTCGGCTCGGGGAGGGCCGCCCGCTGAAGCGGGAAATGCTCGTAGCCGAACTGGCCGCGGAGCTGAGGCTGGTGACCGAGCCGGCCGCGGAGTGTGCCGCCCTGCGGAGGTTCAAGCGCCGGCAGTTGCTGCGAATCGCCTACGGCGACATCGTTGTCGGTCAGCGGCTCGAGACGGTGACCACCCAGATTTCGCACGTGGCCGACGCGGTGGTCTCCGCCGCGGTTGAGGCGGCCCTGCGGCGAGGGATCGCCCAGCGGGGCCAGCCGCTCGATCCCGACGGCAGGCCCTCGCGGTTGGCGGTGCTGGCTCTGGGGAAGCTCGGCGGCGGCGAGCTCAACTACTCCAGCGACATCGATCTCGTTTTCGTCTACTCCTCGGAAGGACGGGTGCGGGGCCCGCGGTCCTCGAGCAACGCGGAGTTCTACGAGCGGATCGTGCAGGAGGTGGTGCGGATGCTCTCCGAGCCGACCGACCTGGGAATCGCCTATCGCGTCGATTTGCGGCTTCGTCCCGGTGGCAGGGGGGGGCCGGTGGCGATGCCGCTGGAGCCGATGCTGCAGGCACTCGACACCGCCGGGAGGACCTGGGAGCGGCAGGCCTGGATCAAGGGCCGCGTGGCCGCCGGTGACCACGAGCTTGGGGAGCAGCTGCTTGCCGGACTCGAGCCCTGGGTCTACCGCCGGTGGCTCTCGCGGGCCGACATCAGCGGGATCAAGGCTCTCAAGCGGCGGATCGAGCAGAGGGCCCGCCGCGAGGGCGCCGACTTGCACGACATCAAGGTCGGCCGCGGGGGCATCCGTGACATCGAATACACGATCCAGTTTCTGCAGCTGCTCAATGGCGGCGACACCCCTGAGATCCGCACCGGCAACACGCTCGAGGCGATCCGCCGGCTGGCCGTCGCCGGTGGACTCACCGACAAGGAGCGGGAGGTGCTCGAACGCAACTACACGCTCTTGCGAACGGTGGAGCACCGGCTGCAGATCCTCTTCGATACCCGCACCCACCGACTGCCGGAAGATCCCGCCGCTCGGGAGTCACTTGCGATACGGCTCGGCCGGCCCAAGGCAGAAGGATCGCTCGCCGCCTTCGATGCGGAGCTTGCCGATGCCACCCGGCTCAACCGCACGATCCTCGACCACCTGCTCCACGACGCCTTCGCCGACGAGGATGAGGCGGAGCCCGAGACCGACCTGGTGCTCGACCCCGAGCCGCCCGAGGTGGTGGTGCGGGAGGTGCTCGGTCGTCACCGGTTTTGCGACGTCGCCGCCGCCTACCGCAACCTGGTCGCACTCGGCGAGGAGCGGGTGCGATTTCTCTCCACCCGTCGCTGCCGACATTTCCTGGCGGCGATCGCACCGCGGCTGCTTGCCGCGATCGCCGCCACGCCCGATCCCGATGCGACGCTCGTGAACCTCGCCCGGGTGAGCGACTCACTCGGTGGCAAGGGGTTGCTCTGGGAGCTGTTTCGCTTCCATCCCCGCTCGCTCGACCTGACCGTGCGGCTGTGTGCTTCGAGCCCCTATCTCGCCGGCATCCTGGTGGGCAACCCGGGCATGATCGACGAACTGCTCGACAGCCTGCTGCTCGGCCGCCTGCCCGACCAGTCCGAACTCGACGAGATGCTCGCTGAGCGGTGCCGCGGCGCCGTCGACCCGATGCCGATCCTGCATGCCTTCAAGGCCTCGCAGCAGCTTCGCGTGGGCGTTGGCGACATCCTCGGCAAGCAGGACGTGACGGCCACCACGCGAACGCTCTCGGGCGTCGCCGAGGCGATTGTGAAGTGGCTCGTGGAATCCGAGGAGGCGAGGCTCGTCGGCCGGCTCGGCGAGCCGATGGCCGAGGGAGGGGCCCGGGCCGGGCCGGTGGTGCTGGCGATGGGCAAGTTCGGCGGCCGCGAGATGAATTACCACAGCGACGTCGATCTGGTGTTTCTCTACGACCACGAGGGGATGACCGCAGCCACGCCCCGCACCGGGCGGCGGGCCGACAGCACGACCAACGCCCATTTCTTCGGCGAGCTTGCCAGCCGCGTGCTGCGATCGGCCAACGCCTTCGGCCCTCAGGGCCGGCTCTACGAGATGGATTCCCGACTGCGGCCGAGCGGTCGCAGCGGAGCCTCGGCGATCTCGCTTGACGCCTTCGAGGCCTACTTTGCCGAGGACGGTCCCGCGGCGACCTGGGAGAGGCAGGCTCTCACCAAGGCCCGGGTGGCGGTCGGCTCGTCGCAGGCACGGGCCCGCGTGGCGGGCATCATCGAGCGGGCGGCCTACGGGCATCGCTGGAGCGGCGATGAGATTGCGGAGATCCGTCGCATGCGGCATCGCATGGAGGAGGGGGCGGCGGCCTCGAATCTGAAACGAGGCCCCGGCGGCGTGGTCGACATCGAGTTCGTGGTGCAGATGCTGCAGTTGGTCCACGGTGGCCGGGATGACGCCCTCCGCGGTACCGAGACGCTCGCCGGGCTGGTGGCCCTTCACGAGGCGGGGCATCTCGGCACGGAGGAATTCGAGTTCTTTCAGACGGCCTACCGGGTGCTGCGGAGCATCGAGAGTCGGCTGCGGCTGCTCGATGCGGTGGCACGCCACGAGTTTCCCGAGTCCCACGAGGAGCGGCAGAAGCTTGCCCATCTGCTCGGCTACGAGCATCCCGACGACCTCTCGGCCGATGTGCAGGCCCTCACCGCCCGGACACGCCGTGAATTTGAGCGAATCTTCGACGCGGCTGAATCGGTCGCGGTGCCGTAGTCTGCCAACGGCCGCCGCGGCTCGCATCGGGGGCGTGTGCCGGGGAACCGGCTGGCCGTCGCGACCGGCTCTCAGTCGTGGGCGAGCCAGCGGATCGCCAGGAAGCCGGCGACGATCAGGCCGCCGAGGATCAGCGTCACCAGCTCGAGGTTCCGGTTGAGAATCCGCTTCGCCTGCTCCCCGAAAACCCGCATCACGATTGCGACCAGGAAGAATCGCAGCCCACGCCCCGCGGCCGAGGCAACAAGCAGCGTCAGCAGCGGGACCGAGCAGGCCCCGGCGGCAATCGTGAAGACCTTGTAGGGGATCGGCGTGAAGGCGGCGGCAAAGATGGCGATCGCCGCATTGTCCCGGTATTGCTTTTCAACGTAGGCAAAGGGGTCTTCGGTGAAGCCGGGAATCCAGTCGAAGAAGAACGGGCCGACCGCCTCCCAGACCCCCCAGCCGATCGCCCAGCCGAGCATCCCGCCGGCCACGCTGGCAACGGTCGAGACGGCCGCATAGAGAAACGCCCGCCGCGGCTTCGCCACCGACAACGCGATCTGCAACACGTCGGGCGGGATCGGGAAGAAGGAACTCTCCGCGAAGGAGATGCCCGCCCTGGCCGTCGTGCCGTGCGGGGAGTCGGCCCAGGAGAGCACCCAGAGATAGAGCCGGCGGAGCGGGCCGAGCCTCGCCGCCGACGGGTCGACGGGCACGCTGGCGGTGGTCTCGTTCATGGTTGCTCACTCAGGCTTCCAGGGGTGTGACGTGGACCGCCACATCCATGCCGTGTTTGCCTCCGCCGACATACACCCCCTTGATCGGGCAGACATCCGCATAATCCCGGCCCCAGCCGAGGGTCAGGTGCTGGTTGCCCGGGACGCAGTCGTTGGTGGGGTCGACCTCCAGCCAGCCAGCCTCGCCGCCCCAGCAGGCAAGCCAGGCATGGGAGGCATCCGCCCCGACAAGCTCGCGGTCGCCGGGGCCGCGAGGGTTGGAAATATAGCCGCTGACGTAGCGGGCCGCGAGCCCCAGCGATCGCAGGCAGGCGATCTCGAGGTGGGCGAAATCCTGGCAGACGCCCCGCCTGAGTCGGAAGACCTCCTCCACCGGCGTGCTGGTGGTGGTGGCCGCCGGGTCGTAAACGAACTCGCGATTGATCCGCCGCGTGAGATCGACCACCGCCTCGGCCCAGTGCCTTCCGGAGGTGAACGACTCTCCGGCCCACTCGGCCAACAGCGGACTGGTGCGGACCAGCGGCGACTCGAAGCGGAACTGCACCGCGTCGAGTGTTTCGGGGCCCGGCGAGCGGGTGAGGCAATCGCGAACACTCTCCCAGGCCTGCCCCGGCAGGGTCTCCCAGGATGCCGGAGGCACGACCTCCACACCGCTGGTGCTCGTCACGATGAGCTGTTCGTGGGGCTCGTGGATCGCGAAGAAGGCCGTGGAGTTGCCGAAGGAGTCGAGGTAGGAGGCGATCGATGCGGGTGCCGGATCGACGACCATCGCGTTGGAGAGGATCCGCTGCCTCGGCAGCGAGCGGGGCACCAGATGCACTTCGTTGTGGCAGACCGGCACCGGCTCGGTATAGGTGTAGGTGGTGCGGTGTTCGACCCGGTAGCGGGTCGGCGTGGTGGCCCGCGGCTGGTTCGTCATCGGTTTGGCTCCCCGCTGCGGACGATTTCGCCATGGCGGCGGGCCTGCCCGGCGATATCGAGGCCCACCTGGCCGCTCCAGCGGGCGAGCAGCCGGCGGTAGATCGGCCCCGGCCGGCCCCCGCCGATCGGCTGGCCTTCAAAACGCGTCGCCGGCAGGATGCAACTGGGCGTGCTCGTGAGCAGCAGCTCGTCGGCGGCGGCGAGGTCGTCGGCGGTCAGGCGGCCGGTCGTCCAAGGCAGCCCGTCGGCGACGGCGAGGCGGTGCAGGAAGCCGAGGCTGACCCCGCCGAGGGCCGCCGAGGGTGGTGGTGTGGTCAGGCGGCCTGCCCGGACCGCCACGATGTTGGCGGTGCTCGTTTCGCTCACGGACCCGTCAAGCTGTTCGAGCACCGCCCTGGCCCCCGGCTCGGCTGCGTCGGCCTCTCGGTCGGCGAGGTGGTAGTGCATCCGGCTGCGGCATTTCAGCCGGCTCGGCCAGCAGGCCTCGGGCACCTGGCGGATGCCGACACGCCGCAGGGCGATTCCCTCGTCGTAGGCCCGCCACCATGCGGCGAAGGCGAGCGGGAAGGCATGCACGATCAATCGTGGGGCCGAGCGGATCCCGCCATGCTGGGCCGGATGGTCTCCGGGGGTGCCGCAAACCACGATCCCCACATCGGCCTCCTGCTCTCCGGCGGCCCAGGCCCGCAGGGCAACCTGCTCGGCGGCGGCAAAAATCGCCTCGATCGAGAGCGGCTCGCCCGAGGGTGCCCGTGCCGAGGACGGATCGATGCCGACAATCCGCAGCGACTCGCCAAAGCGGGCGGCATGCTCGGCGACCAGAAAAGGCCGTCCGCGGAAGGTTCGCAGTTGCTCAGTCACGCTGGCCCCGAGCACGAAACCGGCGTCGCCCAGGGGGAGCGACGCCGCCTGGGCATCGAGCCAGCGGCCGTTGCACCAGGCAACCGCCGTGGCCGTCGCCCGGCACGCCTTCCCGGGATCACCGGTTTCGGGGGCCTGCGACCCCGCCGTCGGAATGGAGGATAGGGGATTCGAACCCCTGACCTTCTGGCTGCCAGCCAGACGCTCTCCCAATTGAGCTAATCCCCCGAATCGGTATTTCGACGGGCGGGACCCGCGGATCGGGGCGACGCAGGAGCCGCCAGCCACCCATCCGCGAACTAGTGTTTTGTGGGTTTCACGTGTGCCATGAATTTCATGGGTTCGGTGTGTCCCATTCTCCTCATGCAACCCTTGAAAAATACTCGCCAACGCCACGGCGTGTCAACGCAAAGGCCCTCGCATGCCACCCGCTCCTGACAATCGACGCGATGCCACCGGTGGCGAGGCCGAGCCCCGCCTCCCCGGGGAGACGTTCCGCGGGCTGGTGAGCGTCGCGATCTGCTTCTATTTTCTCGGCTTCCTGCTGACGGTCGCCGCCAACTCCGGCAGCGGCTCCTCGGCCCTGCTCCGCACGGTGAAGACCCGGCTCTTCTCGCCCTGGATGGTGCCCGCCTGGCTCGACATCGGCTTCGACCACCGTCTCAGCTACGGCCTGCCGGACGACGCGGACCACCGCATCAGCGTGCAACCCTTCGCCGGTGGCGAGTCAGTGCGGCTGCCCGAGCCCGGCATCGTCGGCCTGCGGGCGGCACGATGGCGGCGGCTCGCGGGCTGGCTGGAGCCGGAGGCGGTCGATCCCGACAGCCAGGGGCTTCTCGCCACGGCTATCGCCGCCGGACTGTTCGAGCGGCTCGATTCCGATGATCTCATGATTGAGTCGCAGCGGGTGGTGATGCCGGAGATGGCCGCCGCCCGTGCTGCCGGTGGGCTCGATGAGGCGACACTCGAGCGGGCCTTCGCGGCCCGCGTCCGCTCGGTCGGCGGCAGCGTGCAGATGCTGCCGGTCGAAGAGCAGCGTGACGTGGCTCCGGTACTGCCGCAGGCCGACGTCCCCGGGGAGACGACGCGATGACTGCAAGTCGATCTTCCGGCCACACTCATCAGCCTTCCGACGGGTCGAACGCCGTCAGCCTCGAACGCCGCTGGAGCCGGTTCTGGTTCGCCCCGGCCGAGGTCGGGCCGCTGGCGATGATCCGGATTGGTACCGCGGCAGTCGCCCTGTTGAGTTGGTGGAGTTATGGCCCCGATCTGCAGGCCTGGTTTGGGCCCGATGGCATGATTTCACCAGCGGTGCTCGAGGCGTGGCGGTCGCCCTATGGGGTGTCGCTGTTTGACGCGGCGACCACGGCCGCCTCGCTGTGGGCCCTCTACGCCGCCGGTGCGGCGGTCCTCGCCTGCCTGCTTGTGGGTCTGGGCACACCGCTGGCCGCGGTGATGGCGGCGATCTTCTTCGCCTCGCTCCTGCATCGCGGGCCGATGCTCGCCGGTTCGGCCGACGACTGCCTGGTGGTGATGCTCTGGTGCCTGGCTGTAGGACGCAGTGGCGATGCGATCTCGCTCGATGCTCTGCTGCGACGCCGGCTGGGCCGCGAGGAACCCGGCCCGAGCGTCCGCAACAGGCTCTCACTGTCCCTCCTGCGGGTGCATGCCTCCTGGATCGCGGCCGCGGCGGTGCTCTCGCAGATCAAGGGAGACGTCTGGTGGGATGGAACCGCGGCCTGGTGGCTGATCGCCGCCCGCGAGCAGCCACCGCGTTCGCTCGCCTCGGCGATGCTGGCCTCGGAGTATTTCACCAACGCTCTGACCCACGCCGCCTTGCTCTTCGAGATCGTCTTCGCGGCGGGTGTCTGGGTGGCCCCCCTCCGCGGGCCGCTGGTGGCGGTGGGTCTCGTGGCCTGGCCGGCAATCGGCTGGCTCGCCGGGGAGCCGGCCTGGGGAGCTGCCATGGCGGTGATGGGCCTGGCATGGGCACCGCCGGGCTGGTTCGCTCGGCTCAGCGGCCGATCAACTTCCTGAAGCCCGCCTCGTCGAGCACCTCCACGCCGAGCTTTTCGGCCTTCTCGAGTTTGCTGCCGGGATCGCCGCCGGCCACGAGGTAGTCGGTCTTCTTTGACACGCTCGAGGCGGCTCGGCCGCCGGCCTCGCGGATCGCTTCTTCGGCCTCCTGGCGGGTGAGGTCCTCCAGGGTTCCGGTGACCACGAGCGTTTTGCCGGCCAGTGGCCCGTCGCGACGGGCCCGGTGGCCGCGAGGCATCGTCATGCTCACGCCGGCCTCGGCCAGCGAAGCGATCACCCCGCGGCCGTAGTCGCCCGTGAGCCACTCGTGCACGCTGCGGGCGATCACCGGCCCGATTTCATCGATCTTTGCCAGCGCCGCCTCGTCGGCCTCGGCGATCGCCCCCATCGAGCCGAAGTGGTCGGCGAGAATCGAGGCCACCCGCGGGCCGACATGTGGGATCGCCAGGGAGTTGAGCAGTCGGGCCAGGCCGCGATCGCGACTCGCGGCGATGCCGGCGACGAGATTCTCGGCCGACTTCTTTCCCATCCGCT
>Ga0180435_10005264_pt1 | contig 12622 bp, 12 predicted proteins | sample SS_ome_3_FD_132467 | JGI IMG/M metagenome (GOLD analysis project Ga0180435, IMG submission 132467) | Hypersaline lake sediment archaeal communities from the Salton Sea, California, USA - SS_3_S_1 metaG | ecosystem: Environmental > Aquatic > Non-marine Saline and Alkaline > Hypersaline >... | reverse complement strand
GAAAAAGATCACCCTGACCAGCGGCGAAGTGATCCCGACCCGCACCCTTATCGTGGCGACCGGTGCGCGCTGGCGTGAACTGGGCGTGCCGGGCGAGAAGGAGAATATCGGTAACGGCGTGGCCTATTGTCCGCACTGTGACGGTCCGTTCTTCAAGGGCAGGGACGTTGCTGTCATCGGTGGCGGCAACTCAGGCATCGAGGCGGCCCTGGACCTGGCTGGCATCGTGCACTCGGTAACCGTCTTCGAATTCCTGCCGCAGCTCAAGGCTGACCAGGTGCTGATCGACCAGGCTATCGCTCGCGACAACATCACCATCATCACCAATGCGGCGACCAAGCAGATCCTCGCCGAACATGAAAAGGTGGTCGGGGTTGAATACGAGGACCGGGCGACCGGCGAGATCAAACGGGAAGAGCTGGCTGGCGTGTTTGTACAGATCGGCCTGGTGCCGAACAGCCAGGTAGTCGCCGAGCTGGTCGAGACCAAGTCCTGGGGCGAGATCGTGGTCAACGAGAAGTGCGAGACGTCCGAGCCGGGCATCTACGCCTGCGGCGATGTAACCACGGTGCCTTACAAGCAGATCGTGATCGCCATGGGCGAGGGGGCCAAGGCCTCGTTGGCAGCATTCGAGTACCTGCTGACACATGAAGTGGTAACCGAAGAGAGTTCAGCAGCTGCCTGAGCTTGAGCACAAAATTGGGGCGGCGAGCTGCTTGTCCGGGTCCAGAATGGGTTGGATTGCGTCTTCCTCGTAATCCAGCCCACCCATATCACCAGGCTAGAGAGACGGGTGCAATTTTCTGTGCCCCTTCCCAGGAGCAATTGCCAGCACTGACCAGGGCCAATTCGTAATCGAAGAAACCTATCAATCGTTTTGAAATAAACGATTTCACGGCAAGTTATTGCGAATCCATACTGTTCGTTACGAGATACCGCTAAGTGAACGGGTCCTCATTGAGGAAATTTGCCATGAACCAAGAAAATTCGACGAAGCATTCCATTGACCGGCAAGCACGGGAGATTGAACGTGCTTCCTGGTTTGCGCGTTTGGCGTTTGGTGACTGGGCGAGCACCCCGGTACCTGTGCCCAGTGAAACGAGAAAAAGTACTTTTCACGTGCTGCCGTAGCCAAGCGCGTCTTGGACAAGCGGCCTATGTGATCCCTGGAAGCCAGTGCTTGAGGCAGCGGTTGCAAACAGGGCCGCGGTTGTGAAAATCGATTCCGCCCCATTCGAAATGTTTGATGTTGCTCAACATGGGGTTGTACTGTTCTCGCCTGTCGTCGAGCTAATTGTTTGCCGCCTTTTCTACCGGCATAGTCTTCCACATCCTGTTGCTGTAGTGGCGCGTTTGGTCTTCAATGGGAAGTGCTTGCAGGCCTCGGCGGGCAAAAAAATCGACGGCATCCGCCTGTGCCTTCACCAGTAGTCCGTCGGCATTGGCATTTCGTGCGGCTGTGATTGCGGCATCGAGCAACGTGCTGCCGATTCCTTTGCCTTGTGCGGCAGGGTCAACATACAGGCCATAAAGCAGCAGGCCGGTTTTTCCTGGCGGGCAATCCCGTTTGTCTGCGGGCTCCCAAGAGACAACTCCCAGGATTTGCCCTTTGACATCGACGGATACCACGATCTGCAGATGGGCCAAGTCCACCTCCGTGTAGCGATAACTCGGCAAAGATAACCGCTTGATCCTTTCGGGCAATTGCCAAGTCATTACCGCGGCTTCGATAACCCGGTTCAACGCATCCAGATCGCTAGCGGTGGCAGTTCGGAGTTTGAAAGGTTGGGTCATCTCGACCGGTTATCGCAGTGGCGGATTACAGTTGGTGGTGATTCTCAGGCTGTTCCTGTTTTCTAATCAAACAACAATTAACGTGGTTTACCTGTTTGGGATAACCATCTTAGTGAATACCAATTGAGACGGTAGACAGAAACAATTGTCTCTATTCCGTATCTGCTGCCATATTTGAGCTGTTTCCAGGACGCCTGCCTATCGCATACATGGTCGACTAGCGTTTGCGTGGTTTGGAAGTTTGTAGCTGGCAGTCAAAATGCTGCCGCTTTTGCAGAACGTTGGTCTTGGTGATTTACGAAGAGGAGCAGAAAAATGAAAGCGCTATTGATTTCCCCGGAAAACCAGTCCGTTGAAGCTGTGGATATCAACAGCCTGGATGACATCAAAGAACTGATCGGTTTCGATACGCTCACTTCAGATGCTGTTGGTGACGAAGGTGACCGCGTTTTTTTCGATGAGGAATGTTTCCTGCGCCAGACAAGCGGTCGTTTTCAGATCGACTCTCTCATCCCCATTTCAGGAAAGGCGGTGATCGTCGGCGGAGGCGAAGATGATGATACGCTGAACGACGCATTGACGGCTGCTGATGACTTGAGTGAGCGTATCAAGTACCTGTGACGCAAAAAATTAAGCTATCTTTTCAGCAGGTGTCTGACAGGGCGTGTGCAACAAAAAAGCGGCTATCCGGCCGCTTTTTTCTATTGGTTAACCTGATAAACAGTTGTTCTATGGTTTGGTGGTGCTCAGCCCCAGGTTTTCCCAGTTCTGCATGCCGCCACGGTACCACTTGATCTTGTGAGGTGGATAACCGAAACGCAGCAGGTTCTTGATGTTATTCGGCGACTGGCCGCACCACATGCCATTGCAGAACAGCACCAGCGTTTTTGCGTTTGAGAAATCCCACAATCCTTCGATTTCCCGTGCGCCAAATTCACCGGTGAATATGTCACCGATAGAAATCGGGTCTGCGCCTTTTGCAGGGTTGAGTTTGGTCCAGGGAATATTTTTAGCGCCCGGTATGGTGCCGCGGGAGACCCAATTCGGGGTGCGTGAATCGATCAACAGGATGCTTTGATCACCCTCGGACATCTTTTCAAGGTAGCCGATCAATTCCAATTCACCGACAGTTTCGACGCCTGGCGCAAGTTGCATCGGTTGGATGCAGAATGGCGGGCAGGGGCGGGAAGTTTTCGCAAACGCAGGGCGAACCTTGTTCGTGGTGTCCTGGTTACGTTGGATGGTTATTTTCTTACCTTCGATGTTCCCTTCGAATTGTTTCAGGGCCCTGGTGATACCTACCTTGCCTTCGGCTGTGGCCAAGCCAGAGAAGATCAGTGCAGTAAAGAGAATACTGCCCGTTGCAAGGTTCTTGAATTTTATCACTTGGTCGTTTCTCCTGATTGAAGCCCAGCGGTGGTTCTGGATATGCGCCAATTCGGCCTGATCGCCATCAGGTTCCGGGTTGCTTGGAGGCTGGTTGGTTGTTTTTCGTTGTGGAGAGGCGATCGTCTTTTTCCGCAGTCGTGGCCGTTGCCTGCCAAGTGAGTGTCAGCGACAGCGCAACCAATAAAAGCAAAACGAAACGCATTTTTTCCCCCTAGGTGCCCGTCGGCAGGCTGGCGGCTCTGGTGGCTACCTTGATGTTCAGGCCGAGCAGGTCGGTTTCGACCCCATTTGTTGAGGGTCAGTTTATTAATTCGTTTTCAACTATATCGCAATGATTTGCGGGTGCAATATTCGGCAGATGTGGCGAGAGAGGCTGAGAGGCAGATGTATAACACCCAGGCTTCGGGTCTGGAGTAGCGGCTGGCACGCATGATTATGGGCAAAAGCAGTTGGATAAACCTACCGAAGCCAATGCAAAGCGCATGCAAACGCCGTGAGTCGGGCCCTCATTCAGCGTTTCAGCGTGGGGTTCACCAAAACCTTGCCGTTCTCGACTTTGATTGCGTAACTACAGATGGGCTCATCAGCGGGTTCTTCGTCCGGTTCGCCCGTCTGCAGGTCAAAGTAACTGCCGTGCAGTGAGCATTTGATGCGTCCGTTCTTGATGCATCCCAGTGCCAACGAGTAGTCCTCGTGCGTGCACATCTCATCCACTACGTAGTATTCACCGTTGGTGAAGACCAGCAGAAGCCGCTTGCCATCTAACTCGAAGGCTTTCATTTCGTCCGGTTGCAACTCTCCGTCGCCGGCAACCTCGAAGAACTGATCATTAACCATGGCTTAGCGCACCCGGTCCGCGGCCTTGCCGCTATCCAATATCTTGCGCAGCGCATCTGCACCATCGGCCAGGTTATCCACCTTGCCCAAGTGACGGAGTGCAATGGCGCCGCTGTAGACCAATGAATCATAGGTGGCGCCTTTCTCGCCGCCCAGCGCAGCCAGTCCTAGTTGGGCAGCTTTTTGCGCGCCAGCAACAATGTCAGTGACTGTGACCGCACCTTCACCCTTGGCGGTTTGCGGGACGTCTTCCGGGATGGGTACACATCTCGCTTCCTGGTTTATCCCAAGCTCGGATGGCGATATGTCGTGCCCGATCTCCTCTCCCTTGTCGTGATAGCCGAAATACTTCCCATCCTGACGCAGAGAGGGAATGACACCACCTTCGACGCCACGTACCAGCACGGCACTGTCGAAGCCTGCCAGGCGGGCTAGGTCCGCGTAGACGGGAGGATAAGGCTTGTGGACGTAGCCGGTCATGAAATGCGTGCGTTGACGGCCAACGATGGGTTTGGCCAGCACCTCAACGGTGGTAATGACCGAGCGCTTGATCATTTTGCGACGCAAGTCGATGAGGTCATGGAGTTTCGGGGCAAACCTGGCTTGGTCGACATAGGCCCATCCCAAAGCCGGATCGCTCAGGCGTGCCGCGGCATCCTGGGTGCTCAGGTCAACGTCGACACCTGCAGCCTGGAGCACGTGGCGATGGGTAATGCCGTACTTCGGGCCGACTGCGTCCAGTCCGTGGGACACTGCAGGCAAGCCGTATTCGGCCAGGAGTGGTGCCAAGAAAGGAGAAGCCGGGATGGTCCTGTTGTAACCATCGTAAGGATCGGCGATATCGATGACTTCGTCGACATCCGCAGTGACCCGGTCGGTGTGATCCAGAATCGCCTGAAGCACGCCCCGGTTTTCTTCACGGGTTTCGCGCTTCATTCGCAGGGCAATCAGGAAAATGCCGGCGCGTACCGGATCGACGGCTTCCTCCAGCAACGCGTGCATACCCAGACGAGCCTCCTCCAGGTCGATGTCCTTGGACAGGTCGGGGCCGGTAGCGATGCGCTGGATGATCGAGGCCATCACCTCGTCGAGTTCGGCCTGGGTGGTCTTGTCGTTCGCGTGCATTGGTCACTCCCAAAATTCTGGCAGGAGTATATAAGAAGTGACTGCTGCAAAAACCCGACAAATTCAGGCCAAGTGCTTCAGTCCAGATACCTTTTGGGCAGATCCTGGTAGGCATCGATGCGACGGTCACGCAGGAACGGCCAGATGCGTCGAACCGTTTCCCCGCGCTGCAGATCCACCTCGGCCAACAAGACCTCCGCTCGCTGGCCAGCCTCGGCCAGCAATTCACCCTGCGGGCCACACGCGAAAGAGTGCCCCCAAAACTCGATACCTGGCGCGTCGGTGTGCGGGGAGGGTTCGAAACCGACACGGTTGCAGCTGATCACCGGGATGCCATTTGCCACTGCGTGCGCCCGCTGAACGGTCTGCCAGGCATCGAGTTGACGCTGTTGTTCGTCAGTATCGTCGCTGGAATCCCAGCCAATCGCGGTGGGATAGAGCAGGATTTCAGCGCCGGCCATTGCCATCAGGCGGGCAGCTTCAGGGTACCACTGGTCCCAGCACACCAGGACGCCGAGACGTCCAACCGAGGTATCGATGGGTGTGAAACCCAGATCGCCTGGCGTGAAATAGAATTTTTCGTGGAAACCCGGGTCATCCGGGATGTGCATTTTCCGGTATCGGCCCACAAGTGAGCCGTCGGTTTCGATAACGACCGCCGTGTTGTGATGGAGGCCGGGAGCGCGTCTTTCAAACAGCGAGCCGACAATCACAACCTCGTGTTGCCTGGCCAGGTTTCCCAGGAATTCGGTGCCCGGACCCGGGATAGGCTCTGCCAGGTCGAACACGTCGGTATCTTCGCTCTGGCAGAAGTAGCGTTCGTCGTGGAGCTCCTGCAGGAGTATCAGTTTGCCACCCCTGCCGGCTGCGACGGCAATCTGTTCAGCTATGTAGGCGCGATTTTGCTCTACGGTGCCCTGGTTTTCGTGCTGAATGAGCGCAACAGTGAGTGTGTTCATCTTGTCAGGCGTTGAATTGAAGTGGGGTCAGATTTTAACCGCTGCAGGAAACTGCATGGTCAGACAATGCAGGCTGCCGTTTTGCCCGATGACGGTGCGGCAGTCGATCGGCTCAATGCGACGTCCGGGGAAACATTCCTGCATCAGCCTGATTGCCTGCTGATCAGTTTCGACGCCATAGACAGGCAGTAGTACCCGATGATTGGTGATCAGGAAGTTGGCGTAGCCGGCCGGGAGGCGCCTGCCGTCCTCATCACGCAAGATACCGGGAAACGGCAATTCCCTTAGGCGGTACGGTTCGCCATGTGGATTGCGGAAAGAGCACAACTGCTGGTACATGGCCTGCAATTGCTCATGGTCGGCATCGCCTTTGGGGGCGCTACTGTAAACGATGGTGTTCCGGTCGGTGAACCGCGCCAGGATGTCGATATGGGCGTCGGTATCGTCCCCGCTGAGATTTCCATGATCCAGCCAGAGAAAGCGTTCGATGCCCAGAACCTCGCGCAGGAGACTCTCGATTTCTTCGTCGCTGCGGTTCGGGTTGCGCGTTTTGTCCAGCACGCTGCTACGGGTTGCCAGCAGCGTGCCTTGCCCATCGGTTTCGATCGCACCACCTTCCAAAACCAGCGAATGCGTGTGCATTCCGGCCGAGCCGAACACGTTTTGTGCAGCGAGTTGGCGATTGATGCCATTGTCCAGCTCTGCCGGGAACTTCCTGCCCCAACCGTCGAACCCGAAGTCATTCAACACGGGCTGCCCGTTGAGTAACGTGGTTATCGGGGCATGGTCACGCGCCCAGGTGTCGTTGCTGGGGCTGATGGCGAAGCGCAGATGCTCTGGACGTGCCGAAAGGCCGGCCAGTCGTTCGGCCACGTGTGCCTGGTGCGATGCGTTCGCACAGACATTCAGCACCACCTGGTCCTGCGAGATAACAGCACCGATCTGCGCAAAAATGGGGTAGGTGTGTTCGAGGATCGGGGCCCAATCAGTGCCTTCATGGGGCCAGGAGAGCATCACGCCAGACTGAGCTTCCCACTCGGCCGGCAGACGCGGTTTCATCATTCCGGAGGGGTGCGGTGAACCACTGAGGTCAATACGCGGTCGAACTCGAAATAGACGCTGTAGCCGGGATAGTCCCAGCGCACGATGGCAGGATCACCAACCGGCCCGTGGGAAGCCTGGGGCTTGCCAAAACGCGCCTCAACAGCCTGCATGGATTCCCCATTGACTGGTCTGGCTAGTCCATCACTGGAGTTCGCAGGTTCCTGCGAGATTGCATCAATTAACAACACCTCGGCCTGAACCGGCGCTGCAAGAATTCCGAAGGCTAGCAGGAGTGTTGTGGCTCTTATCATGGTTGCTCCGCGGTCAACGAGCGACAGATTTGCCGCTTCCATAGCTTAAGTTTACAAGCGATCCTGCCTTTAACAAGAGGTCTGTTTCACAACATGGCCGGATGTCTACCCATTATGGTGTAATGCGCGCATGTTTCATCCGCTTTCGCTTTTTGTCGGCCTGCGTTACACGCGTTCACGCCGACGGAATCATTTTATCTCGTTCATATCCGGTTTCTCCTCGCTGGGTATAGCCCTCGGCGTGATCGCACTGATCACGGTGTTGTCTGTCATGAACGGGTTCCACAAGGAAATTCGTGACCGGATTCTCGGCATGGCCTCGCACGGTGATGTGAAGGCGCTCAACGGGCGTTTGCAGGACTGGCCCTCAGCACTCGAGAGGGCCTCCCGCCACCCAAGAGTCCTGGGCGCAGCTCCCTACGTGGAGGCCCAGGCGATGCTCAGCCATCGGCGCGAAGTCTCCGGTGCCATCGTTCGCGGGGTACTGCCGGAACTGGAACCCGAAGTGGTGGACGTGGCCGAGCACATGGTGCTCGGTTCCCTGGACGAATTGAAAGCACAGGGCTTCGGCATCATTCTGGGGAATGAACTCGCCATGAAACTTGGCGCCAACCTGGGCGACAAGGTGACCGTGGTGGTGCCGCAGATGACTGTCACCATCACCGGGAGCATGCCACGCCTGAAGCGCTTTACGGTTGTTGGGATATTCGAAGTTGGCATGAATGAGTATGACAGTGGCGTAGCCATGGTTCATATGCAGGACGCGGCCAAGCTTTTGAGCATGGGAGACTCCGTTACAGGCGTTCGTGTGCGGATTGACGATGTCTGGGCGGCGCGCGAGGTTTCGCTGCAGCTCGCGAACCAGATGGAGGGGTTGTACCGGGTTCTGAACTGGACCGACTACCACCGGAACTTCTTCGCCGCGCTGGAAATGGAAAAACGCATGATGGGCCTGCTGTTGTTCCTGGTGGTTGTGATCGCGGCCTTCAATATCATTTCGACGCTCGTGATGATGGTAGTCGACAAGCAAAGCGATATTGCGATTCTCAAGACCTTTGGTGCCTCGCCGGGCCTGGTGATGAGGATTTTCGTAGTGCAGGGCGCGACGCTTGGGGCAGCGGGTACCTTGCTCGGTACGGTTTTGGGCTTGTTGCTGGCGTACAACGTTGACGAGGTTGTCGCGTCCGTCGAAAAGATGTTTGGTATCCACTTCATCGACCCGAGTATTTATTACATCAGCCAACTGCCTTCGGATGTGCAGTTGCCGGATGTGTTACTGGTGGCCGGTGGTTCGTTTCTGTTGAGCCTGCTGATGACCCTGTACCCCGCATGGCGAGCCTACAAGACAGAGCCTGCCGAGGCATTGCGTTATGAATGATTCGGTAGTGTTGCAGGCACGTGGCTTACGCAAGTCTTTCGCGATCGGGCCCAAATCGGTCGAAGTGCTGAAGGGGGTCGACCTGACCCTTGGGCGCGCACAACAAGTGGCGATAGTGGGGGCATCTGGCTCAGGCAAGAGCACGCTCTTGCATTGCCTTGGTGGCTTGGAGTCACCCAGCGATGGTGAGGTTTTGCTGATGGGGCATGCTTTCAGCGGGTTGCCGGAGCATCGGCGCGGCAGGCTCCGGAATCGGCATATCGGGTTTATCTACCAGTTCCACCACCTGTTGCCCGAGTTCACGGCGCGCGAGAACGTGGCGATGCCACTCATGATCAGAGGCGATTCCGCCGCAGTGGCCGGTGCCCAGGCGCTGGCGATTCTGGAAAGAGTGGGGCTGGGTGATCGAACCAATCACAAGCCCGCGGAGTTGTCCGGTGGGGAACGTCAGCGCTGTGCAATCGCCCGTGCGCTGGTCACCAACCCGGGGTGTGTCTTCGCCGATGAGCCCACGGGCAACCTCGACACGGAAACTGCCGGTGTTGTCTACGATTTGTTGCTGGAGATGACGCGGGAGCAGGGCACCAGTTTTGTCATCGTAACCCATGATCGTGATCTTGCCGGTCGCATGGATCAAACGCTTGAGCTTCGAGGCGGGAAGATAGAAATCGTTTGACTCAAGGCCGTGCGGCCGGGCGGTTTCGGTACTTGTTGATCGTGTGCCAGCGCCAATAACTCCGAATGCCGATGTAGCCAATCACCCCGGCGATAGCGCCGACCACAATGCTCCCCAAGTAAAGGGGTACCCAGATAGCATCCAGTTGGCTGCCGATCCATTCCATGCTCAGTTGAAACTCGCCTACGTCCGGTGGGGTTCCAATAATCCAGGTTCCAACCAGGTAATTGAAATAGAAAATCGGTGGAATGGTCACTGGGTTGGTCAACCAGACCAAGGCCACCGCGATTGGCAGGTTGATGCGGATGACGATCGCTGTAATAGCCGCAGCAACCATCTGTACCGGCATCGGGATCATGGCCCAGAACAGGCCAGCGGCAAAAGCCCCTGAAACCGAGCGGCGGTTCATGTGGAACAGGTTTGGATCTTCGAGAAAAACGGCAAAGAACCGCAAGTGCTTGTGTTCGCGGACCGTCTTGGCGTCCGGTGTGTAGCGTTTTAGCAGGTGCTTTGGCATTGCGATACGTTAGCGCTGTGAGCGAAGGCATTGAATCATGTCTGGCCTTTGATGACCATATCGGCCAATCGACATATTTCCTGATAATCTGAAACAATAATTTAACAGTGTCTGAATCCAGGGAAGGATCATGCTGCCTCTATCGCTCGGGCTGTTGCTCGGCATTTGCCTGTTGCATCAGTCGACGTTGCTGCCCGCCGGCAAGCTTCTATTAATCATGCTTTGCTGCGCCCTGCCGCTGATGCGCTGGCGCACAGGCCGGCCCATAGCCGCCGTTCTGCTGGGCTTTGCCTGGGCCGGCTTGTACGCACATTGGCACCATCCACAGGAAATACCCGAACTCGATACGCGGGCTGTCTACCTGGCATCCGGCGTGGTTCGAACCCTGCCGGAGATCGGCAGTGGGCGAGCACGGCTGCAGTTTCTCGTCGATTCCCTGGATATTCGGGGAAAGCAAATCGGCGGTGAATGGCTGCTTCGAGTCACCTGGCAGGAACCTGAGAAAGTCTCTGTCGGACAACGCTGGCAATTGCCTTTGCGAATTCGTCCGGTCCAGGGATTTCGTAATCCGGGAAGTTGGGACTATGCCGGTTGGCTGTATCGTCAGGGAATCCGTTACACCGCGTATGTGACGAAGGGCGAACCAGGACGACTCGCAGAGCCGGACTGTTGTTTGCTTGAAAGGATTCGCGAGTGGATGCGCGAACGTTTGCTCAGCGCCTTGCCTGAAGGGAAGGGCAGGGGCATGTTGCTGGCATTGACCCTGGGCGATAGGAGCGAGGTTGGTCCAACGGACAAGGAAGTCCTGGCACTCACGGGAACAAGCCACCTGTTTGCGATTTCTGGCCTGCATATCGGTCTGAGTGCCGTGGCATTTGGCGGTTTGATTACCTGGGGTTGGCGCCGCACGCCCGTTTTGTGTCGACGCGTTCCGGCCATTGTCGCGGGCACGGTCGCCGGGCTCTGCGTTGCGGTGATTTACGCCTTGGTTTCGGGTCTCGGTGTGCCGGCGCAACGTGCATTGGTCATGTTTGCTACCGGGGCCTGGATTGTCGTTCGCCGCGAGCAAACCGTCCCGGCCCAACTGTGGGCGACGGCACTGATCGCCGTGCTGTTTTGGGATCCCTTTGCGCCTTTGTCTGCCGGGTTCTGGCTGTCATTCATGGCAGTGGCTGCAATCATGTTGCTGATGCCAACGATCAAGGGGCGACATTGGGTGGTACAGGCGGTGATCCTCCAGGTAGGCATAGCAGAGGCACTCTACCCGGTGCTGCTGCTGTTCGGGATGCCGGGAAGCCTGGTCGGGCCCCTGGTGAATCTTCTGCTCGTGCCATTGTTTGGATTATTGATCGTGCCCGTCAGCCTGCTGGGTGTTTTGTTGGCTGTTGTCAGCCCGGAGCTGGGTTTTCTGGCCATGGTGGTTACCGGTCTGCTTGCGGACATTCAGCAGGTGTTGATGTTGTTGACCGAAATAGCCCCAACTCTGCCCGGGGTGAAGTGGGATTGGGCGAGATGGGCGCTGATGATCGTTGCCGCTTTGCTGTTGCTGGCCCCACCCGGGATACCGCTACGGTTGCTCGGTTTGGTTCTCCTGGTCACTGCGCATCTGCCTTCTTCTGCGCGCTTGATGCAAGGGGAGTTCGAGATGACGCTGTTGGATGTGGGGCAAGGCCTGTCTGCAGTACTCAGGACGAGTAACCACGTGTTGGTCTACGATACCGGCGCCCGCTATCGCACGGGCTTTAATCTTGCGGACGTGGTTGTTCTGCCGTATCTGCGTCATCAGGGCATCAGCCATATCGACATGCTTGTTCTGAGTCATGGTGATAATGATCATGCCGGTGGGGCAGAGCACTTGGTGGCTGGACTGAAAATCCATGCGATCCGCGAGGGGGAGCCCTGGAGAAACCCGGTCAAAGGCACTCTGTGTCGGGCAGGGGAGAGTTGGCAGTGGGATGGGGTTCGATTCAGTTTTCTGCAGCAAAACGGGTCTCTTGCACGGAAAGGCAACAATGCTTCCTGCGTCCTGCAGGTGGAAAGCGCTGCCGGCAAGCTTTTGATTCCAGGGGATATAGGGGCCGCGGTCGAAAAACGGCTGTTGGTGAGGCTGGAAGCCGAGGCGCCCTACGATGTCGTTGTTGCGCCGCACCATGGTAGTTTGACTTCCTCCAGCAAGGGGTTCGTGGCTGCCGCCAGCGCGGCCCATGTTTTGTTCGCAGTCGGCCCCAACAATAGGTATGGTTTTCCCAAGCAACAAGTCACGCAGCGTTGGCAACTGGCGGGCGCAAAAGGCTGGCGTACGGACAGGGACGGGGCAATCACCTTTCGTTTCCGTTTCAACGATATGCCTTTGCAGCCGGATACCTATCACCGTAGTGACGAGCGCTATTGGCACTTGGCGCAGCGAACCGAGGTTGGGCTATGACCATGCTTCAAGTATGATTTTGCTTTTCGGGGAAAGCTCTTTCCTCGTTGTTCGCGCTTTGGAGATCGGTATACGTGTTTGAGCTAGTACAGGCGGGTGGTTGGCTGATGTGGCCGATCATTCTGTGTTCGATAATTGCCATGGCAATTGTTGCCGAGCGTTTGTGG
>Ga0180435_10005262_pt1 | contig 12623 bp, 8 predicted proteins | sample SS_ome_3_FD_132467 | JGI IMG/M metagenome (GOLD analysis project Ga0180435, IMG submission 132467) | Hypersaline lake sediment archaeal communities from the Salton Sea, California, USA - SS_3_S_1 metaG | ecosystem: Environmental > Aquatic > Non-marine Saline and Alkaline > Hypersaline > Sediment... | reverse complement strand
CGCTTTCGCCGATGAGTACCAGATGCCGTCCCAGTTCGACTTCCAGATCTTTCACAGCAGCGGCAAGCTGCTCCAGAAAATGGGTCGCGGAAGTGTCCACAATGGCATGCACAGCGTCGATGCGCAGTCCGTCCACATGATAGTCGCGCAACCACATGAAAGCATTGTCGATGAAAAAACGCCTTACCTCGTCGCTTCCAGGCCCATCCAGGTTGACGGCTTCACCCCAAGGCGTCTTGTAGCGGTGGGTGAAGTAGGGTCCAAATCGGTCAAGATAGTTTCCGCAAGGACCAAGATGATTGTAAACCACGTCCACCAAGACGGCCAATCGCCGCTGGTGGCACGCATCCACCAGGCGCTTGAGCCCTTCGGGCCCTCCATAACCATGCTGGGGCGCATAGAGATCCACGCCGTCATAGCCCCAACCGCGATCCCCGGAAAATTCGGCTACCGGCATGAGCTCCACGTGGGTGACGCCAAGGTCCGCGAGATAATCGAGACGGTCGGTGGTCGAATCGAAAGTGCCCTCGGGGGTGAATGTACCCACATGCAGCTCATAGATGATGGCCGATCCCAGCGGAGGTTGCTGCCAGCCTGCATCGGTCCAGCTAAACCGCGTATGATCCACCCATCGTGATGGGCCATGTACACCCTCCGGCTGCCACGGAGAACGCGGATCCGGGAAAGGGCCTTCTCCATCGATGCGAAAGGCGTAGTCCACGCCGTGTCGAACGAACGGCGCATCCAGGCTCCACCAGCCGTCATCATTCTTTGTCATGCTGAGAAGCCGACCCTTCGTCTCCAGTTCGATCCGCTGGGCCTTTGGGCCCCACACACATATGTCAGCCATGTTCATTATTTCCAAATTGCATTCATCCTCGTTCGGTCGGACTGCATCGATCCGATGGGGGCGCAAACGGTTATGCGCCCTGGGTACGGACCCACAACCCAACGGGAAAACGAGTCAAAAACGCCTCAAGCCGAACCGTTCCCCCCTCCAGTTGTTCGCCTGTCAGGATGTTGTGCCACCGTCCCGCGGGTAGTTCCAGCACCGTGTCGGCCCAATCGCCGGTGCATTGCATCATCAGCCGCGGTACCACTGAAATGGCACCCTCGCCCCGCGCAAAGGCCACCACATGGTCGGCTTTACTGCCCTGGGCGGAAAGCTGACGGTATGATCCTTCCGGACCGAAAAGCTCGGGCCGCCTGCGTCGCAGATGCAAGGCTTGCCGAATCACCCATAGCTTGGGCAAACCTTCATCCATCCTCGCCAGGATGTCTTCAGGGGAAAGTCCAGCCAGTTCATCGAGTAAACGCCGGCGCAGCTTAAAGTCCACGGGTCTCCGGTTATCGGGATCCACGAGGCTCAAGTCCCACAGTTCGGTTCCCTGATATATGTCCGGGACCCCCGGGACTGTGAGTTTGATGAGTGTCTGCGCCAGGCTGTTGATCCTTCCGAAATTGACAAGTTCGCCGAGGAAACCCTCGAGATCGGCACGAAACGCCTCATCGCCCATTGTCGCATGGATGAAATCCCGCAAGCCACCCTCGTAGGCCTCGTTTTGCTGGGTCCAGGAGGTGTGCGTCTTCGCTTCACGGACCGCTTTCTCCATATAGGCGGTTGCGCGCTCGGAATCGATAGGCCAGGCCCCGACCAGTGTCTGGTAAAAAAGGTACTCGGTATTTCGGTCCGGCACATCCCCACGGCGATGGCGCCCATTGTGTTCAGCCCACCCGCGCACCGCCCTCCCCCACCGTTCCGGGATTTCAGAAAGCAGAATCAGACGCGCTCGCACATCCTCGCTGCGTTTGGTGTCATGGGTCGTGGATGCAAGCAGCGCCCGGGGGTGCTCCGCATGGGAAAGGGCACACGCCTCGTGAAACTGCGCGGGGGTGACACCGAAGCGGCTCGGGTCTCCGCCTACCTCATTGAGAGCGACCAGACGATGAAAGCGATAAAAGGCGGTATCTTCGACGCCCTTAGCCATCGCCGCGCTGGTCAACTGCTGGAAACGCATGGCCAGCTCGGATTCCGATGAACCGGCGATGCGCAGCAGAAGCAGCGCCTGAAGAAAGCGGAAGAGCTCGGGATCCAAGTCGGTCCGCTCCGCCATGGCGGTTTCTACGGCCCGGGTCACATAACCTTCGTCTTCTCGCCGAACCACATTGTCGGCCGCGGATATGTAGGAACGATAAACCGGAAAACAAACGGCGGTTTCGCACAGGGCCTCGCGTAGCTCGTGGCGGGTATAATCCCGGTGGCGTCGATGCCGCTCGCAGATTTCCACGAAGAGACTGGTGAGTCGGTTGAGCTCGCTTCCAAGAAGTTCGGTGAGCACCAGGCGTTTGCTCGTGCGAACCAGGATATCGAAACGTGTCCGTTCTCCGACAAAATCTTCATAGATCCGAGTCAGCGGGGACTCACCTTCCGGGTCGGTAAACAGCCCGTTCACCCGGCATATAAAATCGTAGCCGGTGGTCCCGGCCACGGGCCAATCCATCGGCAGCTTTTCCTCGCTTTCGAGAATTTTTTCCGCAACGATCCAGACATCGGGACAAGCCTCACGCAAGCGACGAAAATACTCGGCCGGATCCCGCAGTCCGTCCGGATGATCGATCCGAAACCCGTGCACCCAACCCTTTTGCACCCAGGTGATGGGCAATGCATGGGTGGCGCGGAAAACTTCCATATCCTCCACTCTCAATCCCGCCAGATCCTTGATGTCGAAAAACCTTCGATATCCCAGGTCTCTGCTCGCCGTGCGCCAGAGGGCCGGCCGGTAATTCTGCTGATCCATAAGCGAATCCAAAGCGTCCGGGTCGCGGTTCAGGCGGGCAACTTCGGCGTCTATGGACTGATTCGCCTCCGGCGACTCACGGCAAAGCCTGGCCAGCAAATCAACCAGCACCGCCTTGTCGCGGTGCCGCCGTTCCACTGCCTGACGGGCCGTGACGGTAGGTCGAGGCAACCGCGCGTGGCTTTCTGCAAGAAATGCAAGGTGCTCAGACCCGCATGCCTCGGCAGCTGTGCTCAGCAGCTGCACCAGGCTGGAAGGGTCCACCGGGAATATATGATCTTCATAGTGAAGCACAAAAACGCCTGCTTCGTGAGACAGTCGGAGTTGTCCACTCTCGAGGACACGGCCGTAGTGATCCCCCAAAACCGGCAGGAGGACCTTGTTGGGCCAGCGCTCCTCAGAGGCCTCCCAGTCCACATCAAAGTAGGTCGCGTAGCGGCTTGACGGGCCGTTTTCGAGCACATCCCACCACCACGGATTCTGTCTGCCCGCAATGGCCATATGATTGGGCACCATGTCAATCATTTGACCGAGGCCGGCTGCTTCAAGCGTCCGGCAAAGCCGGGCATGCGCCTCGGTCCCCCCCAGTTCTTCATTCACCCGGCTCGGGTCTACAACATCATAGCCGTGTGTACTGCCGGCGGCCGCCTGCAGGTACGGAGACGTGTACAGATGACTGATGCCGAGATCGAACAGGTAAGGGACGACCTGAGCGGCCTGATCGAAGCCGAAGCCGGGTTGCAACTGTAATCGGTAGGTTGCAATGGGTTCAGGATGCATGGCGCAGCACCATCAGGGAATGCGCTTTGATCTTGATCCGGCTCCCTGCCTCAAAGAATGCTTCTTTTTCCACCCAGCCGGTTTCCGTATCCAATTCCTTCACCCAGTGCTCTCCCCAACCCGCACCGGGGAGGGTGAAAACCAAAGATCTATGGTGGGCGTTGAAAATCAGGTAGAAGTTGTCGTCTATGACCGGCTCGCCCCGTGGATTGGGATTCGGAATTGTCTCGCCGTTCAGAAAAACCCCGAGCGACTTCACACTCCCTTGCCCCCAGTCCGGTTCCGCCATCTGCTCCCCCGCTTTAGAGAACCACGCAATGTCCTTGATATCGCCCCCATGAATGGGCCGGCCTTGAAACCACCGTCTGCGGCGAAAAACCGGGTGGTCTTTTCGGTATCGAATGAGTCTCTGACAAAAACCGAGAAGATCTTCATCAGCACGTTCCCAGTTGTACCAGGAAATTTGGTTGTCCTGGCAGTAGGCGTTGTTGTTCCCCTCCTGAGTCCGCCCGATTTCGTCGCCTCCCAGCAGCATGGGCACCCCCTGAGAGAGCAACAGCGTAGCAAGAAAGTTTCGTTTCTGTTTCTTCCGCAGGTGGAGCACAGCCGGGTCTTCCGTAGGTCCTTCCGCACCGCAGTTCCACGCACGGTTGTAACTTTCCCCGTCATGGTTTTCCTCGCCGTTGGCTTCATTGTGCTTTTCGTTATAGGAAACCAGATCGTTCAAGGTAAATCCGTCGTGAGCGGTTACGAAATTGATGCTGGCGTATGGCAGGCGGGAGGTGTTCTCGTAAAGGTCCGAGCTGCCGGTGAAGCGGGAAGCGAACTCTCCCAATAACTGATCCTCACCCCGCCAGAAGTCCCGGACACAGTCCCGGTATTTCCCGTTCCACTCGGTCCACACCGGAGGAAAATTTCCAACCTGGTATCCCCCCTCTCCCACATCCCACGGCTCTGCAATGAGCTTAACCTGGCTGACCACAGGGTCCTGCTGGATGAGGTCAAAGAAAGCGGACAGCCGCTCCACATCGTGCAGCTCACGCGCCAAGGTGGCTGCCAGATCGAAGCGGAACCCGTCCACATGCATCTCCAGCACCCAGTACCGCAGGGAATCCATGAGAAGCTGCAATACGTGGGGGTTGCGCATATTCAGGCTGTTGCCGGTGCCGGTGTAATCCATGTAATAGCGCATATCGTCGGTAAGGCGGTAATAGTACGCGTTATCGATTCCCTTGAAGCACAGCATCGGGCCGAGATGGTTCCCCTCTGCCGTATGATTGTAAACGACATCCAGAATGACTTCCATGCCGGCCTGATGCAGCGTCTTGACCATTTGCTTGAATTCAGCCACCGCGGCGCCGGGGCGCTTGTCCGACGCATACCCGCCGTGCGGCGCAAAGTAACCGATGGAATTGTACCCCCAATAGTTTTGCAAACCTCGGTCCACCAGGTGTTTATCATGGATGAAATAATGGATCGGCATCAGCTCCACTGCCGTTATGCCAAGCTCTCTGAGGTATTCAATCACTGCCGGCTGCGCCAGACCCGCGTAAGTGCCGCGCAACCCGGGCGCAACGTCCGGGTGCGTGACGGTGTGACCTCTGACATGGGTCTCGTAGATGATGGTTTCATGCCAGGGAAGTTGGAGGCGACGGTCTCCGCTCCAGTCGAAATGGGGCTGGTGCACCACGCTTCGCGGCATGAAGGGGGCGCTGTCGATTTCGTTTCGAGTTTCAGGCTCACCCTGGAAGTGGTAGGGAAAGACAGCCTCATTCCACTGGACCCGCCCGTCGATCGCCTTGGCGTAAGGATCCAGCAGCAGCTTCGTCGGATTGCAGCGGTGACCGTTGGCCGGATCCCACGGCCCGTGGACGCGAAAACCGTAACGCTGACCGGGCTGCACCTCCGGCAAATAACCGTGCCAACAGTATCCGGTTACCTCAGGAAGCGGCACGCGTGTTTCCTTCCCCTTTTCGTCAAACAGGCACAGATCTACTTTTTCGGCCACTTCTGAAAAGAGAGAAAAGCTGGTCCCCATTCCGTTAAAATTGGCCCCCAACGGGTAGGGTTCGCCGGGCCATACTTTCATGTTCGTCTTCCTCCGAGCAAATTGAGGTCGGATTTTATCAGCTGGGCAGTCGCGGAAAAATGAACCCGAACCGGCAACTTACACACGGGCTGAGTCTTTGGGTTCTGTTTTTGTGTGATTCCGCTGAATGGCCTTCAAATTATTCTTCCCGGCCTTCCCGGTAGCCTCGCTCGAACTCGGATTTGGCCTTGGACACACTTGTCTTAAGAATTTCCCAGGAATTTTCAAGCCCCTGTTTGAGATCCTCCCAGGCGCCCTCACCGGCCTGCTGCACGGCCCCAATTTTTTCCTCAAGGTCTCTGCGCTTTGTCCGTAATTCATTCAGCTGTTTCCGATACGCAATTTTCGCCTGGGCATCCGCCTGATCGGCCCTTGCCGCCAGCTTGTCGATTTCGGCATTCCACTCGTCGAGTTTGGCCTTCATCTTTTCCACATAGGCATCACGCTGGTTCATTTCAAGCCTCCTTTTCTTGGGTTGACGTGTGAATGCGTCCGGTTCTTCGGACCGAACGGAATCGCAAAAATTGAGTCACGCTCGCGATTTCACTCGCGATGTATGTATATCACGAATCTCGGTATATTGCCAAAGACCATCCCTCCAAGGCAACGGCAATCTATTTTCCCGGCCTTCCATAAACACCCATCACCTTCAGGAGTTCGTCTGCGACCCAGATAGAACTGGTTACAAGAACGATCCAAAACCAGTCCACGGCGGAGAGTCCGACAGTCCCAAACAGCAGCTGCCCGATGGGCGTCTGGACGGCCCCGATTTGAAGGAGGACCGCCGTCCCCACGCCCAGGAGAACCCAGCGGTTGCTGAACGGGCCGATGGAAAATATGGACCGGTAGGCTGCCCGCGCATTAAAGGCCTGAAACCACTGAAAGGCCGCCAGCGCGGTAAAAGCCATGGTTCGGGCGTAATCGAGCCCGCCGCTCCGCTGTGAACACCAGAACAGGCCCATGGTGCCTGCCGCCATGAGAGGCGTAAGCAGCGCCATGCGCAACGCCGTACGCCGGTCTATAATAAATTCCTCGGGATCCCTCGGCGGCCGTTTGAGAACATCCGCGCGCCCCGGCTCCAACCCAAGGGGCACGGTGCAGGCCCCGTCCGTCACCAGGTTGATCCAAAGGACCATGACGGCTGTCAGGGGCAGATCCAGGCCGATGGCCAGGGCTGCCACCAGGGTTAGAATTTCACCGAGATTGGTGGCAAGCAGGAAGAACACCACCCGGCGCAGGTTGTTGTAAATGACACGACCTTCCTGCACCGCATGAACGATGGTGGCGAAATTGTCATCGGTCAGGACCATGTCGGCCGCCTCCTTGGCCACCTCGGTGCCGGCCCGGCCCATGGCCACTCCGATATCCGCGCCCTTGAGAGCCGGAGCATCGTTCACCCCGTCTCCGGTCATGGCCACCACGTGCCCTTCTTGCTTGAGGGCCTCCATAATCCTGAGTTTGTGGGCAGGCGAGACCCGGGCAAAGACCCCGTTTTTAAGGGCAGCCCCGGCAATATGAGGGTTTTCCATAGCGTCAATGTCATTGCCGGTCACCGCCCCCCCGTCTTCAGCGATCCCTACGGCCCTGGCGACGGCCAGGGCGGTCACGGCGTGATCGCCGGTAATCATCACCGGATGGATGCCCGCCCCTTTTGCCTGCTTCACCGCCTCGATGCTTTCCTCCCGGGGCGGATCGATCATGCCCCAAAGACCGGCAAAGGTCAGGCCTCCTTCCACGTCGGCCTTCTCCAGTTTGTCTCGGCCCTTCGGCATTTCCCGATAGGCCCCGGCCATTACCCGGAAAGCCTGGGAACCGAACCGTTCATTCAGATCGAGTATCTCCTCGCGAAACGCCTCGTCCAGTTCCGTCATCTCCCCGTCCTTGAGTCCGTGGGAACAGAACTTGAGTATCCGCTCCGGGGCGCCCTTGACATAGGCGATTTGCCCGCCGCCGTCCGCTTCCAAATGCAACGTGGCCATGTACTTGGTGTCGCTGGAGAAAGGAATTTCAGCCGGCCGTTTGCTTTTCTCCCGGAGAGCGTCCGTATCGATGCCCGCCTTTGCCGCGACCACAAGCAGCGCCCCTTCGCTGGGGTTGCCCTCTACGATCCATTGTCCTTCCTTCTCCTTGAGGTCGGCGTTGTTGCACAGGAGGCCGATCCTCATCAGCCTCTCCAAAGTCTCGGGGAGTTCTTTTACCGTTTTGCCATCCTCCGCCTTGAGTTCACCTACCGGTTCATACCCTTCGCCGCTCACCTCATAGATTACATCTCCCGCCCAGAGCATTCGTACGGTCATCTGGTTCTTGGTAATGGTTCCGGTCTTATCCGAACAGATCACCGTGGTGGAGCCAAGGGTCTCCACGGCCGGCATGCGCCGGATGATGGCGTTTTTCCGGGCCATGCGCCGCACACCCAGGGCCAGGGTGACACTAATGACGGCGGGAAGCCCTTCCGGGATGGCCGAAACGGCAACGGCCACCGAGAACATCAGCATCTCGATGAGCTCGTAGCCGCGGAGCATCCCGAGTCCGAAAACAGCCGCCGCAAAAGCAATGCCCGCAATCCCCAGGACCATGCCCAGCCTGTGCATCCGTTTTTGAAGCGGAGTTTCTTCTCTATGGGTGGCGCGGACCTCGGCCGCAATACGGCCCATCTGGGTCCGCATCCCTGTGGCGACCACCAAGGCCCGTCCCCGCCCCCCGGTTACGCTGGTAGACATCCAAACCATATTCTTCCGGTCCGCCATGGGGGTGTCTTTGTCCAGAATTTCAGGATGCTTTGCCACCGGGACCGATTCTCCGGTCAGGGCGGACTCGTCCACATGGAGATCATCCGCAGAGAGTAGCCGCGCGCCGGCCGGGACCCGGTCACCGGTTTCAAGCAGCAGAATGTCTCCGGGGACCACCTCGGTTGCTTCTATGTCCAGGGGCTCTCCGTCCCTCAGAACCCGGGCATGCGGGGCCGCCAGCTTGTGCAGGGCATCCAAGGCACCCTCGGCACGCCACTCCTGAATGAACCCCAGCAGGCTGTTGAGGATGATGACTCCGGCAACCACGGCTGCATCCACTGTGTGGCCGACCAGCAAGGACAAGAGCGCCGCGCCTGCGAGAAGATAGATCAGGGGGTTGTGGATCTGCCGGACCAGCAGGCGCAGGGGACTCACCCCCTCATCGACCTCTATTAAGTTCGGTCCGGTCTCTTCCAAACGTTGCCGGGCCGCTTCATGACCCAGTCCGTCCTTCGAACTGCCGAGGTGCCCGAGAATCTCATCGGAACCCATCGCATGCCAGTGCATTTTCTGCTTCTCATCGCCCATATCGGCGCCGCCTTTTTATGGACCGGCATCTCCGTTCTGCGAAAAACCCGGACCATATCTTTCCTTTCAGCAATCTCTTTTGCTACGGCAATATTTGGTTGGTTTTTACCATTCCGACGTGGCAAGATCAAGATCGAACCGGCAAAATACAGCCATCAGGGGTCGAAACTAAAGGATTGACCTGCTTACAGTTTCACCGGTATAAAGAGAATTGCTGGAGAAACAGGGTCGCACCGATGAAGGTAAGTCAGGCACGAACCAAGACACAGGAGGTCCATTTTGCAACTGATCATCGGGGAGAACGTGAGCAAGATCTATCACACAGGGGAAGTGCCGGTAAATGCGCTGAAGGGGGTCACTTTTTCCATTCCAAAAGGGGCCTTCCTGTCGATTATCGGGCCGTCGGGGAGCGGCAAGACAACCCTGCTGAACCTCATCGGCTGTCTCGACAAGCCTTCAGGCGGCAGGCTCACCGTGGCCGGGGCGGATGTATCCAGCTTTGGCAAAACCGATGCCGCCCTTTTCAGAGGGAAGCACATCGGGTTTATTTTTCAGGGTTTCAATTTGATCCCGGTGCTGACCGCTTATGAGAATGTGGAATACCCGCTTTTCATGGTTCAGGACGTTCCCGCTGCGAAACGAAAAACGCAGGTGCAGGATCTTCTCGCGGCCGTGGGGATGATCGACCAGCAACACAAGATGCCCGATCAGATCTCCGGGGGCCAGAAACAGCGTGTGGCCATCGCCAGGGCCCTTGTGACCCATCCGGAACTGGTTCTCGCCGATGAACCCACGGCCAATCTTGACTACGACACGGCCATGAGCATCCTCGCCCTGATGAAAAAGATCCGGGAGGAACTGAATACCACCTTTGTGTTTTCCACCCATGACGCCCGCATCATCGGCGAGGCTGAGACCACCTACCGGATGGAAGACGGCATGTTGGAAACCACTGGAAATGGGGGCGCGCCTGCACATGATGAATCTTTTTAAAATCGCCGCAAGAAATCTTTCCAGGTACAAGAGACGGACCGTGCTGACCTTGTCGCTGATCGTCGTCGGTGTCCTCTTTGTGACAGGCTTCATGGCTGTCACCGGGTCCTTCAAAACCATGATGGTGGGCCAGATCACCGATTCCTTTTTAGGACACCTGCAGATCCACCGCAAGGGGTACGTGGCCGCCATAGAGACCCTGCCCCTGACCATGAACATGAAACCCCGGGCCGTCAAAACGGTGGAAACCCGCTTACGGGAGATCCCGGACATTGAAGCCTACTCCATGAGGATCAAGTTCGGCGGCATGTTCAGCAATTTCCTTGAAACCACGAATATTCGGCTGAACGGGATCGACCCTGAAAAAGAAACGAAAACCGTTCCGTTGCTCCTGCCCAGGGTTATGAAAGGGCAGAGAAGCCTGAGTCACGGGGAGATTTTGGTCCCCGAACTCCTTGCAAAGGGAATGAAGGTGAAGGTCGGAGATATGGTGGTGGTCATCGCCACCAACAAGGACGGTTCAGTCAATGGAAAACAACTCAAGGTCGGAGGCATCCTGGAGAGTGCGACCGGTCCCGGGGGCCGGGACGGTTACGTTCACATAGAAGATGCCGCGGAAATTCTCAGGATGGAGGAGATGGAAATCAGCGAGATCGCGGTGAGGGTCAAGGACTTCAGCGGCCTTCAGGAGGTTTACCACCGATTGGAAGCCGAACTTTCGGGCGAACAAAACAAAGACGGGAAGCCCGTCTTTGAGGTGCACACCTGGGAAAAACTTTCTCCCTTTTACAATATCGCTCGCATGATTGACATCATGACATTCTTTATCAAGCTGATGCTCATTGCGGTCGTGCTCATCAGCATCATGAACGTGATGATCATGGCGGTCTATGAGAGAGTGAGAGAAATCGGGACCATCGCCGCCATCGGGACCCTGCCGCGGAGGATCCTTTCCATGTTCTTGATTGAAGGATTCCTCCTCGGCGCCGTGGGTGCAGCCGTCGGGAGTCTCTTGAGCATCGTTCTGGTCTATGGGATCAACCTGGCGGAATTCACCTATGATTTCAGCAGGCAAACGGGCATTGTTCTCAAGACCGCCGTAAACCTTCAGGACATCTCGGTAATCTCAGGCATTGTCATTGCCGTGGCGGTTGTCGCAAGCCTTCAGCCCGCCTTCAAGGCATCCCGCATGGACCCGATCCAGGCGTTGGGATATGTCTAGAAAGGAGGTTCAACGATGAAAAATACGATACAGGCTGCGCTGTTTTTGATCTTCCTCATGACGAGCTTGGTCTCTGCTGAGGATACGGGTAAAATCGCCGTGGCCGCGGAGGGAAACACCCCGGCCGCCGGGGTGAGCGGGATGGCGGCCCGCAGCCCTTATTTCTTGATATTTGACCGGGCCGGCGCCTTGTTGGAAACCCTCGAAAACCCTTACAAAACAGCCCAAAGGGGAGCGGGGGCTTCGGTCGTACCCTTCCTGGCTGAAAAAGGAGTGACGCTTGTTGTCGCCGGTAACTTCGGGCCAAAAATGATCCGGACCATGCAAAGCCGAGGCATGGAGTCCTTGGAGTTTCAGGGGAGCACCGAGGCGGCCGTGACGAAGATCCTGGAAGGAAGCAAATAGCCGTTGCGGCGGAAAAGAAAGGGGAAATATGATTTTCAAAGGACTTGTGTTCATTCTGGCACTCAGCGTCACCGTCCCGGCCTCGGCCGTGGACGGCGTCGAGCTTCTCAAGACAGTGGACCGTAACCTCGCTCCCCCTTCCTATGAGATGTACAGGAAGCTCATCAACATCGAGCCGGACGGCAGGAAAAAGGAGTTTGTCCTCTTCACCGTAAAAAAAGGCAAGGACAAAGTAGCGGCACTTTTTATCTCCCCGGCCAGTGAAAAAGGCCGAAGCACCTTGCGGGTGGGGGAAAACATGTGGCTTTACATTCCCGGTGTGGGAAAGCCCGTCAGGATCACGAGCCTTCAATCCGTTGTGGGAGGTGTGTTCAACAACTCCGACATCATGCAGCTTGACTATTACGAAGAGTACGACGTGAGCCGGATTGAGGATCAGGATAAGGAATATCTGCTTCACCTCAAAGCCAGGACGAAGAGCGTGGCTTACGACCGGCTGAAGATGTGGGTTGACAAGCAAGCCCTGGTGCCCACCAAAATCGAGTGCATGACTGAGGCGTCCATGCTGATCAAGACGCTCTATTTCAAGGAGACGAAGGATTTCGGCGACGGGATTGTGAGACCCTCCGTGATGGAGACGGATAGCCCACTTTACAAAGGCTATAAATCCGTCATGCTGTTTGCCAATATCAGGGAGAGGGAACTTAGCAATGAGGTTTTTACCCTCACCTTCATGTCCGACCTGGATTCCTTGCGATAGCAGGAATCCCTGGAGAAAGCTTCATTTCATTTTTTGTAACGATTTAGATTTTTGAAAGAACTCGTGAGCAGAACAACAGGGGCCGTTGGGATCTCTTTCAGAAGACCGCAATCCCGATAAATCGGGACACGTAGAACGCCCCCATCCTCCATACCCGAAATAAGGGGCACGGTGCAGGCAGAGAAGACCTCAGGTCCGCAAGAGATATTCCTCTGGGGCTGTCCTGGAATGAATTTTAAGGCTTCGCTGCCGTTCCATG
>Ga0180435_10005261_pt1 | contig 12623 bp, 10 predicted proteins | sample SS_ome_3_FD_132467 | JGI IMG/M metagenome (GOLD analysis project Ga0180435, IMG submission 132467) | Hypersaline lake sediment archaeal communities from the Salton Sea, California, USA - SS_3_S_1 metaG | ecosystem: Environmental > Aquatic > Non-marine Saline and Alkaline > Hypersaline >... | reverse complement strand
AGACGCCGACAAGAAGCTCCCATTCGTCCACGCCAAGCACATGATCTGCGTAACGGAACCCAATCCACAATGGATGCTCTTTCTGACCAAACAGCGCGACTACGCGCTGATACCACCACAGGTGTTCCAGACCGTAATATCACCGTCCCACGAACTTCTCGATACATGGAAACAGCAGGGCATCACACTGCGGAAGGACCCGTATCCGGCGATCTACTGGATAGCCTTCAACATGGAAGACGAGATCGTGGGCACATCGAAGGCACTTCGCCAGGGTCTTTATCTTTCGTTCGACGTGGAAGAGTACATCAAAACCGTGTGGAACGGGCGCGGTAAGCGAGGGCTTAACATCATTCCCAGCACGTTCAAGGGACACAAAGAAGCCGGTCGCGGACCCTACGCGCACGTGGATATAGAGGCCGCAAAAAAGAAAATCGACCAGGCCAGGAAAGAACTCGCCGCCGCCGGCGTCATTGGACCCGGCGAAGATATCCCCCCTATCACCCTCGATCTGGGCGGGCGGGATGAACTGGTCCGCCGGATAGCCCAATTCATCAAGGGCGAGTTCCGAAAAGTCGGGGTCAGGGTAAAGATCGAACTCAACGACTGGCCAACGCTTCTGGGAAAAATCAACAACAAGCGCTTCCAGACATGCACCCTGGGTTGGCACGCCGACTACCCGGACGCGGAAAACTTCCTCCAGAACTTCTACTCTCCGAATATCGACCTGAACACCAACTACGTCAGCTATGTCAACCAGGAATTCGACCGACTGTTCAAAGAGTCCAGCAAGTATCCCGAAGTTGAAAAACGCGTGCCCCTCTACGCCAGGATGGCCCGGATGATCGCCGAGGACGTCCCGGTGATACTGCTCGCCGAACCGGTAACTTACAGCCTGCTGAGACCTTGGACGCATAACTTCAAGTACCACCCGATCGCCTACGGGCTTGGAAAGTATACGCGTATAGATCTTGATACCCGCATAAAGGCCGGAGGACGAAAATGACAGCGTATATCCTCCGCAGGATTGGATGGAGCATACTGACGGTCTTCGGCGTCATGCTGATCACCTTCGCCCTGTTCCGCGCCATGCCCGGTGATATCGCCGCCGCACACGTCGGGCAGAAGGCCCGCCAGCAGGACCGCGCAGAGTGGCTTAACAGGCACGGATACGACCGCCCCAAGTGGGTAAACTGGGATGGGCGACTGGTCATCGTCGACAACACGGTCGGCATTAAACCTCTGGGCGCTGACGATGACAAGACAACAGGCTCACAGGCCGCCGACGCACTGGCGCTATTCGGCGAAAAACCCGACCCGGAAGAAGACCGCAAAACCGATACCCTCAGGCTTCTGGGGCGATTTGTTGGGAGTCTGAACACAAAGACCCGACTGACGGAACTTACCAAGGGGCATCCGCTTGCAAAGGTGCTGAAGCAGCCAGAACCCACGTCCCAACCTACAACCAGACCGGCGCCCGTCAACGGACCGGTGATCGTTTTCTCACTGCGTGACGGAACCAGCCTGAAAGTCAATCTGACAACGCTCTCAACGGTTGTCAAAGACAAGTTCGTTCCAAAAGCCGACGCCACGTGCGGTGATCTGATAAACGCCATAAACAACCACCCTGACAATAAGGGGAGAATCACCGCGGGCATCACGGAATGGAGCTGGAGAGACATCTTCGATTCCCAGTTCATCGACCACATGGTAAATTCCGTGACGTTCCGGGCGCGCAGCTTGATCATCAAGAAAAAACTCACTGAGATTATCGTTGACCGCGCGCCGGTCAGTTTGGCGCTGACGATTCCGGCCATGGCGGCCGGATGGGCCCTCGCCCTGTTCATCTCATCGTTCGTGGCGTATTACCGCGGTACGATCCTCGACAAGGTCGGCGTGTTCCTCAGCGTCCTGGGAATGTGCATACCGTTCCTGGCGTTCATGATATACGGACAGTGGTTGATGTTCACCATCGCGCCGACGAGAGCTTACGGTCTGGCGTACCGCAGCAACGTCTACCTTCCAATTACAATCATGGTCGTCGCCGGACTCGGCGGGAGCGTTCGGTTCTACCGGACGGTAATTCTCGACCAGGTCAACCAGGACTACGTCCGCACCGCACGCGCAAAAGGCGCCTCGCTTCCCGCGGTATTGTTCAAACACGTCCTGAAGAACTGCATGCTCCCGATCCTGACCAACCTTATTCTGGCGCTGCCATTCCTGATTATGGGCAGCCTGCTTGTCGAAACGTACTTCGGAATACCCGGCCTGGGAGATCTGCTCCTGACGAGCATCAACGGACGCGACGAACCGGTAGTTAATGCAATGGTGTTCCTGATGGCCATTATCTACACCACCGGTGTGATGCTTGCCGACATCAGCTACGCAATATTCGACCCGAGAATCCGACTGACATAACACCCATGACCCCAAAAAACACAATACCCGCACCAGCAGACGACAGCGGCGCCCAGAACGTCTCGGGGCGAAGTCTCTGGAGCGATGCGCGCAGGAGAATCCTGCGCGACCCGTGGGCCATGATCTGCCTGGGCATAATCGTTCTGTACGCCCTGATAGCCATTGGCGGACTGTGCTATGAATTCGCGGCGGAAAACTACGACAGCGTACCGACGTTTGAAGAAACATCCGACTACGATAACACCAACCGGCATCCCTCGCTCGAATCGCCCAAGCTCTACCTGGGCACCGACTGGGCGGGCAAGAGCGTGTTGTACAAGATGCTTCTGGGCGTGAAGGTCTCACTGACTGTAGGTTTCATGGCCAACATCATCGCCATCCCTCTGGGCGTTATTCTCGGGGCCCTGGCGGGATTCTACGGTAAGTGGATCGACACTTTGATCGTGTGGATGTTCTCGACGCTGGCGAGCATACCGGGCATAATGCTGCTGATTGCACTGAGATACGCCTTCCAGGACGCCCCGCCGGTTCTCGGTATGGACCTCAATGGCGTCGCGGGGGTCTGTATCGCACTCGGCGTGGTCTCGTGGATCGGGACCTGCCGCCTAGTCCGCGCCGAAGTCATGAAAATCCGCGAACTGGACTACGTGATCGCCGCCCGCGCCATCGGAACGCCCAAGTTCATCATCATGCTTCGTCACGTGATACCCAACATTCTGCACCTGGCGATTATCAACTTCTCACTGGGCTTCGTCTGGGCGGTAAAGTCCGAGGTGATATTGAGCTACCTCGGACTGGGCGTACCGGTAGGCGTACCGAGTTGGGGAAACATGATAAACGCCGCCCGAACCGACCTGTTCATGGGGCGATGGTGGGAGCTGACCTCAGCGGTCGGAGCGATGTTCTTCCTCGTCCTGGCGTTGAATATACTCGGAGACCGACTCAGAGACGCTCTCGACCCGAAACTGCGAAACGTATGAGTTCAAACGATACATTGCTGAAAGTTACCGACCTGCGCACGTACTTCGACACTGAAGACGGACTCGTCCAAGCCGTCGACGGCGTGAACTTCTCGATAGACTCCGGCGAGACCTTTGCGCTGGTCGGGGAGTCCGGTTGCGGTAAGAGCGTGACGGCATTTTCAATAATGGGCATCGTCCCGGACCCGCCCGGAAAGGTCGTCGGAGGCTCGATCGAATTCGAAGGAAGGGACCTGCTGGGTTACTCCGAAAAGAAGATGCGCCAGGTCCGCGGAAGCCGGATATCAATGATATTCCAGGAACCTATGAGCAGCCTCAACCCGGTGTTCACCTGCGGTAACCAGATCGTCGAGGCGATCCGCCTGCACCGAAACCTCCGCGGCTCCGAAGCCGACAACCTTGCGATCGAAATGCTCGACAAGGTGGGCATCCCCGCACCCGCACAGAGGTTCAGGGAATATCCCCACCAGATGTCCGGAGGGATGAAGCAGCGCGTGATGATCGCAATGGCCCTGTCGTGCAACCCGAAGCTGCTGATCGCCGACGAACCGACAACCGCACTAGACGTGACCATACAGGCACAGATACTCGACCTGATCAAATCCATACAGGAAGCCTCGAATCTCGCGGTCCTGCTGATCACCCACGACCTGGCGGTAGTGGCCGAGACCGCACATCGCGTCGGAGTCATGTACGCCTCGAAAATGGCTGAAATGACCGACGTGACCTCTCTGTTCGACGACCCGCTGCACCCGTACACCCAGGGCCTGTTCCGATCGCTGCCACGACTCGGTACGCGGACTGCGCGACTCGATACGATCCCGGGCAACGTGCCCAACCCCCTGAACTTCCCCACGGGATGCAAGTTCCACCCGCGATGCCCCATAGGGCGGACACTGCAGCAATGCCGGAACGAGGAACCACCACTAAAGGAAGTGCGCCCCGGACACTGGTGCGCCTGCTGGCAGTGCCCGGGATACGGCGAAATCGCCCCGCCGGCGCCCGGTGAACGTTCAGACTCCCCAACGACAGATGGGGATTACATAACACAATGACAAACAAGGCTGACGACAACGCGATATTGACCGTTACCGGACTCAAGACGTATTTCCCGGTGCGAGGCGGACTGCTGTCGCGCACGAAGGCGTGGGTCAAGGCTGTCGACGGCGTGAACCTCTCCGTACCACGCGGAAAGACGCTCGGACTGGTCGGAGAGAGCGGATCGGGCAAGACCACCGTGGGCAGGACACTCCTGCGCCTGATCCCCCCAAGCGGAGGCAAGGTTGTTTTCGACGGGCGGGATGTCTTCTCGCTGAGCAACCGGAAAATGCGAGCCGTTCGCAAACGCATACAGATCATCTTCCAGGACCCGGTAGGTTCGCTGAACCCGCGCATGACGGTGGGCAATATCGTCGGGGAACCGCTGAAGGTTCACTCATCCATGACGCGCAGGCAGCGCCGCGCGGAAGTCGGACGCCTCCTGGAGCGAGTGGGCCTGGCCGCCGGATACGCGCGCAGATACCCGCACGAGTTCTCCGGAGGGCAGAGGCAGCGAATCGGAATCGCCCGCGCACTGGCGCCAAAACCGGACTTCATCGTCTGCGACGAACCGGTCAGCGCACTGGACGTCTCCATCCAGGCTCAAATACTCAATCTCCTGTCAGACCTCCAGGACGAACTTGGTCTGTCGTACCTGTTCATCGCTCACAACCTCGCCGTCGTAGAGCATTTCGCTCACCAGGTGGCGGTGATGTACCTGGGGAAAATAGTTGAAGTCGCCGACCGCGATGCACTGTACAACAACCCGACACACCCATACACCAGGGCGCTACTGTCAGCCGTGCCCCGCCCCGAACCAAACGCCGACCGCGAGCGAATCCGACTTCCGGGAGAAGTGCCCAGCCCCATCAATCCGCCCGGAGGATGTACCTTCCACCCTCGATGCCCCCTTACCAGAAAACTGGCCGCTGACGTCAGCGACAGCGAAAAATACACCGTAATTATCGACGGCCAGACCGCACCGGTCGTCAGACGCTGCACCGTCGAGGCGCCCGAACTCAAACCAGTCGACGGCGACGCGGAACACCAACACGCATGCCTGCTACAGCAAGACTAACCCACACCCTGCAAACCATGAACGCCCCGCTTCGCATCCTGATCTGTCGCTGTCTGCCGGCCGGTAAAATCGACCGGGCAATCGCAAACGATATCCTCGATTACCTGCCAAAACGCCACGCCCTGGTCACCGTCGTGGACGACCTCTGCGGATTGGCCGCCACCGAAAACCCCCTCCTGGCGGAAATCGCCGCGGCGCCCCAATCGGCCATAATAGCCTGCCACAAACGGGCGATTCGATGGCTGTTCCACGCGGCCGGACATCCGCTGGATGAAAACAGAACTTCTCTCTACTCTCTTCGACGCCAAAACGCCGAAGAAATCCTCACCGCGCTGGACGACCTGACCACACCAACCGAGTCCGAAAACCGGATAGACACCGTCCCCCACGATTCCCCCTGGCCGCCATGGTTCCCCGTGATAGATCGAGACAGATGCATCAATTGCCTCCAGTGCTTGAACTTCTGTCTGTTCGGAACGTTCTCGCTGACCGACGACAAGGAAGTCGTCGTATCCAAACCGTCGGCGTGCAAGAACCTGTGTCCCGCATGCGCGAGGATCTGCCCGAAGTCGGCGATTATCTTCCCCAAGTACGATCTCTCGCCCATCGACGGAGACGAAGTGCCCGCCGACTCAGGCGGACCGCAAGTTGACCTGGCATCTCTCAAACAAGGCGACGTCTACGCCCGACTCCGACAGCGATCCGAACGGAAACGATTTTCACCCGACCGCGACGACGAAAGCACCCAGGCGCCGCCGGCCGATCTTGCCGCCCAACTCGGAGTACCACCCGAAGTGCTGGCCGCAATGTCACCCGAAGAACTCCGAAGAATACGCAGCCAGGCATCGCAATGCGACCCGCCACAGTGCGCCTGCAATACACCCTGCGAAAACGGTGACGAGGAACCAACGTGCGATGCCGACTGATCTGGAGCATCCCGTCGCTCCCGCAGTAGTTCTGGTCGCGGATCGAACGCTCAGCGCGCGATACAAGGTCCTCTTCGAAGGTATCTTCGCGACGATGCAAACCTCCAAGGCCCCGCAGTTCGCCATGCGACACATCCTGTCGCCAAAAATGCCCGCCGACTCAGGCGGGCGAGCACTGGCGGCGCCACTGGGACTCAGGCGCGTCCAGGCCGCCATCCTCAACCAGACCGCACTCGGACCCGAAGACGTGATCTGCACGACACCCGAAGCGCTCGGAAAAGTCATCGGACCCTGGACAAAAATCGTCGGAGTCAGCTCGTCCGACCCGCTCGGGCAGGGAATGAGCAATACCACCACCACCGCTTTCTGGAGCGGAGAACTCTACACCGCCCGATGGACCAGGCAAATGATGAGCGCCATCAAAGCCGCCAAAGCCAAGTACGGATTCACCGTAGTCGCCGGTGGCGCCGGCGCCTGGCAGTGGGCTCGCGACGCACAGACCGTCGAAGCGCAGGGTATCGACGTCGTCTTCGAGGGCTACTTCGAGCAGATCGGTCCGCAACTGTTCAGCGATATCCTCGACAACCGCCCCATTGACGAACATGTCGTCGCCGCCGGAACCTCGACCGAACTGATCCGACCGATCACCGGCGCTTCCATGCTGGGTATCGTCGAACTGTCTCGCGGATGTGGAAACGGATGCGCGTTCTGCACGATGGGCAAGGTCAAAATGAGCCACCTGCCCCACGAAACGATCCTCGCGGACCTCCAGACAAACGTGTCGGCCGGTTTCACCTCCGTAGTCAGCGGAAGCGAGGATTTCTTCCGATACGGCGCGACGAGCGGAAAGGTGAATTTCGAGGCCCTCCGGGAACTGCTGACCGAAATGAAAAGGATCGACGGTCTGGGGTTCATGCAGATCGACCACGGTAATATCTCGTCGGTCCTGCAGTACGAAGACGACCAGTTGCGAGAGATCCGACGCCTCCTGACCTGGTCGCAGCCATCGGACTACCTCTGGGTCAACATGGGCGCCGAGTCGGCAAACGGGCGCCTGGTGGCCGCAAACGGACCGGGCAAAATCGCCCCCTTCGATCCCGACGACTGGGGCGACATGGTCCGCCAGGCCGCCGACAAAATGGTCCGCACGGGTTTCTACCCCGTATTCAGCGTGGTCCTGGGCCTGCCCGGAGAGACGCCCGGCGACGTGGCGGCCACGCTGAAACTCGTCAAGGATCTCGTCGCAAAAAACGTGGTGATCTTCCCGATCTTCTACGAACCACAAACCGCATCGAACCAGGCGTTTTCCGTATCCGCAATGACCGCCGACCACCTCGAACTCTATACCGTATGCTACGAAAACAACTTCAGGCGAGTCCCGAAACTCTTCTGGGACAACCAGCGCGCCGGTGGAGTAAGCTGGTTCAAACGCGCACTCATCCAACTACTCGGCAGGACCGAGGTCCGAGCCTGGCGCAAAAACTTCCGACGAATAGCAAAACAGATCGCCGCCCGCGCGCGGTAATGTCACATATGGTTCACACATCTTGCGCCGATCCCCCCACCGCCCGCCGGCCGGGCCACTTCAGCGGACCCGAAACCCGGAAACCCGGAAACCAGAAACCGGAAATTCAATACGCGCACCAATCCGGCGCCAACATACCTGGCACGGAATACCGCACGGTCTTGTCACCATGGCATTTACCACTGCAGATACCAGCCTCCAGCAGTTTTACTTGAATGACCCCGCCATATGCCTCCCAACGTCGTAATTTGTCCCTTGCCAGTTGCCAGTCGTAAACCCATAATAATGCTGAATTTTCAGTTCACTTCCGATCTACAGCAGCGGCTCACCTGCGGTCTTCTGCTCAACCGTTCAGGAGAGACTGCTTTCTCGAAACGCGCATAAATGCCCCCGCAAAGGAAACCAGCCATGTCGGAGAATAATCTCACCCACGGCGGTCCGGCCGGGACAAATCCAACCCCCAACACCGCCGCTATCGAAAATATCAAAGATCTCGTCGAACGCTTCTACCGCAAGCGGGGGACAGACAATCGAGAGCATTCAAGAGGTCGTCCGCTTGCGGCTTGGCAATTCGTTATCATCCGTCGTCCTTACTGGTAACCGGAGAGTGATATTGGCGTTTGGAGTTCTTTTTGGTCCGGCGGGTTTGTCCAGCCATGACGAGATTGGGATAGTGGAAGGGGCGGGGTGATGACGGATTCAATGTCCAAGGAACGGCGCGGAGGCCAACGGCGAGGCGCGTCGAGGCGGGCTGGTAATCGCGGTGGACCGGGCGGTAGTGTATGGACACGACGTGCGGCGGACAATAGAATCCCTCGCATGCGAGCGCATAGAGGAAAACTCCAGGAGACTGCCCGGTGATCGACTACGCCTGTCCAATATGCCGGACGCCAATGACTTCGCCTGAAACGATGATCGGCCAGAGCGAGACATGCCCCAAGTGCGGTGCGGTGATCATTGTCGCCCGCCCCATCGCCACCGCTCCGTCACCGGACAGGCCGTCGGGTGAGTTCCGCCCGATAATGACCGTCGCCCGCCCGCGAGGAATCCGTGCGGGCGCCTTTGGCGCGGCGGGAGTTGTTATCGGCGCAGTGGCGTGCGTGACCGTGTGGTTCCCGCTCGGCTGGCTGCACACCGCGGTCATCGGTGCGGCGGGCTTGGTGTCAGCGGCTGTGGGATTCCTCGCTTCACGACGCAGGCGAAGAAGTGATATCGCGATACTTCTTGCCGGCGGCGTCATGTGCGGGGCGGCGATATACTTGTCGCTGTCCCCGGGGGCGCGGACAATTGACGAACCGGCGACCGCGGTCGACGGGGCAACACCATCGCCCGCATCGCCCGGTCCGCTCCCAATCGGCATGGGGCGCCAATGGGACGATCGCACGCTGAAAGTCATCGCGGTGAAGATCGACACCGTTCCGCTCAAGAGCGTCACCGGGGACAGCCGCAGCCAGGACAAGTTCCTCACGATCGTCGTGGAGGCATCGAATACCTCGGCGTTTGCGGACCGGGAAATCACGTACACGACGCTCCGGGGCGTCAGTAGTTCCAGGGATCGCACGTATGCCTCGCTCAGCGATTCGAAGGGGAAGTTTTACAAGCGAATAAGCTTCGGTCCGGAGACGCACCCGTCGGGCGGGGTACACCGCTCAGCCCCGTTGGCCGGGAGCGAATCGGTGCGCGACATACTGATCTTCGAGCGACCGGTTGAAGGCGCAGGGCCCTACCGTCTCGAATTACCCTTGCGCAATCTCGGAGGCGTCGGGGCGGCCTGTTGGGAGATCCCCGAGTCGGCGCTGCGATGATCTAAGGACCAACAGCCGGGAAGAACGACTCGCGAAACCGCCCTTCAACCGCGTTCAGGATAAACAAGCGGTTTGGCGCGATGCCCGTTTCGTCGCGGGAGTGAGAAAACGCCTTACAGATGCCCGCAATTTTCGTAGATTAACCGAGTTAGTAGTAGTATAATTGATGTGATCCATGCACGATTCGACTGAGATATCGATCCAGAATAGCGATGGCGGCGATGTGAGCGGCGCCGTTCCTCAGCGCAAGGCCGCACGTGACGTCTTGCGCCAGGCGGCAGATGATTTCGCCGCCGAGCGAAAACTCACCGCCCCCCTGTCGCTCGACGCGCTCCGCAAGGCGGCAGATGAACTGCTGGCGACAATACCGCAGTACGCCGAGTACCGCGACTTCCTGGCGGTTCTCATCCATAACGCCACCTGGCGAGGCACCGTGGCGTCGATACCGTATGACCGCCGCCTGCTCCTGCTTCCGCAATGCCTGCGACATTCTGAAGCCTGCGAAGGCCATCTCGACGATATCGGCCTGGTCTGCCGCCGCTGCGGACGATGCGATATCGCCGAACTCCAGGACGCGGCTGAAAAACTCGGGTATGCGATGCTGGTGGCCGAAGGCTCGCCGGTAGTGATGAGCCTGATAGAATCCGGGCAGATACAGGCGGTAATCGGCGTCAGTTGCATGTCAATGCTCGAGCAGGTTTTCCCGTACATGGAAGCCGGCGCCGTACCGGGTGTGGCGATTCCGCTGTTGAACGACGGTTGCAGCGACACGAAAGTCGACATGGCGTGGGTCCACGAGGCGATTGCCTGCTCGAGTGAAAGCGAATCGGCACGCCAGGATCTCCAGTCGCTGCGCGCGACGGTGGACTCGTGGTTCACGCCGGAGGCAATTTCCGGGCGTTTGGGCCCTGCGGCGGATCGCACCGAGCGGATCGCACACGACTGGTTGGCCGGTTCGGGCAAGCGATGGAGGCCTTTCCTTGCAGCCGGTGTTTACCAGGCGATTACGGGCGCCTCGGCGGGCGACCTGCCCGAGGGATTGATACACGCCGGCGTGGCCGTCGAATGCTTCCACAAGGCCTCGCTGATCCACGACGACATTGAAGACCACGACGCGACCCGCTACGGGCGCCCCACCGTCCACGAAGAACACGGTCTGGAGGTGGCCATCAACGCCGGCGATCTGCTGATCGGAGAGGGATATCGCCTGCTGTCCGAAGCCGACGTCCCGGACTCTCAGCGCGTGAGAATGATGCAGGTGGCGTCGACCGGTCACCGCACGCTCTGCCTCGGACAAGGCGCCGAACTGTGCTGGGCGCGCGACCCGACAACCCTGACGCCCGAGCGGGTTATCGAGATATTCGCCCAGAAGACGGCGCCGGCGTTTGACGTGGCGCTGCGGATCGGGGCAATATGCGCCGGCGGTGATGACGACCTTTCTCGCGTTCTGGGACGGTTCAGCCGCGCGCTGGGCATCGCCTACCAGATTCACGACGACATCGACGATCACCTGACGGCCTCCGATCGCTCGCCGGACGGACAACGATGCCCGAACATCCTGGACGCCCTGTCCGGTGGCGCCGACTGTCCGCCCCTGCAGGCGGCAACTGACCTGCTCGAACGATACAAGACGGCGGCCGTCGAGTGTCTCGACTCCCTGACCAGTTCAGACCTCAAGGCGCTGCTGAGACGTATGGTGGGCAAGATCTTCTGCGACTTCGAGATCATGAGCTGCTGCAATGACGATCCGTCAAGAAATGCTGACATCCGCGAAACGCTCGGCGAATCTGCTGGGTGAATCGGCCCGGCTGGTAGTCAGCTTCGTCAGGGGCCAACTCACCGAGTCCGGCGGTTTCCGCGGGCGCTCCGACAGACCGGATCTCTACTACAGCCTCTTCGCGCTCGAATCCCTGATCGCACTGGACGCGGTCGGGCACAGCGGCGCTGTCAGGCCCTGGATAACATCGTTCGGCGACGGGGGCGGTCTGGACCTGGTGCATCTGGCGTGCCTGGCGCGATGCCGCGCCGCGGTGGGCCGCCCCGGCGACGAGCGGGCGATACTGGCCCGGATCGAGACATATCGCAGCGATGACGGAGGGTACGCTGAAAACCCCGCACAGGCGACGGGCACGGCATACGGATGTTTCCTGGCGTTGGGGGCCTGTCAGGATATCGGCGTCCCGTTGAGCGATCCTGACGCGATGACCGGGTCTCTGGCGAGTCTCCAGAGGCCTGAAGGCGGATTCGGGAATTCGACTGAGATTCCGGGCGCCTCGGTTCCCGCGACGGCAGCGGCGATAACGGTGTTGCGACATCTCGGGTGCGGAGTCAACGAAGCGGCGATGGCATGGCTGGCCGAGCAGATCGGACCTGACGGCGGTATGGGAGCATGGAGCGGCGCGCCGATGAGCGATCTTCTTTCGACGGCGGTCGGGCTCCACGCGCTGCGTCAATGCGGAATGACGTTTGACGGCGTCCGAAAGCGATGCCTGGACTTCATCGACTCGCTCTGGTCGTCGCGCGGCGGATTCAGAAGCCACCAGGGCGACGAGACGCTCGACTGCGAGTACACCTTCTACGGCCTGCTGGCGCTGGGGAACCTGAACGATTAGCCCGCATATCTCCCGACGCAACCTCACATTTTAATTAGGGACAGTCACCTGTTTTGTCGCGGGAATAAATAGGTGACTGTCCCTAATTATTTCGCGGGATTAAATAGGTGACTGTCCCTAATTATTTTATTCGAGACAGCATCCCCTATCTCTCCTTTCCGTACACCGAAATCTCGACGAAACGCGGGGGTTCGCCTTCCCAACCTGCTCCGGTGTATACTCGGACGTATCGCGCCGGCGT
>Ga0180435_10005260_pt1 | contig 12626 bp, 15 predicted proteins | sample SS_ome_3_FD_132467 | JGI IMG/M metagenome (GOLD analysis project Ga0180435, IMG submission 132467) | Hypersaline lake sediment archaeal communities from the Salton Sea, California, USA - SS_3_S_1 metaG | ecosystem: Environmental > Aquatic > Non-marine Saline and Alkaline > Hypersaline >... | reverse complement strand
GTTAAAAGCCCGGTGCTCTACCAACTGAGCTAACGACCCGACGCATTGGGAAAATCAAGGCCGCGCACTTTACATATTTGCAATGAAAAATGGAAGCCAAAAGAACGCTCGCGGCAGATAAAGCGCTGTTTGACAGTGCATCACTTCCGATATCGAGTTGGGTCTGCTATCCCGGCGGCTGCAAATCCCTGCTGGCGGATTCGACAGCTGTCACAAACCCCGCACGCGGTACCTTCGTCATCTGCCTGATAGCAGGAGACGGTGGTCGCGTAATCAACATCCAAAGCGACCCCAGCTGAGATAATCTGCGCCTTGGTCAAATCTATGAGCGGCGTATGGATGGTTATTTTCTGTCCTTCTACACCGGCTTTGGTTGCCAGGTTAGCCATCTGTTCAAAAGCCTGGATAAACTGCGGACGGCAGTCTGGATACCCGGAGTAATCCACCGCATTGACGCCGATGAAGATGTCATGGGCATCCAACACTTCAGCCCAGGCCAGCGCCAGCGACAGAAACACGGTGTTTCGTGCGGGTACATAGGTGATTGGTATACCTTCAGGTTCATCTGTCGGTACAGCAATGCTTGCATCTGTCAGCGCAGACCCACCGAATGCACTGAGATCAATATCCAGAATTTTGTGTTGCTGCGCCAGATGAGCAACTTTTTTCGCAGCATTAAGCTCTGACACTGAACGCTGATTGTAGTTAAACGACAGTGCGTAACAGCTGAATCCCCGGGCAGCCGCCATGGCCAGCACCGTGGCTGAATCCAGTCCACCTGATAACAGCACCACCGCTTTTGCGTCATCCGCACTCATCGTCCGGGCTCGTCTCCCCAGAGTATTTTGTGTAACTGCAGTTGCATACGAACAGGTTTTTTATCCTGCACAATCCAGTTGGCAAGCTCGGTAGGATTGAGCTGCTCATGACTGGGTGAAAACAGAACGTCCGCAACGCGATTATAAAGATCATGCTGGTCACACTTGAGTTTTGCCCACTCATAATCCTGACGATCGCAGATGACAAACTTCACCTGGTCCTGAGCATTCAATGCCGCCATGTTTGACCACAGATTGCGGTGTGACTCTGCTGAAGCGGGTGTTTTTAGATCAACAACCTTCACAACTCTTGCATCCACCTCATCAACAGCCAGCGCGCCACTGGTTTCCAGCGAAACGTTGAGACCGAGATCGCACAAGGCCGTCATGAGTTCGTGCACGCCTGGCTGAGCAAGCGGTTCACCGCCGGTTACCGTCACATGATTCACACCGTGGCTGGCGACCTCGTTGAGAATATCTTTGTTGGTAATGACGCGGCCACCGGAGAATGCATACGCACTATCGCAATAAGTACAGCGCAGCGGGCACCCCGTGAGTCGAACAAACACGGTGGGTAGACCCACAGTATTCGCTTCACCCTGCAGGGAAAGAAAAATTTCCGTGATGCGAAGAGACGCAACAGCTTCAGCGGCCTGACTCACTTGTCTAACGCTGTAATTCTGCCGCGTACTTCTGCGCCAGGCCTGCTGCTGGACTGCTGGGGTGCAGCTGTTGGACTCGCTGCAGATAGTCTAAAGCACTCTGGGTATCTCCCAGATTGTCGTAAACGACCCCCAACTTATACAATGCGTCAGGCGCTTTCTGATGGTCAGGATAAAGATTAACAACTTGAGCAAATGCCTGGCGCGCAAGCTCTGGATCAACGTTCCCAACCAGATGCAGTTCACCAATCCAGTAAAAAGCATTTGGCGTAAATTGACCGTTAGGGTAGGTCTCAATCAAGCGTTGAAAACCCACCATCGACGCTTCAAAATCCCGCGCCCGCATAGCCTCAAAAGCCTTTGTATAAGCATCCCTTTCACTCAGGCTTGTGGGGCTGGCTCCCGCAGTCAGCGTTTCCGGAGCGGAGGTCACCGGACCCGGCGCAGGCTGCTTTTCCGTTATCGCCATGACACGACGGTCCAGGTCAAGATACTGCTCTTTCTGATCACGTTGCAGACGGTTAACCAGATAAGTCTGTTCTTCAACCTGGCCGCGCAGATCTTGAATTTCCTGCTGCAATACCTGCAGTTGATAAAACAGTTCGCTCAACTGACCAGAGCTGGCCGCTCCAGTCCTTTGATCGATATTCGCAGGTTGGGCAGAGTATGCCGGTTCAGTGGTGACTGCCAACGAACCATCGCTGTTGTACGAAGGTTCAATTGTCGGCGGTATATCGAGACTCCGGGCGCGATCTGCACGATTGATAGGCGTGGGGGTCACTGCCCCCTCGGTCTGCAACACGCGAGCAGAATCTTCTACAGATTCTTCAATCGGTACGGCAGCGTGTATCGCTGACGCAAAGGTCTGTGCAGCCAAAGCCGCACAGACCAGTACTACGTTCGCATTAAGTGTCTGCCGAAAGATATTCACGTCCCGGATTCCCTCTATAGCGTCTAGCGATAAACCATAACCGCACGACGGTTACGTTCCCAGGCGGATTCCGTGTGACCGGGATCAGCGGGCTGCTCTTCACCATAACTTACCGTTTCAATCTGACGTGCGGACACACCCGCTGACAGCAGGAAGCTGCGGATCGAATCCGCGCGACGCTCGCCCAGTGCCAGGTTGTATTCACGGGTACCGCGTTCATCACAGTGGCCTTCGAGCACAATGCTGCGATCGCTGTTACGTCGCAGAACCTGAGCATGTAATTCCAATGACGCCAAGTCACTTGGCTTTAATACCGCACGATCGTATTCGAAGTAAAAGGTACGGGTCAGTGGACGACCATCAGGACCAATCGCATTCCCGGCACTGTCAAAATCAGCCAGTTCAGGTTCCGGCTCAGGCTGAGGCACAGGTTGAGGTGCCGGTTGTTCGATGGGCTCGGGCTCAGGTACAGGCTCCGTCGAGGTGCTGGAACAACCAGCCATCAGTAAGGCGGCCAACACCAGTGTCATCAGACTGGGGAAGCGGGGTGATTGCATCTGCATCAAGTTCTCCTTTGGTTGCACAAGGCAACATTTTAATGTGCTGACCCGAATGACTCCTGATCAGCTTGTTAAGTTCTATCGTCGATTTCTACTTTTGCTCAGCCGTCCAAAAACGGTGACCAAGCAGGTTCTCTTACATCCCCAGACGACGACGGTAAGCGATACTTCACGCTGCCATCAATCGACACAACGGCAAGTATACCCCGCCCCCTGTCCTGGGTGGCATATATGAGCATCGTGCCATTTGGCGCAAGCGATGGCGACTCGTCTAAAGCTGTTTGCGTTAACACCTGCAAATTGTCGCGTTCCAGGTCCTGCCATGCAATATGGAAGACGCCATTTGTGCGGTGTACAAAAACCAGATGTTTGCCGTCGGGCAGCAATCTGGCGCGCGCATTATAGTCACCACGAAACGTAAGTCTCTCTAAAAGATTAGTCGATAACTCAAGTTGATAGATTTGTGGCCGACCACCGCGGTCCGAGGTGAAAATAATGCTGCTGCCATCCGGTGACCAGCTGGGTTCCGTATCAATGGCGTGATGCCGGGTAACCTGACGCAGAGATCTGGTCGCCAGATCCATAATGAATATTTCAGGATCACCATCTTTTGACAAGACCATTGCCAGTTGCCGGCCGTCTGGTGAGAAAACCGGCGCACTGTTGATGCCACGGAAGTTCGTCAATCGCTCCCGGTAAGGGCCATTGACATCCTGTATGACAATGCTTGGTCGACCCGTTTCAAACGTTACATACGCCACGCGTTTGCCATCCGGCGCCCAGCTGGCAGACATGATCGGTTCACGGGAACTGAACAGGGTGCGCGACCGTTCGCCATCGGAGTCCGCAATTTCCAGTTGATAAACCGCATCTGGACTACCGGCATTGCGCGCCAGCACATACATTATTTTGGTCGAAAAAGCGCCTCGAATACCGGTGACCTCTTCATAGATGGCATCCGCAATCTGATGGGAAACGTCACGCCACTGACTGCGCGTTACTGTGTATCGGCGACTCAGCATAAGACGCTCGCCCAACACATCGTATAACTCAAACTCAACCGCCACACGGCCATCAGCGTCAACCCGCGCGTTGCCAATCACCAGGTAGGCGGTTTTCAGAATACGCCAGTCACGGAAAAATACGGTTGCCCGGCTGCTTGGGTAGGACAGCATATTTTCCGACGCAAGAGGGTCAAACTGTCCGCTGCGGGCAAGATCGAAACCGACAATATCGGCAATATTCGTCTCACTCATGAGACTTGGGTCCATCTTGAACGGCACCACCGCGACACGAATAGGCTCATCAACGCCGCGATCGATAATGATCGTGTCGAGCGAGCCTGCAGCAAATGTTGCGCTACTGACCAGCAGGCCGACAAACGCGGAAAACAGAACAACTGATACAAATGAAATTTTTTGCATGATATTAGCCCGCAGCCGATCCGTCGAAACAGATAACTACCTCAATAAATCCTCTGGTTGAAACAAAAAATAAAACTGACGGAAATTTTCTTCAAAAATAGCGTTGTCCTGCGGTACTTCAAAACGCCGGGCGCGCCGCACCGCCTGCTCTGCTGAGCGATCAAACGCCGCATTGCCGGAAGATTCAACGACACTCACCGCTACGACCTCACCGGTTGGAATCAGTTCAACCAGAAGTTTGGCTGACATCCCGTTACGCGCACTGGGTGGCCGCGACCAGTTCTGTCTGACCAATTCATAGATGCCCAGCTGATAGGACTGCGCCACCATTTCCGCCGTGCCGGCCTGTAGATTGGCCGACTCGGTTGATATGGCCTGTTCCAGCGATGCCTGCGCAAGTTCGTTGAGTCGTTGCTGGCGCTCCAGCCGTTCGCGCTCCTGTTCTGCCTGCCGATCGGCTTTTTCCTGTGCCTGTTTAGCCTTCAGAGCCTCGGCCTTTTGCTTTTCCGCCGCTTTTTTCTCAGCAACGGAGGGATCTTCTTTGGGAGGACTTGCCGGCTTGGGTTTGGCGGTTGGCGTCGGCTGAGCCACAGGTTTGCTGATGGGTGCCGGCGCAGGTCTGGCTTTGGGTTCCAGCACCAGGAGGTTTGCCATCACAGCTTGCGGGCGGATCACGTTAAGCTGCTTCTGTTCCGGGGTCCAGCCACTGTAAAGCGCCCAGGCAGCAATGCCATGCAGACCAAGGGCAAGCATTAGTGGTGCGCTGTACTGGCGTAACCAATACACCTCAGCCCCCCAGAGTCGGTGGGTCGGTAATTAACCCCACGCTTGTCGCCCCCGCTTTTTGAAGTACAGTCATCACACCCACAACATTGCCATAATCTAACGTATGGTCTGCTTTTATATATACCGGCACGTCATCGCGCGCGCGTAGAATTTTCCCCGCCTGCTCTTCCAGAGAAAAAACCGTAACCCGGGTGCCCTCGTCATCAGCGTCAAGCATGCCGAGATTCATGAATATGGCGCCATCTGCCCGCATTGAAACCACCAGCGGATCTTCTACGGAGTCATCTATGCTTTCCGAGGGCGCTTCGGGCAGGTCGACTACCACACCCTGGGTGAGTAGTGGCGCGGTCGCCATGAAGATAACCAGCAAGACCAGCATCACGTCGATATAAGGGACAACGTTTATTTCGGACATTGGTTTACGACGGGCGGCCATGTCTAGTTCTCTTCTATACGCGTATGCGCTGCACGGTGCAGAATCGTAGACACTTCATCAGCAAAAGCTTCATAACGCTTCATCAGAATTTCCACCCGCGCAGAGAAACGATTGTAGGCAATTACCGCCGGTATGGCGGCAAACAGGCCCATCGCGGTGGCCACCAACGCTTCGGATATACCCGGCGCAACTGACGCCAGCGTCGCCTGACTCATATTGGCCAGCGAACGGAACGAATTCATAATGCCCCAGACTGTACCAAACAAACCTACATAAGGGCTGGTGGAGCCAACCGTCGCCAGAAAAGGTAAATGCGTTTCGAGTCGGGCTTCTTCGCGATTCACCGCAACCCGCATGGTCCGTTGCACACCCTGCATGACAGCTTCAGCATCAATCCCTGTCTGCTCAGTCAGCCGCGTGTACTCACGAAATCCTGAAGCAAAAATATTTTCAATGCCATTCAGACTTTCTTCGCGCTCAAGTTCAACAAAAAACTTGCGTAGATCGATACCTGACCAGAAATGTTCTTCAAAATCTTCCACCTCAGCCTGAGCGCGACGCAGGAAAAACCAGCGCTGAAAGATCATCATCCACGACACCACGGACGCCAGCACCAGCAACGCCATAACCGCCTGCACCAACAGGCTGGCATTCGAGATGAGTTCAAAAATAGAAAGCTGTTCCGCCACTGATTACTCCTTTAATCCAACGACATGCGATCCTGAGTCGTTTGCGCCGGAGGCTGTTTGTCTTCTCCTGGCGGCGTGATGCCGAAGTGCTGATAACACTTGGCAGTGGCCACCCGACCCCGTGGCGTGCGCATGATATACCCTTGTTGAATTAAATAGGGCTCTATCACGTCTTCAATGGTGTCTTTCTCTTCACTTACGGCTGCTGCCACTGATTCCAGCCCCACCGGTCCACCACCAAACTTATCCAGGATCGCCGACAGCAGACGGCGGTCCATCAGATCAAAACCCTGTTTATCCACTTTCAGCAGATTAAGTGCATCATCAGCAATTTCAGCGGTGACCAGACCGTTACCTTTGACCTGAGCAAAATCACGTACGCGGCGCAGCAGCCGGTTAGCTATGCGCGGCGTGCCGCGGCTCCGGCGGGCAATTTCTGCTGCGCCGGCCAAGTCTGTCTGCAACAGAAGTTTGGCCGCAGAACGCGTCACTATCTGCGTCAGTTCTTCCACCGTATAGAACTCAAGGCGCTGCACGATACCAAACCGATCGCGCAGCGGGCTGGTCAACAGACCGGCTCTGGTGGTTGCGCCAACCAGCGTAAATGGCGGCAGATCGAGTTTCAGAGAGCGCGCAGCGGGACCTTCGCCAATGAGTATATCCAGCTGAAAGTCTTCCATGGCTGGATACAGGATCTCTTCAACCACCGGCGACAGGCGATGGATTTCATCGACAAATAAAACATCACCTTCATCAAGATTTGTCAGCATCGCTGCCAGATCGCCAGGTTTTTCCAGAACCGGACCTGACGTGGACTTAATTGTGCCGTGCATTTCCCTGGCGATAATATTCGCCAGCGTCGTTTTGCCGAGCCCGGGAGGGCCAAAAATCAACGTGTGATCCAACGCTTCACCGCGACCTCTGGCAGCGCGGATAAAGATGTCCATCTGTTCTTTTACTGCACTCTGACCAATATATTCGGCCAGGCTGATCGGACGCAGCGCGTGGTCGTGGCGTTTTTCTCCAGGCTCAGGATGACCTGATATCAGGCGATCAGGTTCAATGCTCATGACGCACCTGACGATTGCGCAAAACCGCGCAAAGCAAGCCGCACCAGTGCTTCAGCACTGAGTTGCTCACCGACTACCTGCTGGCTGGCTGCGGCCACGGCACGTTGCGCTTCAGCCGGCCGATAACCGAGGGCTATCAGTGCATCCTCTGCCTCACCTACCTGACTGTGAACGCTGGGCGTAAATGCACCATCAGCACTGGCCACCGGGTTTGGCACTGCACCATTCTGGGTCAATTCATGGATCCTGCTTTTTAATTCAACCATCAGGCGTTCGGCGGTCTTACGACCTACACCCGGCACTTTGGTCAATACCGATACATTGTTATCCCGCACGGCGACGCCGAGGGTGTGCGGATCGAGAGCAGATATCAGGGCCAGTCCGAGCTTGGGGCCTACACCATTGATTTTGATAAACGCCCGAAAAAGGTCACGTTCATGTTTGCTGGCAAAGCCGAACAGGAGTTGTGCATCTTCACGAACCACAAAGTGTGTGAACAACGTTAACGCCGTACCCGTCTGCGGTGCTGCCTGCAGAACATTCGCAGATACCTCTAACTCGTAAGCAACGCCAGCCACATCCACCAACAAATGCGTTGCGTCGAGCTCAATGAGCTTGCCTGTGATCCTGCCAATCAAGATATCTGACCTGTACTCAACTAATGCTTAAGGGCCGCAGTATTGACGTGGCAAACGGCAATGGCAAGCGCGTCTGCGGCATCCGCCTGGGGCAGACCCGAGAGCTGCAGCAGCGCCTGCACCATATGCTGTACCTGAGCCTTGTTAGCCCGCCCTGTGCCAACAACGGCCAGCTTCACCTGCCGCGCAGCATATTCATAAACCGGCAGCCCTGCAGCCACTGCCGCAGCAATGGCCACGCCTCTCGCCTGGCCCAGCTTTAAAGCAGATTGAGGATTGCGCGCCACAAAAACATTTTCGATGGCAAACTCGTCAGGCTGATACTGGTCAATCAGCTCTTTGACCGCTGTATAGATCTGACCCAGACGGGCTGGCAGGTTTGTCCCAGCAGTGCGAATGCAGCCACTCGCACAATAGGTTGTATGACGACCCTGTACCTTGATCAAACCATAGCCGGTGACCACTGAACCTGGGTCAATACCCAGCACACAGCGACTGTTTGTCGCGGTGTCAGGCACAGAGATCAGACGTAAGCACTGTCAGGGAAGTCACCATTGCTGTACACCTCCTGCACATCGTCGAGCTCTTCTAATGCATCCAGCAGCCGCAGTACTTTTTCCGCCAGTTCTTCATCACAGTCAGTTGTGGTTGAAGCCACCATAGTGACTTCGTTGTGATCAGGCGCCAGCCCGGCTTCGGTGAGCGCGCCAACGACATCAGACAGGTTTTCCCAGGGTGTTGTCACAGACAGAGCGCCATCGTCTTCTGCTTCGATGTCCTCCGCACCCGCTTCCAGTGCCACTTCCATCACCTTTTCCTCGTCTGTACCAGGTGCAAAGCTGATGATGCCCTGCTTGGTAAACAGATAAGCCACGGATCCATCTGTGCCGAGATTACCGCCCGCTTTGCTGAACGCATGCCGGACTTCAGCTACGGTGCGGTTTCTGTTATCCGTCATCGCCTCTACCAGTATCGCAATCCCGCCGGGTCCGTAACCCTCATAGACCAGTTCTTCAACGTCACTGCCTTCACCATCACCCGCGCCCCGCGATATGGCTCGCTCGATTGTGTCTTTTGGCATATTTGCTGCCAGTGCTTTGTCGACTGCAGCACGCAACCTCGGGTTGTCCGCCACTTCGCCACCACCCAAACGCGCAGCAACGGTCACTTCACGGATAATTTTGGTGTAAAGCTTGCCTCTTTTTTTGTCCTGGGCGGCTTTGCGATGTTTGATATTCGCCCATTTACTGTGACCTGCCATGTTGGTTGCAACACCTCGCTCTACGTTTAACTCAATGAAGAGATTTAACTCTATTCAGACAAACGACAGCCATCAGACTGTGGTCTGCGTTCACACTGCGGTCTGCGTTGGCTTCCGAACCCGTATATGCAGATCCCGCAATTGATGTTCGTCCACCTCATTTGGTGCCGACATCATCAGGCAGGCTGCAGTCTGGGTTTTAGGAAACGCAATAACATCACGAATAGATTCTGTCTGGGTCATCAACATCACCAGGCGATCAAGCCCAAACGCAATGCCACCATGCGGCGGACAACCATACTGCAACGCATCGAGCAGAAAGCCAAATTTAGACTGGGCTTCCTGGCCCATCTGCAGCGCTTCAAACACCGCCGCCTGCATTTTCTGGTCGTGTATCCGCAATGAACCACCACCAATCTCCGAACCGTTAATCACCACATCATAGGCTGCGGCATAAGCCTCCAGCGGCTGCGCCAGCAGCTCTTCCGGCGTGCAGGTAGGCTGCGTAAAAGGGTGATGTTCGGCGCCCAGAGTGCCATCTTTATTCGCCGCAAACATTGGAAAGTCGACCACCCAACAGGGTGCGTAACCCGCAGCAATGATACCCATACGCTCACCAAGTTCGTTGCGCAACGCACCCATCGAGTCGTTCACAACTTTGGCCTGATCTGCGCCAAAAAAGACGACATCACCGTCTTGCGCGCCAACACGCTCGAGAATGGCAAGCGTAACTTCCTCCGGCAGAAATTTCAGGATCGGCGACTGCAAGCCGTCGTAACCAGCTGCCAGGTCGTTAACCTTGATGTAGGCAAGACCCTTCGCCCCGTATCGGCCAACAAATTCGGTAAGCTCATCAATGACTCTACGCGGCAGCGCGGCAGCACCGGGCGCACGCAGAGCAACCACGCGTCCCTGCGCATCATTGGCAGGACCGCTGAATACTTTAAACTCAACATCCCGCAGCAAATCAGCAATATCGGTGAGGCGCAGAGGGTTGCGCAGATCTGGGCGATCACTGCCAAAATCGCGCATCGCCTCGTCCCAGCTGAGCACGGGAAAGTCACCAAGGTCAGTGTCCAGAAAATCGGAAAACAAGCCACGCAACAGTCCTTCAGCCAATTCCATAACCTGTTGTTGACTGATGAACGACGCCTCTATGTCGATCTGGGTAAACTCAGGCTGGCGGTCAGCACGCAGGTCTTCATCTCGATAACAGCGGGCAATCTGATAATACTTGTCCATGCCGGACATCATCAGCAGCTGTTTATACACCTGTGGTGACTGAGGTAATGCAAAGAACTGGCCAGGGTGCGTGCGACTGGGCACCAGATAGTCACGTGCGCCTTCCGGTGTTGCACGCGACAAAGTGGGTGTTTCCACTTCCCAATACCCGCTTTCCTCCAGATAACGACGCGTCTGGCTGGCAATAGCTGCGCGCATCCGCATGCGGTTCTGCATTTCCGGTCGCCGCAAATCCATATAGCGGTATCGTAGACGGACATCCTCGCCTGCTTCGGAGTGCTGGTCTAACTGAAACGGTGGTGTTTGTGCGACGTTGAGAATTTCCAGCTCCAGACCAAGGATTTCGATTTCACCCGTAGTCATATCAGGGTTGACGGTACCCTCCGGCCGAGCACGTACACGCCCTTTTGCACGCAGCACGTACTCGTTGCGTACGCTGTCAGCCAGGGCAAAGCTTTCTACCGTGTCAGGATCGTAAACAACCTGCACAATACCGGTTCGATCACGCAGATCCAGAAAGATCACGCCGCCATGGTCACGGCGCCGATGCACCCATCCGCAAACCGCCACTTCTGCACCAACCTTTGACGCATTGATCTCTCCACAATAATCACTACGCATAGTGCTTTTCCCGTAAATTCGTATGTGCCCGCTATTGCGGGCTGATAATTTGCCCACGTATTGTGGGCTGATTGTGCACCTTCTTAAAGGTGCAGGTTCTAACGATTGCGTCTATGAACTGTCAGAAGAACCGGATGACTTCGATTGGCTGCTGTCTGCACCACTGCTCGAACCGCCTGAGTCTGATGTCCCGGAGTCGGAAGTACCGCTGCTGCCTTCAGATCCGGTTACGTTCTTTTTCTTGCCGGATTTGAAGTCTGTTTCATACCAGCCACCACCTTTCAGGCGAAAGCCAGCCGCGGAAATACGCTTGCTTAAACTGTCTTTGTGACAGTTCGGGCAGGTTTTTAACGGGTCTTCACTGAGTTTCTGCATCGCTTCGAGTTCGTGCCCGCAATTGTCACAACGGTACTCATATATCGGCATTTTTTGTTATCTCAATATTTTGCGGTTCAGATGAGCGGCGCATGATCGTAAAAAAACCAATAAAAATACAGTGATTTTGTCACTTTTTGTTGCGAAAGCAGTGTCTGATGGGCTATAAAGCGCGGGCATCAGACACTGATGTTCCGAATCATCCAAGTCCACAACCAAATAAAGTATTTGTGAACAGACAAAGATCAGAAAAAATTAGCATCTGCGACCTTTTTTCTGCACGCGTCTGTCCGCATTTTTTGTGTTTGTTTGTTTGTTAAAGACTTAATAAGCACGAAAAGCTTGAGGTTTGGGCCGAGCAGAGTTTGAGAGACGTTGCGAAACCCCTTGATAGCCACGCGGATTTCGGTCTTAGCAAGGTTAAAAGAGTGGAATTGCGCTGTTTATAACTGACGAAAAGGATAAGTTCATGGCTACTCGTAAGAAAGCCCCAGCAAAGAAGAAAGCGCCTGCAAAGCGCCCAGCCGCTAAAAAAGCACCTGCGACGAAGAAAGCACCGGCTAAGAAAAAAGCGCCTGCAAAGCGTCCAGCAGCTAAAAAAGCACCTGCGACGAAGAAAGCGCCTGCAAAGCGTCCAGCAGCCAAAAAAGCTGCCGTCGCCCCTGCAGCGAAGAAGCCTGGTATCTCTACCAAGATGACCAAGACCGCTATCTTGAATGAGATTGCGCAGAACACTGACCTGAGCCGGGCTCAGGTAAACGCTGTAATGGAAGAGCTTGAGTCATTGATTGAACGTCACATCCGCAAGCGTGCGGTTGGCGAATTCACATTGCCTGGCTTGTTGAAAATCAAAGCGGCTAAGCGCCCTGCTACCAAGAAACGCATGGGCCGCAACCCCGCAACTGGTGCAGAGATTGTGATTCCGGCCAAGCCGGCAACCACACGCGTACGCGTAACGGCTCTGAAAAAGCTCAAGGATATGATCTAAACACTCATAACCGAGCTTAAAATAAGGGCCGTTTGGATTGCCAATCGGCCCTTTTTTGTGCGCGACTGATAAAGTTGCGCCTGTTAAACACGCAATGGATTAGACATGCGCCAATCACAGTTTTT
>Ga0180435_10005259_pt1 | contig 12626 bp, 5 predicted proteins | sample SS_ome_3_FD_132467 | JGI IMG/M metagenome (GOLD analysis project Ga0180435, IMG submission 132467) | Hypersaline lake sediment archaeal communities from the Salton Sea, California, USA - SS_3_S_1 metaG | ecosystem: Environmental > Aquatic > Non-marine Saline and Alkaline > Hypersaline > Sediment... | reverse complement strand
GTCCAGTTATTATTTTGATTTTGAAGGGATCAGTGTGCTGCTTTTCATCCTGGCCGGAATCTCTGTTTATGCCATGACGCTGGCCCCGGTGACCTGGGTAGTGCTTTCCGAAATATTCCCTAACCGGGTTCGGGGCACAGCCATGTCCATTGCCACTTCTTCCCTTTGGATAGCCAGTTTCCTCCTGGTGATTCTCTTCCCCATCATAAACGATGCCCTGGGGGCCCATGGAACATTCTGGTTGTTTGCTGGCATTTCCTTACTTGGATTTCTGTTCATCTTATTCCGGCTTCCCGAAACAAAGGGAAAAACCCTTGAAGAGGTTGAAAACCTCATTATTAAATGATCTTCAAACAAATGAAACAGCATGTGACGATTACCCCCATTCTCCTGATTCTGCTGACTCTCCTAAGCCTTTCATGCAGCCGAAACCAGTTTGTGATCCCTCTGGATGGTGAATGGGACCTCTCACTGGACAGTTTATTCGACCCTGAAGTAGCTGACCTCGCGCAACTGGAGTATACCCATATCATTGGACTTCCCAACACCCTTGATAAAGCAGGAATTGGAAAGCCGATATCAGTCGATCCGGAATTGACCACAAAGGTCATGCGCAACCTCCATCGAAAGGTAGAATATATTGGTCCTGCCTATTACAGTCGACAGATCAATATCCCGGATAATTGGGAGGAGAAACATATTTCCCTGGCAATGGAAAGAATCATCTGGGAATCAACGATATGGATTGATGGACTGAAAGTGGGATCAGGCAACTCCCTGTCCACCCCGCATATTTATGACCTGAGTAATTTCCTGACTCCCGGCAGTCACCGCATTACCATAAGGATCGATAACAGGAGGCAGGTCAACATCAGCAAACACGACTACGCCCATGCCTATACCAAAGAAACACAGACCATCTGGAACGGGATCCTCGGTAAGTTTTACCTGGAGGCCCGACCACGGTTGCACATCGGTTCCGTGGAGATTCATCCTGACTTTCATACCGGGGAAGTAGCCGGTAATGTGGGCCTCTCGGGACAGGCAGATGGGCAGACAATGCTGCAATGGAAGGTGAAAGACCCGGATGGGAACTTGGTGGGATCCGGTAAAGAGCTTGCGTGCTCTTCATCAGTCCCCTTCACCCTCCAGTCCAATGCTCCGGTGAAGGGATGGAATGAACACCACCCCAGCCTTTATACACTGGAAACCAGACTACTTGATGCAGAGGGCGATTTGCTGGACACCCACCGGGAAAGGTTCGGGTTCAGGAATGTGAGGAAGGAGGACGGACACATCCAAATCAACGGCCAGAAGATCTTTTTACGCGGCACCCTGGAGTGTTGTATCTTTCCTCTGACCGGACACCCCCCCCTCAAAGGTGAGGAATGGAAAGCCCTGCTCCTGAAAGCCAGGGAATACGGGCTGAACCATCTCCGCTTCCATTCGTGGTGCCCTCCCAAAGCAGCATTTGAAGCGGCGGATGAGCTGGGATTCTACTTCCAGGTGGAGTTGCCGAACTGGAGCCTTTCCTATGGGGAAGATCCGGAAGTGGTCAGGTACATGGAAAAAGAGGCTTCAAGGATCCTGAAGAGCTATGGAAACCATCCTTCTTTTCTGATGTTCTGCATGGGCAATGAATTAATGGGGGATTTTAAGCTTATCAATGGATTGGTCAGGGACCTTAAAGAATCGGACCCCAGGCATCTCTATACGGCAACTGCCTTCACTTTTCAGGAAGAGCACTGGGGTTTCCATGAACCCTTTGATGACTTCTACGTGACCCAGTGGACCGATTCAGGCTGGGTCAGGGGCCAGGGAGTGTTTGACCAGGAGCCTCCCAGCTTCCAGCATAATTATGACCGGGCCATACAGCATATAGAGATCCCCGTCATCTCCCACGAAATAGGTCAGTATACAGTCTTCCCCAACCTGGAAGAGATCTCCAAATACACCGGAGTGGTGACTCCGGTCAATCTGATGGCCGTCCGGAATGACTTAGAAGCAAAAGGACGGCTGGAGATGGCACCAACGTATACCGAAGCCTCCGGCAAATTTGCCACCATCCTGTACAAGGAGGAGATAGAACGTGCGTATAAAACAGCCGGACTGAGCGGCTTCCAGTTGCTGGACCTGCATGACTTCCCCGGCCAGGGCACAGCCCTGGTGGGGATGCTGGATGCATTCTGGGAATCCAAGGGTTTTACCTCGGGAGAAGAGTTCAGTCAATTCTGTTCCGACGTGGTTCCCCTGCTATGGTTTAAGCAGGCAGTATATTCGCGTGGTGAGATCTTCCGGGCAGAGGTGGGCATCTCCAACTACAGCGGGGACCTGGATCAAGCCGATCTCATGTGGACCGTGAAGGACAGCAAGGGCAGTTCCCTGGCCAGCGGTACAGTAAGTGCAGAAAACATCCCCCATGGTACAGTGGGAAAACTGGGTCGCATGGAGGTCCCGCTGGATCAGGTGGAGACCCCCTCTGTATTGACCGTGGAGCTTACCCTCAAAGGCACTTCACATATAAATTCCTGGCAGATCTGGGTATATGATAACAATCCATCCTACAATGAGGGGGAGGTGCTGGTAACCAATTCCTTTGAGAATGCTGGCGAAGCGCTGGCACTGGGGAAAAAGGTTCTTCTGAGTCCGCCTCTGAATCAGATCAAAGGGATCACAGGGAAATTCGTTCCCGTATTCTGGAGCCCGGTCCACTTTCCGAACCAGCCCGGGACCATGGGAATCCTGTGTGATCCCGGACATCCGGTCTTTGGTCAGTTTCCCACCGACTTTCACGCCAACTGGCAATGGTGGGATATCAACAAGTTCTCCGAGGCCATACAGATCGACAGCATTGATGTAGATCCATTGATAACCGTGCTGGACAATTTCTTTAAGAACCGGGATCTGACCAATCTTTTCGAGGTGAAGGTAGGACCAGGATTCCTCGTATTCTCCTCCATCGACCTGTTGAATAACCTGGATAAACGAATGTCTTCCAGACAGTTACGATACAGCATCCTGGAATACATGAACTCTGACCGGTTCCGGCCTGAAAAGGCAATCACCCTCAGGGAGCTGATGCTCTTTCACGAAGTATCAGATCAGGAAGCTCTGAATATTCTGTCTGTGTATGAATAGCCGGATCGGCCTGTCACCGGTCAGTTGGAAGGGCAGATGTCTGGATAGTAAATTCTATTTCATTGGAATAGGTGCGGTCAAGCTGGATATCCCGCTGGAAATTGCCCCAGCTAAGGTCCACATAATCTGATTTATTATTAATATAATGCCGGATTGCATTACCCGATTTGGCTATTCTGCAGGAGATATGCCTGTTTCCTTTCACTGAAAAAAGTGGCTTCCCGTGGGTCTTTAAGTGATACTCCAGAATACCTTCTTTCGTGGATTTAGCAATGCGGGTTAGCTGAGTGCCCTTAACTTCGCTGGATATACCGCTGTAGTAGAAGCTTTCACAATCTTCGTTCCATACCTTCTGTGGAGGCATCCTGTAGCTGTTCAGATTCTGAGGGTAAAGCGCCGCCGCTCCCTCTTTGGCAGAAAGATGATCCTCGGGGTAATAGCTCCAATAGGGAATCCTGCTCCATGATACAGAATCAATCATATCATCGAATTCGAAGTAAATCCCTGATTCACGGATATACTCTTCCGGAAAAGAATCAAGATCATATGCAAGCCTGGCCGCTCCGTCAGAATGGAGTGTTAGCTCAAAACCAACAGAAGGCAGTTCTTCGTAACTGCCCTTAATGGATATCGTGACATACCTGTCGGCCCGCTCATAACTGAAATCCTCTAAACGCCAGTTCCTGCCTTACTCATTTATTTCGTGGTAAGAATCCATGATATCACTCCCCCGGGTGCGCAGGTTAAGGACCGGGCCTCTTAAAGAATAAGCTCCCGATGGTTTTACTACTTCCCGGATAAGACCGGTGCTTCGATCGAGAACGACCCGGGTTTCGTTCTCGCAGATCACCTCGATAGTGGCCTCTGTCTCTTCAATCCGTATATCCTCAGCAGCTTGGTGCAGCATCGCTTCTGCAGATCCGGTTTTTTGTGTGAGAGTGTATTTATCGATCAGTCTGCCTTTGGAGTCAATGAACTCGAGAACTATAGGTTCTCCGCATTCCCAGGCGTTAACAGGTACGGTAAGCTCTCCTTTTGAGTGCGGTTTGATTTGGGGCGACACCAGCACTTCCCCTTCGCCCCTGTATTCCATTCGAACGGTCAGTACGCTGATATCTGTATGATCGAAACGATTGAACAGGGGAACCATTAGCGGCCCTTCTTTCGGATTCCTGTCAAATTCGGTTTTCAGAACTTTCACCGGGGTGTATGCCTTTTTTGTATTCCAGAATTCCGGCTTCTTTCTGCGCCATGTATCTACATTCCCCCATTCTCCGTAGCCCACTGTTTTTCCTGCATAGGCGGCAGGGGTGACATTGTCATCGATGATACCCCACCAATCATTAAAACCGGGCAGGGAATCGGGAATCATAAAAGTCTCATCGATCATACACCATATGGCTCCACCCAATCCCCCATCCGCCACGAAGGTCTTATGCCACATACTATCCAGGCTTACTCCCCAGAAATTCCTGATGTTGGGATCTTCCGTAAGGGTCAAATTATTATAACAGGCCACGTGTGCCCATTCATCAAAGAGGACCGGCATTGGAGAATAGGAGAATCCTTTGGTTGCTTTGCCATATTGTGTCAGATCACCTGAGAAATCCGGGTAATGCATGCTCAAAATATCATAGGCCTGAACGGTGTCGGGCACCAGACCTGGATAGCTGAAGATAACCGGACGTGTACTGTCGTGGATTTTCACCCAGTCGTAAGATTTCTTGAAATTAGCTCCAAACTGGTTTTCATTTCCGACGGACCACAGAATAACAGAAGGGTGCTTCTTATGAAAGGTTACCATCTCTATCAGCTGAGACAAATAGCGATCAGTATACACCGGATCATTTTCTGTGGCTCCGGGCCGAAACTCCTTCATTCGGTGTGTGCCCACGAAACAGACAGCAGTTTCATCTTCAACATACAATCCATATTCATCACAAAGGCTGAGGAAATGGTCTGTGGGGGGATAGTGTGACGTCCGTATAAAATTGATATTTGCCTCCCTGGCAAGCAGCACATCTTTACGTTCATATTCGGGGGTGGAGACTCTTCCCAGTAAGGGGTGTATATCGTGCCGGTTTGCCCCTCTCAGTTTTACCTCATTCCCGTTTACAAGCAGCTTATTCCCTTCCACGGTTATCTCCCGAAATCCAATCCTGTATGCTTTCATCCATACAAGCTCATCATTGTCTAAATAGGATACTTCAAGTCTGTAGAGGTTAGGGTGCTCGGCATCCCACTTCAGGGGATTGACAATGTAGTTCTCAAGCACGAAATCCTGGTTGTTAAGACTCACCGAATAATTCTCCAGCCCAATTCTTTCACCAACGCTATTTATCAATTCGATCTTCAGTTTCGAGTTCTCTGAGATTCCATTAGTTCTCCCAGAGACGATTAAGGTAGCATCCTTAAAATCCTCATCCAGATCTGTCTCAATGCTCAGCTCTTCCGGGTAGTTTTGCGGCAGGGCCAGGAGGGTCACATCTCTTAAAATACCCCCGATCGGGTGTTTTGCATATCCGCTTGCATAGGATATCTCGTCAGCTTTATCGGTAACCTCCACGGTAAGCATGGCTGTTTCTCCGGGTGTAACGAAAGCGGTGATATCACACGCCCATCTGGTAAAACCTCCTGAATGATCGCCCATATAATTCCCGTTGATCCATACCCGTGCATAGCTATAGACTCCCTCAAACTGGAGTTTAACGGTCTTGTTCCTGTAATCCGTGGGTATTTGGATCTCACATTTATAGGCAAAGGGAGCATCGTGTTTTATGGGAAATCCCTGCATCATACACTCCCCCGGCACCTGAATCTCCTTCCATTCATCATTCAGGTCGGTCAATTTCCAGAACTCTTCGGGAGGGTTCAGATGGATTCTCCAGGTTCCGTTCAGCAGAATCACCGGTTCGGAAACGCCAGCCACATGCAAATCGGTAGGTTTGGTGACCTGGCAACCGACCAGAATCAATCCGAGAACAGCTGCGAGAGGTAGTCTCATGGCATGGATGACTGTATGTTTGATTCTAGTAGATACCTATCTCCCTGTGGGTATGGTAAGGCTGTTGGTGACCTCTCCGGACCGGGCAGTCAGTATAGCCGGCTCAGCCTTCCCGTTGGAGCGAAGTACCACCAATGCCCTACCCTGGTAAAGCTTCCTGTGAGTTCCCCTGTAGGATTCTGTGGACCTGAGATCGCTTGAGCAGATACCTAGGATTTCCGCTCCTCCCGAAACCTCGAAGTCAACCTGGTGGTCTGCAGCAGGCACCAGGATCCCGTTAACATCCACCCCTTCCACTTTTACATGTACGATATCCTGCCCGTCTGACATGAGGGCGTCTTCATAGGCCGCCAGAGCCAATCCGCTGAATTCACTGGCAGTTTGCAAAACATCTTCACTCACTTTTTCTCCATTCCGGTACCCGACCATGACAAGCTCACCTGACTCATAGGGAATCTCCCACTGATTCCGCGACATGTCCAGCCTGGACATATTCTTTCTTCCCAGGCTCCTTCCGTTGAGGAAGGCTTCTGCTTCCTCACAGTTGGTAAAACAACCTACCCACAAACTGGTACCGGGTTCGAAGTTCCAGTGCATTTTCACCCTGTAGGCATCATAGGGCGGATAGGATTCAAAATCACGTGCGAAGGCCTTAATCATTGGCTCCTCTGTCCACCAGCTCTTTCGCTGGAAATAAATGGCCTTCTCAAAACCACACATATCCAGTTGCCCGGCTCCCGCACTGTGCCTGGGGAACGCGCCGGCTTCTCCGTGATAGTCAAGACCGGTCCACAGAAACTGACCGGAGATGAACTCATTGTTCAGCACTGCCTCCCATGCGGCAAGGATGGCCCCGTTTTCAGAACCGTAAATGACCCGGTCGGGATAGGTTTTATGGTCTTCCCCGTAGAATTTCTCCTGGTAATTATATCCCACAATGTCCAGGGCATCGGGATACCCGACCCGGTTGGCAATGGGCATATTGGCCAGGGCTGCCGTCACAAACCTTGTAGTATCCACTTCCTTTACCCAGGCCGTGAGTTGCCTGGCGATCACTGCCAGTTCGGCAGGATCCGGCTTGCTTGGCTCCCAGAAATCATCACTTTTGTCCGCGTAGGGATCATTGGAGTAATCGATCTCGTTCCCGATGCTCCACATGATGATCGATGGGTGATTCCTGTCACGCTTGACCATATCTTTGATGTCCTGTTCGGCCCACTCCGCAAAGAAATCGCTGTAGCCGCCGGTTCCATAATAAACATCCAGCCCCTTCTCGCCTTCTTCACGCCCCACATTCCGGCCCTGGAGCCATTTCTTCTTTCCATACCTCCATTCATCAAAGGCTTCCTCCTGAACGAAGAAGCCCATGGTATCCAGCATGGTCAGGAAGGCCGGATCTTCCGGATTATGCGAAGTACGGATCGCATTCACTCCGGCAGCTTTCAACTTCTTGAGGATTCTATGGGCGGAACGGGGATGTCTGGCAGCCCCCAGGGGACCGAAATCGTGGTGGAGGCATACTCCCTTCAACTTGTAGCTTTTCCCGTTGCAGGTAAATCCATGATCCGGATCAAATGCGATAGAGCGGACCCCAAAAGCCGTCATGTACTCATCCACCACTTTACCATTCATCAGGAGCACCGTCTTCAACTGATAGATATGAGGAGTTTCAGGCGACCAAAGATCCGGCTGCAGGATCGCCATTTGATCCCTGACCACGGTCTCCCCGAGGGAAGAGATCACCACTTCTTTGCTACTTTCTGCCACTGATTCACCCTCCCTGTTCAAAATACTGTTCCTGATGGTGACGGCCGTATTCTCCTCCAGAGCGCTCTGAAGCTCGGTCTGAACATGCACCTGTGCCGCTTCCTTTGAAATATCATGGGTGCTGACCGCAGTGCCCCAGGGTTTCACATGGACCTTGTTGCTTTGAATCAGCCAGACATTCCGGTAAATCCCGTTCCCGGTATACCACCTGGAATCTCCTGTATTGCTATGGTCCAGCCGCACTACGAAGGTATTCATTTCGCCTGGGCGGATGTACTCGCTGATGTCATAGTAAAAGCTAATGTATCCGTAGGGTCTTTTCCCAATGAAATGGCCATTTATCCATAGCTCCGTATTCTGATAGGCACCATCAAACTGGATATAAACCACCTTGTTATTCAATGATTTTGGCAGATGTTCGACTTTCCTGTACCAGCCCACACCACCTGGCAGATAGCCGGTTCCGCTGGAATGCTCCGAAGAGAAATCTCCTTCAATGGCCCAATCATGGGGCAGGTCAAGAAGGCGCCATCCGCTGTCATCAAAGCCGGGCTCCACCGCTTCCGGGTGGTCCCCCAACTGGAACTTCCAGTCGCTGTTGAAGGGTATTTTACGCTCCATATCAGATGAGAGATTCTGGCATCCGAAGAGGATGACCAGCAAGGTGGGGATGAATAGTTTTCTCATGGTGTTTCTTGTAAGTTTGTTTTTTTCAGGTATGATTCGGGGATGAGCAGGGTAGTGACTGAGTGCGGATCCAGAGATAGTTCCGGTGCATTGGTCAAATCCGCACCCAAATCCTGATCAGCAGAAGTGGTGTAGGTCGCCAATCTGACTCCCGACGCTATCTTTTTGCCCTCATGGTCCAGCAATGAAAGGGTCTGCCGCTCTGCGGCCTGATTGATGGCCACCAGCACATAGCGCTTCAGGAAGGGGTCGTGATAAGCACTCACCATCACCCTTGTCAATTGTTCAACCGGATCTTGGGGCTCCTTGAAACGTGCCTCTACCCGCCTGGCACCGGGTGGAATAAAGCGTGAATAGTTACCCAGGACCCATAGGAGTTTGGACTCACGAACCACGCCATCATATTTCAGGGAATCGTTCATGGCGCTACGCGGATCGGTCATTCCCGACCCATGTCCGGTATCCAGGTATACCAGGCCATCCTTGTAATCACATTGGGACAGGGCCGTCCACCACTGCCAGCTGGAGGCATTGTTCATAACCAGGTCGGCGTGAATGACCCTGGCCACATACAGAGCCGTGGGCATCGCCAGGTCACGCCCTGATCCCTGTCCAATCTCAGGATTATTCTCAAGAATACAGAATTCTGTCTGCCAGTACTCCAGGGATGGATCCGTCTGCTGCAAGCGCTCGGCCAACCTCTTCCTTGAAGCCAGCAGGGTATCCAAAGGCCAGGTGATGAAATAGCTGTGGGCCGTAATAGCCCTCCGGACACCGGGAAGGCCAGCCACGTTCAGGGGACTATCCTTCCCAAAAAACACCTGGATCTGGTCATCCCTTGAATCGTCCTTTACGATACCTGCCAGGTGATTGACCGTCGCTGCCTCCCCCAGCAGGATCTCGGCGAACAGCCCACGTCGCTCAAAGTCAGCGGACAGGGCCCGTGTCAATTCGAAGAGGTCCTGGTTCTGTGCAGCTGTCCCCTCCTGGGTATGCTGATCCCAGTCCCACTGTGGCTCATTGAAGGGACTCAGGTAATCGAAAGGCTCACCACGATCCCTGAAATGCAGCATTACATCCGTCATGAACCGGGCATAATCGTCCATTTTTCCGGGAGCGATATTCATCCGGATATCCCCTTTGGAGGAATACCCCTTGCCATTTCTGCTCATATGTACAGGCGGGGTAATGCTGAAAGCCAGGAACTTCTCCACACCCCTATCCCGGGCAGCCTTCAGGAACCATTGCTGTCCTTCCTGCCGGGTCCAGTCGTAACTGCCATCGGGCAATTGAAAACATTCTGCCCTCCGCCACTCATTGACAATCTCCGAAGCTTCTCCCATTTCGGTGGTCCCGCTGCCCAGATAAAAGCGCCAGATGGACAGGCCGATGCCCCGGGGATCTCCCTGGTCATCAAACTTTCGACTGAACAACAGGTCGGCGATATATTCTTTTTTTTCATCCGGCCAGTACTTACCCACGAACTGGCAGCGCCAGGCATCCGATGCCCCGAATCCCTCCATCCTCTGGTAGGTTATGGAAGGATCCAGTATCAGCTCCATGGCAACATCCTGAGCAGGCCGGCCACACCCGATCATCCACAACAAAATTCCAACATATGGAAAATATTTCATTGTTTTCATGCCTTCCTATATTACCTGATAACCACGAGTTTGCCCGTCTCGGTCCATCTTCCATAATCCACACTAAGGATGTAGCTGCCTTGTTCCATTTGGCTGGTAGGAATAGTCAGCGAAGAGGAGTTCACCTCATACCTTGCCATGCGGTGCCCGGTCATGTCCAGCACAACAACCGCCACCGGAACTTCCCCGTGAAAACGAAGGTTGGCCATATCTGAGGCCGGGTTGGGAAAGACCTCAAATGCAGCCCGGGATTCCGTGTTATTCTCAGTCTCACCGATGCCCGTTCCACCCTCCAGTTCTGCCACCAGGGTCACAATGGATTTGGCCGGAATGGAGAAGGCCGAAGCCGCATCCGCCTGTGAGGCCTGCAAGTCATGGCCCTGGCTGGTGGTGTAAACCTCATAGGAATCGGGCAATACAGAACCGGGAAAGTTTTCCAGGGTGAAGCTCAGATTTTGTATTCTGTCTTCGTAATTGATGGCCACAATGACCAGCCTGGATTTGTCCGGTGAGAGGTAGGCGGAAAAGAGTTGGTTATCTGCCGCACCAATGGAATTCAAACCATCTGAGCGGCCTGTGGCCAGGCGCTGGTAGCCGGGCCGCACAAACCTGGAGTAATTCCCCAGGGCCCAGCAGAGCTTGGCCACATCATATGTACCATCGGTATGGCTTGCATCGTAGGGATCGGGGTACCAGTTCAGTAAACCGAAACGCTCCTCGTGGGTAGCTGCCCCGGGGATGCTCAGTGCGGTCCAGAAATCCCACCCGGTGGCATCTCCCTCCACCAGGTCAAAGTAGATCAGCCGGGCCAGCCATAAGCCGTAGTCGATGGAACTCATTGTTCCCGGATCCCGGCCTTCCTCGTGTTCAGATCCCAGCAGGCAATATTCTGACTGCCAGTACTCCAATCCGGCATCCTGTTCAGCCAGCTTATCCCGAAGCTCACGTCGCGCTTTCACCGAAGCGGTCACATCGCTGCTTGAGAAGTAGCTGTGGCCTGCCACCCAGCTGGCCAGGGAGGGCTGGTCCCCGATGTAGTCGGCACTGGCCGGATCCCAGAAAGCATCCACCTGGTCGGAAACCTCCGCCCGGGACTCATCATAGCTGTGCAGGAAGCGGATGTCCCCCGCCTCAGTGATCAGGATCCTGGCATCCACACCCCGGGTGTTGAAAGCTGTGTTCATGGCCCTGACCACACCTGCGATCTCGCTGTTGCTGGCATAAGAACCGGCCTGGCTGGCGCTGCCAACTTCAGCCATCCATGACCACTGGGGCTCGTTGATGGGACTGACGGCATCAAAGGACTTCCCCGCATCCTGGAAATGACTGGCGATGGTGGCCAGGTAATCGGCATAATCGGCATATTTCCCCGCATCCAGGTTGTAGCTGGGGACTTCTGCCGTACGGAAGGTATAGCCATTCACCGTCATATGATAGGGCGGGGAATTACACCAGGCTGTGAAATGCTCCACACCGTATTCATGTGCCTTGTCCAGCCAGTATTCCGGGCCTGACTGTGCCTCCCAGTCGTAGGTCCCGTCCTCCTTCAGATAAGAGCTGATCTCCCTGAACCAGTTGTGTGGATTGATGCCGCTATTGTCCATGTCCAGGCTCCCGGCACCGATCTGGTATCGCCAGCCCGAAAGAGCAATGCCTTCGGGACTACCCGAAGCATCCATAGCATCACTGAAGAGGACTTTGGCAATCTCTTCCCGTTTTGCCTCGGGCCAGTTGGCTACCCAGTGGGCCCACCAGCCGTCTGAGGCGCCGATATGGTGAATGGTCTGCCTGCGGTCCTCATAGTCAATGCTGAAGGTAAGGTCAGAGGTGGAAAAGGAAACGGAAGAGGACTTCACGCTCACATTGCCTTCAATGTCCTTGGCCCTTATGGCAAAGTCGTAGTTGGTGGACGCCAGCAGGTCCGGCCGTATGACCGGATTCTTCGTCACCAGCACCACCCGGTCACCTTCCATGATATCATAGGCACTTACACCCACGTTGTCGCTTGCCGCATCCCAGACAAGCAGTGCGGTTTTCTCAGAAATGTGGCTCACTGCAGGATCTCCCGGGGCAGTGGGTTGCTCCAGGTCGGACTTGACATATTCCGTAGCCGGATCAAATCCGAAATCAGCTGTGATAACCAGCTTGTCCAGCTGAATGCCGGGTACCGCAGGAGCGATCCGCAGGGAATGCTCGCCCCCTGAAAGGACCGAAGTCTGGTAAAGCTTCACCCACTTCCAGCCAGTCCCGGCTTCCATGGAAGCTGAAGGGCTCCAGCCAGCCTCATCCTCAGCCAGGTAAAAGGCTGTGTCCACCTGTTCTCCCAGCATCACATGGCCCCAGACATGAAAGGCTCCTTCCCCGGTATACACGCCATACAGGAGTGT
>Ga0180435_10005258_pt1 | contig 12627 bp, 10 predicted proteins | sample SS_ome_3_FD_132467 | JGI IMG/M metagenome (GOLD analysis project Ga0180435, IMG submission 132467) | Hypersaline lake sediment archaeal communities from the Salton Sea, California, USA - SS_3_S_1 metaG | ecosystem: Environmental > Aquatic > Non-marine Saline and Alkaline > Hypersaline >... | reverse complement strand
GAGGCCTTCCCGTTGAAGTCGGTCGTGACGCTAGCAGGGATGGCCGAGGGGGGCAAGCGCGCGCCGCGCGAAGCGGATCACTTGCCATCAAATCCACACCGCCACGTGGAGGTGTTCTTGGGGCCTAACATCAAAAACGGCAGGCGGCCTCACTGCACCCGTTCTCCCCCCACGAAGGTCGCCGACACGTGTGCGCTCAGCCACGCGCGCGGGTTGCGGCGCGGGTCCTCGCTGAGGACCGTGCAGTCGAAGAGGTACCCCACCGAGAGACGCCCCAGCTCGTCCTCGCGTCCTACCACGTAGGCGGCGTCGGCCGTGAAGGCGCGCACGGCCTCGTCCCAGTCGAGGCGCTGCGAGGGGTACCAGCCGCCGGCCGGGAAGCCGCCGGCGTCCTGGCGCGTGACGGCGGCGTAGATGCCCGGCAGCGGGTCCCAGTCCTCCACGGGCGCGTCCGAGCCGAAGGGCATGGGGACGCCCAGACCCAGGAAGGTGCGCCAGGCGTAGGCGCCCCAGATGCGGTCCGGGCCGACGCGGTCCTCGGCCCAGCGCATGTCGCTGGTGCAATGGGTGGGCTGCATGCTGGCCACGACGCCCAGGGCGGCGAAGCGCGCGAAGTCGTCGGGGTGGACGATCTGGGCGTGCTCGATGCGGTGGCGATGCAGCGGCGCCGGGTCGTCGCGCTGGGCGAAGGCGATGGCGTCGAGGGCCATGCGGTTGCCGCCGTCGCCGATGGCGTGGATGGCGCACTGGAAGCCGCGCCGGTGCACCTCGTCCACCCGGGCGGTGAGTTCGGGAGCGGAGGTGACGGCCAGCCCCCGGTGGCCGGGCTCGTCGCTGTAGTCCTCGAGGAGCAAGGCGCCGCGGCTGCCCAAAGCGCCGTCGGTGTAGTACTTCATGCCCATCACCTCGAAGCGGTCCGCGGCCCGGTAGCGGCGCAGCGCGCCCAGGGATCCGGGGTTCGTGCCCTCGAGATAGACGAAGAGGCGGATGGGCAGCCGGCCCGCCTCGGCCAGGCGCTGGGCCACGTCGCAGGTCGCGGGGCTCTGGCCCATGTCGTGAACGGCGACCAGGCCCGCGTCGGCGCAGGCGTTCAGGCCGGCCAGCAGCCAGCGCTTGCGTTCCTCGAGGGTGGGATCCGGCAGCACCGGGTCGAGCAGGTCGATGGCGTTGTCCACGAGCACGCCGGTGGGCGCGCCGTCGTCGTCGCGCAGGATGCGGCCGCCCTCGGGATCCGCGGTGTCGCGCGAGATGCCGGCCAGCTCGAGCATGGCGCGGTTGAGCCAGGCCGCATGGCCGTCCACGCGGCGCAGGTAGACCGGGCGGTCCGTGACGCCCTCGAGCTCGCGCCAGGTGGGGAACGTCCCGTCCGGCCAGCGGCTCTGGTCCCAGCCCCGCCCGCGCACGATCTGCGCCTCGGGATGCTCGAGCGCCCAGCGGGCGGTCAGCGTCGCCGCCTCCACCGCCGAGGCCGCGCCGTCGAGCCGGATCTGCTCGCGCAGCTTGCCGATGCCCATCACGTGGAGGTGGGCGTCGTGCAGGCCGGGCAGCGCCAGCGCGCCGGGAAGCCGCACGATCTCCCAGGGCGTGTCCTCTGGCGTTTCTCCGTAGAGCTCGAGGATACGGCCGTCGCGGTCCACGGCGATCGCTGCGGCCTCAGGCACCTCGGAATCGCCGGTCCAGAACGTCGGGCCGGTGTAGACGCGGACGAGCGTGTCGGTCCCCTCGGGCGGGGCGTCGCCGGCGTGGGCGGCGAGGGCGAAAACGATCACGAGCCAATGGCAGAGAACGCAACGCATCGGGTTCCTCCTAGTAGGGCAGATCCGTCTGCAGGCTGTCCGGCTGGGTCTCGGGCAACCTGAACTGCTCCGGACGCAGGCGCAGGACGTCGCTGCGCCAGGCCTCGGGATAGCCAGCCTCCTCGGCGTGCCCGTCGGTGCGCACGTAGCCGTCGTTGTAGCGGGTGATCAACTCGTCGGCCAGGGCGCTCCAGCGCGTGAACACGCGCTCGCCGCAGGACAGGGCGTAGGACGTCAGGTAGTCGATGGCCAGGGCGGGGTCGTCCTCGTGGAGGTGCAGCGCCGTCTCCTCCACGGCCGGCCGCATGCCGTCGAAGCCCGACTCGAGCTCGCGCTGGGCCGCCCGGATGTCCTCGATCATGTAGTCGTACTTCAGGCAGGCGTAGTTGGCCACCAGGTTGAAGATCCACCAGGCCGAGTCCCGCGAGAACGCGCTCAGGCTGCCGGTCGTGAAGGCGGTGGGCAGGTCCGTGATTCCTGCGTACAAGGGGATCCACACGGTGGTGTAGGTGTCGTCCACGCCGTACCACAGGCAGCCGCCGATCAGGTCCGGCAGGTCGCGCCGGCACTGGGCGATCATGGAGAAGCCCGTCTGCTGGGTGGAGATGGGACGCTCCCAGGTGTACTGGGCGCCGTCCCGGGTCCAGCCCATGGGCCGCCATCGGTTGGGATTGCCGAAGGGGCCGGCGTCCACGCCGACGGTCATGTCGAAGTCGGTGCCTTCGTAGTGGTCGCGCATGAGGGCGCGCACGGCGGCCAGGGAGAGCGTCTCGTCGGGCTCGACCCACAGGGGATAGTCCTCGACGCCGGACACGCCGCGGTGGAAGTCCGGGCTCAGCTCGAGCGACGGCGCGGCGCGGCGCAGCAGGCTCCACACGCGCGTGGCCGTGTAACGCTTCTTCTGGGGCGTGGCCGGATCGTAGACCTTGCGGAAGTCGAAGGGCACGCCCGCGTCCGGATCGTACCAGCCGTTGCGGATCGCCACCTCGAAGACGTTGTCGGAATGGAGCGTGTCCTCGTCGTCGAGGGGAAACTCGCCGATGCGCGCCATGTTGGCGTGGGCGCTCACGGTGCCGTCGGGCAGGCGGCGCGCCACCCACACGGCGCCGAGTTCGCCGGCCCCGCAGCCGATCATCTCCAGGATCCAGACCTCGCGCGGATCGCAGATGGAGAAGGACTCGCCGGTGCTGCGGTAGCCGTGTTCCTCGGCCAGGGACGTGATGACGTCGACCGCCTCCCGCGCTGAGCGCGCGCGCTGCAATGCGAGCTGCATGAGGGTCCAGTAGTGGAGCTTGGCCTCGCGGTTCTGGAGCTCCAGCCGCCCGTCGAAGGTGGTCTCGCCGATGGCCACCTGGTGCTCGTTCATCAGGTTCACGTAGGCGTAGGTGTGCTCGACCTGCGGGATCTCGCCGTGGATCGAGCCGTCCCAGTGCCGGATCTCGTACATGGTTCCCGGCTCGAAGTCCCGCGCCGGCTGCCGCCGCAGGATGGCGTGGAAGACCCCGTCGCAGGTGTAGGTGATGAAGGCCGAGCCGTCGACCGAGGCGCCCGGGGTCACCAGGAGGTTGGTGCAGGCGAGGGCGGGGGCGGCGAGCAGGAGCAGGGCGGCGATCGTGAGCGACACGCGGATCATGTCTGGTCTCCCCTCGTGGTCGTCCCGAGCGGTCGGATGAGTTCCAGTAACGGACGGTAATCGTGATCCTCGGCCGATTGCAAGGCGGAGATGTAGGCCGATCGATCGATGGCCCAGTTCAGCATGGCGCGACCGTTGTAGTGGAGCAGGAGATCGGCCGCCAGGCGCGCATGGCGGCCATTGCCGTTCGGAAAGGGATGGATCCGCACGAGGCGATGATGGAAGCGGACGGCGCGGGTCGGCCAGTCGTACGTGCGGTATTCGAGCCAGGCCCGCACGTCGGCACAGAGCTGGGCGACCTCATCCGGAATCATCTCCCAATCGGAGCCGATGTTCGGATCGCGCGTCCGGAAGCGCCCCGCCCATGTCCAGACCCTGTCGAACATCATGCGGTGTAGGCGACATAGGGCGCGTGGCGTCAACAGCGTCCGACGGAGTCCGCGATCGGAGACGGCACGAACGCGGGCGTCCAGGATATTCGCGGCCTCGACCTCGTTGAGCTCCGATTGGGTCGTCACATGGGGGATCAAACCGGCGAGATCATCCCGATCGACCGGTGTAAAACCATTGCCCGGATCGTCCATCAAGCCTCCTCCCACAACCGGGAGGGTGTATCCTGCATCAACTCGGCCTGCAATTCGTCCCGCATTCTCGACAGTTCTTCGGGGCCCAGCCCCTGTCCTTCCAACTCCATGCTCGTCGCGATGTCCTTTACCCTGCGCTCGGCCAGCCGGGCAGCCTGACGTCGGACCAGTTCGTCGGTCGATCCGCACTCCGGGATCAGGACATACTCAACGCGACAGCCCAGTTGCTCCGCGACACGGCGCAGGGACCTGAGCGTCACCCTCCCTTCGACCTCGGCAGTCTCGATCCGATGCAAGGATTGACGGCTGATCCCCAATCGAGAGGCCAACTGTGCCTGTTTCATGCCGATGATGCGCCTCAAATACCGGATCCAGCCCTCGCCGGGCCTCTCCAGGGCTTGTGAGCCGACCAGCGGCGCCATTCGCCTATCCAATTGTATTCTGGCCAGTTGATGGGACCTTCGTTCCACGGCACACCTCTTTGTCAGCTTTTATGCTGTCTCATTTATCTATAGTGTCAGTATATATGCTGCAAGTTCAAGGGAAAATGTCATAATATTTACTGCTTCTTCGATCCCGTCTCCCTGCGATCGCAGGCGAGAGAATGCAAAAGGGGGCCTCACGGCCCCCCTCGACCTGCGTTCATCGTGGCGTCTATTTAACGACCGTCATCTTCCGTATCCGCTCCTCACCGCCGGCCTTCAGCACATAGAAGTAGGCGCCGGACGAGACCCGCCGTCCCTGCCCGTCGGTGGCGTCCCATACCAGTTCGTGGTCGCCGGCCGGTCGGACGGCGTCGAGCAGACGGCGCACCAGGCGCCCGCGCTCGTCGAAGATCTCCAGACGGACCGGACCGTCCGCGGCCAGGCTGTAGCGGATCTTGGTGACGGGATTGAAGGGATTCGGCGCGTTCTGGTGGAGCCGCGTTGCGCGCTGCGGCGGGCCGTCGGCGTCGGTCACCTCCACCGAGATCGACGCGCTGGCCATGGCCACCGGCGCGGCCCGTCCCTGTGCCACCCACGCGTCGTGGAGCTGCTGGCCCAGCGCCGCATCGGGATCGTTGTCGCGCAGGAACTCGATGAACGCCTTGGAGGTGGTCTGGTAGTAGAGGGTGACCACGGCGCTGGTCGCGGCGACCGGCAGGCCGTAAGTCGTCTCGTCCCAGTACTGCCCGTCGTCGTAGCTGTAGGCCACCGGCGGCGACTGGACCGTCGTGAAGCCGGCGTTGGTGAAGCCACGCGGCGGGATGCGGTTGTCGGAGTAGACGGTGTCGTTCAGGGCGAAGTTGAAGGACGGCCCCGACGAGACGCCGAGCGCCGCGGCCAGCCGCTCGGACCGTCCGGGCTTGATCTCGTAGATCTTCAGGTCCGCGTCGTGGGTGAGCACGCCGGTCGCGCCGTCGTAGGCGCCCGACTCGTACACCTGCTGCATCGCGTCGTCGTAGGCCTTCACGTTCAGCCAGATGCGCCGGCCCTCCGGGTAGCCCGAGGGCAGCTTGTGGCCGGTCTCGTTGGTCACGGTGACGACGATCGCGGGCACGGCGCCGCCCGGGATCTCGACGACGTCCAGCGTGGCCGCCTTCTGCAGCTGGCCGATCGCCCGGGCCTTGCCGGCGTCGAGGGCGGACTGGTCGACCTCTGTCGGGTAGTAGTCCGCCAGGATGTCGGGGATGAAGTGGTTGCCGCCGGTGAAGTCGTGCACGCCGACGTCGGTGCGGTTCGGCCCCTCGCTGGCGCCGCGTCCGGAGTCGTCCGGCATGTGGCAGTCCTGGCAGGTCGACACGATGCCGTCGGGCTTGTTGCCGGCGAACTGGGGCGCGTAGACGCCCGTGGTGGCGTACTCGCTCTCGCTCCACTCGCTGAAGGTGCGCTCCACCGGGAACATGTTGCGCCGGTCGCTGTCGGGATGGGGCGCGTCGAGGTCCTGCACGACGTACTCGTCCGGCGTGGCGCCCGCGACGAAGACCGGGTTGCTGACGTCGTGGCAGGTGCCGCAGATCTCCGCGCTCAGGAAGAAGTCCGAATGGGAGAACTGATGGGAGGCCAGGGCGTCGGCGTAGGGGCCGCGGCGCACCGGATCGGGGTCGGTGACGAACTGCCCGTTGGCGTTGTCGATGGGGACGGATTCCAGTTCGGCCAGGATCGCCTCGTCGCCGGGCGGGTCGTCGCCGACCTGGTAGTGCACGTCCACGCCGCTGTGGCAGAAGTCGCACTGGACGCCCTGGCGGTCCTTGGCGTTGAGCATGCCGCCGCTGGTGTCGGTGGAGCGGCCCTCCTGCCAGCCGCCCGGCGTGTGGCAGCGCAGGCAGAGGTCGCCGCCGCCCGGGGCCGAGGCGTCGGTGATGCGAACCAGGGACTGGTAGAGCGGATCGCGCATGGTGTTGCCCATCATGCTGCCGCGCCAGTTGAACCAGGGCTCGATGGTGGCGTCGTAGTCCCCGTGGCAGGTCACGCAGGTCACCGACGGGTCCTCCAGGATCGCGCCCTCCAGAGGCTGCGTGCCGGGCATCTCGAAGTCGCGCAGGGTCGTCGGCACGATGGCGCCGGGCACCGGTGCGATGGTGAAGGTCGCGGGACTCTCGCCGGTGCCCTCGTTGCCCGCATAGTCGTAGGCCTCGACCCGGATCAGCGTGTTCGGACCGGGGTAGTTGTGCACGAACCAGTCCCAGGCGCCGTCGTTGGCCAGGTCGCGGGCGACGGGCTTCCAGGACGCGCCCCCGTCGTCGCTGAACTCGATCTCCACGTGGGAGACGCCCGTGTCGTCGGTGGCGGTCCAGGAGATGGTCGTCGTGGTGTTGGCCTGGAAGGACTCGCCGCCGGCGGGCGCCAGCACCGTGACCACCGGATCGATCTCGTCGGGCGCGCCCTGCGGGGTGAGGAAATCCTCGATGTCGGCCGCGTCCACGTTGATCACCTGTCCCAGGTTCGAGGCCTTCAGGCCGGGGAAGGTGGGCGTGTTGACGAAGTTGGCCGTGTCCGAGGCCTCGACCAGGTTGCTGAAGCCGTCGTTGTCGGCGTCTTCGTTCTCGATGGCCAGGATGGCCTCCAGGTCGCTCAGACCGCTGTTGAGCCCCACCTCGATGGAGATGCCGTAGGGATTGCGCGGCCCGCCTCCGTCGAAGTCGAAGTGGCAGACGCCGCAGTGGCCGGCGTTGCTGGGCACGTCGTCGAGCGCCGTGGTCTCGGCGTCCGGATAGACGCTGAAGAACTCGCGGCGGATGGGATTGCGGGCGAGCGCCGAGGCGGCTGCGGCCAGCAGGAGGACCAGGAACAGGACTCGGGCGACAGGGCGATCCATGGCGGTCTCCTCGACAGGGACGGGGCACACGCAAAAGTTGCACGTATTCGAAAGCGATTATGTCACAAGAGATATCAAATCGCAATATTCTGATTCCAAAACATCAATATCGAGATCCATTCTCACTTCCCCCGCTGGACTTCCCCCCCTCGGCGCTTCATCATGCCGACGGCGAGGTGCATCGTGCCGGCCCCGGGCGTCGGAGGGTCGTCGCGTAGCGCCTCGCGAAGCGCGAAGCGAAGCGCCGACCCCATAGCCTCGGGAGCCCGCCCATGATACGCCTCCTCGCCGTCGGCAAGCTGAAGGACCCCAATCTGGCCGCCCTCTGCGCCGATTTCGAACGGCGCATCGGGCGCTGGGCCGCCCTGGAGATCGTCGAGCTCAAGGACCAGGATCCCGTCCGCGAGGCCGCCGCCATGCTGGCCCGGCTCGGCGCCGGCCCCGTCCACGCCCTGGACGAGCGCGGCGAGGCGCTCACCTCGCGCGCCGTCTCGAAGCTGCTGGCCGCCCACGGCGCGCCGACCTTCCTGATCGGCGGTCCGGACGGCCTCGGCGACGCGGCCCTCTCCCGCGCCGACCGGCGCCTGTCCCTCTCCCCGCTGACCTTCACCCACGAGACCGCGCGCTACCTGCTGCTGGAGCAGATCTACCGCGGGCTGGCCATCGCGCGCGGGCACCCGTACCACCGGGATTGAGACGCGGAACCCTCGCCCCGACGGCTTGTTCCAGGTGCTCCGGACATCTGGACTCCGCGGGAACGGTTACCTATACTGTTGCCCGTCTCACGGAACCCGATTCAACGAAGGCGAGATCCACGAATGATCCCCACCCCCCGGTTCACGCGCGGACACGGGCTGTTGGCGTCGCTCGCGCTCATGCTGCTGGCGCTGCCCGCCACGGGCGCGACCCTCGTCCTCTCCGGCACGCCCGGCGCGCGGGTCGTCATCGACGGCGCGCCCGCCGTCACGCTGCCCATGAGCGCTCCCGTGACCCTGTCCGACGGCTGGCACACGGTGACCGCCGAACGCAAGGGCATGCAGACCATGCGGCGCAAGTTCGTGGCCGAGGGCGCGCACCAGGTCATCCGCCTGCACATGCGGCTCGAACCCATGAGCCGCAATCGCGCCGTGCTGCAGAGCTTCGTGCTGGCGGGGTCAGGTCAGCGCTACGTGGGCCGGCCGACCCTGGGCTGGATCCTGACGGGTGTCGAGGTGGGCGGGCTGCTCACGGCCCTGGTCGCGGACATGAGCGCCCAGAACAGCAAGGACGCGTACCAGCTCGCCATCGAGGACTACAACGCGGCCTTCCTGCCCGACGACCTCGCCGACTACCGGGCCCGCGCCGAGGACGAGCACGCGAGCATGAGGAACGCCCTGGACCTGCGCGACGCCGCGCTGGTGGCCGCGGCGGGCGCCGTGGTCGTCGGCGTCCTGGACGCGTGGCTCCGCTTTCCGTCGGCCGAGGTGGGACCGGGGCCGCGGCCCGTGCCGCCCTCCGGCATCGCATCGCTCGACACGCCGCGGCCGGCCGCCGGCGGCGGTTTCCACGTGGGCTGGCGCCTGAGCTTCTAGGAGTATGCAGATGTCAAACGAGATCAGCCTGTCCCGCGCCCGGCCCGTCCTGCTGGCGGCCCTGGCCGCCCTGGTCCCGGCCGTCCTGATCCTGGCCGCGGGCTGCACCCAGGAGCCCACCGCTCCCGCCTACGAGAACCCCCTCGACCCGGACGGGCCCTACCAGGGGGATCCCTTCCAGGTCGATGCCGGATATACGGACACCGGCGTACTCGTGTCATGGAACGGCCTGACCTTGTCCGGTATCGCCGCCTACGAAGTGCTGCACAGCCTCGAGGCCGATGGGCCCTTCACCATCGCCGGCTCGGTGGAATATCCGACCAAGACCTACCTGCACACCGAATACGCATCCAACCAGGACAACTATTACAAGGTGCGCGCCGTGGACGCCTCCGGGGTCGGGACGGCGATCACACCCGTGCAGGCCGCCCTCGTGCCGGTGCCGCCCTACCTGGAGTTCGGCGAGACCGAGACCGCGGCCTCGCGCAAGCTCGACCTCTTCATCCGCGTGGACATGGGCGACAGCATCGAGCTCGGCGCCACGCCGGATTTCGAGCTCGGGCTCGTCCATGAATTCGACGATAACGGCGAGGTCACGGTGCCCTGGGACCTGGGCGCGGCCGACAGCAGCGGCGTCATGAAGCGCGTCTACATGCGCGTGTTCACCGGCGGAGCGGCCGGCCAGACCTGGGAGGACTCCATCGAGGTCGATTTCGATCCCCAGCTGACGCTCAAGAACGGCGAGACCTTCGTCGCCAGCATGAACACCCTCTTTGAGATCTCCGGCGACGGCGTCACGCAGATGCGCTTCGCCGCCGACCTCCGCGACCTGCCCTCGGCCCCCTGGCTCACGGGCGACGCCCAGTACGACGGCTACCTGCTCGACGCCGCGCCCGACTCCCAGACCGTCTACGGCGAGTTCATGTGCGACTTCGGCTTCACCCGCGTGGACAGCGCCCTGGCCGTGCCCGACAGCCTCGCGAACATCGTGCTGACGATCAACGGCGGCGCCGAATCGACCCCCGACCTGGAGTTCTCCATGCAGACCTCCGTCGCCGCCTCGCAGATGCGCTTCGCCGAGAGCGTCGCCGAACTGGCTTCGACCGCCTGGCAGGATTACGCCACCACGGGCTATTTCGCACACAGCGCCTGCGTCGGCGACCTGGTCAAGACCGTCCACGGACAGTTCCGCAACGACTGGTTCGACCCCGACCCCGTCTCCGCCACCATCCAGTGGCTGCCGGCCGAGGTGCTGGACGTCACGATCGCCGTGGCCGACACCGTCACCGGCGGCACGCCCGTGCAGGTCACCGGCACCGCCGTCGCCGGCACCTGCGGCGACCCCCTCGACGCGGTGGAGTTCAACGACGGCGGCGGCTGGATCATCGCCGACGGCCTGGAGGCCTGGAGCTACGACTGGACGCCCCCGACCGTAGTCGAGCACACCCCGCTGACCCTGCGCGCCCGCGCCCTGGCCGGCGCCGAGGCCGACACCGTCGAGGTCGAGGTGATCGTCGCCCCGGATTGACCCGCCGGGCCCCGCTGCCGTACACTCACATGTGATGCGAGTCCTCGCCCCATATCCGGGAGGACCACATGTGCCGACATATCCTCCGCGCTCTATTCCTGATCCTGTTCGGACTGGCCTTCGTCGCCTGCGACGAGGAGACGGTCGCGCCTCTCGAGGACGAACCGCCCGCGCAACTGCTCGAGGGGGCGTGGACGCTGCGCGTGAGTCCCGATCCCGACCTGTACGACCCGTTCCTGATCTCGGGCACCTTCTCGACCATCGAGGACACGGTGTTCTTCGACACGGCCCAGGGCGTGTTCGAGGGCGATGTGGCGGGACGCGGCGTGAGAGGACTTGGCCTGTCCTGGGAGGACGGCTCCCTGTCGTGGCCGATGACCCTGTCCATCGGCGTCGCCCGTGACGGCGCAACCCTGACGGGCACCTTCGAAACCGCGATGAAGCGCGGCGAGCCCATCACCGGCACCGTCTTCGGCGCGCCCGGCGACGACCCTCCGGAGATCGCCGTGCGCCTCACGCCTGCGCACACGACCATGCCGCTCGAGGCGAGCCTCAACATGATCAGCCTCGTCACGGGATACCCCGACCGCAGCGTGACCTGGAGCCAGGAGCCTGCGGGCGTGGGCACCCTCACCAGCTCCGGCCGCTACACGGCGCCCGCGTACGCTCCCGAACCGACCGTGGTCATGATCATGGCCGCGAGCACGGTGGACATCGGCGCGCGCGACACGGCGACCGTTCTGATCGAGGTGCCGGACGGCCCGGATACGCCCGACTGTCAATACGTGCAGGGATTATGGGAAATCCGCTTCCTGATCGAGCAGGAGGACGGCTTCTCGGAGGATCACTATTCCATCAACAACTGGAACATCTTCCAGGAAGACTGCGGGCTGATCCTATACGACGTCGGTCCGTTCGCGGCCCTCGAAATGGTCGGTGGACATGCGTACGGCTATCAATACCAGTGCATCTACAACCTGTATTTCGAGAACGGAGATGAGATCGTCGCGCCGTCGACCATCGAGATGGTTGGCCTGGTCCATCCGTGGCAATCGCGGGTCCAGCCGATCCGTGGCGTCAGATGGACCGGACCGTGATCGGCCGGCCGGTCTTGCCGCTCAGAGCCTGACCACCCGCCCCGCCCTCTTCTGCAGTTCCAGGATCTCCTTCATGTTCGAGGCCCGCCCCACCTCGAGGGCGTCCTTCAGGTCGAACCAGTCCAGGCAGGTGCCGCAGTTGAGGAGCTCCACGCCGGCCGCCGCGAGGGCGCGCAGGTCGGCGAGGGCCTTCGAGCCCGCGCAGCAGAGCTTGACGCCGGCGTTCATGAAGAGGATGTGCGACGGCGGGGGACCGTCGGTCTTCGGGAGGGTCTTTATGGCCGCCAGCATGAGCGCCGCGCCGAGATCGTCGTCGCCTCGGCCGAGGCGGTCGCTCGCGATGAGGATCACCGTGTCGTCCAGCGTATCGTTCATGGTCTCTCCCGTTCGGATGATGAGCGGGAGATCATGACCGACGGGGAGTCACTTGACAAGCGCGGCCTTGGCGACCCGGTCGCCGGCGGGGGTGCGCAGGACCAGGAAGTAGGTGCCGGCGGCCGCGGCGCGGCCGCGGCGGTCGGTGCCGTCCCAGGTGACGACGTGGCGCCCGGCGGCCAGGACGCGGTCGCGCAGCACGCGCACCTCGCGGCCGCGCACGTCGAAGACCCGCAGCGAGACGCGACCGGTCGCGGGCACCATGAACTCCACACGGGTGCTGGGATTGAAGGGGTTGGGCGCGCAGCGCAGCGCCAGGCGCACCGGCGGAACCGACGGGTCCGGGCCGTCGTCCACGTCCGTGGAGCCGGGCATCCAGATCTCGCGATCGGGCCAGTCCTCCACGACCACCTCGTCGAAGGCCTGGATCTCGGACAGGCCCAGCCCGGTGCCGTCCTGCAGGGTGAAGGTGAGGCGCAGGTGGCGGCCCGCCTCGGTGGCGGCGGGCAGGATCCAGAAGGGGAAGGCCAGGCGGCCCTGGGCGGGCAGGTCGTCGTAGGCCGAGGAGTGGGCGTAGCCCCAGTCCAGGAAGTTGCCCTCGGGACGCCACAGCGCGTCGTGGCCCGTCTCGCCGTAGGGGCGCCAGCTCGTGCCGTCGTCGGAGATCTCGGCGACGATCCCGGCCGGATGGGCGTAGCCGGCGTTGGGCTGGTGGGTGGTGACGCGCAGGGCGGCCACGGGCGACT
>Ga0180435_10005256_pt1 | contig 12627 bp, 12 predicted proteins | sample SS_ome_3_FD_132467 | JGI IMG/M metagenome (GOLD analysis project Ga0180435, IMG submission 132467) | Hypersaline lake sediment archaeal communities from the Salton Sea, California, USA - SS_3_S_1 metaG | ecosystem: Environmental > Aquatic > Non-marine Saline and Alkaline > Hypersaline >... | reverse complement strand
TGCAGGCGGCCTACGCCAACGGCCTCGACCTGCGGCGCCTGGTGGCGATCACCGGCGAGGACGCCCTGTCCGAGAACGACAAGCTGTACCTGAAGTTCGCCGACGAGTTCGAGAAGGCGTTCATCAACCAGGGCAGCGAAAACCGCACGGTCGACGAGTCGCTGACGATCGCGTGGTCGATCCTGTCCAAGCTGCCGAAGAGCGAGCTGACCCGACTTTCCAACGATCAGATCGACAAGTACTACGGCGCCAAGATGGACGAGCTGTGGGGCGCCGCGAAGTCCGGGATCTGAGGGGAGGCGACCCGTGGCCGAGAACATCGCCCCCACCCGCTCGAACCTGCTGCAACGGCGCGACCAACTCAAGCTGGCCGTGCGGGGGGCCGACCTGCTGAAGCGCAAGCGCGACGCGCTGATCGGCGAGTTCTTCGCCTTGGTGAAGACCTCGCTCGCGGCGCGGCGGGCGCTGACCCAGGCGAGCCAGGAGGCGTACCTGTCGCTCTTCCTGGCGAACGCCTGGGACGGCCCCGAGTCGCTGCGCTCGCTCGCTCTGGCCGAGGGCCGGAAGCTCGACGTCGAGATCAAGGTCGAGAACCTGTTCGGCGTCAAGGTCCCGCAGGTCCAGCCGCCGGAGTTCGGCGACGCCGAGTTGCCGTTCTCACCGATGGGCGTGGGCGCGCGCACGCTCGACGCCGCCGCCGAGTTCCGCGCGCTGACCGAGGCGATCGTCCGCGTCGCGGCGACCGAGACGAGGTTGCGGCGCATCGGCGAGGAGATCAAGAAGACCAGCCGCCGCGTGAACGCGCTCGAGCAGCTGGTGATCCCCAACATCGGTCGCCAGATCAAGGACATCCGCAGCGTGCTCGACCAGCGCGCGCTGGAAGAGGTCACCGTCCTCAAGCGCATCAAGTCGAAGCTCGAGTCGCGCGACGACGAGCGCCAGGCCAAGGAGCGCGCCGCCCAGACCGCAGCCTGAGCGCTGGCTTCGCGGGGTCCCCGGCACCGGCGCCTCCTCATGGAGGCGCCGGTTACCATGAACGATCATGCCGACCCACGCGATCCACCGCCTCCTGCCCGCCGCGCGCCTCGTCGTGCTGGCCCTGCTCGTCGGCCTCGTGGGCTGCGCGCCCGCTACCGGCGGAGAGGGCACCGACGTCCGCCCCTTCCGGCTGCCACCGATCGATCCCGAGCTGCGCTACGTGGTGGCCGTCTACGACATCGAGGCGGAACCCACGCGCGTCGACGTCAGCCTGCTGCCCGCGCGCGAGCGGGACGCTCGCTTGTTCACCGACCTGGGCACCGGCATCGGCGACATCGTCACTCGGGAGCTCTTCGAGCTGGGTCGCTTCCAGTTGGTCGAGCGACGTGAGCTCGCGGCGGTGCTCGCCGAGCAGGACCTGGGCGACACCGGGCGCTTCGACGCCTCCACGGTCGCCGACGTCGGCCGTCTGGTGGGTGCCGAGTTGATCCTGGTGGGCGCCGTGACGGAGCTGTCGATCGATCGGGCCAGTGCGGTCGTCCCCGGCTTCCTCGGCGGCGCGACGCTGACCACCGTCCAGGTCGGCGTCGAGTTCCGCTTCGTGGAGGTGGCCACCGGTCGCATCCTCGGGATCGGCAGTGGCATCGGCCGCGGGACGGACACCGAGGTTTCGGTCGACGGCCTGCAGCAGGCGCTGCGCCTGCTGCGCGTTGGTACCGTGCGCCAGTCGATCGTGGCCAGCGCCCTGCGCAACGCAATCCGCGACGCGGTCGAGCAGGCGGCACTTGGGTTGCCGCCACGACGCTGAGCGCGCGCGGCGGGTCGCGCGGCGCGCCGTTGGCGGGCGGCCGCGGACGGTTTCACAGACCACGCGGGCGCGGCCGGCTAGACTGCGACATGACCCTGCGTCCCAGCCTGCCGTTGCCGATCGTGGTGGCGCCGTGAGCGACACCGCCGCCCGTGGTCTGCGCATGGCCGACCTGCTCAAGAGCATGGTCGCGCGCGGTGCGTCCGACATCCACCTGCAAGCCGGGGCGCCGCCCCACCTGCGGCTCGACGGCGACCTCGTCGCCTACGAGGGGGTGCCGGCGCTCACCCCCGAACAGACCGAGCAGATCGCCATGGCGATGATGACGGACTCGCAGCGGGCGCTGTTCGCGCACCGGCACGAACTCGACTTCGCCTTCACCATCCCGGCCGTGGCGCGCTTCCGCTGCAACCTCATGCGCCAGCGCGGCTCGATCGGCGTGGTCATGCGGGTGGTGGCCGACGCGATCCCCTCGTTCGAGGCGCTCGGCCTGCCGCCGGCCGTCGTCAGCGAGCTGGCCAGCCAGCCGCGCGGCCTGGTGCTCGTGACCGGCCCCACTGGGTCGGGCAAGTCCACGACGCTCGCCGCGATGGTCGATTTCATCAACCGGCGCTTCCCGAAGAACGTGGTGACGATCGAGGATCCGATCGAGTTCCTGCACCGCAACCAACAGTCGCTGGTCATCCAGCGCGAGATCGGTCTCGACACCGCCGACTTCGTCGACGCGCTCAAGTACGCCATGCGCCAGGACCCGGACGTCATCATGGTCGGCGAAATGCGCGACAAGGCGACGGTGGAGGCGGCGCTGACGGCCGCGCAGACCGGTCACCTGGTGCTGTCGACGCTGCACACGCTCGACGCCATCCGGACGGTGAACCGCGTCATCGACTTCTTCCCGCCGCACGAACGCAACCAGATCCGCATCCTGCTGTCGGAGTCGCTGCTCGGGATCCTGTCGCAGCGGCTGCTGCCCCGGGCCGACGGACCCGGTCGCACGCTGGCGACCGAGGTCCTCGTCAACACGCCGCTCATCCGTGACTACATCAAGGACGAGACGAAGACCGGGCTCATCAAGGACGCGCTCATGCAGGACAACCTGCGGGGCATGCAGACCTTCGATCAGCACCTGGTCGACCTCTACCTCGGCGGCTCGATCCGCCTCGAGGACGCCGTCTACGCCGCCACGAGCCCGCACGAGCTGCAGCTGATGATCACCCAGCGCGCAGGCGGGCGCGGCGACGTCAACGAGGCGGAGTTCGAGCGGCTGGCGGCTCGCCGGGGGCCCGTCAGGGGTTGACGGCGCCGAGCGGCGTGGCGGTGGCGCCCCAGACCGGCACGTTCGGGCGCCACGGCAGCGTGCGCAGCGCGCGCGCCCGGAGATCGTAGGCGTCGGCCGCCACGACCTCCGCCTCCACGATGTCGCCGATGACGACCGTGCCGTCCGTGTCGAGCGTCACGCGCCCGTCGACGTCGGGCGCGTCGGCCTGGCTGCGGCCGACCATCTCGCCCGGCAGGCCGCCCACGTCGTCGACGATCACCTGCAGGACGCGGCCCACCTTGGCGGTCTGGATCTCGGCCGCCACCCGCTGTTGTGCCCGCATGACGCGGTCGTAGCGCTCGCGCTTGACCTCCTCCGGGACGGCGCCCGGAAGCTCGTTGGCCGCGGCGCCCGGAACCTCGGAGTAGGTGAACGCGCCGACGCGGTCGAGCCGCGCCTCGCCCAGGAAGTCGACGAGCAGGTCGACGTCCTCCTCGGTCTCGCCGGGGAAGCCCACGATGAAGGTCGAGCGGATCGCCAGCTCGGGGCAGATCTGGCGCCAGCCTCGCAACGTCGCCAGGTGGCTCTCGGCGCCGCCCGGGCGACGCATCGCGCGCAGCACGCGGGGTGAAGCGTGCTGCAGCGGCACGTCGAGGTACGGCAGCAGGCGGCCCTCCGTCATGAGCGGGATCAGCTCACGTACCTGCGGGTAGGGGTAGACGTAGTGCAGCCGCACCCACGCCCCGAGGCCGGCGAGCTCGCGCACGAGCGGCACCAGGTCGGCGGCGACCGGTCGGCCCTGGAAGTCGCTCGGCCGGTGGCGCAGGTCGCGGCCGTACGCGCTCGTGTCCTGCGCGATGACGATGAGTTCCTTGGTGCCGGTCGCGACCAGCCGCGCCGCCTCGAAAAGGACGTCGGCCGCGTCGCGGCTGACCTGCTTGCCGCGCATGTGCGGGATGATGCAGAAGCTGCAGGTGTGGTCGCACCCCTCGGCGACCTTGAGGTAGCTGTAGTGCCTGGGCGTCAGCTTGACGCCGCGTTCGAGCGCGGACCCACGCCCGTCGCTGGCTAGGGGAAGCAGGCCCGCGAAGGCCGGTTCGTCGCGCGGCAGCGCGGCGCGGACGGCGGCCATCACGCCCGCGACGTCGGCCTGGCCGGTGACCGCGAGCACGCTCGGGTGGCGGGCGAGGATCTCCTCGGGGCGCTCGCCCAGGCAGCCGGTGACGATCACGCGACCGTTCGCGGCGAGCGCCTCGCCGATCGCGGCGAGCGACTCCTCGACCGCCGGCGTGATGAAGCCGCAGGTGTTGACCACCACGACGTCGGCCTCCTCGTAGCTGCGAGAGAGGTCGTAGCCGTCGGCGCGCAACTCGGTGAGCATGCGCTCGCTGTCCACGAGCGCCTTGGGGCAACCTAGGCTGACGAACCCGACGCGTCCCATCGGCCGGTGAGCATAGCACCCTGCCCCCGTGCCTGGGCATCGGCGAGAGGTGATGCCACCGACGCCCAGTGCCGCAGCCAGGGGCGCGCGTGGCCCGCGAGGTGCAGCGAGCCGGCGACGACCAGCGTAGCGTCACGGGTGGCGGCGTCGCGCGCCGCCTCGGCGAGGGCCTCGGCGAGCGCGGGCACGACTTGGGTGACGGGGCCCGGGCCCGAGGGCGCCGCCAGCGGTTCCTCCCCGGGTTCGGCGCTGGTCAGCCACACCGAGCCGGCGCGGCCCCGCAAAGGCCCGAGGCTGTCGAGCCCGCGCTTGCGGGAGAGGTTGGCGAACACCAGCGCGAAACCGGGGGGGAGCGCATCGGCCAGGCGCGCCGCCGCCGTCGGATCGTGGGCACCGTCGAGGACGGCCCACACCGGTCGGCCGTCGACGAGCAGTCGGAAGCGCTCGAAGCGCGCCGGCGGCGGCGGCGACGCCAGACCGCGCGCCAGGGCCGCCTCGCTCCAGCCGAGCAGCCGCCCGAGCGTCAGGGCCGTGCGCGCGTTCTCGACGCGGGTGGCCGGCCATGCGGCGTCGATCGCCGGGGCGCCGTCGGGCCAGCGGGCGAGCCGTCGTGCCGCGTCGACGACCCACAAGGGGGCGCCGACGCCCGCGGCGACGCCGCGCACCAGCGCCAGCGCCTCGCCCCGGGCGCCCGTCACCAGCGGCACCCCCCGCCGCGCCACGGCGGCCTTGTCGCGCGCCACGTCGAGCAGGGTGGGGCCGATCGTCTCCACGTGATCGAGGTCGACGTTGGTCAGGATCGTGCCGATCACCCCGGACAGGGCCAGGGTCGCGTCGGCGCGGGCACCGACGCCCGCCTCCACCACCGCCAGCTCGACGCCGTGCCGGTGGAAGGCGTCGACGGCGAGCGCCAACGTCCACTCGAAGAAACCGATGCCCTCGCGACCCAGGTCGCGGGCCTGGGCGACGAAGGCCGTCACCTCGCCGGCGCCGATCGGCCGGCCGTCGACGGCGACCCGCTCGCGCAGGTCCTCCACGTGCGGCGACGTGAAACGGCCGGTGCGCAGGCCCTGGGCCTGCGCCATCGCGGCCAGCAGGTGGGCGACCGTGCCCTTGCCGTTGGTGCCCACCACGTGCAGCACCCGCGGCGGGTCCGGCACGCCCAGATCGTCCAGCAGCGTGCGCGCGACGCACGGATCGCGCGGGCGGCCCGCGCGTCGTTGTTGGGTCAACCAGCCGGTCGCCGCGAGGTAGGCCGCGTCGATCGCGGTGTCGGACGCGTGGCCCGGGTCGTCAACCACGCCCGCGTCCGCGTCGCCGTCGGCGACTGCGGCGGCGACCGCCGGTGCGCTTGGTCGCCGACTCCTGCGGCTCGTCCCAACCGCTCATGGTCGCCTCCTCGGCGACGTCGACGAGCGTCGCCTCGAGGATCGCGTCGGGCAATCGCTGAATCAGCCTGACGATGGCGTGCGGCGGCGCGAGATCGACGACGACGACGCTGCCGCCGGGGTGCAGGGTGTATGCGCGCGCGTGCCGGCGCTCGCCCAGGATCTCGAGTTCCACGTCGTCGGCGCGGGCGACCGTCACGTCCTTGCCCAGCAGCGGCACGCGCCACGGGGCGGCCGCCACCGGGCCCCCAGCGACGGCGGCGGCCGTCACGGCGCGCAGCTCGCGCAGCAGCGACAGCGGGTCGCGGTACGGGCGCAGGTAGGGGACGCTCGCTTGGTCCTGGCGCCCGCGGGTGGCGGTGACCAACCCGGATTCGGCGTCGAAGCGGACCTCGTAGCTGCGGGCATCGCCGCCGCCCTCGCTCGCCTCGTGCCAGCGCAGCGAGTGGTGGCGCTGCGGGTGGCAGCGGCTCGTCTGGGTCCAGGTCGATTGCCCGAGAACCCCTTGGAGCTGCATGCGTGCCTCGACCAGCGCGGTGCGGCCGCGCTCGCCGGTGCGCAGGATCAGCCGCCCGGCTGGGCGACCGCGGGCGTTGAGTCGGTAGGTGAACCCCTCGATCGGCACGCCCAGAGGCTATCACGTGGCGAACGCCGCCCCCGGCGTGGGTAGACTGGCGGCGATGCTCGAGCTCCGCACCCTCCGCGATCGACCCGACGACGTCCGCGCGGCCATCCGCGCCAAGCAGCTGTTCGATGCCGAGGCGCGGTTCGACGAGCTCCTCGCGGCCGATGCGGAGCGGCGTTCGCTGCGACGTGAGCTCGAGGCGCTGCAGGCCGAGCGCAACGCCCGCAGCCGCGACATCGGCGAGCGCAAGCGGCGCGGCGAGGACGCCGCCGATCTCATGGCCGGGGTCGCCGGTCTCGCCGCCGAGGTCAAGCGCGGCGAGGAGCGCGACCGCGAGCTCGCCGCCCGCGTCGACGCGCTCCTGCTCGAGATCCCGAACCTACCGCACCCGTCGGTGCCGTACGGCGAGGGGCCGGAGCAGAACGTGGTCGTCGCCGAACACGGCGAGCGGCGCGGGGGCGAGGGGCTGCTCCCGCACTGGGAGCTGGCCGAGGCCCGCGGCTGGATCGACTTCGCCGCCGGCACGGCCGTGACCGGCGCCGGGTTCCCGGTCTTCCGCGGCGATGGCGCTCGGCTGGTGCGGGCGCTGACTTCGTTCTTCCTCGACCGGCTGGCGCAGGAGGGCTTCACCGAGGTGGCGCCGCCCCTGCTGGTGAACGCCGAGTCGGCGACCGCCACCGGGCAGCTGCCGGACAAGGAGGGGCAGATGTACCAGGTGGCGGACGGGTTCTACCTCATCCCCACCTCTGAGGTCCCCGTCACCAACCTGCATCGCGGTCAGATCCTGGACGAGGCGGCGCTGCCGCTGCGCTACTGCGCGTTCACCCCCTGCTTCCGGCGTGAGGCGGGCAGCTACGGCAAGGACGTGCGCGGACTCAACCGCCTGCACCAGTTCGACAAGGTCGAGATGGTCGTGCTCGCCCTGCCCGAGGAGAGCTACGACGCGCTCGAGGCGATGACGGCCGTCGCCGAGCGGATGCTCGTCGACCTGGGTCTCGCGTTCCGGCGCCTGCTCATGTGCAGCGGCGACATGGGGTTCACGCAGGCGAAGAAGTACGACCTCGAGGTCTGGAGCCCGGGGCAGGCGCGCTGGCTGGAGGTCTCGTCCGTGTCGAACATGGAGGCCTTCCAGGCGGCCCGCCTCGAGACCCGCTGCCGGCCGGGTGGGACCCAGGGTCAGGGCAGGACGCGCCTGGTGCACACGCTCAATGGCTCGGCGTTGGCGTTCCCGCGCACGATCGCCGCGCTTCTCGAGACGCACCAGACGGAGGGCGGGGAGGTCGCGGTGCCGGCCGTGCTGCGTCCCTACCTGGGGCGCGACCGCCTGCGCTGATCCCCCCGGTTGCTCAGCCGTCCTGGTCGACCGTTCGTGGCACCTCGACGCGGCCGTCGCGCCACGCTGGCGCCAACGCCTCCAGCGCCGCTCGCGACAGACCGGCGGCGGGGACGTCCGGGCGCAGGTCCGTGGGCACGTGGCCGTCGGCCCCCTGGTTCGGGTGGCGCAGGGGTTCGGTCGTGGGGTCGTCGAAGGCGGCCAGCCGCTCCACGTAGTCCAGGATCCGTTCGAGATCGGCGCCCAGGGCCTCGCGGTCGGCGGTCGTGAGGTCGAGCCGCGCGAGCCGCGCCAACGCCTGTAGTTGGTCGTCGTCGAGGTGGGGCATGTGGCGAGCGTACCTCGGGCGCCGCTGGACGGCGCACGCGGTCAACCCAGCCGCCGCGCGATCTCGTAGAGCACCACGACCAGCGGCAGCGCCGGGAGCATGCTGGCGACCGAGATGCGCCGCAACTCGAGGAGCGTGAGGCCGAGGCCGACGATCATGAGGCCGCCGACGCCGTTGACCAGCAGGACCCGCGGATCCACGGCGGGATGGGGCAACCAGGCCGCGATCGCGCTCGCGCTCAGGGCGATGCCCCCCTGGAAGAGCAGCACCACCAGGGCCGAGGCCAGCACGCCGAAGCCAAAGGTCGCGGCCAGCGCGATCGACGAGATCCCGTCGAGGGTGGCCTTGAGGAGGAGCAGCGAGGCGTCGCCGACCAGGCCGTTCTGCAGGCTGCCGACGATCGTCATCGGCCCGACGCAGAAGAGCAGCGATGCCGCCACGAAGCCCTCGGTGAAGCGTCCTTGGCCGTGCACGCGGCGTTTCAGGGTGTCGCCCAAGCCCTCCAGGCGGTCGCCGAGCCGCCACGCCTCGCCGAGTGCCGCGCCAGCGGCCAGCGCGATCAGGCCGAGCACCACGCCGGGCGGCGTGGTGACGCGGCCGAGGTCGGCAGCCGCCGTGATGCCGATGACCAGCGTCACCAGCCCGATCGCCTGCAGCAGCACCGCGCCGATGCGGCTCGGCAGTCGACCGCGCAGAACCAGGCCGACGCCGGAACCCAGCAGGACCGTCAAGGTGTTGACCAGCGTTCCCGACAGGGCGTCGAACGGGTTCAAGTGCGGCTCTCGGTCCCGCCGCCGGCCGGACGGCTGCGCAGCACCAGCAGTGTGACCACGATCCCCGCCAGGAGGGGCAGTCCGACGAGCCATACGATCCACGTCCACAGGTTTCGGGGCGCGACCTGCGTCGGCGGAAGGATGAAGGGCAACTCCCCGACCGGGCTGCCGAGCAGGGGTAGGACGACGGAGGCGTTCGCCTCCTCCCACTGGAACGTCTGGTCGCGGACGAGGAGGTGGTAGGCGTCGCCGTCGGGCAGGGCGAACTCGGCGCGGTACACGGCCGGCGCGACTTCGATCAGGCGCTCCGTGCGCAGCGGTGGGGGCAGCGCCGGCGCCTCCGTCGACGGCGAGGGTAGCGCTTCCCCGGCGGCCGGCATCGGCCGCGCCTCGACGAACACGATGGCGTCCTCGACGGGCGCGAGGGCCGGGTCCTCCAGCGTCAGTGTGAGCGTGAAGGCCGTCCCCGGCGGCGGCGGATCCGGTTCGACGCGCACGGTGCCGAACACCAGTGTCGCGTGGGCGTGCGCGGCGCCGACGAGCAGCACGAGGACCAGTGCGACCGCGGTCGCCCACGGGCGGCGGCGACGCAGGCAACGCGCGCGATCGTTCGGCAGCGCCACGGCCCGGCTCACGGCGCCGCGCCTTCCTCGGGCGGATGGTGCAGGTACAACCACGTCCGGTAGGCTAACCCGGAGGCGGTGGCCGCGGCGGCCGCCTCGCGCCCGACCCAGCGAAGGTGCCATGGCTCGTAGTCGTAGCAGCTCGCGTCGCGTCCGTCGCGTGGGTAGCTGATGACGAAGCCGTGGCGCGCCGCGTGCTCCGCGACCCAGGCACCCTCGGGGGTGGTCGCCCAGTCGTCGAGGTCCCAGGCGGGTGGCCCGTCCGCCGAACGCAGGTCGACCGCCGTGCCGAGCTGGTGCTCCGAGTGGCCGGGCCGGGCGCTGACCTCGGCGGCCCGTTCGGCCCCGAGCTGTCGCACCCACCCCTGGTGCACCGTGTCTTGGTATGCCTCGCTGCGGTAGGCGGATTGCACCGCCAACCGCACGCCTGCGGCCTCGGCCGCGGTGCGCAGCGCGTGCAGGTCGTCGATGACGATCGAACGCAGCGGCAACTCACTGGGAAAGCCGGCCCGCGAGACCGGCACGAGGTCGCTCGGCGCATAGCCGGGGGGGAGCCGCCAGGCGGGATCGAGAACGATCCGCTCGGGGTGGGTGTCCGGGTCGACGGCCGTCACGCGCTCGTCGATCGTGCACGGCGGCGCGGCGGTGGCCCACGCGGCCAGGGCCACGACCAGCGTCGCGGCGGCAGCGCGCCACGGCGTCACGGCGCCCCCGGAAGCGGGCCGAGCAGCGTGCCGCGCATCTCCATGGGGAGCCCGAGCAGCAGCACCTCGAGGACGCTGACCAGCAGGATGAAGCCCCCCATGATCCACATCGCCGCGATGCCGCGGACGCCGAAGTCACGCAGGGCCACGCGGGCCGTGATCCCCAGCGCGAGGGCGGCGGCAAGCGTCACCGCGCCGGCGCCGATGGGGAAGAGCCAGCGCGAGGGGACGAGTTGTGCGAGGCGCCAGTCCGGGTCGATGGCGAAACCGCGGTACTCGAAGAAGTGTTGGAAGACCGGCACGATCGCGAGCGCGCCGGTGAGGAAGTGGAACAGGTAGTGAGCGATCCAGAAGCCGACGCCGAGGACGACCACCACGTAGCCCCAGCGGTCGAACGCCGGCCACAACCCGGTCGGGCGCCCCAGCCGCTGGGTCTGGCGCCCCAGCGCCGCACGGTCGGCCAGCCACGCCGCTCCGAGGGTCGCGCCCAAGCCGGCCGCGCTGACGCCGGCGTAGAGCAGCGCCAGGATCAGCCACTCGGCGCGGGTGCCGAGGAAGCCGGCGACGGCCTCCGCCGTCGTGAAGAACGCGGGCACCATCGCGAACGCGTTCATCAGACCCCACCACGCGAGCATCACGCCCATCAGTAGCGTCCAGCGACGCCCTCGGTGGCGCCAGCCATCGCGCACCACCTCCCGCCACGGCGCGCGCAGCCGTAGCGCGACGTTGTCGTACGGGCAGGCGCGCACGCAGTTCAGGCACAGCGTGCAGTCCATGTTCGAGGTCAGCTGGGGGACGAACAGGCCGGTCTCGCAGCCGGGGAAGCGACCGCTGCCGTTGGCCGCGACGACCTCAGACAGCGGCACGAACGCCGCGCGGCGGGGGCCGTCGACCGCGTCGCGCAACGCGCCAGCGGCGTCGCGCCAGCGCGCCTCGCGCTCCGCCGTGTCGCTGATGCGGCCGTGCAGGCAGGGTTTGTGCGCGCAGGCGTCGCAGACCGCCGGATCGACGGTCGCGATCTGGGTGGGGGCGACCGCGGCCAGGGCGAAGTTGAAGTTGCCGAGCGGGCACACGTAGCGGCAGAAGGTGCCGGCGGGGAAGAGCGTATCGATCGCCCAGGCGGCACCGAAGTAGCCGATCGCCAGCCAGGCCGTGAGCCACGGGCTGCTCCAGAGCGAGAACGCCTCGTAGGCATAGAAGAAGGCGACCATGAGCGCGAGCACCAGGGCCTTGGAGCGCAGCGCCGGGGGCCAGCGCAGCTCGCGTCCCCAGATGCGCTTGGCCAGCCGCGCGGGGCCTCGCGTCAGCATGAGCGGGCAGGCGGCGCAGAAGAGGTTGCCAGCGATGAGCAGGGCGAGCACCACGAGCCCGCGGTAGTGCAGCCACACCGCGGTGGTCGCCACGTTGCGCGGCGCGAGGGGACGGCCGGTCAGACCATCCACCACGACGAACGCCGCCAGCGCCAGGATCGGCAACTGCACGGCGAGGCGGGCGTAGCGCCAGCGCGCGAAGCGGCGCAGGCCGAGGCGGGTCAGCAGATCCGGGCCCCTCGGCGGGTCTCGGCGCACGTCGGCGACGGGGAGTTCGACCATCGAGGGATGCTACCAGGGAGGCCGCGGGCGGCCGTCCCGGTGCCGGTCCGCCGGCGGCGGCGCCCGCCGGCGCCGGCGGCGAGCGCCGCAGGCGTCGGCGGACCGCGTCAGATCCGTTCGCCCGTGAGCCAGAACAGGATGTGCTCGTTGACGTTCTCGAGGTGATCTCCGCAACGCTCGAGGTAGCGGGCGGTGGCCAGGAGCGTCGTCGCGCGGTCGATCGTGTGGGGGTCCGCCATCATGTAGGTGAGCAGCTCCCGCTGGATCTGGTCGTACAGCTCGTCGATCTCCTCGTCCATCGCGCGCGCCTGACGCGCCGTCTCCGCGTCTGCGTCGGCCATCGCGCGCATGGTGAGTTCCAGCATCTCGTCGAGGATCCCCATGATGCGGTTCATGTCGATGTACTTCTTGACCCGCGGCTGCTTGGCGAGCTCCGCGCCCGCGCGCGCGACGTGGACGGCGTAGTCGCCGGCGCGCTCGATGTCGGCCAGCGCCTGGAGCACGGCGCCCAGGAAGCGCAGGTCGCCGGCGGCGGGCTGCCGGCGCGCGACGATCGTCAGGCAGCGGCTCTCGAGTTCGTGCTGCGCGGCATCGACCTTGGCATCGCCCGCGACGCAGCGCCCCAGCGCCTCGGCGTCCTCGTCGATGAGTGACCGTCGGGCCCACTGAACGCCCTCGCGCACCTGGCTGAGCATGCGCACCACCGCGGCGTTGACCTCCACCAGCTCGTGCTCCAACGCGTTCATGCCGCTGTGTACCATGGGCCGCAGCATGCC
>Ga0180435_10005253_pt1 | contig 12629 bp, 8 predicted proteins | sample SS_ome_3_FD_132467 | JGI IMG/M metagenome (GOLD analysis project Ga0180435, IMG submission 132467) | Hypersaline lake sediment archaeal communities from the Salton Sea, California, USA - SS_3_S_1 metaG | ecosystem: Environmental > Aquatic > Non-marine Saline and Alkaline > Hypersaline > Sediment... | reverse complement strand
GGTTCACCGGCAGACTGGCCACGGGCCGTCAGGGTGATATCGAGCAGACGGGCGGCCTTACGGGCATCTTCATAGAAGAGCTCATAGAAATCGCCCATGCGATAAAAAAGCAGGATGTCGGGATGTTCGCCCTTGATGCGCAGGTACTGCTGCATCATCGGGGTGTGCTTGGATTTCACGCTCTGAGTCATGCGCGAAGTCTAACGTTTGGACAGAAAATGTTACAGGGTATGAATGAACTGCTCGTACGTCGTGTCCTTGCTATCGAGTACCTCGGTTAGCCATTTGAGTGAGGCATCCGGGGCGTTGGCCGCACCGGCCTGTTGTTCGATACGCAGCATCTCCTGGTAGATCGGAGTTATGGTCTCAATGGCCTCCTGGCTGGGTTTGCGACGTACTGAGAAATAGCCGATGGGATTGCCGGCGCTATCATAGTCGACCGTGATGTTGGCAAAGACCCAGTAGAAATCGCCGTTCTTGCACATGTTTTTTACATAGGCAAAACACTCGTTACCTCTTTCGAGCACATTCCAGAGCAGGCGGAAGACACCGCGGGGCATGTCTGGGTGGCGCAGGATATTGTGCTGTACGCCCAGTAGTTCATTTTCTTTGTAACCGGCGATATGCATGAAGACGCGGTTCGCGTAGGTGATTTTTCCCTTGAGATCGGTCTTGGAGACGATGAAGCTGTCCTGGTCGAGATGGACCTCATGTTGCGTTGGTGTAGTCAGGTTCTTCATGATTATCCATGCTTCTCTGTGATCATGTCGTTAATGGTGTTCATGACTCTGTCGCTGGATGATTCCATCATGCGGTAGGTATCCAGTATCTTGGTCTGCATCGCCGGACTGTTCTGCCAGTTCTCTTCCAGGTAAGCGAGGGCGGCATGTCCTGCCTCATGGACCTCAGCATGTGGCTGTTCCAGCGATTTGTAGGTATGTAATCCCCCAAAGTGTGACTGACCCATGCCCTCGTAGTACCACTTGCCCAGTCGACAGCTGTGATGGTCAACACGCACGGCATCGGCCTCTGCAGTTTCGGTGCCGCCTGAAAAGGCACTATAGGCCTTCTGCTTGTAGATCATGTGGTCAACCTTGACCAGGGATGCAAAGGAGATGTCGCTGGCAAAATCGACTAGTTTGGCGGTTACTTCAGACTGATCGGCAAACTCGTTAAAGCTCTGGGTCATCTCTTCGACTACAACCTGAACATCATTGGCCGTGCTGAGCATCTGGTTAGAATTGTCCAGCATGGTCGTGGTTTCTTTCTGGAAGGTATGTACCACATCTCGAATGTCATCGGTGGCCTGTTTGGTGCTTTCTGCCAGTTGCTTAACCTCGTCGGCGACCACGGCAAAACCGCGGCCATGTTCACCTGCTCGGGCGGCCTCGATGGAGGCATTAAGTGCCAGAAGATTGGTTTTGTCGGCGATTTCGCTAATCATGCCGAGTATGCCGGTAATCTCGTTACTCATGGCATTGAGCTGAGACATGGTCTCATTGCCTTCTTCGATAAGAGACAGGGTTCGCTTCTGCGCACCGACGACCTTGCTCACCGTTTCTTCGCTACCCCTGGCCTTCTGCTGGGTCTCAGTAGCGATCCTGGACACCTTTTCCATCTCATCGGTAATACGGATCAGGTCGTTCTGGCTAAGTACCAGGTTGTTCATGGTCTGACTAGTGTTCAGGGACTGTAACTCTGATGCCATCTCGTTACGCTTGATGTAGGCGGCGTTAGCCTCCATGGCGTCGAGCGAGATATTAATCTGTTCCAGGGTCTTGGAGAGTTCGCCATGCAGGCCAACAGGCAGGGTGCGCCGGTAGTACTTACCCTCTGATACCAGTTCAAAGCTGGTCTTGACCTCGCGGAAGAAGGTTTCCAGCTGATCGAGTGCCTCGTTCAGGGACCAGGCCAGTTTTCCGGCTTCACCCATCCAGGGTACATCGGTGATACGCGAGGTGTACTGTCCACCCAGCATCTCGTTGATGACGCTGTCGGTCTTATACATGACAGAAAATGGCATTTTCATGCGGATAATGACCAGCCAGGCAGCCAGTATGCTCAGAACGGGAAAGGTGAGTATCCAGTGCTGGTATTCGTCCACTACAAATACGCTGACAACCGTGAGCAGGTTTAGGAACGCAAAGAAAATGACGGATATCTGGAGCCTTTGAGATAGAAACAGGCGCTTAAGCATCGTTATCAACCCTGTGTATTCTTTTAATAAGTTTTAGCGGCAGTGAAGGAGTGGTGCGCTTCCCTGCGACTGGTCGGGAATATTTCCCGATTGCGCATTAGACTAACCCAAATATCGGTAGTCGCAATAGAAACTTTAGGGTTTTACCCAAATGGGGAAGTCTGTTGAAAAACCGGTGTTTTCTGGAACCAAATACACTATATGTTGCTTGTCAGGATTCAGGCATATCCTGTATCTTGTGTGCGTTTACAAAATAAGCAACAAATCCCGCCGAAGATGGATCAAGCACAATGAGTAATGCCTATAACGCTGCGGATATCGAGGTACTGAGTGGACTGGAGCCGGTTCGTAAGCGCCCGGGTATGTATACCGATACCACCCGGCCCAATCACCTGGCCCAGGAAGTCATAGATAACAGTGTCGACGAGGCTGTAACTGGATATGCCAGCAAGATAGAGGTCACTCTGCATCGTGATGGCTCGCTGACTGTAATCGATAACGGTCGTGGCATGCCCGTAGATGTCCACCCCCAGAAGGGTAAGCCCGGCGTTGAGGTGATTCTGACCACCCTGCATGCCGGGGGTAAGTTTTCAGACAAGAATTACCAGTTTTCCGGGGGGCTGCATGGTGTCGGCGTCTCGGTTGTTAACGCCCTGTCAAAGCGTCTCGAGGTCTGGGTACGTCGCGATAGCAAGGAATACAATATGGCCTTCGCCAACGGCGCGAAGGTGGAAGACCTGGAAGTCGTAGGAGAGGTCGGTAAACGAAATACCGGAACCACGGTGCGTTTCTGGCCCGATGCCCAGTATTTCGATTCTGTTCGATTTTCAATTCCCAGGCTCAAACATGTCCTGAGGGCCAAGGCGGTTCTGTGCCCCGGCCTGCTGATTAAATTTAAAGACGAGGCCTCAGGTGAGACCGAGGAATGGTGTTACGAGGAAGGCCTGCGTGATTACCTGATGGAGTCGGTGGAAGGCTACGCCCTGTTGCCTGAAGAACCCTTTATGGGCAGTTCCAGTGGCGAGACTGAGGCCGTCGACTGGGCCGTTATCTGGCTCCCTGAAGGGGGTGAGGGCCTGGCCGAGAGTTATGTAAACCTGATTCCGACTGCTCAGGGCGGCACTCATGTTAATGGCCTGCGTGCGGGCCTGACCGATGCGGTGCGCGAGTTCTGCGAATTCCGAAATCTACTACCCCGTGGGGTGAAGCTTGCCCCGGACGATGTCTGGGAGCGCGTGAGCTACGTGCTGTCAGCCAAGCTGCACGACCCCCAGTTTGCTGGTCAGACCAAGGAGCGTCTGTCCTCACGCGAGGCAGCCCCGTTCATCTCGGGTGTGGTCAAGGATGCCTTCAGCCTGTGGCTTAACCAGCATGCCGAGATTGGTGACCAGCTGGCCCAGCTGGCCATCCATAATGCCCAGCGTCGTATGCGCGCAGGCAAGAAGGTGGTGCGCAAGAAGGTGACGCAGGGGCCAGCCTTGCCAGGCAAGCTGGCGGACTGTGCCTCACAGGACCTGTCCCGTACCGAACTCTTCCTGGTGGAAGGGGACTCGGCTGGTGGTTCTGCTAAGCAGGCCCGAGATCGTGAGTTCCAGGCCATCATGCCGCTCAGGGGTAAGATTCTGAATACCTGGGAGGTCGATGCAGACCAGGTGCTGGGTTCCCAGGAAATCCATGACATCTCCGTCGCGATTGGTGTGGATCCGGGTTCGGAGAATTTCGATAACCTGCGCTACGGCAAGATCTGTATCCTCGCCGATGCCGACTCTGATGGCCTGCACATCGCCACGCTACTGTGTGCCCTGTTTGTAAGGCATTACCGTCCCCTGGTGATGGCTGGTCATATTTATGTCGCCATGCCACCCCTGTTTCGTATCGATGTGGGCAAGGAGAAGTTCTATGCCCTCGATGGTGCCGAGAAGGAAGGCGTGCTGAACCGTATCCAGGCCGAGAATAAAAAGGGCAAGGTCACGGTGACGCGATTCAAAGGCCTGGGTGAGATGAATCCTCTTCAATTGCGTGAATCGACCATGGCACCAGAGACTCGTCGCCTGGTCCAGCTCACCCTGGAAGGTGGTGACGACACCAACAGGCTGATGGATATGCTGCTCTCCAAGAAACGTTCTTCGGATCGTAAGAGCTGGCTGGAAACCAAGGGCGACAAGGCCGAGATCTGATGAGTCAGCCAGTCTTCACACAGACAACCATCGCCATGGTCTGGGACTTCGACAAGACCCTGATACCGGGCTACATGCAGCGTCCCCTGTTCGAACAGTTCGATGTGGATGAAGGACAGTTTTGGCGCGAGGTCAACGAACAGGCGGATGAGTATCGTCGCCGTGGCTGCGAACAGGTCTCAGATGTGCTGGCCTATCTGAACCATATCCTCCAGTACGTGCGTAATGGTCGGTTCTCAGGCCTGACCAACCAGAAACTCGAAGAGCTGGGTGGTCAGCTGGAGTTTTATCCCGGTCTGCCGGATTTTTTCGGGGAGATGAAGCGTTTACTGGCCTCGGATTCACGTTTTGCCCAGCACGATATAGCCCTTGAGCACTACGTGGTCAGTACCGGTTTTACCCGCACCATACGTGGCAGCTCGATTGCGCCCTTTGTCGATGGTGTCTGGGGCTGTGAGTTTATCGAGGCCCTCGATAGTGAAAATCCAGAGATAGCCCAGGTTGGCTACGTGCTTGACCACACGACCAAGACGCGTTCTGTGTTCGAGATTAACAAGGGGGTGAACAAATACCCCGAAGAGATCAACGTCAATGCGAGCTTCCCGGATGATGAGCGGCGCATACCTTTTAATAATATGATTTATGTAGCGGACGGTCCTTCGGATGTGCCGGTCTTTTCCGTAGTCAAGCGCCTGGGTGGTCGTACCTATGGGGTATACAACCCCGGACATGACAAGGAATTTCTGCAGGTGAAGTCGCTGCAGGAACAGGGCCGCGTCGATTCTATTGGTCCTGCCGATTACAGTACGGGCTCGCAGACCAGTATGTGGTTGCGCGCCACGGTGCAGGAAATGGCCGAACGCATTATTAGTGAGCGCGAGTCGGCCCTGGGTAGCAAGGTGGGCGAAGCGCCCAGGCACCTGAACGATTAAATAAAAGTACAAAATTCAGAGAAGCAACATGTCGGATAACACCGAAATCGATTACGAAGGCATAGAACAGCTGCCGATGGCGGCCTTTACCGAGAAGGCCTATCTCGATTATTCCATGTACGTCATCATGGACCGGGCCCTGCCCAACATAGGCGATGGTCTCAAACCGGTTCAGCGCCGCATCCTCTACGCAATGTCTGAGCTGGGTCTGTCTGCAGCCTCCAAGCACAAGAAATCAGCACGTACCGTGGGTGACGTGCTGGGTAAATTCCATCCCCATGGTGATACGGCCTGTTACGAGGCCATGGTGCTGATGGCTCAGCCATTCTCCTATCGATATCCCCTGGTCGATGGGCAGGGCAATTGGGGCTCCCCGGATGACCCAAAATCCTTCGCGGCCATGCGTTATACCGAGTCCAGGCTTTCGCCCTATGCAAGGGTATTCCTTGATGAACTTGGGCAGGGCACCGTTGACTGGATCCCCAATTTTGACGGCACCCTGAAAGAACCCAAAACTATGCCTGCGCGTCTACCCAATGTACTGCTCAACGGCGGTACAGGGATTGCTGTGGGTATGGCGACAGATATTCCGCCCCACAACCTGCGCGAGGTGGTCAGCGCCTGTATCCACCTGCTGGAAGAGCCGAAGGCCGATATCGATGCCCTGTTTACCCATGTGAAGGGGCCGGACTTCCCGACCGAGGCCGAAATTATTACGCCAGTCGAAGAAATCCAGGAGATTTACCGTAAAGGTACAGGAAGCCTGCGTATGCGGGCCCGCTGGGGCCGGGAAGGTGGCGATATCATTATTGATGCGCTGCCCTACCAGGCCTCTGGCGCCAAGATCCTTGAACAGATTGCCCAGCAGATGCAGGCCAAGAAGCTGCCCATGGTTGAGGACCTGCGTGATGAGTCTGATCACGAACATCCCACGCGCCTGATTATCGTGCCACGTTCCAACCGTGTGGATGTAGAAGGGCTGATGCGTCACCTGTTTGCGACCACCGACCTGGAGAAGACCTATCGCGTCAATATGAACGTGATTGGTATTGATGGTCGCCCGCAGGTCAAGGACCTGCACACCATGATCAAGGAGTGGCTGGTCTATCGCACCATGACGGTACGCCGGCGCCTGGAATGGCGACTGGACAAGGTCCTGGCCCGTCTGCATATCCTTGAAGGCCTGCTGGTGGCCTATCTGAATATCGATGAGGTCATCCATATCATTCGTACCGAGGATGAACCGAAGCCGGTCCTGATGCAGCGCTTTGGGATTACCGATACCCAGGCCGAGGCTATCCTCGAGCTGAAACTTCGCCATCTGGCTAAGCTGGAAGAGATGAAAATCCGGGGCGAGCAGGACGAACTGGAGCAGGAGCGTGAGCAGCTGGAAAAGATTCTGAGCTCCAAACAGCGCCTGCGTACCCTGATCCGTAAGGAATTACAGGCCGATGCTGAGAAGTTTGGTGATGAGCGACGCTCTCCCATAGTGGCGCGTGACGCCGCGCAGGCCATGGATGAGTCGGCCCTGGTGCCTACAGAGCCGGTCACCGTGGTTCTGTCTGAAAAGGGCTGGGCCCGTTCGGCTAAGGGACACGAGATAGATCCTGAAAGCCTGACCTACAAGGCCGGGGATGCCTATCAGTCTGCGGCGCGTGGCCGTAGTAACCAGATGGCGGTTTTCCTGGACTCTACCGGGCGTAGTTACATGATACCTGCTCATACCCTGCCATCAGCCAGGGGGCAGGGAGAGCCGCTCACAGGCAAGCTCAGCCCCAGGGCGGGGGCAACCTTTGTCTCTGTCATTATGGGTAAACCTGAAGACCTTTACCTGCTGAGTACCGACGCGGGTTACGGCTTTGTCTGCAAGGTGGAAGACATGATGAGCCGTAACAAGGCAGGCAAGGCCCTGCTGAGCGTTCCCAAGGGCGCGAAGGTTCTGCCCCCGGTGCCTGTACGTTCTTTGGATGGAGACTCTATCGTCGCGGTCAGTAGTGAGGGTTATATGCTGGTTACACCGCTTTCAGAGTTGCCTCAGCTGGCCAAAGGTAAGGGCAACAAGATCATCAACATCCCTTCTGCCAAGTTCAAAACCCGTGAGGAATACGTGGTTGCCATCGACCTGATTCAGGACGGTGAAAAGCTGACTGTCCATGCCGGCAAGAAATACAAGACCATGAAGACCGATGAAGTCATGGAGCATGCCGGTGAGCGTGGACGCAGGGGTAACAAGCTGCCCAGGGGTTACCAGAATGTGGACAGGATCGAGGTCCAGAACAAATAGGTCATATTGAAATAGGCGGGATGTTGAATTTTTTCGCCCCGCCGCCATCTATAGTGGCACTGAGTCTACTTTGAATTCGAGGTTAACGTGTTTCAGCGAGTCATCCTTTTTCTGATAGCAAATTTCAGCGTGGTCATCGTTCTGAGTGTCGCCATGCGTGTGCTGGGCGTCGACGCATGGCTAGCCACACAGGGGCTGGAAGGCCAGATGACCGGCATCCTGATCATGGCGGTCCTGATTGGTTTCGGTGGTTCCCTGATCTCCCTGGCCATGTCCAAGACCATGGCCAAGCGTGGTATGGGCGTGCAGGTGATCGATCGTCCAGGAAACAGCACCGAGCAATGGCTGGTATCAACCGTAGAACGCCAGGCCCGCGATGCCGGTATTGGCATGCCTGAGGTAGGTGTTTTCCAGTCGCCACAGCCCAATGCCTTTGCTACCGGCATGAACCGTAACAGCAGCCTGGTCGCTGTGAGCACCGGTTTGTTACAGCATATGAGTCAGGATGAGGTCGAAGCCGTCCTGGGTCATGAGGTCAGCCATATCGCTAACGGGGACATGGTCACAATGGGCCTGTTACAGGGCGTACTGAATACCTTCGTCATTTTCTTTGCCCGCGTGATTGGTCTGCTCATCGACCGAGTTATATTCAAGATCGAGCGCGGTCTGGGGCCTGGCTTCTGGATTGGCAGTATTGTTGCGGAAGTTGTGCTGGGTATCCTGGCCAGTATTATCGCCATGTGGTTCTCGCGTTGGCGTGAGTACCGTGCCGATGCCGGCGGTGCCAGTCTGGCGGGTCGCCATAAGATGATCGGGGCACTACGTGCCCTGCAAAGAGTGAATCAGCCGGAAGACCTGCCGGGCGAAATGGCTGCTTTTGGCATCTCTGGTGCCAGAAAGGGTGCTCTCGGTAAGCTGCTGCTAAGTCACCCGCCCCTGGAAGAACGCATAGAGGCGCTGGAAAGGGCGCAGTAACAAAAAAAGGCAGAACATATGTTCTGCCTTTTTTATGTATCAGTTTTTAATGACTCAGGTTTCTTCTTCCGAGATATAGAGTCGTGTCTGCTCAACCTGGGGATTCTGATCATCAATCAGTTTGAATTCATGAGTGCCAATCTTGATGACGTCACCCGGACTGAGCCGCTGCTGGGTTGTGACGGGTAGATTGTTAACTTTTGTGCCGTTGGTGCTGTTCAGGTCGTCGATGAATACGTCGAGCAAGCCATCCATCAAGGGGTTATTGGTGGCTGAGATCACGGCATGCTGACCGCTGACAATACCATCATCGATCTGCAACTGGTTGCCTGGTTCTCTGCCAATCTTGAGGCGGCCCTGACTAAGTGGGAAATCCGCAACAATGACACCGTGATGTACCTGTACCAGCTTTAGCACTGTTTTCCTCCTGAATACTTACACAAGATTTAAATAGATTGCTGGGAGTTATCCACCCATGGAGCTGAAATCGTAATCAGCGGTCTCTGATGGTGGGCACAGGAAGTTACCCTGGATAAAGTTGACCCCCATACCCCAGAGTACAGACAGGGCATTGGCATCATCCACGCGCTGGGCAATAGTAAGCTTGCTCAGAGTGTGGGCCTTATCAGTGAGTCCCTTGATGGTGGACTGGTTTTCCGGGCTGGCAGCCAGATTCTCCATGAAGTGACCATCGATTTTGAGATAGTCGGCTGGAAGGTGTGTGAGTATCTGGAAGGGGTTTTCGCCTGACCCAAAGCCGTCCAGTGTAAATTCTGCTTCAATCTCATGCAGGATCTTCACCAGGTTCTTGGCCTGATTCAGATAACTGACGGCAGTCTTTTCCTTGAGCTCAAAGACAAAGCACTCCGGTGGAACCTGGTGCTGAGTAATCTGATCCTTGATCCAGCCAGGAATGGATTCATCCTGCAGTGAGCCCGCCGTCAGTTTGATGAAGAAAATTGCCTGTTTGCCGGCCTTGCGTCTTTCCTGCAGGGCCTTGATGGCATTGAGTGTGACCCAGCGGTCCAGTGCAGACGCAATACCGCTGCGCTCGGCACTTTCCATGAACTCAGCAGGTGAAACGGCCTCGCCCTGCTCATCAATTAGTCGTACGAAGACCTCATAACGCTCACCGGGGTCACCGTGCAGACTTACAACAGGCTGGTACAGCAGCTTCAGACGATTAGATGTAAGCGCAGCCTTGATCTTATTGGCCCATTCGGTATCGACCTGCTTCTGGGTCATCTCACCGGCCTTGGGTTTATAGATGACTACCTTGTTGCCGCCAGCTCCGGCGGCCTCCTCAAATGCCTTGTTGGCCCTGGAGATGACTTCGTTATCATCAGGCGATTCTTCGTCAATGATGGTGGCGCCAATCGAGGCCGTGCAGGAAATAGATTTTCCGTCGAGATCGAAGGAGTGATCGGCCACTCCGGTCAGCAGGGTATTGGTCAGCGCATCAAGTGCAGCACCTTCAAAATGTGGACTGAGGATAGTGAAAGAGTCGCCTTCAAATCGGGCGATCATGTTTTCTTCGCCGATTTTTTCCATGAACAGTTTGCCGGCTTCAGTCAGTAGTTTGTCACCGGCATTTATGCCCAGTTCCTGGCGTATAGAATCAAAGTTATCCAGCTCCAGGTGCATAACGACACTGTTGCCCTCTCCACCGTGGGCCTGTTCCAGTGCTTCTGTCAGGCGGGTCATGAAGGTAGGGCGGTTGTACAGCCCAGTAAGCAGATCGCGCTGGCTGAGATAATCGATCTGTTCCTGCAGCTCCTTGCTGTTTTCACGGCTACGAATAATGACCTGGGTACAGTGCTCACCATCGATGCTGGCCTGAGAGAACTCCATGTTGGCCTCAAAGACTTCTTCTTCCAGCGGTGTGAGTTTGAGGTCGAGATCCTGGTTGGGGTCGCTGCTCTTGTCATAGGCACGCAGAAAGTCCTTAAACTTGCCCTGGTCATCTGATCCCACAAGATCCAGAATCGGCATACCTTCCAGGTCATCCCAGCTTTCGTAGCCAAAGAGCTCCAGGTAGGAGTCGTTGGCATAGATGTGCATGCCATCATGCACATAGGCAATAGCATCCTTGGAGCTATTGAGCAGGGTTTTACAGCGAACTTCGGCTTCCTTGAGGGACTCACGTGCCTTGATGAGTTCTTCATGTTCAAACTGGTTCAGGGCCGTGCGCAATACAACCTGTTTCAGGTGCTCCTGATCAGCCTTGTTAACCTTATCAGCGGCGCCGGCGACCATGCATTCAACAGTGCTCTTGCTGCCATCGTTGTCGATGGCGATGACAGGAACGGATTTGTTGCCGGCCTGCACGCAGGCGATGGTCTGCTCAAGGCTGAGCTCTGGCATACCATCAATGGTGCAGAGGATTAGTTCAGGGTCATGGGATACAAGTAGCTCGTTAAGATCTTCTTCGTCTTCTGCCTTTTCTGAACGTACGCCAAATCCTGCTGATTTGACGAGCGAAATCATTTTCTCGCTATCGTTGAAATCATCATCGATGATGATTAGACGAATGCGTTTTTCCATGAGTTAGACCTGAATGAATGAGGTTGTAAAAGAATAACTATGCCATGTTTGAGAAAAGGGGGGAATGATCACGTTTTCTCTACAGGCTAGACCAGATGGTATCAAAATTCTCACCTTCTTCTTTCTGTTCCATTTTCTGCCGTGCCTGCTTGTAACCTTCATAGCTAAACTGGTGGAAAGTCGTGCTACTCAGAATCTTTTTGGTCAGGATGACACGCATTTCCTTTCCAAACAGGGTGAAACTGATGTCATCCTGAGCATTGAACAGGTTAGGAGGAAGTATCAGGGTCGGTTTCTGCTGTATGGTCTTGATGCCTGGTAGCATCAGGGCGCGAACCGGCAGCTCCTGCATGCGTCGATTGTTGACCTTGCTGACTTCAATAAGCAGGGTCTTGGGTGCCATGAGCTGCACGCCAATTTCGAGACCACTTTTTTCGGTATTGACCATCCAGCGTATTGTGCCAATTCGCCATTCGTGGTCAGAACCTTCTTTCTCGCGCAGGCCTATCAGCTCGCCTACCTGGGCCCTGGAAGGTTCATCAGTCTCCCAGCATAGGCAATAACCACCGGCGCTTGTATTGGTCACACGCCAGTTCTGCCAGGAGTCCGGCTCTTTCATTTCGACTTTCTTTTCGACTTCTTCCCTTTGGGCCTTGAGGTACTCGTCGTTAACAATAGTGCCGCTGGAAACCAGGTCCCAGACATTGACCGGCATGCCGGCGAGTGTGTCATTGTGATCTATGGGCTCACCCCAGTAATCGACAAACTGCTTTTCATCCGGAATTGTCTGTAGGGAGAGTTCAACGGGCTTTTCTTCGGTAAGTCCCTTGCCTGAAGAAGAGTCGACATCTTCTTCAATGCCGTTGTAGATATTCTGTAAGCCTATAGTGGCGGTGATGACGCCGTCACTGGTGGCACGTCCAAATCGCCTTTTTGGGTTTACAGTCCAGGACTGTAGCAGACGGCGGGCCAGATCAAAGCCAAGCACTGTTTTATCGGATGAGATGTCCCAGGTATTACTGTCCTGCTGTTCAATCAGCTGACTGAGGTGTGCCTGCAGATTGCCAAGATCGAGATAACGGTTCGCCCCCGAGGATGACAGTTTCTCAAGCGGCAGGTACTGAGGTATTTCAGCAGTCAATATATTAACAACGAAGACCCCTTTCTTACTGTCCATGGCCGGGGCAGCCTGCAATTTGACCTGCTGGGAGGCCTTTTCATAATAATCGGCCAGTTTCTGAGCTTCACCCATGTGCAGGGCCTCAGGGCGCGAAATAGCAAACAGGCAGGCCTGAATATATACCGATTCGACAGTTGAGCTTTTCAGGATAGTGAACTGATCATCTTTAACATCGCGCTGATGCAGTTTGTTCTTTTCGGCAAAGGTATAAAGTTGGTTGATGTCGTTCCAGGTGCCGCTAGGTACGGCGGCATAAAGCTTTCCGGATAAAACCTGACAGGCGTGCAGGTATCGCATGGCCCTGTGCAGGGTGAGGCTCAGGCGTTTGGCATCCACACTT
>Ga0180435_10005251_pt1 | contig 12632 bp, 5 predicted proteins | sample SS_ome_3_FD_132467 | JGI IMG/M metagenome (GOLD analysis project Ga0180435, IMG submission 132467) | Hypersaline lake sediment archaeal communities from the Salton Sea, California, USA - SS_3_S_1 metaG | ecosystem: Environmental > Aquatic > Non-marine Saline and Alkaline > Hypersaline > Sediment... | reverse complement strand
TCGGGTCCAAAGCAGGGTGTAGTGACTGAATATTCCGGATGGTTGTAGGGAAAGTCTTCCGTGGGGATCCAGGATCCATTTTCAGGATCGGCAAAATAGATGCCCAGGGGATTGCTTCGGTTATGAATGTTTCGGCGCCTGGCCTTTACTAGCTGATTGCGCGAATATACGATCCTTTTCCCGTCGGGACTAAAGGCAGCTGGTCCGTCATTGAAAGGAGTGACCAGGGTCTTACTTAACACCGAAGGTTTCGATTTCAGAGTGTCATTTTCCAGGCTAAGTATGAAGATATTTAAGAGACCCTTGTTATTGCCGTCGTGGTAGGTCCATAAAAACTCATCCTCCCGGTTGGAACTGAATATCAGGGTGTCTCCCTTCAGGGACGGACAAAACTCATCATAGTCGTGACTGGAGAAAGCTTGCCTTGAAACCGCATAGCGTGACTGGCCCAGGAGAGTCAGCTGAAGCAGCAGAAGGATGATAGATGTATATGTTAGCTTAGTCAGCTTTCTCATGGTCAGAAATATCTGGGACTAATAACATTAAGGGTATATCTGAAGGTATAACGAAGAGCTACTTCATGCGATCCGTGCTGATAAGAGCTGAGTTCAGACAGTTCGTAACCATAGGAATAGCCGACCCGGAACTGGGGATTGATCTGCACCTGCAAAAGAGCCGAGAGCTGTCCGTTGGTTCTCACATTGGCACCCAGCCAGAATCTTTGCGCATAAATCACATCGCAGTGTATATCCACCTGGCTGGCACTGGCCGGATTCATTCGCAGCAATATGGAAGGCAGTATTTCTATATTCTCGGAGGCGCTGAAAAGGTAGCCCGCATTGATTAAATAGTTGGCTTCTGCCGGGCGGAAGGCACTCTGATAATCTCCGTTTCCTCCCGGAGACAAATGACTCATAAATAGCGGAAGAGACAATCCCACAAAATATTTGTCGGCATGATAATAGGCTCCCAGACTGAATTCGGGCAATACTGCCCTTTTTCCCGGGTCCTGAAGCAAGCGGTCGCCCTCGTCGGCATAACGGATCAAGTCCATATCCGGGGTCAGGCTGGAAATACCGGCTGCCAGGCCCAGGGCCAGTTTACCCGAAGCCAGGGGAATGCGGTAGGCATAACTCAAAAGGAAACCGGTTTCTTTTCTGGAACCCAGTTTATCTCCCATAACCATCAGGCCTAAATTCACCTTTTTGTTTTTCAAGGGTGTATGTGCAGAAAAAGTGGTGGTACGTGGCGCTCCGTCAAATCCCGTCCATTGCGCCCGGGTATGAACTCCCACATTCAGAGCATCCTGACTGCCGGCATAGGCGGGGTTAATGGCCAGTCCGTTCAACTGGTGCTGATCCAGCAAAGGCTCCAATTGTCCCAGAGCAGGAGTGCTCAGGATCAATATTAATAGAATATGTAGTATGGATCTCAGCATTATGGACTTCTTCTGATCTCTACAAAATTCTTAATTACCCGGTCAGGCGGTATCCTCAGGATGTAATAGTAGGTATCGGCTATCAAGTCCCTGTCCCGGTGATCTCTTCCATCCCAGTTGTTTTGATAATCTTCGTTGCGGTATACCTCAACACCCCAGCGATTGAATATCACGATCTCACAGCCTAGGAGATTTTCCACTCCCGGGAACACGAGGTAGTCGTTCAGACCATCGTTGTTGGGAGTTATCACCGTATAGGTCTGAACATCATTTACTGTAATTGTAACCTGATCCGATACGTCGGGACAATAGTTCGATGAAAGGGTCCATTGAAAGACATTTTCACCCAGTTGCAAACCGGAAACCAGGCTAAGGGGATCGCCGGGATTTTCAATCTGGCCCGATCCGCTTAGCAGGTTCCAGCGACCCGCAGCGTTCACGGCTGCCACATCTGCTGAAAGCAGCGATGCTTCCAGGTAGGTGGAAAATTCAAATTCCAGAACCTGATCCGGACCTGCATTTGCCACCGGTGGAGTATGGAAGTTTATAATTAAGGAATCCGCTCCTGTACAAATACCCAGTGCTGCCTCCCAGCGGAACATATATTCGCCGCTTACATCCACAGTTACCCGACTATCGGACGCTGCTTCGGATGGTGCGAAGGAGGCCATACCCGGACCATAGCTAGCACTCCAGATCCCCGGTACATCCTGGGGCAGAGCAGAAAGATCGTACACCGAACCGCATACATCATCATCTGTTCCAACGTCCACAAGCAGGTTGTCGAGAAAAGTGACTTCCACACTGTCCTGGTCCACACACAGGGCATTGTTTTCAGTCCAGGTAAATTCATAAATACCGTTTATATCTACCGTTACCCTTGCATCACTTACATCGGCCGAAGGATTAAAAATGGCTGTTCCGGGTCCGCCCGTTTGAGTCCATAGACCCATACCAATGCTTGGAATGGCCGAAAGCTGAAAATCAGGGCCACACCAGTTACCCCCGGTCCCTGCCTCCGCAACAGGGCTCTCAATGAAGTTTACCGAAACCACAGAGCTCTCACTACAAACACCGTTAGTTTCAGTCCACGTGAAATCATAGATCCCAGTTTGAGAAACAGTTACGTTAGTATTTGCAACACTTGACACTGGACTGAACTAGGCTGTGCCAGGTCCTGTCTCCAGTGTCCAATTCCCTGTTCCTACAGACGGAACAGCATTCAGCGTATAGCTCAAACCGCAGGCATCTCCACCCACACCTGCAACTGCCACAGGAGGCTCAAAGAACTCCACAGTGAAGGTGGAATCCTCACTGCAGCTGCCATTTACTTCAGTCCAGGTAAATGTATAAGTTCCATACTGGTCCACATCCACGCTCACCACAGGATCCGCCGCTGAAGGTGTAAAGGTGGCAGTGCCGGGACCACTTGCCATCCAACTTCCCATTCCCAAAGAAGGAATAGCCTGGAGCCCCAGGTTGCTTCCACATACGTCGCCGTAAGGACCGGGATCCACCACAGGGGGTTCAAAGAATTCCACCGAAAAAGTAGAGTCATCACTGCAGCTGCCATTGACCTCTGTCCAGGTAAATGTATAAGTTCCATACTGGTCCACATCCACACTCACAACAGGATCCGTTGCAGAGGGCGTAAAGGTGGCGGTGCCGGGACCGCTTGCCGTCCAGCTTCCTGTTCCCACGGAAGGAAGGGCCTGGAGACCGAGGTTGCTACCGCAAACATCGCCGTAAGCTCCCGGGTCCACCACAGGGGGTTCAAAGAATTCCACTGTGAAAGTGGAGTCATCGCTGCAGTTACCGTTAAGCTCTGTCCAGGTAAATGTATAAGTTCCATACTGGTCCACATCCACACTGACGATGGGATCATTTTCAGAAGGTGTAAAGGTGGCGGTACCGGGACCACTTGCCGTCCAGCTTCCTGTCCCCACGGAAGGTAAAGCCTGGAGACCCAGATTGATTCCGCATACATCGCTGTAGGCTCCCGGATCGGCTGATGGAATTTCCAGTATAGTGACCGTAAGGATATCTGTAGTGTCCGGCTCACATGCTCCCTCCTGCACGATAGCCCGGTATGAGGTGGTCACGGTCAGACCCGAAACATCCAGAAAAGCATCAAACACAGGAATGGGTGTGATGGACAGGAATAAATCGGTGGAACTTTCCCACCCAATGACTACACCCCGGTGCCCCTGAAGATTGAGCTGAAGGCCAGGATCGCCAGAGCAAACCGTGGTATCGTTGCCCAGGGTGCCTGCGAGGCTGCTCAACACCTCCACTGAACGAATTGAGTCTGTTCGTGTGTTGCTTCCCCCTGCAGAATAGGTGATGGAAACCGGACCCAGTAATCCTGAAGGATCGAAAAGAGTTCCAGTTACGCCCGGTCCGCTCCAGCTTCCCCCACGACTTGCCCTGAAGAAATACTCAATACCGTCCACCTGAAAACCTCCTCCCCCTGCATTGTTGTTCTCGATCCAGACGTAACGGGTGGCTTCCTCTGCAATAACTATATGGGATAAATAGGTATCTGAAGAAGTTTCTGGCCTGAAGGAATGATCCACATAGCTAACATTGTCGACAGAAGTCCTTAAAACGAGCCTGGTTTCCCCTGCAAGCACAGGATTGGACCGCATGTTTATCTTAAAGGTTTCTCCAGCCGGGATGGTATCGCTCAGGTCCAGAACAATAAGGTCCCCATTGTCTTCCAATACAGCACTGGAACCGTCTGATGTTCCCAGGGCAAAATCAGGTGAGGGGATTCCTACTGAATTGATCACCACATCTGCATGCCCTATGGTGAGGTTTGTCAGAGTGGTATCCAGATCAATGGGGCCGTTATCCTCGCATATCTGTCCAGCCAGATACCAGCCTGGGAAGTGCCCCGGATCGTAGGCGCATATGGAGAAGTTGCCATTAAATGCAGCACTGGCCTCCCAGACACGGATCCAGAGGGTATCGCCGGGCACCTGATCGAAGAGGTAGGCGGAGGATGCCCGTGAATTATAAGCACTGTTGCCTGCGAAACAGCCCAGCTCGATAAGTGAGTTACAATCTCCCCTGTATACTGCCAGGTTCACATTCCACAGGTAAGCATCCACCGGAGGATAGATATCATCGTTGGTGGTATTGGTCCCCACATGCAGGTTCCCCGAGGGAGGAACCACAGCTTTGAACCAGACATCCGCACCTGCATAAGATCCACAACCGGGATCCGGGATGCCGGAATCTGTAGCCTCCAGATTGTCGTGTACTTCAGAAGCGCAGGTGTCCCCCACATTCAGGAGCAAGGCACCACATGGCAGGTCGTTTAATGGTGGAGCGGTGCTTCCCCGGAGTTTCAAGAGGAAACCATTATCACCTGCATCATTTCCCAGCAGGAAGGGACCCGCATCAAAATCATTGTCATACAGGCCTGCTGCGTAAAGGGTTCCATTGCTACCGACAGCTATGGCATTTCCGTCCTCATCTCCGGATGATCCTGCCCTTCCACCCCAGACGAAACCTCCAACTGTGGTATAAGCGGCCAGGAATACATCATCGCTTCCCAGGCTTGTTACGCTTGTACCTCCGGGAAAGGTCAGGTCGTCCTGAAATTCGCCTATCAAAATCAGGTGATTCTCCGGGGTAATAGCCAAATTTCTTCCCATTTCACTACCGGTACCGGATGTGGGAAATACCTGGACCCAACCGCATAATCCATCCGTTTTGGCGTGAGATGAGAGGAAAATATCCTGTCCGGAGGAAGTGGAAACCGGATTTCCGGAATAGGAAGGGAAATCTGCATTATTACTAATTGCACCTGTAAGATAAAGTGAATCCGAGTCCAAACAAAGTCCACGGCCAATGTCACCTCCTCCACTCTCAATCATCGTTGCCCATCTGAAATAACCCGAAAGGTCATAGGATATGATCGGGATCACTGGTGTCCCTGAATTTCCGTTAATCAACAAGCCCCCAAATTGGTCGCCGCGCTCCATGATATCCAGGTTCGCTCCTGCAAAAGAGCCTGTGATGTATACTGCATTGTCATCTGCTACCACCGATCTACCTATGTCCGGGTCGCCACTTCCGGCAGTTGTAATCCATTGCTCATTCCCTGCCTTATCGTAGCAAATCATAAATATATTTTCATTCAGTGGATTACTTCCCGTAATCAGTGGACCGAAATCGGCGCTTCTGATAAAACTTCCCACCGCAAATACCGAAGTGGAATTGGTGCATACATCCACCCCTTCCACATTCCCGCCATTGGATTCTGAACGTCGGACCCATTGAAAGGCACCAGCTGCATCGTATTTGGCCAGGAAAAAGTCCTCATTGCTGCTATTGGTCAGCTCAGCAGCCACAGCAGGTGCCGATGTTCCGTAAAAGTACCCTGTGCCCTCACCAAAAAATCCGGTAATGTACACGGATCCATCACTATCCACCGTCACGGAATTGACCCCGTCCCTGTTAACGCTACCTAATCTAAATCCCCATTGGTAATTCCCGTCGGAATCGTACTTCACCACGAATCCATCATTACTGCCGAAAGTGCTGCTAAAACTGCTGTGTGCAAAGGTTCCATCCGGCCAGGTTGCACTTAAATCGTCCGACCAGTAACCTACCGCATACACGGAATTATCCGCAGGGTCCACTGCCACTGCCGTGATAAATTCATCGCCCCCGGTGGCAATTTCCTTATACCATTCATAGCTGGGATCCTGGGCACTTGTTCCATGGGCCATAACAAGCAGCAAAACTGACGGGAATAAGCTGAGTATGGATTTAAGTACTCTCAAAAACAAGCTCTAGTTTATCTTATATATTAATATGCAATAACTTACAATCATAGCTGCTCCTCAATCCAGGCACTTTCAAAACCTAATCCCCAGCACCGTGATATCATCGATCTGCTCTACCCCTTCCATCCATTGATCCAGGGTGCTTTCCAGGGTCCGTTTCTGCTCCGGCATAGTTAAAGTGTGTATATTCAGCAACAACTCCCTGAATCTCTTCCGGGAGAATTTTTTATTTTTTTCTCCTCCGAACTGATCCTCATATCCATCCGAATAGAGGTAAATTACATCGCCTTTTCTGACCTCCAGCTCATGGCGTGTGAATTCTCTGCCCGTAATAGCCCCGATCCCAATGGGCATGGGATCGGCCTTGATCCGGGTTATTTCTCCATCTCTTACAAGTACCAGGGGATTAAATCCTCCTGCATATTGTAATTTAGCCTCTGCAGTATCATATACGCATAGGGCCATGTCCATTCCATCTGTGGCCTCATCCGACTTTCCTTTCTGTCTCAGGGCCCGGATAATCTCGTTTTTCAGCAAATTCAAAATGGTATCCGGTTCCAGGATATTTCTGGTATTGACAAGGTCGTTGAGCAGAGTGATCCCCAGCATGCTCATAAAGGCCCCGGGTACCCCGTGACCTGTGCAGTCTGCAACTGAAATCACTTTCTTGCCTTTCTTATTTGCCATCCAGAAAAAGTCTCCACTCACAATGTCTTTGGGCCGGTTCATTACGAAACTTTCTCGGAAGAGCCGGCCTAGATGCTCTTCCGGCGGAAAAACAGCACGCTGGATGCGCCGTGCATAGGTAATACTGTCGGTCATGTTGGTGTTGATCAACCTGATCCTTTCGTTCTGTTCCTTGATGGCATCGTGTTGTTCTTCAATTTCTTTTTTCTGCATCACCACCTCTTCGGTCCGGGCCTGGACGGCCTGTTCCAGTTTCATGGTTTGCAGTCTGAGCTGTTGTTCCCTTCTCTGGATATATGCTGCTATAAGTGCAAGCAATACCACAACGTCTAGAATATAGAACCACCAGCGCTTCCAAATGGGTTTTTCGATCAGGATGTTAAAGGATAATGGCACCTGGTTAACCACTCCCTCCGAATTCATGGAACGTAAGCGGAAGGTATATTTTCCATCCGGAAGTTTATTGAAAAGCACGTAGGAGTCCTGAAGTGGGGCCGACCAATCATCTCCAAGGCCTTCCATCTGATAACTGTAAGAGACCCCAGCGGGATTTTTCATGTTTATCCCCATATATTCTATTCTCAGATCGTAACGGCCTGAAGCTAGCCTGAGGTCACTTCGCAAATCTTCCTCTTCGCCGTTCACCGAAATGCCGGTAAGTGAAAGAGCCGGAGCAGGAGCTTCATCCTTTTGCATGGCCGGGTTGTAAGACAGAATTCCATTGGACGATCCAAACCAAAGAACACCTGAGGGCTCTTTATAGGAAGCATTCAGATTAAATTCCATGTTCTCAATTCCAACGTCCTCTTTGAAATTTTTAATTCGTCCTTCGTCGAGGCTGATCCTGCTCAGACCGTGACGGTGACTAATCCAAACCTTGCCCGATTCATCGCTCATAACAGACAGACAATAATCAGAGACAAGTCCATCTTCTGAGGTTAGATTTAACAGTGAATCTCCATCAAATATCCATACACCACTTCCACTGGTGCCTACCGAGGCAAAGCCTTCACTGTCCACACAAATGCCACTGATATTTATGGACGATTCCAATCCGGGAAGATCGATCCTTTCTACCTTATTGTCCTTGATATAGCACAAGGAAGAGCTTATGGTTGAAAGCCAGACCCTACCCGTGGAATCGATCCAGAGCCTGTTCACCGAGTTGTGTGGAATACCGCTGCTGATGGTGAACCAATCTGCCTTCATGTTGGTGGTATTCAATTTACACACTCCTTTACCCGTGGCAATCCACAGGGTGTCGTTTTGCCATTCCAGTGCATTTATATAGTTCTCCAGGACACCCTGGCTGATTGTAAGAGAAGAGAAACGTTCTGATCCGGCATCCCAGCGGAAAACTCCCTTGCCCCGGGTACCTACCCACAATTCGTCACCTGCAGAACCTGAAATGGCAGTGACCCTGTCAGGCGGAAGCCCGAATTCCGAACCTGAATATTCCTCTATGGTTCCACTCTGGCGGTCCAGCCTGATTACCCCATTCTCTGTACCCATCCACGCAAAATCAGAATTAACATACATGGAATGAATGGAATTGTCCTGTATACTGCCCTCCAGGTAATAGTAGGTAAAGGATTCATCCACCAGTCTGACCAGTCCGGTGCCAAACATGCCCAGCCAGATATTCTGTTCCCGGTCTTCCATCACGTATTTCACATTGTCGCCCGGTAATCCTGAGGATTCATTGAAATTAAGCCAGGAGGTGAAATCGCCGTTTTCGTTTCTGATAAGTTTATACAATCCACTTCCAAAGGTGGGGATCCATAAATTTCTGTCGGAATCCTCAAAAATCTGCTGAGGCCCTTCAATTTCCGCCTCCAGGTCCAATCCCAGGGCTTCTGCCTTCATGGAAAGATCCCGTGTATTAAACAGATAGATCCCTTCATCCAGAGTCAGAATATAGAGGGTCTCTTTATCCTGGGATAAGGCCATGTCCTGGATTTTAGTCTCGGGCAATCCTTCCAGAGGGCTTACCATCCTGAGTCTCTGTGCTTCCTGATCCATGGAATAGAGGTAGACTCCATCCAGGGATCCCACAAGGCATTCGGTGGAAGAAAGCAGCTCGAAAGCAAAAACGAAAAGTTCCTGCAGTGAATCCTGATATAGTTTGGCTTCCTGATCAGCATCAATCCTCCAGAATCCCCCCGACTGGGTGGAGACCCAGGTTGTGTTGCCCTGTGTCTTAATGTCTGTAACGGTCCCGGTTCCCTGATCCCCGTTAACCATCTTCTGAAATGTATAACCATCATACAGAGAGACTCCTCCGTTCATATGCCCAAACCATACCCCGTTCTCGTTGGTGTGAGAGGTGACCACAAAATTGTCGCAGAGAGAATCGGAAACGGTAAATGCATCAAATGATTTGCCATCGAATCGACCAAGTCCTTCCCCTGTCCCTATCCAAAGGTGACCTGTTGGACCCTGCACCAGGGAGTAGACGTAGGGCTGAGGAAGTCCGCTAATTTCATCGTATTCCATGACTTTATACTGCTGGGCATGGCTTGTATGGAAATAGCATAGGGAAAGCAGCAGGAATGCTTTCCGTATAAATTGTATATATGTTCTATTTCCCTTACTCATATTTACGCGCTCTATCTTTCGATGACCCGCATCTGGATCTTTGGTTTGTATACTGGTATTCCGCCAATGGGTATTACATAGAAGGGAAGCATTTCCCCATACTGGTTCTCTACCTTAAGGACCACATTATTATTCTTGATATGCTGGTTCCGGTTCTTGATGAACTGGATTTCCATGGAGGTATTTTTTTCCTCTTCCGTGGTCTTAAATTCCTGTGCCACCCAGTTGTTCTCCCCGGAAATGGGACACAAAATCCCGTTTTTGGCCACGGATACAATGCGGATGAAGCCATCATCGTCCCAATCGAAATTGGATACTTTTACCGAAATGGTCCGGTCGTCAATGTAGGGATAGATCTGACTTACGTTGTTCTGGTTGTTGGATAGCCTGAAGGTATACTCGAAGGTAAAAATGTTGCCTCCTTCCACTTCCCTGTTTTCCTTGGACTCCGTACTCAGAAAATAACGGTACAAGTTTCCGTCGTCGCCCGACTCACCCTGGGCAATTACTTTGAAAACCCGTCCATCGAATTTTTCTACATATTCACCCTCCAGCGGATTGAAAGGCCCAAAAGTATACCAGCTGTTATCGTATCGGTTACTCTCTCCAAAGCTACGGGATGCAAGCATGTTACCACTTTTGTAGTTCCCTATGGGATCCACTCCCTGGGCATCGGGATGGGAATAACAACCGCTGCCTCCATAGATGGAAAAGCGGACCTTGGTATTGTATTCCCCCTTTCCTTCGTCCAGCTCTCCCCCGGTATCCGGATCAAAAACCCTAAGATAAATGGGCTCAGTCTGCGACATGGGAATTTGAAGAAAAAAGATCTGGCAAAAGTCATCATCACCCCAGGAACGATCGGCCTGTCCCCCGAAAGTAACCAGGTGTGGAATGTTTTCTTCTTCGGCAGGAGCCGACTGGGACCATCCCCACTGCACAATCAGCAACATCGTAATGATGCTTACCGTACTCAGGTATTTTGGACAGTTTTTCATGCGTTCTATATTAAAATTTCCTGGGCGACATGGTTTTGCTTTGGTTAAAAGGAAAATTGTAAGCCAGGTACAATTCATGCGTCCCCACATTATTCAGCAGCTTACCCAGGGAGAGATCGTAGGAGTATCCAAATACATATTTATTCTGATGGGTATATCGTATCATTCCACCCAGGGTCTGGTCGAACCTGAACATGGCTCCCACTCCAAACTTTTCACCGATATGCAAGAGACCCGACAATTCAATTAAAGGGGATCTGCCCGCTGAGAATGCCAGAAGCAAAGCAGGATCAAAGCTGATGCTTTCAGTGATTGCCTGCTGCCAGCCCAGATCCAGGTATAAGACCTGCGATGAACGGCTCAAGCGACTACTCTCTCCCTGGTAGGGTGTGAGGGCACTGTTTAACATCCTGGGCATAGAGATCCCTGCTCGAAATCTGCCCTGTACAAATCCAGCACCGATTCCCACATTGGGCTGAAACTTCATTCCCGGGTCGTCGCCGTACAAAGGATCTCCCTGATCCACCAGCTCCAGGCTGGCAATCTTTACCTGAAGTACACGCAATTCTCCCTGAAGGCCCATTAATATCTTTCCACCAGAACCGAGCTGCAGCGTATAGGCATACATCCCTTTCAAACCGCCGTACTGCACCGGTCCCATCCGCTCATATTCTAGTGAAAGTCCCACTCCCACATTCTTATCGGGCAGACGGGAATGCACATTCAGGTGATTGGCAGAAGGGGATCCTTCAAAGCTCACCCACTGCTGTCTGGAAAGAAGAGACAGGCCAGGTATATCCCGGTCCCCGGCCAGAGCCGGATTATACACCATCCGGTTCTGCTGGTGCTGGGCATAGAAAGCCGGTTCCTGGCCCATGACCTGAAGGGCCATGGCCATCAGGAATACCAGGACCAGCAGAAGGCCCCTCGAAGCTTCGAGGATTCTATTCCCGGTTGATATACACATATCCTTTACGAATTCCATTTTGTCCGTACCTGAAAATATAGTAGTAGGTCCCTTCGGGAAGTTCTCCTCCCCGTATTCTTCCCTCTTCGGGTGTTCCGTCCCAGTTATTCTGGTAATTAGCCCTGTAATACACTGAAATCCCCTGCCTGTTAAATACCATCAGTTCGTTGTCAGAATAGTTCTCGATACCCAGTATCACAAAACGATCGTTGTAGCCATCCCCATTGGGTGAAAAGCTTTCAGGTATAAAGATCTCATCGGGCTCTTCAGCCGGAACCAACCTGATATCTTCGATGGAGTCCTGGCAGAAGTTGTAGTCAGTTACCATAACACGGTAGAAACCTACGGTCATGCTATCAGGATCTTCCAGGGTGGAACTGTAATCGTCTGTTCCCGACCAGCTTACCGAATATGGCAGGGTTCCTCCTGTAATAGATATTTGCACCGATCCATCCTCAGCTTCATAGCTGGAGAGTGGAGATACAAGATCGAGGGTGGCCACCAGCAATTCCGGTTCGGTAATAATATAGTCGGGAGAAGTCTGTACACAGGCATTGCTGTCTGTCACCGTTACCGTGTATGTCCCGGGAATAAGATTTGTCAGATCTTCCAGATCCGAAAGGAAAGCACCCGGACCGATCCACTCAATCGTATAGGGTGCAGGGGCGTTTACCGTAAGGTCTATGGATCCATCGTCATGCTCGAAACAACTAATATGCGTAAGATTACCAGTAAGTTGTGGCAATGCAAGCACCCTCACTTCCAGAGAATCATTCATGAAAAGCACAGAATCATTGACAGGATTCTCAGCTTCCACTTTGTATATTCCGGGGATAACCACGGGCGACCAGAACAGTGGGGCGCCTGTTCCAGATATCGTATCAAGCCTGGTGGTATCATTCAGCATCAAAGTATAACGAATTCCCAGCTCAGATCCTGAAAGGCTAAGGTAAGTTCCTGTGTCTCCCTGGCAATAAGCCTCTTCACCCGAAACTTCAAATGACAACGGATCACCTGGTTCAGGATCCACGACACATATATCAAAAAGTCCATTGGCATTGTCCATGTATTCCCAGAACCTGATCCAGATTGTGTCGCCCGGGGTCAATCCACTAAGGGAACTGCCAGGCATCCGGGGATGGTAT
>Ga0180435_10005250_pt1 | contig 12632 bp, 6 predicted proteins | sample SS_ome_3_FD_132467 | JGI IMG/M metagenome (GOLD analysis project Ga0180435, IMG submission 132467) | Hypersaline lake sediment archaeal communities from the Salton Sea, California, USA - SS_3_S_1 metaG | ecosystem: Environmental > Aquatic > Non-marine Saline and Alkaline > Hypersaline > Sediment... | reverse complement strand
GCTGAGCCTCGGTAACGACTGTCCGAGCGGCAGTCCTGTGCCGGGGAAGCTCATCACAAGTTTCGCCGCCGGCAACATGGCTACGCCGGGCAGATTCGACGTGGCGGGTGGCAGTCACTACAGGATTCACTGGATCGATTCTGGATTCAGCCCGAGTCCCGTTATCCACACCTATGCAATTCCGTAACACCCGCGGATAAAAAAAAGGGAGGGCTCGCAAGAGCCCTCCCAGATGAAGTCGGTAGTACCGAATTCACCAGACAGTATCATTTTAACCGCTTCCAATCAGATTGGAACCCTCTGGTTTCTATAACCCGCTTTAGCCACTTTCTATTCTTCTTCTCACCTTCTCCCATGACGGAGTGATCAAAAAGCTCTCGTCCATGTCAGAGACCATCTCCTTGAACTTTTTGAGCGGTACGCCGAGCGTCATGGTGTTCGGTTCGAGGCTCGGGCGGGCGGAGACATCGAATACGCCGAGCACGCCCTTTTGCTGCTCCTCGCGCGATTGAAGCATGACGTGCATTACGATCTGGCCGCAGCCCGCGGCGAAAGGCGAGATCACCGAGTTGGGGTCTGTCGTGCCGAATGTGCAGAGCGTAAAAATCCCGCTGATCACATCCGGCGGGCCGAAGAACACTATGCCGGCGGGCTGATCCGCCTCCGCGAGCTGATCGAAGCGCTTGAAGACCAGGTATTTGTCCGGAGCTTCGATTTTCGGGGCGCCCCGCATGATCTCGTCGACCATCTCGGGCGTTTTCTTGTAACGCTCGCCCTCAAGCTTGCCCGGTATCCCGCAGCTCAGGAAGTAGCGGAAACTGGGCCCGAGGTCGGACGGAAAGCCGCAGTAGCGCTTGCCGCCGCCGCAGATCAGCGTCTCGCCGGTGAAAGCGATCGGTTTGCCGTTTCTGGCCTGCTTGAGCTGGCCGACCATGCAGACGTGCGGCGCGGTCGGGTGCGGAACATCCGCCCCGGCGGGGTCGGTCGAATAGAAGAACGTCAGCGGGAGCTGAGCCCCGGTGAAGTATTTGTTCCACTGATCGATGAAGTGCTGTTTGAATGCCTGCTCCATTTATTCCTCCATGTCGACGAACGGCTCGCCGTCCACCGGCCAGCCCCATCTGCCGTAATATCCGCCATAGATGCCGAGGTCGCGCGGCGATCCGTCAGGGTCAAGATAGCCGAGGGGACCGAAGTCCAACAAAGGCGATGCATCCAAGGGAACGCAGCAGATCGGCGGAAGCGGATCTTCGACGGGCGCGTCCCAGCTCCAATTCTCGTCAACGAACAGCGGGTCGGCGACGAGGTTGCCGTTCACTCCGCTTAAATCGCGGGTTTCACCGAAACCCCAGCCGTCCTCGGTGTCTGTGAATTCAAAGGCGAAGTCCGCGTCGGCGCCATTGAAGAACGGGTTGCAATTGAGAGACTCCTCGCCGTCTGACGGACCGGACATGAACGAAACGCCGGGCGCGTAGGGCCAGCCCCTGGCGTGGCCTGAATCGACAACCACGTTGTGGCTGAAGTAACCGGCAGCCTCGTCGCTCCAGATCGCGAGCCCGATGTTGCCCATGCGGATTACGGTGTTATTGCGAGCATCCATGCGGCTTTGGCCCGAGCACTGGATGCCCCAGACCCTCAGATCGCGCACGAGATTATTGTGGATTGATACATTTGAAGCACCGAACGAACCGATGCCCTTCCAGTAGCCCGTGATCACGTTGCGATAGCAGAACGCGCGAGAGTCCCAGGTGAGGCCGATGCCCGCGCCGCGGCCGCCGTCAATCACGTTGTCGTGGATCACTGCGCCCGGATTGCCGCGGTAGAGTGCGATCGCGTCCCAGGTGTTGTCCCTGAAAACGTTGTGATGGATGTGCAGCAGCGCGCCCTCGCGGCCCATCACGCCCCCCACTCCGGCGATTGTCACGGAATGATCCCCGGCGTTATCGCGGATGATGCAGCCGGCGATCTCGACTCGCGAGCGCCTGACCACCACCCCGGCGCAGGTCGCCGCGCCGTCCTGGTCCCTCAGCCCGCCGGTGATCGTAAGATTCTTGAGCAATACCGAGGGGCAATCCTCAACGTATACGCCATATCCCGCGTTGGTGCGGATGATCACCTTCTTGCGATCCGAACCGATTATCGAAATCGACTTGCCTTTCAGCATCAAGCCAACCGTCGCCGCAACGGGTCGACTGTCCGCTTTAGATGAGTTGCCGGAAACCGGATCAATGAACAGCGTCGGCTTGAAGATGTACTCGCCGGGCGGGAGAATCAACTCGGTTCCATCCTTGGCCCTGTCCACAAGATGCTGCAGATCGGTCGCCTTATCGGCCAGGGCAGGCAGCGTCAGCAGTGAGATGAGCAGGATGAGGGATGCCAGTGCGGATCGCTTAACCATCGTCGCCTCCGTACGCGGGATGGTTTCAGCTTAGCAAAAATCATTCCGGGCTTGAAACCCCGGCCCCGCTGAATGCTATCATCTGACGCATGACGACGCCGTACGCGAAAATGCTGGTGGTCGATCTGAGCCTGCTGGGCGACCTGCTGATGACGACGCCGGTGCTGCGCTCGATCAACAACGCCTGGCCCGAGTGCCGGCTTACATACCTCTGCCGCCCGCATACTTCGGTGATTGTACGCCACAACCCGCTGATTCAGAACGTGCTGGAGTATGAGAGCCGCAAGATCACCGTGGGTGGATACCTGAAAGCGCTCTCGGAAATCCGCCGGGGCCGCTTCGATTGCGCGCTTTTGCTGCACCGCTCGGTCAACAGCGCGCTGGTCGCCACCCTGGCGGGTGTTAGGCGGCGCGTCGGTTATGACAGCGAGGGACGCCGCCTGTTGCTGACCGACCCGGTAAGGGAAACCAAAGAAGGGCACCTGGTGGATCGCGCGCTGAAGCTTCTGGCGCCGCTCGATATTGCGGCAAGCTCGCGCAGACTGGAGTTTCATCCCGAGCCTGGCAGCCGTGAACAGCTGGAGATCAAAGCACGGGAAGCGGGCCTCGATCTCAACCAGCCGTTCATCGCCCTGAATCCGGCGGGCAGCTGGCCGACCAAACGCTGGACGCCTGAAGGCTTCGCCGCCGTGGCCGATCACTTCGCCCACAAAGGCTGGCCCGCCGTGGTCACCGGCGGACCGACCGACGGCGATATCTGCGGCAAAGTGCTTGCCGCGGCCGAGACCAATCCGGTCAACATGCAGGGAAAGTTGAGCTTCGGCGAGCTGTACGAACTACTGAGGGCTGCGAAGCTGTACGTCAGCAACGATTCAGGGCCGATGCACCTCGGCGTCGCGGCGGAGGTCCCGCTGGTCGCCATCTTCGGGCCGACGGACCCGGCGGTCTGCGGACCGATCTCAAAGAACTCACGCGTGGTGAAGGGTGAACTAGACTGCCTCTGCTGCTACCTCAAGAACTGCGATCATCTGTCCTGCATGAATTCTCTCAAACCCGAGAAAGTGATTTCAGCGGCCGAAGAAATTCTTTCTTGAAAATGGGACATTTCGACCCCAAGCGGCATGTTGGAGCGGGAATACGCCCGAAAATCGCCCTGTTCTTCCTATTATAGGAATGCTATATTTTTCTGGGGCTAATCCCCAGTCTGTTTACCAGGTGGAACCATGCTGAAAAAAATAACCGTGTTGTTCGCGTCTTTGGCGCTTGCCGTACTGGTCTCGTCCCTGCTTTTTTCGCAAGGCTGCGGCAAGGGAAATAAAAACGACAGTGACGGCCCCGCGCCGGGCACCGACAAGGTCAGTCTCTCGCTGAGCATCAGTGAAAATGACGATGGACCGTTCGCCGTGATCAGCGCCGAAGGCTCCGACATTTACCAGTGTTCCTTAAGGCTGAACTTCGATCCCGAAGTGGTCAGGCCCGTTAAAGTCGAGCAGGGCGACCTGTTTGAAGGCGACAACTACTTCTTCGCACCAATCGACAAGCCGGGGTACGTTCCGGTCGGCGCCACGCTGCGCTGGAAGGGCCAGGAGACACGCTCAAAGGGAAAGATCGTCACGGTGCGTTTCGAACGCATCTCCGATGGCGATCCCGCCTTCGAGATCCTCGATGACGCGGCGTACCTGATCGTCAACGATGATGACAAAACCCGATTGCCGGTTGTGATCGGCGGAGGGGATCAGTGAAAAAGCTTTTCCCCATAGTCTTATTGCTTATCACAATCTGCGCCTTTTCCACCGGGGCGCAGGCCATGGTCTACCCCTCTCCCGAGGATCAGGAAACATGGACCGAGAGCGACTGGCAGTGGTTCGCCGAATATCACGAGTTTGTCAACGAAATACCTGAAACGCTGAATTCGCTGCCCGCCGACAATGACATCTTCAAGGCGATCGGCGAGTACTACGGCGCTAAAAATATCTCAGCGGTTCAAGGCAGCCTGCACCCGGACATGAACTCCGACGGCGTGGTCGACGAGCGTGACATACTCACGCTGGGTTACCGCTCGACAGAGAAGAAAATTGCCTGGGATCCGGGCCAGATCTACGCGCCGACAACAGGCAACATCCGCATTCCGATCCTGCTGGTCGAGTTCGACGACTATCCCGCAAGCGCGACACATACTCCGCAGTGGTACCAGAACAACCGCCTCGACGGCTCGACGGAAAGCTGCGTTGATTTTTACCAGGTCAACAGCTACGGCCAGCTGAACATCACCTATGACGTTTACGGCTGGTTCACCATGCCGAAGAACAAATCCTACTACGACAACAGTTGGAATAACATCAGAGAATTAGCCCGGGCGGCCGTCGACGAAGCCAATTCGAGCGTGGACTTCTCGCTGTATGACAACGACGGAGACCAGGTTGTCGACGTGTACTACGTCTTCTTTGCGGGACAGAAAAGCTCCAGCACACCCTTCTGGCCTCACTGGTCGATCAGCGGGCAGTACTTCCAGCAGAAGGACGGCGTGTACCTTGCGCCGTATATCCTGATCGATGAATACACGCACATGGGCACGATCGTGCATGAGTTCGGCCACGCCATGAGCTTCCCCGATCTCTACGACACGACCTACAACAGCGAAGGCATCGGCGGATGGGGCGTGATGAGCGCGGGCAGCTGGGGCGGCGGCAACGGCTGGCGCCCGACCAACTTCTGCGCACCGGCCAAGGACTATTTCGGCTGGATCGACCCGGTGGTCGTGCAGAACAACATGTACGATGAGAGCATCGGCAATTCCTACGACAACGCCATCGCCTACCGCCTGTGGACCAACGGGCTGGGCGGCAGCCAGTTTTTCCTCGTCGAGAACAAACGCAAAAAAGGTTATGACGCCAGCCTGCCGAGTGAAGGCCTGATGATCTGGCATGTCGATAACACGAAGTTCGCCGATGGCAACTCCGACGTCAACCGGAAATACATCGACGTCGAGGAGGCGGACGGCCACGACGATCTGGACAACAAGAGCAACTCGGGCGATGCGGGCGATCCCTACCGCTCGGGTGACGAGTTCAACGACTCGACATATCCCAACAGCCGCTCCTACGCCAACTCGACGACGATGGTCGGCGTGCAGGACGTCTCCGGAGCGGGAGACACAATGACCGCGGATCTGCTCGTTGAGGCCGAGGGACTGTTCCCGTTCTTCGATGACATGGAGTTCGGCCCCAATAACTGGGAGGTCGAGTCAGGCGGCGGCTCGGGCAGCTTCATGCTGACCACTTCCGACAGCTACAGCCCGACGACCTGCTGGGAGGAAAGCTCCAGCCAGGCCGAGAGCGATGCGCTGATCATCAAGAGTAAAATCAACCTCTCGGAGGCCTTCGGTCCCGAACTGAGGTTCTTCGCCAAGCATTCGTTCAGCGATACCAACCGCGTGCGTGTGCAGGTCTCCGAAAACGATGGCGACAGCTGGATGACGATGATGTCGGTCACCGGCGCCGCAAATGACTGGACGGCCTATTCGTCCGATCTCGGCAGCTGGAAGGGTGAATCGATCATGCTGCGCTTCCTGTTCGACGCGGACTCCGCCAGCGCCAACTGGTTCCGTCTTGACGATGTCTGGATCGGCGAAGGCAATGCTGATTACCCGTTCTTCGACGACTTCGAGGACGGCTCGGGCGACTGGGACACCGAGGACAACGGCGGCGGAGGCAACGGCAGCGTCAACGGCGACTGGCACCTCGTAACCAGCGACGCGATCTCGGCGACGCATTCGTTCTGGATCGGCGACGATTCCCAGGGCGGACCAGGCAATTACGAAGATGACGAGCTCTCAACGCGCCTGGTTGATCTGGCTCAGTCCAACGACCCGCAGCTCACCTTCTGGTATCGCATGGAAGCCGAACAGGGCAGCGACGGCGGCATCCTCGACGTCGGCGTCTATGACTGGATGACCAGCGACTGGACCTGGACCGAGCTCAAGCAGTACTCGGAGGAAGACAACATCTGGCGCCGCGATGTAGTCGATCTCGACCAGTTCCAGGGCGAAATGGTGCGCATCCGCTTCACCTACATCTCAAATGCGGAGACCCACCTGTCCGGCTGGTGGCTGGATGACGTGTCGATTGACGAAAGACCGCTGATTTACCCGCTGGATGACGACATGGAAAACGGCGAGGACTACTGGGAGATCTACGACAAACTCGGCTACCCCGACAACGGCTACTGGCACCGTGTGACAACCGACGCCCATGAAAGCAGCACCTCGTTCTGGTGCGGCAACGACGCTCTCGGCGAGACCGGCGACAGGGAGGATGATACGCTCACTTCCGTGCGCGTGAGTTTCCTCGGCGTCGACGTGCCGATCTTCCGTTTCTGGCACAAGTACGACATCGAGGAATCCTACGATTCCGCCTTTGTCGAGATGGAGCTGAGCGAATCGGGCGAATGGACGGTTCTTGACGAGTTTACCGGCAGCATTCCCACCTGGCAGAAGGTCGAGTACGATTTCTCGCCTTACTACGACCAGATCGTACGTGTGCGCTTCCGCTTCGAAAGCGACAACAACAACCAGGGCGATCCACCCACCGGCTGGTTCATCGACGACGTGTTCATCGGAGAGGAAACGAGCACCGATCCCCACGTGCAGTTCGTCTCGCCGTCGAACAATTCTGACATCAACGGCCCGACGGACGTACACTTCAGCGCCGAGCACAAGGACGGCGTCCAGCGCCTCGTGCTGTTCGTCAACGGCGGCAAGGTGTATGACGAAGAGGGCGTCTCAGAAGCGCACTTCATGCTCGATTCGTGGGATTACACCAACGGCACCGAACTTACGCTGCGCGCGGCCGCCGTCGGCGGCGACGACTCGACGGGCGAGGAGTACCTCTACCTGACCGCGGTCAACGAAGGGATGATTGGCGACACCAACCTCGACGGGCGGGTTAACTCGGCCGACGTGACGCGCATCGGCATCCGCTTCGGCGCCGAGCTCGGCGACAGCGAGTACAAGGCCTACGTCGACACCAACGAGGACGGTACGGTCGATGAACTCGACCTGACCCCGATCGCGCTGAACTACGGCGACGAGGGGTAACCCTCAGCCGCGATACCGGCATGTTGCCGGGATGAGACAAGGGCGGGCCATGTGTCCGCCCTTTTTTTATGCCCCGCCGCCTATTCTGAAGGACGGCGAAGGGACGGTGGGAAAAATGACGTCGGCATTCCCATGCTTCGACACCCATGAATCACCCGTAGCGCAGCGAAGGGAAGGCATGGGTGAATTCATACATGATTCAGCCCCGCCCCTTCCGCTCCCGCTTTGCCTGCGGCTCCGCCGCGGCAAGTCGCGGTGATTGGCGGGGCGTACTGTGATTGGTACATCGCCTGGAAAGCGATGTCACGTTTACGCACCCTGCGCCTGGGCGATCCAGGCGCCGGTCTTTTCCGCGTTGGGGTGCTGCGCCTCCTCGATCCGCTGCCGCCAGGGCGAGCCGGATTCAGATAGCAGCGCGAGCTTGGCGCAGGTCACCGAGGGCGCCCCGGCCTCCGATTCGACCAATCCTTCGACGAGGTACGGCCCGTAGTAGCAGGTGATCGGCGCGTATTCGGTATAAACACGGGGAAACAGCGTGACCTCGAAGGTGTCTGAAAGATCCTCGAGGCTCATGAACTGCATCGGCTCGCCTTTTTTTGTGCGGATGCGCTTGTAGGTTATCTGTGCACCAAGCAGCCGGACCGTCTCGCCCGTCAGCCGGGGGAGTTCCCTGGCCTGCACGCAGCCGTATTTCTTGCGCGTCTTTTCGTAGAACGTCAGCATGTGCGTCGAGACGGTGTAGCCCAGAATCTCCGTCTCCGCGCGGCATTTCTCGGGCAGGGTGTAGTCGCGCATCTTGGGCAGCTTGAGTTCCAGCGGGCGATCGGCCATCAAGGAGCCGCCGGTGCGTTCCTTGTGTTTGCGAAGGGCTTCGATCAGCCACAAAAGCTCGGGGCGCGAGCTGCCGGTGAACTTGAATGCGCCGACCCTGATCAGCGTCCTGGCCTGCTCGTGGCCGCAGTCGGTGCGGGTGAGAAAGTCCCTGAGATCGCGGTACGGCCCGCGCGAGCGGCGCTCGTCGACGATGCGCTCGATCGTCTCCTCATGCAGGTTTTTGACGGCCCTCAGCCCGATGCGCAGCTCCTTTGCCTTGCCGGAGTAGTAGGGCTCGCTGGAGTTGACGCACGGCCCGAGCACGTTGAGGCCCATCCGCCGCGCCTCCTGCACGTAGGCCCCCGAGGAATAAAACCCGCCGCCTGAGCTGATCATCCCCGCGATGAATTCAGCCGGGTGGTGCGCCTTCAAATACGCCATCTGGAACGAGAGCACGGCGAAGCTCGCCGAGTGCGCCTTGCAGAACGCGTAGCCCGCGAAGCTCGAAATCTGCCGCCAGATCTCCTGCGTGACCTCGACTTCCATGCCGCTGATCAGACACGAGGTGAAGAACTTGTTGCGGGACGCGGCCATCGCGTCCTTGGAGCGCATCTTGCCCGACATCGCGCGCCGAAGCGTGTCACCCTCGCCGAGTGTGAGTCCGCCGATGTGATGCGCGACCTTGATCACGTCCTCCTGGTAGACCATCACGCCGTAGGTCTCGCCCAAGAGCTCCTCCATCCGCGGGTGGAGGTAGGAGATGCGCGAAGGGTCTTTGTGGCGGGCGATGAACTCCTGCATCATCCCGCTCTCGGCGACGCCGGGGCGGATCACCGACGAGGAGGCGGTCAAGAGTTCGAAGCTGTCACAGCCGAGCTTCTGGTTCAATTGCCGCATCGCCGGGCTTTCGATGTAAAAACAGCCCATCGTGCGGCCGGAGGCGACCAGCCGCCGCGTCTTGTCGTCGTCGAAAGTGTGCTTCGGCTCGTCGATCGGCGGCCTCTGCCCGGTGTGCTTTTCGACCAGTTCCATCACCAGCGGGTACGCGCCCAAGGAGCGGTTGCCCAGAATGTCGATCTTGATCAGCCCCAGGTCCTCGATCGGCCCCATGTCGTACTGGGTGATCGTCAGGCCCTTGCCGCCGCTTTTTTCCAGCGCGGTGAACTCGGCCAGCGGGCCGGGGGTGATCACCACCCCGCCGCAGTGAATGCCCATGTGGTGCGGGCAGCCGTCGAGCCGGGTGCCGAGCTTGAGGATCGTCCTGAACGGCTCCTCGTCCAGCGGGAGGTTTTTGACCTGGGGGTAGCGCTCCTTCAGCTCGGTGAGGTTCATCGCGCGGGTGTGCGGGATCAGTCTGGCGAAGGCCGAGATCTCCTCGCCGCTCATCCCCAGCGCCTTCGAGGTCTCGCGGATCGCGCCGCGCGCGCCGTAGCGGTTGATGGTGGAGATCATCGCCACCCTCCCCTCGCCCCATCTCTCGTAGATGTACTCAAGGATCTCGTCGCGGCGGTCGTGCGGAAAATCGAGATCGATATCCGGCGGGGATTTGCGCTCGGGGTTCATGAAGCGCTCGAAGTACAGGTTGTGCGCCAAGGGATCGACGTGCGTGATGTAGAGGCAGTAGGCGACGATCGAGTTCGCCGCGCTGCCTCGCCCCAGCGAGTACATCCCGCGCTTGCGGCCCTCGCGGGCGATATCCCAGACCACGAGGAAGTAGGAACTGAAGCCGAGGCGCTCGATCACCGTCAGCTCCATGTTCAAGCGGTCGTACGCCGCGCGGGGAGTGTCGCCGCCGTAGCGTTTCTTGAGGCCCACCTGACAGACCTTTCTGAGGTAGGAGGCGGGAGTCTCGCCGCCGGGGACGTTGAAATGCGGGAAGTGCCAGGCGCCGAACTCGAACTCGAAGCGGCACTCCTCCGAGAGCCGCGCGGCGTTCTGCACGGCTTCGGGATGCCCGCGGTACAGGCTGCGCATCTCCTGCGGAGACTTGAGCCAGCACTCCGGCGGTGAAAGATCCTCATCTGTGAGGTCGCCTACCGTCTTCAGCGCGCCGATCGCTCTCAACGTTCGATGGAGCTCGAAGTCCTCTCTCGTACAAAAGGCCACGCCGCCGGTGGCGACGAGCGGCAACCTGAGCTCTTTGGCGAGCGCGATCAGCTTGAGGCACTCGGCCTTGCTCTGTTTGGTCTTGGTGTAGAGCAGGGAGGCGTTGAGGCAGCGGCTGTTCAATGGCGCGAGGCCCCTCAAGAGAAGCGGCGAGCGCGTCAGTACGGCGACGTCCTCCCCGCCGCTCAAGAGCTCCTTCAATTCGTTCAAGAGGTTGAAACCCTCGACGCCGAGCGCGCGCCTGGAGACGATCGAGTTGACGTGAAAATAGCCGACCTTGTTCTTGGCCAGCAGCGTCGCGCTCATCCCGGCGAACTCGGGGTCATCGACCGTCGCGCCGATGATCGGGCGCACGCCGCAATCCCGAGCCGCGCGGAAAAACTCCACCGCGCCGCTCAAGCGGTTCAGGTCCGTCAGCGCCAGCGCCTCGTAGCCGAGCTGAGCCGCTTTTTCAGCCAGCGACGCCGGGGAGGCGGTCCCCCGGTGAAACGAATAATGGCTCAGCGCTTCGAGCTGCGTGAACATCCCGCTCCATGCCGCGAGGGAGAATGGCGGGCGACCCCATTTTCTCAGGGCCGCCCATCCGGCAAGCCGGATTCCCCGCGATCTAATACTAAACGTTTGTTTCGTATATTATCGCGGGGATCGGTGGCAGGGTCAAGCGGGAACTCGGGGGAGTTCCCGCTAGAGAGGAGAGAGGAGAAGGTTGAGAGTAGAGCGGTGAAATTCAAGATGAAAGCTAGGATGTCACTTGATTGTTAACCCGATTCTGAACTCCTGTTCAGCTTACGCACTCGGGAGTACATCGATAATTTCTCAGGAAACACACCCTGTCCATCCACTTGCCTAGTTTGAAACCTTGACACTTAGGGGAAGCAACGGAATCATATTTGCAAACATCCGGACTCAGCGTACATTTGCCACTACCCTAAAACCTACATGAAAATCTGGCACCCAAGAATAGCGATCATAAGCTTGACAACTCTCTCCATATGAATCCCATGCTCCTCCTCTAACCACATGACCCGAACCACTCAATGGACCCCTGGGATTACGACCGCTAGCTGAGGGATCAGAGTAGTAGTCATATGAATGCCAATCACTGCAATACTCGAATGCATTACCAGCCATATCGTACAATCCAAAGGAATTCGCACGAAATCTCCCAACCGGAGCAGAAACAGTAAAATCATCTCCCTTTTCGACGCTGTTACCGTAGTTCTTGTCCCACTTTTTCCCCCAATAGTAATCTGTTGAAGTTCCCGCCCTGTATGCGTACTCCCATTGAGCTTCAGAAGGAAGTTCAAATGTCATATTAGTCTTTGAAGATAGCCAATCGCAAAACTCCTTTGCATCCTCCCAGTTGACTGCAACAACAGGCTGGAGATCTCCATCTAAGCTCCTGTTCCAATGAGAACCACTTGTATGCGTTGGATCGAATCGCCTATATTGCCCATTTGTCGTTTCAAATTTGCTCATCCAGAAGCCGTCCAATGTTACAGAGTGAACCGGACCAGCTCCCTTCCTGTTTCCCATTTCAAAGCTACCACTTGGTACCCAAACCAATTCCAGCTTTTCGCCATCGCCTAAATCAACAGAGAAATCAACACCTGGATTGGGTTTGGGTGGTGGTTCAGCAACAAGAATTAGCTGTAAACGTGAAAGTTCCCCTGCTCTAACAAAAACTGATTTTGAGGAAGGCTTATATCCGTTTTTGATCACATCAACCGTGTGGTTGCCAGGAGTGATATCAGACAGAGTTGAATTTGTACTAATGCTCTGTTTGAAACCATCAAGCCAAATCACTGCTCCAGATGGTTCACTCGTAATCTTGATGCTGCCAGTCTGCGGAATCTCGGTCAACCTGTGATTGCTTGAAAACTCCTTACCGGCTTCGATTGTCACGCTACCAGACGATGGTTCATAACCCTCAAGACGAATCTCAACTTCATGAACGCCAGGAGAAATGTTGGAAATAGTGTTATCTGTTTTTTGTGTTAGCATAACTCCATCAAAAACAATATCTGCTCCAGAAGGTATACTCGAAACCTGGATCGAACCCGTCGCTATAATCTCCGCCAGATCGTGATAGCTGTCCTTCATCTCACCGGCCTTCAGTTCCACCCAATTGAATGAGTTTTCGAAACCTTCCTTTCGCACCTCGATCTTGTAGCTGCCCGGTCTAATCTCACTCAATTCACAGTTCGTCCTCTTCCCGGT
>Ga0180435_10005248_pt1 | contig 12635 bp, 19 predicted proteins | sample SS_ome_3_FD_132467 | JGI IMG/M metagenome (GOLD analysis project Ga0180435, IMG submission 132467) | Hypersaline lake sediment archaeal communities from the Salton Sea, California, USA - SS_3_S_1 metaG | ecosystem: Environmental > Aquatic > Non-marine Saline and Alkaline > Hypersaline >... | reverse complement strand
CCGGGAATGCCATGCCCTTGAAGAGCGTGCCGCTGGGAACGGCGGTCCACAACATCGAGCTGCGTCCGGGGAGCGGCGGCAAGGTGGCCCGCGCCGCCGGCCAGCAGGCGGTGGTGTCGAACCGCGAAGGGGGGTATGCCCTTGTCAAGATGCCCTCCGGCGAAATCCGCCGCTTTCACGAGAATTGTTTCTGCACGATCGGACAAGTGGGCAATCGGGACCATATGAACGAATCCTCGGGGAAGGCGGGCCGGGCCCGCTGGAAGGGGGTGCGCCCGACGGTCCGCGGGATGTGCATGAACCCCGTCGACCACCCGAACGGGGGCGGCGAAGGCAAATCGAAATCCGGGGGCGGGCGCCAGCACCTGAAGTCACCGTGGGGTCACGTGAAGGGGCAACGGACCCGCAAGAAGAAGAAAGCCAGCGACCAGATGATCGTTCAGAGCCGCCGCAAGAAGAAGCGTTCCTAAGCACTCATCACCAAGCCATGCCACGCTCATTGAAGAAAGGTCCGTTTGTTGACCAGAAGCTGCTTGCCAAGATTGACCGGGCCCAGGAGGCCGGCCAGAAGAAACCCATCAAGACGTGGAGCCGGTGTTCGATGATCACGCCGGATTTTGTGGGGTACACGTTTTTGGTGCACAACGGGAAGGCGTTCACCAACGTCTATGTCACCGAGAACATGGTGGGACACAAACTCGGGGAGTTCGCCCCCACGCGCATCTTCAAGCAGCACAGCGGTATCGGCAAGAAGTAGGCCCCGCGATCATGAAGCGCATTTCCGTCAGTCCCTTCCTCGCCGCCGCCCTTTCCGGGTTGGCGGGGATGGGTGTGGTCCGCGGGGAGGGCGGGGAAGCGAGGGGTGTGGACGGCCTCGAGAACCGGCTGGCGGCGCTTCGCCGGGAGAATGCGGTCCTCAAAAGGGAGCTGGTGGCCGCCAATCAGCGGGAGGCGGACGCCGCGGAAGCCCTTGCGCGGATCAAGCTTCGCCTCGAGGCCCTCGGCAAGAACCTCATCGACGGGGGGGACGACCGTCATGTTCAGGCGGTTTCGGATTTTGCGGTTCTCGACCGCCGCGTCCGGCAACTCGAGGAAGCCACGTTGCGGTTGCTGGGGAGCGTGAACGCCTATCTTCACAGCGCGATCGCGGCCGATCCCGACCTGCGGGCGAAGGTGGAATTGCGCCTGCGGGAGTTGGAGGTTCTTCTCGGGCTGCGGGCTCGTCCGCAGAAGAGCGTGGCGCGGGGGAGCCTCCAGCACGCCAAGGTGGTCAGTATTGATCCGGAGAGCGGCCTTGTGGTCTTGAACGTTGGCGAGAAGCAGGAGGCGCGCATTGGTCTGGTTTTTCGCATCACGCGCGGAGGCGATCCGGTGGGAGAAGGGATGGTGGCCCTGACCCGGGAGGACGTCTGCGGCATATTCATTCAGAAGCTGGAGAACGAAGCCGAGCCGGTTCGCTTTGGCGATCTGGCGTCGCTGAAGTCGTTCGAGGCCGAATAGGAACCAACACACATCATGGAAGTTCGCTCCGTTTACAAATATGCCCGGATTTCTCCGAAGAAGGCCCGCGATGTGGCGCGCGAGATCCAGGGGCTTTCGGTTTCGGACGCCTTGGATGCGCTGAACTTCACGCCCCGCAAGGCGGCTTTTCTGATCGGGAAGACGCTGAAGAGCGCGGTGGCCAACGCCGAGAACAACCACGACCTGGTGGCGGAGGCGCTGCACGTGAAGGAGGCCAACATCTCGCAGGGGCCGATGTTCCGGCGCTTCAAGCCCCGCGCCCGTGGGTCGGCCAGCGCCATCAGGAAGCGAACCAGCCACATTTTCATCATCCTCACTGACGAGATCGGCATCGAAGAGAAGGCCGGGCGATCCCGCGGACCGAAGAAGAAGGAAAAGCCCGGAGACGGGAAGGGCGCCTCCGGGGGTCCCGCCGCGGACCAGCAGGAGCGCGCCGCGGCGGACCCCGAAGCGGCGGCCATGGCCGCCGCCGCCTCCGAAGAGGGGCCGGCGGAACCGGAAGAGGCCGCCGTGACGGAACCGGCCTCCGCAGACCCCGAACCCTCCGCCACGGAGACCACCGAAGAAGAATCTGAGAAATCCGCCGGCTGAAGAAACGGCCGGCAGAAGCTCGAAGCATCCGCAACATCACGCATCATGGGACAAAAAGTCAATCCGGTCGGGTTCCGGCTCGTCGTCAATCGCGACTGGCGCTCGAAATGGTATGCCGAGGGCGAGGACTACCGAGGCAAGCTTCACGAGGATCTCGCGGTGCGGAAGTACCTGCGGGAGCGCCTGCAGTCGGCGGCCCTCTCGAAGGTGGTGGTCGAACGCGCCTGGAACAGCGTGCGCGTCACGCTGCACACCTCGCGCCCGGGCCTCGTCATCGGGCGCAAGGGGGCCGAGATCGAGCGCATGACCAACGACATTTCGAAGATCTGTGGCGGGGCGCAGGTGAAGATCGACATCATGGAGGTCCGCAAGCCGGAACTTGACGCCCAACTGGTGGCTGAGAATGTGGCGGTGCAGCTCGAGCGGCGCATCAGCTTCCGGCGGGCGATGAAGCGGGCCCTGCAGACGGCCATGGAGTTCGGGGCGGAGGGGATTCGCCTGCGTTGTGCCGGTCGTCTTGGCGGGGCGGACATTGCGCGGGCGGAGTGGTATCGGCGGGGCAAGGTTCCGCTCCAGACGCTCCGGGTGCCGATCGACTACGGATTTGCGGAGGCGCGCACCGTGTATGGGATCATCGGCGTGAAATGCTGGATCAACCGGAAGGAAGAGAATGAAAAGGACGGCGGGCCCGGCGGCGGCCGGGGGGGCCGTCCGCCCCGCCGCGACGACCGCGGAGGCGGCAATCGGCCGCCGCGATAAGGAATCCCGGAATACCAACCCTGACAGGAGAGAGAAGCCATGGCCTTGATGCCGAAACGAGTCAAGTATCGCAAGACCCAGCGTGGGAATCGCGGAGGGAACGCCCATCGCGGGACCGACGTCAGCTTCGGTGATTACGGGTTGCAGTCCCTTGACCGGGGCTGGATGAGCAACCGCCAGATCGAAGCCTGCCGGGTGGCGATCAACCGATACCTGAAGCGGAAGGGGAAGGTCTGGATACGGATCTTCCCCCACAAGCCGGTGACGGCCCGCCCGCCCGAAACGCGGATGGGCAAGGGCAAGGGCCCGGTGGAGGAATGGGTGGCCGTGATCCGGCCCGGAATGATGCTCTTTGAAGTGGCGGGAGTCTCGGAACGGCTGGCGCGCGAAGCGATGCGCCTCGCCTCGAACAAACTGGGGATTCGCAGCCGCTTCGTGGCCCGGCAATAACACCCCTCCCCGACTTGGAAGAAACCAGAACCTCGAACCCGTCATCCCGTCATGGCCCAGACCAAGCCTCGTGAGATTCGCGAACTGAGCACCGAGGAATTGCAGAGCCGCCTCGGCGACCTCAAGCAGGAGGGGCTCAACCTCCGCCTGCAACAGGTCACCGGCCAACTCGAGAACTCGGCCCGCCTCCGGCTGGTGCGCCGGGAAGCGGCCCGCGTCATGACGGTCCTCAACGAGCGCCGGCGCCATGGGGGCGCCGAAACGCTCTCCAGCCAATCCTGACCATGTCCGAAACCGTCCAGAACAAGCAACCGGGGCTGCGCAAGCAGAGGATCGGGAATGTCATCTCGACCGGCATGAACAAGACCATCGTGGTTGAGTTCATCGCCCGCGTCCCCCATCCGCGCTTCAAGAAAATCATCAAGCGTTCGAAGAGATTCTATGCCCATGACGAGAACGGGGAGGCACGGATCGGCGACAAGGTCCGGATCGAGGAAACCCGTCCTCTCTCGAAACTCAAGCGATGGCGGCTGGTGGAGGTTCTGACCCACCACTAGTGCACCGTCGCGGAACTATCTATACAGGCTCCAATGGAAATGGAAGGTTACGAAGTCAGCGGTCTACGACCGAGCGCGGAAGAAGGCGCGGTCCTTTTTGCTGATTTCTGCGTTGTTCCTCGGTCGTTGGTCTCGACCAACTCCACTCGTCACGCCTTGAACTCAGCAAAAAATCCTCGCGGATCCTGCATACCTATTTCCTCGACGATGCACCAGGCCGCGTCCCCTCACTCCCAGCCCGCCTGACTACCGCCATGATCCAGATGGAATCCAAGATCGAGATCGCCGACAACACGGGGGCTCGCGTAGCCAAGATGATCGGGGTGCTCGGCAAGAGGACCAAGAGCGCCCATGTCGGCGACGTCATCACGGCTCACGTGCGCGAAGCGATCCCCACGGCCGCCATCAAGAAGGGATCGGTGGTGAAGGCGGTGGTGGTGCGCACCGCGGCCCCGATCCGGCGCGACGACGGTTCGGTTTTGCGCTTTGACGGCAATGCGGTGGTCATCATCGACAAGGACGGCAACCCCCGCGGGACCCGCATCTTTGGTCCGGTGGCGCGGGAGCTTCGGGAACGGAAGTTCATGAAGATCGTCTCGCTGGCCCCCGAGGTTTTATAGGAAGCAAACGGACGACCAACCGCCCTCGCACACGGAAACTCAGCTGAAACAATCCTCCCGCCATGTCGCGAATCAAGAGCCACGTCAAACCGGGTGATCAAGTGGAGGTCATCGCCGGCAACCACAGAGGCAAGACCGGAACGGTCCTCGAAGTCCGGCCCGCCAAGGGGCAGGTGGTGGTCGAGGGCGTGCGCATCCTGAAGAAGGCCGTCCGCCGGTCCGAGAAGAACCCGGACGGGGGAATCATTGACAAGGACGGCCCGATCCATCTCTCGAATGTCAAGAAAGTCGGATGAAGGGTCCGACGGACCCGGATCCCGGCCCGCGCCGCAACCCGAACCGCTCCTCAACATGACACCAAGTCTTCACGAACACTACCGGCAGCAGGTGGCTCCCGCGCTTCGCGAGGAACTGAACCTCGAGAACATCAACGAGATTCCCGGGATCGAGAAGATCGTGGTCACGAGCCACGTGGGGCATTATCAGGCGGAACGCAAGACCGCGGTCGAGGACGCGGTCGAGGAGATCGCGAGGATCACGGGGCAGAAACCGGGCGTTGTCTACGCCAAGAAGAGCGTTTCGAACTTCAAGGTGCGCGCCGGGGAACTCATCGGGGCGCGGGTGACGCTGCGGGGCGCCCGCATGTGGGAATTCATGGACCGCTTCATTCACGTGACGGCGCCGAACATCCGGGACTTCCGCGGTTTCAGCCCGAAGAGCTTCGACGGGCGTGGGAACTACGCCTGCGGCATCTCGGAGCAGTCGATCTTTCCGGAGATTGAACTCGACAAGATCAAGCGGACCATCGGTTTCGACTTGATCTTTGTGACGACCGCCTCCACCGACGCGGAGGCGAGACGATTGTTGGAACTTCTGGGCTTTCCGTTCCGCAAGGCCCAGGAGAGCAAGGAACCCGCGGCCGCCTGAACCACCGACCGAACAGACGATCATGCCAGTGCTCAGCGATCCCGTTTCTGATTTCCTGACGCGCCTGAAGAACGCTTCGCGGGCGGGAAACGACGAATTCCGGGCCCCCTACTCGAAGATCAAGGCGGAAATCGCCCGCATCCTCAAGGAGGAGGGCTACATCTGGAACTACGAGGTGGACTCCTCGGGACAGTTTCCGGAACTGCGGGTCAAAACGAAATTCGTGGACGGGAGGCCGGCCCTCACCGACCTGAAAAAGGTTTCGAAACCCGGCCGCCGGCGGTATGTCGGGGCGAGGGAAGTTCCGCGGGTGCTCAACGGACTCGGCGTGGCGATCGTTTCCACCTCGCGGGGAGTGATGACCGGCACTCACGCCCAGCGGCAGAACATCGGCGGAGAGCTTCTCGCATACGTCTGGTAACCGAACGAAAGGATCACATCATGTCACGAGTCGGACTCAAACCGATCTCCCTGCCCGAGAAGGTGACCGTTGCCGCCGCCGAAGACGGATCGGTGACGGTGGAAGGTCCGAAGGGGACGTTGCGCTGGACGATGCCCACGGGCCTGACGCTGAGCCAGGAGAACGGGGTTGTCACCGTGTCCCGCGCGGGGGATGCGCGAAAGGAACGCGCCCTGCACGGCACCGTCCGCAGCCTCATCAACAACATGGTGAAGGGCGTGTCGGAGGGCTTCACCAAGGAACTCGAAATCAAGGGCGTCGGTTTCCGGGCCGCCGTCAAGGGGAGCGCCCTCGATCTCAGCGTCGGGCGCTCCCACCCGATCCTTCATCCGATCCCCGAGGCGGTCACGGTGAGCGTCACCGACAACACGAAGATCAGGGTCGAGGGGATCGACAAGCAGGCGGTGGGACAGTTTGCCGCCGAGGTCCGTTCCTACCATCCTCCCGAGCCCTACAAGGGCAAGGGCATCCGATACGCCGGAGAGTATGTGCGCCGCAAGGCCGGCAAGAGCGTCCAGAAGTAAACCCCGTCACTTTCCGATCCCCATGAGCACTCTTGACCGCAAGGAAATCCGGCGCCGGATTCACCGCCGGATCCGCAAGAAGATTTCGGGCACCGCCGGGCGGCCGCGCTTGGCGGTGCACTTTTCCAACAAGAACGTTTATGCCCAGCTCATCGACGATGCGGCCGGGCGGACCCTGTGCGCGGCGTCCAGCCTTGACAAGGAGGTCGAGGCCTCCGGGTCCAACGTCCCGGCGGCGGAGAAGGTTGGGGCGCTGCTCTCGGGGCGGGCGAGGGACGCCGGGATTTCTGCAGTGGTCTTCGATCGCGGCGGGCATCTTTACCATGGCAAGGTGAAGGCCCTTGCCGATGCCGCGAGAGAGGGCGGTCTGCAATTCTAACACATCGTGATGATGGTCTCCAGCAACGACAAGCCGACAACCGATCCTGCCCCCGCCATGTCCGGCGAGGGTCAACCCGAGGCCGGGAAGGACAGCGCCAGCCCTGCGGCGTCCCCCCCCGAAAAGGGTGCTTCCGAGTCCGCGGGCGGGTCCCGCGAACCGGGAGCGGGCGCCGCCTCGAAACCGGAGGGCGGAGGAGCGGGGCCGGCCCGCGGCGGGGAACACCGCCCGGGAATCCGCACTTCAAGGTTTGAAACGGGCGAGCGCAGGCGCCCCCAGCGGGGTTCCGGGCCGTCTGACGCGCCCGAGGAGGAGGACGGGCTCTCGGAGAAGGTGGTGTTCATCAACCGCTGTGCGAAGGTCGTGAAAGGGGGTCGCCGGTTCAGCTTCTCGGCGCTGGTGGTCTGCGGCGACCATGCCGGACAGGTCGGATACGGATTCGGGAAGGCCAACGAGGTCGCGGAATCAATCCGGAAGGCCAGCGAGAACGCCAAACGCAACCTGCAGAAGATGACCCTTGCGGAAGGCACCATCCCGCACGAGACGTATGCGGAATTCGGCGGCGGCAAGGTCCTCCTGAAGCCCGCCTCTCCCGGCACCGGCATCATCGCGGGCGGAGGAGTTCGCGCCGTGTGCGAGGCGGCCGGGATCCGGGACGTCCTCGGCAAGTCGCTCGGATCGAACAATCACGCCAACGTCGTGAAGGCGACGCTCAAGGCCCTCTCGCTCCTTCGCAACCGCGACGAAGTCATGGGCCTGCGGGGCAAGAAGAAGGATACCACGCTCTAACAATCAACCGGAACTCAAGACCGCATGAAGCTTCACGAACTGCAACCGGCCCCCGGGGCGAAGCATCGGAAAAAGCGCCTTGGCAGCGGCGAGAGTTCCGGCACGGGCAAGACCTGCGGAAGGGGTCACAAGGGACAGAACTCCCGCTCCGGAGGAGGGGTCCGGCCGGGGTTCGAGGGAGGGCAGATGCCCCTGCATCGGAGGGTTCCGAAGAAGGGTTTCAGCAACGAGCGCTTCAGGCCGAAGGTTGCCATCGTCAACCTGTCGCAGCTCAACGGCCGCTTCGAGGACGGCGCCACCGTGGACGAGGCCTCCCTGCGGCAGGCCGGCCTCGTGAAGGGAACCTGCGATGCCGTGAAGGTGCTCGGAAACGGGGAACTCGATCGCAAGCTGACGGTGGCGGTGGACGCCGTCAGCGCCGCGGCCCGAGAGAAAATCGAAAAGTCCGGCGGATCGGTGCAGCCGGCGGCTTGAGGCCCCGCGCCCCGGCCGGTTTGCGCGGCGATGGCCCTGCTTCCCAATCCGGATCAATCTGGTAGATCATGATTTCCGCATTCGCGAACATCTGGCGTGTCCCGGAGCTTCGGGACCGCATTCTTTTCACGCTTGTGATGGTTGTCATCGTGCGGCTGGGGGTGGCGATCACGCTCCCGGGGGTGGATGCCTCGGTCATCGACGAATGGTTGGATTGGCGGATGGAGCAGGGGGAGGCCGGCAATCCGATCACCGTGATGCTGAACGTGTTTTCCGGGGGGGCCCTGCAGCAATGCGGGATTTTCGCCCTCGGGATCATGCCCTACATCTCCTCCTCGATCATGATGCAGCTCATGACGGCGGTGGTTCCGAAGCTTGCCAAGCTGGCTCGCGAGGAGGGAGGCCGGGTCAAGATCAACCAGTATACGCGCTACATCACGATTCTCATTTCGCTCGTGCAGGGGTTCCTGCTGGCCAAGACGCTGCAGAATCCGTCGACCATTCCCTACATGGAAGGGATCGAGAAGTTCTCGCCGCTTGTTCCGGAGCCGGGGGTCGGCTTCACGCTCCTGACGGTTCTCACGATCGTGGCCGGCACGATGCTCCTGATGTGGATCGGCGACCAGATCACGGAGCGCGGAATCGGCAACGGCATTTCGCTGATCATCACGGTGAACATCATTGCGGCGTTTCCCGGGGCCCTTGTGCAGGCGTGGAACCAGTATGTGGGCGCCGCCGCGGCGCAGCAGAACCCGTTTTTGCCGATGATTCTGGTGGCGTTGATTGCGCTGCTGCTGATCGTGATCGCGGCGGTGATCGCGATTACGCAGGCGCAACGGCGGATTGCGATCCAGTATGCGAAGCGGGTGGTGGGCCGCAAGCAACTGACCGGGCAGACGCAATATCTGCCGCTGAAGGTGAACTACTCGGGGGTGATGCCGATCATTTTCGCGACCGCGATCCTGCAGTTGCCGATCATGCTGTTGCGGTCGGCGTTTCCGAACCAAGCCTGGTCGGCGTGGATCATGGACAAGCTGGGTCCGCAGAGCATCTGGTTTTACATTGTTTCGGGGGCGATGATTTTCTTCTTCAGCTACTTCTGGGTGGCGACGATGTTTCAGCCGAGCGAGATTGCGGAGAACCTGAAGCGGAGCGGGGGGTATGTGCCCGGGGTTCGCCCCGGGAAGCCGACGGCGGATTTTCTGGACTTCACCATGACGCGTCTGACCTTTGCGGGGGCGTTGTTCTTGACGATCATTTTCGTGATTCCGTCGGTTCTTTCGTTGACGCTGAATCTTGACGTGGTGGTGACGAGTTTCTTCGGCGGGACGAGTCTCCTGATTCTGGTGGGGGTGTTGCTGGACATCCTGCGTCAGACCGAGACCCATCTCCTGCAGCGGCACTACGACGGGTTCCTCCGCAAGGGGAAGATCCGGGGCCGTTACGACCGCCGGCAAGGGGCCGGGGCCGCCGCCTCCAGCACCACTCTCGTCTACCTCTGGGCGTTCGCAGCGGTGCTGGTGCTCCTCGGAATCGTGGCGTGGATCATCAGGACCGGCGGCAGTTGACCGCAGCGATGGCGAAGCGCCGCGTCAACATCCCGATCAAGAAGGAATCCGACATCCGGAAGATGCGGAGCGCCGGCGAGCTCGCCAGCACCATCCTCCAGGACACCGCGAGGACCATCGTTCCCGGGGCCACCACCGCCGAGGTGGATGCCTACGCTGCCGATCTCATCGCCCGGCACGGGGCCATCAGCGCCTTCCGCGGCTATCGCCAGTTTCCCGGCAACATCTGCATCTCGATCAACGAGGAAGTGGTGCACGGCATTGGCAGCAACCGGCGCATCCAGCCCGGGGATCTGGTCAAGATCGATATCGGCATCAAGCTCGGGGGATGGATCGGGGACAACGCCATGACGGTGCCGGTGGGCGCCATCGCGCCCGGTCATCGAAAATTGCTGGCGGCCACCGAGCAGGCTTTGTTCGAAGCGATTGAGCATGCCCGCGAGGGGGTCCGTCTGGGTGATCTTTGCGGGAGCGTCGAGTCTTACGTCACGGCGCACGGGTTCTCGGTGGTGCGCTCGCTGGTTGGTCACGGGGTGGGGCGGAAGCTCCACGAAAAGCCGGAAGTCCCCAACTACCGGCCGTCGGGCCGCTCGCCGGTTCTGAAGGCCGGGATGGTCCTCGCCATCGAACCGATGGTCAACGAGGGGATCGGAGAGGTCGAGTGGCTCGACGACGGCTGGACGGTGGTCACCGGCGACCGCAGGGCGTCCGCCCACTTCGAGCACACCGTCCTCGTCACCGGGGGAGACCCCGAAATCCTGACCTGGCGCCCCCGCACCGCCACCGCCGAACAGATGGGGGTAAGACTGTAAAAAAAACTCTCGTGAGCGTTGAGGACGCTCACGAGAGTCGAAAGGCTCTAATGCCTTGGAAAGTTGGAGCTTAGAAGCGGACCTTGAGGCCGATCAGAACCTGCAGAGTGTCGAGATCGAGGTCGAAGTCGTCTTCGAGTTCCCACTCGGTCCACTTCAGTGCGGCGTCAAAATAGGCGCTTTCGGTCAAGGGAACGAGGATTCCGCCATGGGCGCCGTAGGTCCAGACATCGGTGTCGCCGATATCCCCCGCGTCCAGATGGGTCCAGCCACCGTGAATACCCACATAGGGGGTGAAGGAGGAGGCATTCTGGAAGTAATAGCGGAGGTTCGGCTCCAGCCCGAGCGCCCAGAGGGTGTCGGTCACGTCGGTGTCTGCGATGAGGCCGACCGTGTTCAAGCCGATCGAGGCATTGTCCATAACGAAGTAGGACGCGTCGATCTGGCCGCTGAACAGGTTGATACTCTCGTCCTCAACGGACAGACGCGTGTACGACCCGGCGAATCCCAGGAGCCAGTCGCCGCGGGTGAAACCCTGTGGGGCGGCATAGCTCTCCGAGGTTGAATACATGCCGCCGGCATCTGATGTACCAGTCCCGGCGACAGGTCCTGCATTTGCTTCCCCTGCAAGCAATCCGACCGTGGCTAAGGCAGCAAGGGTGCCCACCATTCTTGTTGTTTTCATATGCGTGTGAGGAAGTGGAACTTCCTTGTTGCTTCGCAAGGCTCAAGTTCCTGCCGGACCCCCCCCAGGCGAGAAGGACTCGGGACTGTGATGATCCGGCGAACTCAATGACCTTACGCTGAGTGAATAATAAAGAGCGGATAACGACTGGTCAAGCCCGAATTGGGCTTCTCGCGGCAGTCATTTCCGGGGGGTCAGCGGGAGGTATTCAGTCGTCTGGTGGTGGCGAGCTTGAATTTGACGACGGCGCTGGCGATGGCCTTGGAGAGGGTTTTCTGGTAGGAGGGGTTGTGGATGAGGCGTGCTTCGTAGGAGTGGTTCATGAAGCCGCCTTCGAGGAGGATGGCGGGGTGTTTGACGCCGGTGAGGACGCTCCAGCGGGCGCGACGGATGCCGCGGTCGGGGCGGCCGGTGGCGAGGAGGCAGGTGCTGTGGACGGCGGTGGCGAGGGCGATATTGGCGGAGTCCTGGGAATTGCCGGTGCGGGATCGGAAATCGCTGTCCTTGAGGCCGCGGCCGTAGTGGGCGACGCCGACCGGGGAGAGGGTGAAGGTCTCGATGCCGGAGGCCCGTCCCCGGCCGCCGGAGTTGAAGTGCAGGCTGATGAAGATGGCGTTCGAGAAGCGGTTGGCGAAATTGACGCGTTCTTCGAGGGTGAGGTATCGGTCCGAGTCGCGGGTCATGATGACGCGGAACTGGCGGGCGGTGAGTTCGCGTTTGAGCATGCGGGCCAGCGTGAGGGAGTAGTTTTTCTCCTTGTTGTATCGGTTGGTGGCGCCGGAGTCTTTCCCGCCGTGGCCGGGATCGATGATGACGGTGTTGAAGGGGGCGGCGGTCGGGATGTATTGCGGACGGAGCACCGGGTCGATGAGTTTCGCGAGGTCGATTCGTGAGACGAGGTAGCGGTTGAGGTGGGCGCGAACGGGATAGCTGAAGATGAACTTCACGTTGTTCATGAAGACCTCCTGACCGCCCTTGGTGAACTGGATCTTCACGGCATCGTTTTCAAGGACGATGGATCCGCCCTGGCGGGTCATGGACTGGAAGCCGTAAAAGGCCTTGATGCTCCGCACCGTGACGTAGTCGTCGCCATCGATGCGGATCGTTTCCCAACCGGCGCGGGCGAACGGCATCACGACGCAGGCCGACGCTGCGAGGAGCGCGATGAGGCGTTTGCGGCGCCGCGAGGGGAAAGTCATGTTTGGTTCCGCCACTTTGTGACCATTCGGATTCCCGGGAGGCGGGCGGGCATGCCGCCCGCCGCGACATTTGGGTTGTTGGGGAGCTTGCCTGTTTTTTTGCGCCGCGGCAATGACAAATGCAGGGGTTTCCGGCCGGGATTCACTGGAACGGGAGGGCGGGGGGATGGAGGGCGGTTTCAGCCGAAGTCGTAGGCGTCCATGTCGAAGACGACGCTGACGTGTTCGGGAAAGGTGGTTTGACGGAGGACGTCCTGGACGTGGCGGGTCAGGGCGCGGGGATGGCCGGCGCGCAGGAGGAGCTGGAAGCGGAACTGGCT